>Ga0209693_10000544_pt1 | contig 15435 bp, 11 predicted proteins | sample HubBroMetageWRM3_FD_188345 | JGI IMG/M metagenome (GOLD analysis project Ga0209693, IMG submission 188345) | Warmed soil microbial communities from the Hubbard Brook experimental Forest, New Hampshire - Hubbard Brook CCASE Soil Metagenome WRM 3... | ecosystem: Environmental > Terrestrial > Soil...
CTCCACGCCGATTCTGCACCCGGTGCCGCCAAGCCCCACGAACAGGACCGGCTGGTAAAGCTTCATGTCCATGACCCCGCCCTTACTCTTGTCTGGCTTTCGTTACCAGAGTTCGCTTTTTGTCGGTTCCTTATCGGAAGGCTCGGTCGGTCCCACCGGATCCGGCGTGCCGGGTGTGGGGGTCGGCGGCTCCAGCCCCGGTGTCCCGAATGACGGCGGCGCCGATGGCCGCGGCTTCTTGCGCCGACGTCGCGGTCCGCGATCGGCGCCGGCCGCCCACCACGGCCTGGGACGCTTACGGTCCTCGTCGAAGGCCAGCTCAAGCTTGGTGCCCGCCACGGGCACGGCAGGCCCGCTGAGGACGACGTCCTCGTTCCGCAGGCCCGCCGGGGTAATGAGGTCGACCTCGCGGTTTCCCGAGCGCCGCACCGTGTACGGCGGTAGCCCCGACGCCTCGTAGTCAAGCAGGGGCGAGCGCTCTTCGAGATTCTTGATGACGAAGCGGAACGAGTTGCCCGGGCGGCCCGGCGCTGGGAGTTCGGACACCGGGGCCCCGTCCCGCTGCAGGTAGGCGACCAGCCCGCGGACGTCCATCCGCCACTTGCTGACCTTGCGCCGCCAGTACACGAACACGGCGAGGAGGATGAGCAGGATGATCGCGCCGATGATGTACTTGAGGTACTGGGCCCAGAAGCCTGGCGGCTTGGTGACCTGCACGTCGATGGGCGCACTGGCGTAAATATTGCTGGGGTTCGCCTCGGCCGCCACGGTGACCTGCACCTGGGTGAGGCCCTTGGGCGAGTTCGGGGGGAAGTACACCGAGAAGGGGACCGTCTTGGACGGGGTGGGGGGGACGGTCAGCTCGCTGCTCGTCCCGGCGATGGAAGGGCTGGTCCCGGTGCCAGCGACCGCGAGCTTCACCTTCTGCGCCGATCCGGTGTGGTTGGTGAACACGACGCTCAGCCGGAGTCCGGTGCCGGCCTGGACCTTAAGGCCGGCCTGGTCCGTCGGGTACTGGATGACGGCGGTGAACTGGGCGGCGACCGGGCCCACCGTGACCGTGGCGGGGACGTAGGTCGTGGACAGGCCGTATCCGGCGGCGATGCCGGTGAATGTCAGGGCGCCTGACCTGGACGGCGCCGCGAAGGTGCCCGCGTACTGGCCCGCGCCGGTCGTCTGGCACCCCGCGGGGCCGGCACTGCTGACGGGAACCTGCTGTTGCGGCACGCCGTCGCCGGAGACCGTGATGCCGACCTGGAGGTCCGTAACGTCCGCGGGGTCCGACAGCGGTCCGCGTGGTCCGAGCAGGCTCAGTTCGGAGCAGACCGACTGCCCGAGCTTGGCGCTGGTCGGATTGGCGGAGATCACCGCACGCACTAGGCCTTTCCAGAAGGCGCTCGCGCGGACCAACTCGGAGGCGAGATTCTTCGGCGCGGTGAGCTTGATCGTCCAGGGGCCTACCTCACTGCTGGTGAGGTCCGTCAGGCGCAGGGTTTCCACCGGCGAGCTGTCCTGGCCGCTGAGCGCGGAGGAGTCGGTCCACGGCTGGCCATTCGGCTGGACGAAGGTCACCCCGACCTTCGGACTGACCCGGTCGACGCTGATGACGCCGCTGGAAGCGTAATCCGGAATCTGAACCGTCAAAGAAGCGTTTGTCACTCCGCCGCCGACGTGTACTTTCTTCCCCGTGTACCCGCTGCAGGAGGCGTCCGCGGATAGCTGGCCGAGCGTGATAAACGCGTCATCGGGGTTGTCCACCCACCTGGCGTACGGCTGGACAGGAGCGCGCTGCCCGTCGCAGATGGCCGGAGCGCCCTTGGCCGCCATATTGTCGAGGTAGGTCAAGGCCTGGGCCTTGGTGACGATGGTGCCGTCAACGGGGACGCCGACGTCGGTGCCGAAGCCGAGCGCCCAGAACTGGACGTTGTCTTGCTTCGCGATGCTTAGCTGATCGTCGATCTGCGTCAGTTCGCCCTCTCGCCAGTCGGCGCCGTACTGCTGCATATTGCGGTGCACGTCAACGGCGCCGTCGGTCATCATGAGGATGACCTTGGTCGCACCGGGCGGAGACTGCGGCACGGAGGTCGAGTCCGGCTTGAGATAGCTCATCGCCTGGCCGAGAGCGACGGCGTAGTCGGTGTCGTCACCGTCCTTCTCCGTGCGCCGGTAAAGCCCGTTCACGCAGGACGTCAGGTAGCCGAGGTTGGCCGCGCTCGTGATCGTGGGCTGGCAGGCGACATTCGTCGGATCCTGGTCCGGGACGATGTTGTTCACGCCGCCGAAGCCAATCACGGTGACGCGGCTTTGCGGGCTGAGCATGGAGGTGGCGATCTCCAGCGTGGTCGCCTTCTCGTCAGCGATCTTGGCGGGTGTCTCGCTGCCCGACTCGTCCACGAGCACGACCACGTCAAGGTTGCCAAGCTGCCCAGAACTGCCTCCGCCGCCGCTTCCCGAAGAAGCCCCGGCATTTAGGGTGGCAATTGTTCTTACCTGGGCTATCGCGGCGGATGGCAGTGCTGCAAGAGCGAACCCGGCAATCAGCACGCCTAGTACGACAGCCGGTCCCGAGCGGCCCCCTCGCTGCGCAGCGCCATCACGCGCTCGAACGGCACCAGGAAATTGCACCCCAAGACCCATGCGATCCCCTCCCGGTCTCGCTGATACCGCCCAATATAAGGCGGTACGGGAAAAAACACACCTCTGGAGAGGTATAGATCCGTTCACTATCTGCGCCGCCGTGGCGGATGGTGCCGGCCTTTGCCTGAGTCGTGCGGGAATACGAACGGCTGGTGCGCGATCGCGGAGATACGGCAGCTCGCTCCCGCCGACCGAGTATCCTCACGGCCGAATTGTCACTTGGACATCCCTCTTCCCTTGCGTCTCACTTGCGACATAACGGCTTAATTCGGGGGTTTTCGTTTGAAATTAACCAATACTGCTGATCAGATGATTTAGTAGTAAATCAGCCTGTTTCGGATCTGTGGTATGACTGGCCGCGAACTCGGCCCCGGCGCGATCGCCGCTTACCAGCAGCTCAAGACCGTCTACGCCTGAGCAAGGACGGCCAAGTAGCAGGAAGCACTACCTGGCCTCGGGCCCATCGAGGTGTTCCAGCGCGTCGGCCACGCTGCTGACATCGACCTGGGGGCCAAGGTTTGCCGTCCGCTGGTCGACGCGGAGGGTGCGCACTACGCGGGCGTGCTCTCGCATGGTTTCGGTGCCGTCGGCGCCGGGCTGGCGGCCGAAGCCGCAGTACATCGCGACGCCGAAGTCCGGCAGGTAGCGCGACGCGGTGTCGTGGCGCCGGCGCAGGCCGGCCGCGCCGTCGATGGGCAGCACGATGCCGAGGAAGACGCGGGCGTCGCCGGGCTCCAGGTCGACCAGCGGGCGGAAGAAGCTGCGGTCCTCGCTGCGCAGGTACCGCGGCCCGGCCAGGTGCACCCAGTCGACGGTGCGGCCGGAGTTCGCGACCGCGAAGTTCGCCATCCGGACCAGCAGGCCCATATCGCGCGCCTCGTACATCGGCCATTCGGGGAACGTGCCGTAGCACAGGTGGTAGCCGACGAGGACCTCGGCGGGGATCAGCCGGGTCAGCCGGGTGACCGGCCCGGCGAACCGCTGCCAGGCGCCTTCGGGCGTCCAGGCGAGCACGCCCTCCAGGTCCTGCGTCTCGTACGCCAGGTCCCACTGGACGGCCAGGTCCGCGGGCGGGATCGCCGCGGTCAGCCGGTCGAGCTCGCGGGCCACCAGGTCCTCGAACGCCCGCTCGGCGACCGGGTAGTCGGCGGCGAAGTCGGCCTTGAAGCCGTTCAGCGCGCTGGACGGGAACGGGAGGCCGACCTGGAACCGGAGGCCTGCCGGGATCGTCCCGTGGGCGCGCAGCGCGCTGAACACCTGGTAGCCGGCGATCGCGTCGTCGATGCGGGGCCAGGAATCCCAGTGGAGTTCGGTGACGCCGGGACGGATGCCGAAGACCGGGGTCTCGTACGCGTGCCGCGGGATGCCGGTCGGCGACTCCGTCTCCTGCACGACGAGGACCCCGGGGTTGGGCCGGACCAGCCGCTCCCGCTCGTAGCCGACCCACGCGGAGCGCGGGCCCGTCTCGCCGTCCGGCAGCGCGAAGGCCAGGTCACCGTAGAACTCGGCCGCCAGCCGCAGCGCCGACTCCGCCGAGGCCGCCGGCAGGCTCCCCACCAGCAACAGCTCACTGTTTACCCGCGGCGCCATTGGCCGCCTCCCTCCACGCGAACGCGCTTACCGTGACACGCACCAATGCTCGTTCGGTCAAAATTAAACCCATTAATATCCCGAACGAGCAGTGGTGCGCCGGTCCGGTACCGGCCACGCGGCCCGGGGTCAGCCGCGGCGCCGCGGGCGGGGACCTGGCGCGGGAGCGTGCGCCGCCTCGGCGGCCCGGCTCCCCGGCGTACATAATGGCGGTATGGGTGACCGCCTCCGGCTGGCTGGCGAGGCGGGGGGCGTCGTCATCGTCCGGGACGGGTTCGGCGTTCCGCATGTGCGGGCGGAGACGGCGGACGACGCCTGGCTCGGGATGGGCTACGCGTGCGCGCAGGACCGGATGTTCCAGATGGACTACGACCGGCGGCGGGCCAGCGGGCGCTGGGCCGAGATCGCCGGGGGCGCCGCCGTCGGGGAGGACATCCTGGCGCGCCGGATGGGCCTGGCCGCGGCCGCCGAGCGCGACGTGGCCGCCATGTCGGCGCCGCTGCGGTCGGCGTTCGAGGCCTATGCGCGCGGGGTCAACCTGGTGATCGGATCGGGGGCGCGGCCGCTGGAGGCGGAGGCGGCCGGCTACGGCATCGAGTGGTGGCGGGCCTGGCATTCCGTCGCCGGGTTCAAGGTGCGGCACGTGCTGATGGGGCTCTGGCAGCACAAGCTGGCCCAGGCCAGGCTGCTGGCGAGGATCGGACCCGAGACGTTCGGCCGGCTGGAGACCCGGCCGGTCGCGGGCTCGCCGCTCGCGGTGCCGCCGGACGGCCGGCTTGCGCGGCTGGTGGACGAGGCGGCCACGGACGTGGCGCGGCACCTGGGGTTCCTGGCCGAGGCCGAGCCGGGCTCCAACGCGTGGGCGGTCAGCGCGGCCAGGACCGCGCACGGCGCGGCCGTGCTGTGCAGCGACTCGCACCGGGCCCTGGAGACCCCGAACGTGTACTGGCAGTGCCACCTGACCTGCCCGGACTTCGACGTGATCGGCGCGACCTTCGCTGGGCTGCCCGGGTTCCCGCACTTCGGTCACAACGGCCGGGTGGCGTGGGCGATCACCCACGGCGACGCCGACACGCAGGACCTGTACCTGGAGCGGTTCGAGGGGACCAGGTACCTGACGCCGGACGGCTGGCAGGAGGCGGAGCGGCGCACCGAGCGGATCGAGGTCCGCGGTGGCGGCTTTCGGGATGTCGAGGTGTGGCAGACGCGGCACGGGCCCGTCGTGCACGGCGACCCGGCGGACGGCCTGGCGATGGCGCTGAAGTACACGGCGACCTACCGGCCGAACCGCGGATTCGAGTGCCTGCTGCCGATGCTGGCCGCGCGCGACGTGACCGAGCTCGCGGACGCGCAGCGGGGCTGGGTCGACCCGGTCAACAACCTGGTCGCCGCCGATGACGGCGGCCGGATCGGCTATCAGTGCCGCGGTGAGCTGCCGGTCCGGTCCTCGCCCGCACACCGCGGGCTGCCGGTGCCCGGCTGGGACGGGGAGTGCGAGTGGGTGGGGACGGTCCCATTCGGCGAGATGCCGAGGGCGATCGATCCCGCGGCTGGGTTCGTGCTGTCCGCGAACAACGTGATTACCGACGGTGACGAGCCGTACATCGCCTACACGTTCTCACAGCCATACCGGGCCGAGCGGATCCGCGAGCGGCTGGCGGGACGCGCGGTGCATACCACCGGGGACCTGGCCGCGATGCAGGCGGACACGGTGTCCTGGGCGGCGCGGGCCTGGGGGCGGCTGCTCGGCGGTGCCGGCGGTCCGGGCGGTGCTGGCGGTCCGGGCGGTGCTGGCGGTCCTGGCGGTGCTGGCGGTCCGGGCGGTGCTGGCGGCCTGGGCGGTGGCGATACGTCGGCCGAGGCGGCGCGGCGGATGCTGGCGGGCTGGGACGGCGACCTGGCCGCGGACTCGGCGCCCGCGCTGCTGTACGGGTGCTTCCAGCGGGCGCTGGCGCAGGAGCTGTACCGGCCGCTGGTCGGCGACGACACCTGGGCGTGGCTCGTCTCGGCGAACCTTCGGCCGACGGTCAACCTGGTCCGCCGCTGGCTGGCCAACGACACCTGGGAACTGCTGGGCGGCCCGGTGCCCGCGCCGTCGGACGGCAGCAGGGGGCGGCGGGTGCTCGCCGCGGTCCCGGCCGCGCTGGCCGGCGCCTGGGCCACGGCGACCGGCCTGGCCGGCCCGGACCCGGGCCGCTGGCGCTGGGGCGACGTCCACCGGGCCGCGGGCCCGCACCCGCTGGCCGGGCAGGTTGAGCTGGCGCTGCCCGCGCCGGTGCGGATGGGCGGGGACGCCGATACCCTGCAGGCCTCGGGTTACGGCTGGCGCCGGGACGCCGGGTTCGACGTGACAAGCCTGTCGGTGTACCGGCAGGTGATCGACCTCGGCGAGGTGGCCGCGGCCGGGTACGTGATTCCTGGCGGCAGTTCGGGTGATCCGCGCAGCCCGCACTTCGCCGACCAGCTCGCCGAATGGGCCGCGCACCGGCGGGTGCCGATGCTATATCTATGGCCCGACATCGAAGCCCCTGCCGTTGATCTGGAGGCGTTCCGGGCTGACCAGGACGCGGCGCTGGACCATGAGGCCGGTGGCGCATATGACCGATGAGCAGCCCCGGCAGGGCATGCTGTCCAGCAATCGCAGGTACCGGCCATGACCGCGCTGCCGGAGGCGCTGCTGCGGTCCCTGGCCGCGATCGTGGGCGAGGGGCACGTGCTGACCGGGGACGCGACCGCCGGGTTCGCGGTGGACTGGACCGGCGGGTTCCGCGGCGAGACGCCGGCGGTGGTGCGGCCGCGGGACACCGGCGAGGTCGGGGCCGTGCTGGCGCTTTGCACGGACGCGGGGGTGGCGGTCGTCCCGCAGGGCGGCAACACCGGGCTGGTCGGCGGCGGGGTGCCGCGGCACGGCGAGGTGGTGCTCAGCCTGACCCGGCTGAACCGGATCGGGCCGGTCGACATCCAGGCGGCACAGGTCACGGCGGGGGCCGGGGTGACGCTGCGGCAGGTCGCGGAGGCCGATAGCGGGCTGGACCTCGCGGTGCTCATCGCCAGCAGGGACAGCGCGACCGTGGGCGGGGCGGTGGCGACCAACGCTGGGGGGCTGCGGGTGCTGCGGTTCGGGCCCATGCGGGCGCAACTGCGCGGCATCGAGGCCGTGCTGGCGGACGGCAGCGTGCTGTCGCACCTGGGCGGGCTTGTCAAGGACAACACCGGCTACGACTACCCGTCGCTGCTCGCCGGGTCTGAGGGCACCCTGGCCGTGATCACGGCGGTCCGGCTGCGGCTGGTGCCGCGGATGCGGGACGCGGTCACCGTCATCGTAGGGCTCGGCGGCCTGGAGGAGGTGCACGCCGTGGCCCACCAGGCGGTCGCGGAGGTGCCTGGGCTCGTGTCGGCCGAGTTCTTCACGTCGGCCGGGCTCGATGTCCTTGTCTCTCACGCCGGGCTCGTGCCGCCGCTGCCGGCGCCGGTGCCCGCGTACCTGCTGCTCGAGGCGTTCGGGCCGGGGGCGCTCGAGGATCTCGCGGGGGTGATCGGCGACCGGGAGGCGGCGGTCGGGACAACCGCGGCCGACCGGGGGCGGCTGTGGGCGTACCGGGAACGCCACCCGGAGGCGGCCGGGTTCCTCGGGGTGCCGATCAAGCTCGACGTCTCGGTGCCCGCGCCGCAGTGGGTGCGGCTGGCGCGCGAGGTAGCCAGGGTGGTCGCGGCGGTGGACCCGGACGCGACGGTCATCGGCTACGGCCATGTCGCCGACGGCAACGTGCAGGTGAACATCGTCCCCGGGTCTGCCGCGGACGGACGGCACGAGGATGCGGTGCTCTCGTTCGTGGCGTCGCTTGGCGGCTCGATCTCCGCCGAGCACGGGATCGGCGCGCTGAAGGCGCGCTGGCTGCCGCTGGCCCGCAGCGAAGCCGAGCGGGCGCTGTTCGCCAGGATCCGCGCCGCGTTCGACCCGGCAGGCACGCTGAACCCGCACGTCCTGCCGCGGTTACCCGCCGCGCGCCCACATCCCGCCGATCATGATCTACCGCGGCGGGCCTGTCCCGGCCGCGGCCTGGCCGAATACCCGGCTGAGCCGTATGTCGTCGGCCTCGAGGCGGACGAGGTCGTCCTTGCCGACCATGGCAGCCGAGGCCACCAGGCGGTTCGCCTGGCGTAGCCGCATCCGGTCGATGGCATTGCGCACGCTGCGGGCGTTGGCGAACCTCGGCTGGCCCATGCGCAGCTCGATGTATTCGCGGAATGCCTGGTGCGCGGCTGGGGAGAACCGATGGCTCTGCTGTGCCACCATGAGCTCGGCTATCCGCACGAGTTCATCGGCGGTGAAGTCGGGGAAGTCGATGTGGTGGGCTATGCGTGATGCCATCCCTGGATTCGACCCGAAGAACGCATCCATCCGGTCCCGGTAACCGGCCAGGATGACCACGACGTCGTCGCGGTCGGTCTCCATGACCTGGAGCAGGATCTCGATCGCCTCCTGGCCGTAGTCGCGCTCGTTGTCCGCACGGTAGAGGTAATAGGCCTCGTCGATGAACAGCACCCCGCCCATCGCCCGCTTGAGCACGCCCTTCGTCTTCGGCGCGGTGTGCCCGACGTACTCCCCCACCAGGTCGTCGCGGGTCGCGCTGACCACATGGCCGCGGCGCAGGTAGCCGAGTCCCTTGAGCATCTCCGCCATCCGGATCGCGACCGTCGTCTTGCCGGTCCCCGGGCTCCCGGTGAAGCACATGTGCAGGGTGGGCCGCGAGGAGGTGAGACCGTAGCGGCCGCGCAGCCTGTCGACCAGCAGCAGCGCGGCGATCTCGCTGACCCGTGTCTTGACCGGCGCGAGCCCGACCAGGTCGCAGTCAAGCCGGTCAAGCACGTCTGAGATGGACAGCTGCTTACGCCAGACCCCGATGTCGACGAGCGCGTCGTCGCCGAGCGGCTCTTCGTCGGGCTGATCTGGCTTACCTGGGTCAGCCCCTTCGTCCCCGCGGGCTCCGGCCGGGACGGCGCGGCCGGGTACCGGCATGGCGAACCCTTGCGGCGCCGGTCCCGTCACCCGGACGCCTGTGTGTAACGCTGGCCGTGCGGCTGGCCCGCGGCGTAGGGGTACAGGGTGTAGCGGATGCGGCGGTCGGCGCCCTCTTGCCGTGCCAGCCGGAACCCGGGCTCCTCCGGCGGCCGCCGCACGATGAAGCTCAGCGCGGTGGTCTGCCGGCCGTAGCTCGCGTCGTACGCCGATACCCGTACGTAGTGGCGCGGATAGGCGTCTAGGCAGGCGCGGATCTCGGCCAGCCCCGCCGCGGCGTCGGCGATGTCGAACAGCGGCAGCCCCCACATCTCCCACAGGCTGTTGCGGGGATGCGGGTCGTCGGTGAACTCCACCGCGATGGCCCAGCCCTGGTCAATGGCGTACTGGAGCTGGGCGGTGATCTCCGCGTCGGTGAAATCGGGCAGGTAGGAGAAGGTTCCCTGAGTGATTCGCACGACCGGCTCCTAGCTCACCGCGGTGGGAACGACATCGGGGGTATCGGTCGAGGTGTAGTTGAACGCGATATCCCCCCAGGTATCGAGCGCGGCCCGGAGCGGAGCGCAGTGCTTCGCGGCGTCGCGGAGGATGTCCTCGCCCTCGCTCATGTAGTCCTGCCCTTCGTTGCGCGCCTTGATCATCGCCTCGACGGCGACGCGGTTCGCGGTGGCACCGGCCGCTACGCCCATCGGATGCCCGATCGTGCCGCCGCCGAACTGGAGCACCACGTCCTCGCCGAGGTAGTGCAGCAACTGGTGCATCTGGCCAGCGTGGATGCCGCCGGAGGCCACCGGCATCACCCCCGGCATGGACCCCCACTCCTGGTCGAAGTAGATCCCGTGGGACAGGTCGGCCGGGACGAAGGAACGACGGCAGGTGTCGTAGTAGCCGCGGGTGATGCTCGGGTCGCCTTCGAGCTTGCCGACCACGGTGCCGGCGTGAATGTGGTCCACGCCGAGCAGCCGGCACCATTTGGCGATGACGCGGAAGCTCACGCCGTGCGTCTTCTGCCTCGTGTAGGTGGCATGGCCGGCCCGGTGCAGGTGAAGCAGGACGCCGTTGGCGCGCGCCCAGTTCGACATCGAGTGCAGCGCGGTGTAGCCCACGGTGAGGTCCACCATGACGATGACGCTGCCAAGGTCCCTGGCGAACTCGGCGCGCTCGTACATCTGCTCCATCGTCGCGGCGGCGACATTGAGGTAGTGGCCCTTGATCTCGCCGGTCTGCTCGGCGGCGCGGTTGACCGCCTCCATGACGTACAGGTACCGGTCGCGCCAGCGCATGAACGGCTGGGAATTGATGTTCTCGTCGTCCTTGGTGAAGTCGAGCCCGCCGCGGAGCGCCTCGTACACCACCCGGCTGTAGTTGCGGGCCGAGAGCCCCAGCTTCGGCTTGGTCGTCGCGCCGAGCAGCGGGCGGCCGTACTTGTCGAGATATTCGCGTTCCATCACGATGCCATGTGGCGGCCCGGTAAAGGTCTTCACGTAGTGCAGCGGTATCCGGAGATCTTCCAGGCGCAGCGCGAGCAGCGCCTTGAAGCCGAAGACGTTGCCGATAATCGACGAGGTGAGATTAGGTATCGACCCCTCTTCGAACAGGTCGATGTCGTAGGCGATGTAGGCGATGTACTCGCCCTCCCGGCCGGGCGCGGGGTCAACCCGATAGCACTTGGCCTGGTAGTGGTCGTAGGCGGTGAGCCGGTCGGTCCACACGACGGTCCAGGTCGCGGTCGAGGATTCGCCGGCCACCGCGGCACCCGCCTCTTCCGGGGCTATACCCGGCTGCGGCGTTACCCGGAATGCCGCCAGGATGTCGGTGGCCTTGGGCTGGTAATCGGGCTCGTAGTAACCCATCTCGGCATATGGGATAACCCCGGCGTTCCACCGGTCTGCCGCCATGGCTCCTCCTCGGATGGGAGCGGATCAGGGTGCATCCGCTTTCTCACGATGACCCCATCACCGGCAAGGTGTCTATTGACTATTCCGGAGGAACTATTAAGCAAAAGCTTGATTATCAGGGAGCGTCCGATTCTGGGGCCACGGCCGGGAACAGCAGGCGAAGCAGCGTGCCCTGCCCCGGATAACTGATCACCTCGAGCCTCCCGCCGAGCAGCTCCGCGCGCTCGCGCATGCCGGGCAGGCCGTAGCCGAACGGCCCGGACGTGCCGGCGGCCGGCGCGGGGACGAAGCCCCTCCCGTCGTCCTCGACCTCCAGGATCATCTTGTCGCCGTGCGTCATCAGCCGGACCCGGGCCGACCGGGCCTCGGCATGCTTCGCGACGTTCTGCAGCGCTTCCTGGGCGATGCGGTACACGGCGGTCGCCACGTGTGACGGCAGGTCGCACGGCTGAGCCTCGGCCTGGACATCGAGCTGGGGGAAGGACAGGGCAAGGCTTTCCAGGCTAGCGGCGAGGCCGAGATCGTCAAGCACCGGAGGGTGCAGCCCGGCGATCGCGAAACGCGTCTCGTCCAGGGCCGCCTCCGCGAGCAGCTGCGCCTCGGCGATCTCTCGCGCGGCAACCTCCGGTGCCGTCGCCACCGCATCCGCGGCGGCGGACAGGTGGAAGGACAGGCTCACCACGCGCTGGCTGATGCCGTCGTGGATCTCGCCCGCGAGCCGGCGCCGTTCGGCCTCCTGGGCCAGGACGATCCGCTCGGCGTAGCGTTCCATGGCCTCCTCGCGCTCGGCCAGCCTGCGGTGCAGCCGTGCGTTCTCGATGGCGCCTGCGATCAGCCCGGCTACCCAGCCAAGCAGCTGCACGTCCGCGTCGGTGAACTCGCGGCGCTCACGCGTGTGCACGTTGAGCACGCCCACCAGGCGGTGCGGCTTGCCGATGATCGGCACCGAGGCCATGGAGGTGAGATCCTCGCGGCCCAGTGCGGGGATGTGCTTGTAACGCTGGTCGGACAGCTTGTCCTCGACGATTACCGCCGGCCTGCCGTGCGCGGCGACCCAGCCCGACACGCCCTCGCCCATCTTGAGCTGGACCTGTCCGGCCATCCGGTGGAACGGCGGAGTCGCGCCGCCCAGCACAAGCTGCTGGCCTGCTTCGTCGAGTAGGTAAACGAAGCACACGTCCGTCCGTGTGGTCTCCGTGATGAGCGCCGCGATCCCCTGCAGGATCTCTTCGAGGTCAAGCCCGGTCGATATGGTCTCGATGATCCGGGCGAGCAGCCGCGCCTCGTGCACCGGGTCGGTCAGGCCGAGCCGGGTCAATGGAAGATCCCCTCCCGCAGGGCCACCGCCACGGCGCCTGCGCGGTCGGTGACATCGAGCTTGCGGTAGATGCCGCGGACATGCGTCTTGATCGTTTCGGAGCTCAACGTGAGCTGGCCCGCGATGGCGCGGTTGGACCGGCCGGAGACGATCAGCGCGAGCACCTCGCTCTCCCGCTGGGTCAGCCCGAGGTGCGCGCCCGGCCAGAACTCGCCTCTTTGCAGCCGCGCCGCGGATTGCGCGACCCGGGCGGCGAGCGCCGGATCTACCAGCGTCTCGCCCTGATGGATGCGGGTAAGGTAGGAGGCGAGTTCAGAGCCTCGTACCCGCTTCAGCAGGAATCCGGAGGCGCCGAGGCGGAGTGCCTGGTAGAGGTAGTGTTCGTCGTCGTAGACGGTCAGGAAGACGACCTTGCACTCGGGCCGCCGCCGTAGGATCGCCGCGCATAGGTCGAGCCCGCTGGTCCCGTGCAACCGCACATCGAGCAGGACGATGTCCGGCTCGACCTCGGTAATGAGCGCGATCACGTCCCCCGGCTCGCAGGCCTCGCCCACGATCTGCACGCTGCTCTGATAAGCGGCGAGCATCGCACGCAGGCCGTCGAGCACCATCTGGTGATCATCGACAATCACCAGGCGCGGCGGTGACCTGCTCATGTCCGAAGCGTACGTTCCCTCCTCAGATTTATGGATCCCCCTTTCTTCTCCCCCGCCAGGGGGAGGCGATGCCCGCGGCCGGTAGGTAACTTCGCCGTATGGAGGGCCGGATCGTCGCTGCCGCGCCACCTGGCCGGGGCTCGGCCGTAGTCCCAGGAAGTGAGGGGCGGGTGCCTGAGAAGCTGATGCGGATGGACCGCGCGCGCGGCCCGCGACCGACGATGCTCGCCATCGCGGGAGACAGCGCAGCCGGGAAGACCACGCTCACCCGCGGCATCGTCGAGGCGCTTGGGACGCAACGGAGCACGTCGCTGTGCGTGGACGATTATCACCGTTACGACCGCGCGGAGCGCGGCGCACTGCCGTTCACGGCCCTGCACCCGGAGTGCAACTACATGCAGATCATGGAGCAGCACCTGCAGCTGCTCGCGATGGGCGAGCCGGTGCTCAAGCCCGTGTACGAGCACTCCACCGGGCTGCTGACCCGCCCGCAGCTCGTCGAGCCGCGGAAAGTCGTCATCGCCGAGGGGCTGCTGCCACTGCACACCAGGCTCTCCCGCGCCTGCTTCGACGTCACCGTGTACGTCGACCCCGGCGAGGCGATCCGGCGGGAATGGAAGGTGCGGCGCGACACCGCCGAGCGCGGCTATACCAGGGCCCAGGTCCTCGCCGAGCTGGCGCGGCGGGAGCCGGAGTCGGAGGAGTTCATCCGCAGGCAGCGCCGCGAGGCGGACATCACCGTGGCCTTCGGCCCGATAGACGGCCGACACGACCCGCCGGGCACACCGCTGTCGGCGACCCTGCTGCTGCGACCGACGATCCGCCACCCGAACTTCGCCAAGCTGATCGCCGAGGTGCCACCGTCGGTGGCCCACCTTAAGCTCATGCGCGACGTGGACGGGTCCCCGGCCGATGCGCTGCACATCCACGGCTACGCGCCGGAAGCGGAGGCCGAGGTGCTTGCCAAGGCGATCTGGGAGAGCCTCGGCGTCGATGAGCCGCTGCCCGCCTGTCTCGGCATGATCAACGCCCGCACGCGGAGCGAGCCGCTGCGGCTCGCCCAGCTCCTCCTCCTCTACCACGTGCTAAGGGACATCGCCTGAGTGACGACGCTCACGCAGCTGCGCACCTTCCTGGCGGTCGCCGAGACCGGATCGGTCCGGGCGGCAGCCGAACGGCTGGTGGTGACCGAATCGGCCGTGTCATCCTGCGTAGGCTTGCTGCAGAAAGACCTCAAGCTGGCGCTGGTGCGCAAGGACGGCCGCGGCCTCAGGCTGACCGACGCGGGCACTATCTACGCCGGATATGTGCGCAGCGTGCTCGGGCTCCTCGACGAGGCGCATGCCGCTGCCGCGGGTGAGGCCGAGGGCGGCCTGCTGCGCATCGCCGCCGTCACTACGGCCGGCGAGCAGCTGCTGCCCGGGCTGCTCGCCGCCTTCCGGGCGAAGCATCCGTCCATCGGCATACTCCTCGAGGTGGGGAACCGGGAGCGCGCGCTGCGGCTGGCCGGCGACCATCAGGTCGACCTCGTGCTCGGCGGCCGGCCGCCGCAGGGGCCGGGGTGGCCCAGGATGATCGCGCATGCCGTGCGCGCCAACCCGCTGGTGGTGGTGTGTCCTCCGGCGCTGCGCGCGGAGCTTCTCGCCGAGCTGGGCGTGGCGATGCCAGCGGACCTAGGCCAGCCAGCCGCCGGGCCCGGGCTTGTGGCCTGGCTCGCCCGGCAGACCTGGCTGCTGCGCGAACGCGGCTCGGGAACGCGCGCGACGACCGAGGCCTTCTTCGAGGAGCTCGATATCGCACCGGGCACCCTGACCGTCGGCTCGAACGTGGCGGTCTGCGAGTCCGTCGCGGCCGGTCTCGGGGTGACCCTCATATCGCGCGATGCCGTCGCGCGTGAACTCGGCCTGGGCGCGCTGGCCGAGCTGCCATGCCGAGGCACGCCGCTGCGGCGCGACTGGTGCCTGGTCTCCCGGGCGGGCCGCCTGCCCGCGCCGAGCCAGCTGTTCATCCAGCAGGTCTGGCGGGCGGAGGGCTGGGCCGCCACTCGGTAGTCGCACCCCCGTCGGCACCATGTGGCCAGCCCTCACCCCGCAGCCTTCAGCTCCGGGCACCGGGCCAGGACGCGGGTTCGGACAGGGACCCGGCGTCGAGCTCGGCTGCGTAGCTGCCCTCCAGTGCGGCGACGTTCAGCGAGATCCGGCCGGCCAGGGCGCGCTGGGCGGCCGGCAGGCCCGCGGCGCTCCCCCGCCATGCGGCCAGCGCCTGGCCAGCCAGCGCGCGGCCGAAGCAGAACGTCAGTGGCCATACCACCAGCGG
>Ga0209693_10000545_pt1 | contig 15434 bp, 10 predicted proteins | sample HubBroMetageWRM3_FD_188345 | JGI IMG/M metagenome (GOLD analysis project Ga0209693, IMG submission 188345) | Warmed soil microbial communities from the Hubbard Brook experimental Forest, New Hampshire - Hubbard Brook CCASE Soil Metagenome WRM 3... | ecosystem: Environmental > Terrestrial > Soil...
CAGGCCCAGGAAGACGTCCTTGAACTGGTTCATCCCGGCGTTTGTGAAAAGCAGCGTGGGATCGTTCGTGGGCACAAGCGAAGAGCTGCGCACCACGCGGTGGCCGCGCTCCTCGAAGTATTTCAGGAATGTCTTGCGGACTTCGTTGCCGGTCCACTGCTTGTCAGTCAAGGATGCCCTCTGTGGAAACGCTTCATTATCGCAGAGGGTCACAACGCTCGCAACGCCGCGCGCCCCACGAAACGCATCAGGGGAAAGGACAGCTGTCCTAATTCCTAATCGCAAAAAGGTACAGGTGGGAAACTTTTTCGGCCAGCTTGTACTGATTCTGTCCCGCCGCTCAGCTGCTTTCGCATCTCTTCAGTGTTAATTTCCAACGGAAACCAAAAAATGAAACCGCACACACAATCGCACGATTTACTCAAGCGCCCAACGCCGTTGCAGTCTGCCCCGCTCGGCCTCCCCACTGTTCACGGGTCGCGAGCCACGCGCCGCGATCCACGGCCCACAAATCACCAATCTCAATTCAGTCATCACTCGTCACGTGTCACTCGATACTGTCGTTTTCTAATCGCTAGTCCAGTATTAAAAATCGATCTAACTCGTTCACAACAAACAAGAAAACTTTTTCTAATCGCTAGTTTTTTCGCACTTTCGGGCCTGCGCCACATCGTCACAGGCAGACTACGGGCGGCTCTGAGAGCCGCCCCTACGGTCTGCGACGAAGGTAACGCGGTCACGCGCTGGGGCGCTGCCCTAGTTTTCTGGCGCGGCTTGTTTCTTGGCTTTGGCTGCGGCTTCGGCTGCTGCAGTCCATGGCGGGACGACGCCGTTCATGCGGGCGTAGGCGATGGATTGGCCGAGGTGTTCGTGCGCGTGGGTGACGAGAATGTAGATCACGTCGCCGTAGTTGGCGTCGGGACCGAGCTTGGGCAGCGGCTTATTGAAATCGGCGTTGGTCATCGCTTCGATAGCGGCGTGGGCGCTGGCGAAAGATTTATTGAGCGCTTCAATGATCTGGGCCTTGTCGGTGGTGGACTTTTCGAAAGTTTTCGGATCGAAGCCGGCCGGGAGCGGCGTGCCCATCAAGTTTGGAATATTGTAATTCGCATTAGCGATGTGCAGGAAGACCTCGCCGATGGAGCGAACGCCTTCAGCGGGACGCCAGCCGTATTTGTCGGCGGGGACGGCAGTGGCCAGGTCCACGAATTTCTGGTGCATTGCGTCGAGGTCCTGCAGGGATTGCGGTTTCATGTCGTAGCTGGGAGGAGTCGTGTCCTTCGCTTGCGCGGCGGGAGCGGACTGTGCAGCCGGACCAGAAAACGCAAACGAGCGGGACGCGCTGGCGCTGAGCAGCAGGGCCAGGGCCGTTGCAGATATTAAGAGTTTCTTCATCTGTGGTTCTCCTTTAGAAACGGATGCTGCGAATTTAGTCGTGCGCCCCGCGGAGCAGCACACTGTCCGAAATCGGCAAAGCTTGTGGCGCAGTGTCCGGAGTCGAGATGACGCCGCCGGATTATGGATTGCGCGTTTGGCCACGCTCCAATTTCTGGGAGTCTGCAGTGAAATTTAGCTTCATGAACATCCCCGTGGGTTGCTGTGGGGCTTAGACGGAGGAGGGCGGGAAAAATCTCACGATCGCGGCGATTTTTTTCGGCGGGCGGCGGCGCCGCGAATCATAGCTCGGAGAGTTCAGAGTCAGAGGCGTCGGGAAGTTCGGGGAGGTCGCCGTGCGTGATTCCTTTTAGTTCGGCGCGGATTGTGTCGGAGGAGAAGCCGGCGCCTAGAAGATTGCGGTAGAGGGAGGCGATTTTCTTTTGATCGAGCGGACCGCGGAGATGGGCGAGGCGGCGAGTGAGGCGCGCGCGGACCAGGCTCGCTTCGTCCGTTTCGGCAAAGACGGAGTCCACGGCGGATTCGATGTAGCGGTCGGGGACGCCGCGGGCGCGTAGTTCGCGGGCGATGCGGAAACGTCCCTGCCGGCGCAGCTTGGCATGTTGCGCGGCGTAGTTCAGCGCGAACTTGGCGTCGTCGAGATAGTTGAGTTCGCGGAGACGGGCGATTACGGCAGGGATCAGATCTTTATTTTCGGCGCGGCGCTCAAGGTGCTTTTTCATTTCGGAGACGGAGTGCGGACGGCGCATCAGGGCGCGTTGCGCGGACATGTAGAGCTGAGTTTCGGTGAGCAGCTTGCGGGTGGGAGGACTGGAGCGCATCAGTTGAGGATAGTGCAGTAGGTAGAGGAAGTATAGGAGGTGCGGGCACGGCATGCCGTGCCCTTACGGAAAATTAGCGGCGCGAGGAGTTGGTGTTGTCGAATTCGGACATGGCTCGTTCCATGTCTTCGCGGGCGGAATCGGCGCTGGAGCGGATGCCCTGGACGCGCAGACGGAAGTCGTCCGGATTGGAGGCGCGCAGAATCGCTTCTTCGAATGTGATCAGGTTGCGCGAGTAGAGATCGAAGAGCGATTGATCGAAAGTTTGCATGCCGTACTGGCTGACGCCGGCGGCGATAGCGTCGCGGATCATACGCGTCTTATCTGGGTTGATGATGCAGTCGCGAATGTATCCGGTGGTGATCATGACTTCGACGGCCGGGACGCGGCCGCTGCCATCGGCTTTGCGCACCAGGCGCTGGCTGATGACGGCCTTCAGTGTGCCGGCAAGCTGCAGGCGAATTTGTTTTTGCTCGGGCGGCGGAAAGACGGCGATGATGCGCTGAATGGTTTCCGTCGCGTCCAGAGTGTGCAGTGTGGACAAAACCAAGTGGCCCGTTTCGGCTGCGAGAATGGCGGTGGAGATGGTTTCAAGGTCGCGCATTTCGCCGACCAGGACGACGTCTGGGTCTTGGCGAAGTGCGGCGCGCAACGCGGTGGAGAACGATGCGGTGTCCACTTCTACTTCGCGCTGGTTGATGAAACCTTTTTTATCGCGGTGCAGATATTCGATCGGGTCTTCGATGGTGATGATGTGCTCGGAGCGCAGCGAATTGATGCGGTCAATCATCGCGGCGAGCGTGGTGGATTTGCCGGAACCGGTGGTGCCGGTGGTCAGGATCAGGCCGCGCTGCTCTTCGCAAACGGTGGAGAGAATGCGCGGCAGCTCGAGTTCTTCGATCGTGCGAATTTTTGTGGGAATCACGCGGAGGACCATGCCGACGTTGCCGCGTTGCTGGAAAACGTTGACGCGGAAGCGGCCGAGGCCGGCGACGCCGTAAGCCATGTCGAGTTCAGCGGTTTCCTTGAACTTTTGCTTCTGGCGATTGGTCATCATGCTGAAGGCCATGGAGAGCATTTCTTCAGGCGTGATGCGCGGCACGTCGCTGAGCGGGTTCAGGATGCCGTCAACGCGAAGATAGGGGTGGTTGCCGACTTTCAGGTGCAAGTCGGAGGCGCGGCTTTCGACAGCGCGGCGCAGCAGATCGTCAATATTGATGGCCATTTATCGTCCTGGGCTCCGAGGAGCGTCGTCTAGTCAAACTAGCATGGATTGTGGAGGTGGCAAGGAGAGCAGGCTGGGGATGGTGCGAAATGGACAACCTGAACTTTGGGACAGGTGGGGTAAGAGCTTGGCGAAAATGGAAAGGACAAAATGGAAAATTGGGCTCGTTCGGAATGACAGCGCTTCGGTGGGAGCGCGTTTAGATTGGGGGTTGGTCGGGGAGGAAAATGCGGTCGTAGATCACGCCGGCCAGGACGCCGCCTAGCAGGGGGCCGACCCAGTAAACACCGTGGTTGGTCCAATGATTGCGCGTTATGAGGGCGGGACCGAAGGCGCGGGCGGGGTTGACGGCGGCGCCTGTGAAGGGGAGGCCGCAGAGGGCGTCAACAGTTACGGCGAGGCCGATGGCTAGGCCGGCCACTTTATTGAAGGCGCCCTTGGCGTCGACATTGGTGGCGAAGAAAACGAAGACCAGGAAGAACGTCATCACGCCTTCTAGCAGCATGCCATGCAGGCGCGTGAAATCTGGCGCGAGCGTGGGAGTGATGGAGCCGAGGGCTTCGGGGCGCCAACTGGAATCGGGGATGATGACGACTAGTGCGTACGCGGCGGCGATGGCGCCGAGAAGTTGGGCTGCGGTGTAAAGAATCGTTTCCAATGTGCTGAGGCGGCGGCTGACCCAGAAGCCCACGGTGACGGCGGGATTTAAGTGGCCGCCGGAGACGTGTCCGATGGAGGTGACCATGACGCCGACGGTGAGGCCGTAGGCGAGCGCGAGGCCCAGTATCGTGATGCTGCCTTGTCCGGAAGAGCGGAGATATTGGTCGGCGCAGAGGGCGCCGGCCGCGAAGAATACGACGGCGAACGTGCCGAAGAATTCAGCGAGCAATTTTTGGGTGAGGCTGTACAAGCGGTTCTCCCAGGAAAAACGCGGCGCGATGCGTATGACGTGGACTGGAGTGCGCCGCGCGCGATTCTACTGAATTAACGGTGATAGGTCAAAAGAGGGGACCGACGCGGGCCGAGTTGGCGGGGGCCTGAAGAACTCAAATGGTCGCTGGAAACGCGCTGCGAGAGGAATGGCGCTTCGCGTCGATATTTTTTGCGTCGTGGCTGAAGTGGCGACGTACAAAAACCGCAGCTAACGCTGCATGCGCCGGGCCAGGTCGCTGAAGATGTAATTGTGTTCGCTGCTTACACCCCAGCGCTCGAAGGGGCGCCAGTACCACGCGGGGTAGAGATTGGAAATTATTGTGGTGCTGCGGGTCAGGATTGTGCCGCTGCCGTCTTGTTGCAGGGTGTAGGTGGCGTATTCGAAGCCGAGCCAGTGGCGGCCGGGCATGTTGGTGCGATCGATTGCGAGGCGCATGACATTGGGCGGCTGCCAGTCGATGACGGTCTCTTCGATCGAGCCATGATCGAAGTAACAAGTCCTTTTGGCACCGACGCCGCTGCCTTGCATTTCGCAGCGGATCGGAATGGGGAGGCCGATGTACATCAGCAGAGGCTTTCTCCCTTGGAGGCTGTCGAATGAGCGCAGATCGTTCCAAACGTGAGTGGGATCGGCAGAGAGTCGAATCGTGGAGGTGACGACTTCCTGGCGGGGGTGAGTGAGCGCGGATAGCTCGATGCGGTGGCCGGTGAGAATGAGCAGCGGTATGGAAAGCACGACGATGGAAGTGAATGTAGGGCCCTCTTTGCCGGTGAATTTGGCGCGGAGCTCGTGGAAAACAAATCCGAGAGCCACGCCGATGGCAATGCCGGAGAAAAGGAACGGAAACGCGAGCAAGGCGCAGACCGGAGTTTCCATATGCGTCGCGATCAATACTGCGAGCGATGCGATAGCTGCCAAAATCGCAGCAGCGGATACGGTTTGCAGATCCCGCGAAATAAGGGTGATGGCGAATCCGGCGGCAAACGGCACGAGCAGGAACATGACGGGGCCCATCGCGTGGGTTCCGGGGATTTCGGCGACGAGGAAGCCTACGAGTCCGACTGCGGCGCCCGCGAGCCCGCCGACCAGAACACCCTTCAGCGAATTTTTCCAGTCGTGCAGCTTAGTTCTCCTCTTGCGATGGAGGATAGCGATTGGGCCGCGATTAGTTGGCTAGCGATGCCCGGGACTTTTGAATTACCAAATGAATTTGGCGCCGAGTTGAATGTGACGCGAACCTCCGCTGCCGAGAACGGGATTAGAAGCCCCCAGGTCAGGAGTGAATGCGGCGAGCCCCGGATTGGACCCGGCCAGGTTATCGTTGATGCCTGTAAAGTTGGGGTGGTTCAGGATGTTGAAAAACTCTGCGCGAAACTGAAGCGTTAGGTGTTCGCCCAGTTTTTGGTTTTTGCTAAATGAGAAGTCCCAGTTGGTGAAATCCGGGCCGCGAAAAATATTGCGACCGGAGTCGCCAAACGTGCCGTTCGCGGGAGGCGTTAGTGCGGTGGCTCCCGAAACATAACAGCCATATGTTGCGAGTTGATTGACGGCAGCTGGGCCAGCGGCGTTTATGCATTGTTGATTGCCACCGATCACATTCCCGCTGCCATCAGTAATGAAGGTGCTCGGGTCGATGAATGGAATAGGAGTCGTTTTTGACCAGCGAATATTGTTCGGACTCCCGGTAATGTTCCAGCGATCGTTGAACTCCCCGGTAAAACTGATGTCGTCGTCGAAATCGAAGAGCGTATAGGGCATGCCAGTTTCGAGGATGACGATCGAGTTCAGCTGCCATCCTTCGAGAAGCTGGCAGAAACTCTTACGTCCCGGAATGGCATAGGTGACTGCAAACGTGAAACGGTGACGTATATCGAAGTCACTGTTACCGCGTTCCCCCGCGACATCCAAACTGTTCTGGACGTTGAAATGCCGGTTGCTGGTGGATTCATCGATGGAATGTGCGTACGTGTAGCCAGCCACGACATTCAGACCCTTCCAGGTGTGGGTTTTGTAAGTGACCTGCAAGCCGTCATAGCTGGAGTTCTGCGCGTTTCCAAATTCGGTGGTCTCGCCGAGGAACGGATACTGATTGAAAAACGGCCGGTTGCTTTGCTCGCAATCGAAGGAGTCGCCTCCGCCCGCGGAGCAAGCGGCTGCCGCCGGTCCATTGGGCTGGTTGATGTCGAGCAAGCTGAAAAGTTTTACGCCGCGTTGGCCGACGTACCCCACTTGAAGCGAGGACCAATTTCCGATGGCACGCTGAACGTTGAGGTTCCAGAACTCGGTGTAAGGAGTATCAAGGTGATTCTTGACGGACGTAATGCTGCATGGACCTGAAGCGCTGCAAGTGATCGGCTGCGAGAGGATAGGAAATACCTGTGCCGGAGGAGCATTCCAATTCAATTGCGTAATGTCACCACCGTTGGCTTGCACCACCGCAGCGGTTATCGTTCCACCACCCGGAGTAACTCCCTGCGCTCCGGTGGGGATGGTGTTGAGCCCAATCCCGCCGCCGGCCGTCTGGCCGATGAAATCGGAAATCGGAGCCATTTCGTAAATAATTCCGGCGCCCGCCCGAATCACTGTTTTTCCGCCTCCCCACGGGTCCCATGCGAATCCGAGCCGAGGGGCGAAGTTGTTGTGCTGCACGTTATAGGGCGTCGAAATCTGTTTGCCCACTTGAGCAAATCCGATTGCTGGCTCGAAGTTGGCAAGCAGGTTGTTTTGCTCGTGGATCACTCCTGAAACTTCGTAGCGCAGACCGGCAGTGACGGTGAGCTTGGAATTGAAATGAAACTCATCGTCCACGTACGCAGCGTATGCATTTTGCGTGATAAACCGCTGGGTGTTTCCGGACAGGATTTCTCCGCTGAAAGGTCCGCACGGCGTCTCTGAACAGCCGGGGTCGAGCGCCGTTCCATTCCCCGGGTCTGTCGAGCCCGCCTCCAGGAAGTCCTGAAGACTTTCAAAGAAGATTTCCCCTTTGGCGTGACGGTTGCGAATATTGTTAACGGAGCCGTGGCGTATTTCAGCTCCGAAGTGAATATTGTGACGGCCTTTCAGATATCCGAGGCCTTCGGTGAACTGATAGGTCGCCGTGGGCGTGGTGAAAAGCGGAAAGCCGTTCCCGCCGCCAAGCTGAAAGAAGTTTCCGACGTCAATCTCCGGGAGGCCGAAATTGAATGGGTTGGTAACGCCCGTATTGATTCCATAGGTGGTCGGATTGACGTTATGGTCCGCGGAAACAATTTGCTGCGAGAATCGGCTGTATCCGAAACGCGCCTCACTCACCCAGTTGCTGGTTGGCGTATAGGTCCAATTGAGGCCGACGATTTGCGGGCGTGTCTGGGCTTGTGAAAGGAATTGCGGTAAGAGATAGTCGCCGTCTTCTTCCGTTTGGGTGCTGTCAGCAAAGAAGTAGCGCCCAGTGAGTGTGTTATTTTTCGAAAAATGGTAGTCAACTTTGACAAGCGCATTGTCCGCGCGGTTCAGGTTCGCGAGATCTTGAAAGAGCAATCCTGGACCCGCTGAGCCAGTATTCGTGGGATAAAGTTGGGAAATTTTCAGGCTCAATGGGTTGATCACGCAACCAGGCAATGCCGCGCAGTTAGATATGACGTCGGGAATACTATTGTTCAGGTCGCCGCCCAGCGGCACAGTGTCCGGGCTGTTCGCAAGCAGTGGATTACCAACTTTGTCTCGCACGCCTTCGTAGGCGCCGAAGATGAAGAGCTTCTGTTTTATGATCGGTCCACCGGCGGAACCTCCGAACTGATGCAGGATGAGCGGCGCTAGCGGCTGTCCGATGGGATCGAAATAATTTCGTGCGTCGGCCGCGCTGTTCCGCGCGAAGTAATAGGCAGTACCGTGGAATTGATCGGTTCCCGATTTCAAACCGAGCTGTACCACCGCCCCCGGCTTCCAGCCGTACTCTGCTGTGGGGTGCTCTTGCGTGCTGAATTCCTGAATCGCGTCAATCGGTAGAAGGCTTGCGGGCGTGCCGCTCACTCCCTCTTCGTTCAATACAGAGGTTCCATAGTAAAGGTCGTTGTCGTCCGTCCCATCAACGATGTAGTTGTTGTCTTCCGGCCGCGCGCCATTGGAAATGATCGAATGGAATCCTCCACCGGGTGTGCGATCGACCCCGGGCATAAGCATGACCAAGTTTTGCCAGTCGCGGCCTTGCAGGGGCAACTCGTTGATCTCCTTATTGCTGAACGACCCTCCCAGGGTCGCGTTGGTTGAATCAATCAGGGAGGCGGCCTCCTCGTTCACGACCACAGTCTCGTTCACCGTACCCGGCTGCAGTTGCAGATCGATGCGAATGTCATTCGTCACCTCGACGCGCACCGCGCTGCTGATCACTTTCTTGAAGCCGGACGCTTCCGCGGAGACGGTGTACAAGCCTGGTTCGAGGTCCGGGGCAACGTATTCTCCAGTGTCATTCGTCACCAGTTCGCGCGAAACTCCCTTGCCAGTGTTTGTAACTGTCACTTTCGCGCCGACAACCACGGCACCAGACGAATCACGGATCGTCCCCAAAATGCGGCCCTCATTGGTTTGCGCCCGCGAATTTGGGCTGAGAAGTAAAAACACTGCGACGACCACGCTCATGAAGCGTAAGCTTTTCATCGCCTGCTCCTTTTTCATGCAATTCCGTTCGTGTGCTGGATGAGTGCGGTCGCTATGCGTTCTGAAACGGGAAGGAAAATGCGGGCGCTGAAAAAATTACAAGCCTGCGGCGAGTTTACCCAGGTCTACGAGGCAGTTAAGAAAGATGCGAGCCGGCGATAGCGGCTGGCCATGATTATTCGCGATGAATGGCCCGGGTCCCATGGGAATTGATGCTATGCGCGACAAAGTAGAACACATGCGAGAAGAAGTCAATGTTGTTTCGCGACGTTGCGGCAAATTCGCCTCAGACCTGATTGACTGGACCACATTGGAACTTATTCTCAGGAAGGAACGATCGCGTCCTATTTCGAAGCAATACAATCCCCGCTGGCATATACTGCGCGGCCTATGCGCGCGAAACTATTTTGGACCGCCATCCCTGTCGTAGGAATTCTCTTAACTTTGGCGTTACCTTGTGCTGGGCAGACGATCAAGGGTATCGGGTACACCGCCTATAGCGTTGCCGCGAAAGATCCACGGGCACCGCACGCGCCGACATTTGCCGCGGTGTTGCTCGGCGGTCACGGTGACGTGGACGAGGCTACATCATTTTTATGCAGTCATTCCGGAGGGGGCGAGTTGGTCGTCGTACGCGCGTCCGGGGCTGACGACTACAACTCCGAGTTTCAGACTGCCTGCCCTGGAAATTCCGTCGTGACGCTGGTAATTACGTCGCGGGATGGCGCCAACGATCCTTTTGTCGCGGAAAAGATTCATAACGCGCACGCGATTTTTATTGCCGGCGGCGATCAATCGAACTATGTGAAATATTGGACTGGCAATGCCGTGCAGAAAGAAATCAACGAAGGCGTGAAGCGAGGCGTTCCCATCGGCGGAATCAGCGCGGGACTGGCGGTGCAAGGTGAATTTGTATTTGATTCGATGTTGGACACGGTGACGAGCCCAGAAGCATTGGCGAATCCTTACGATCCACACGTGACTCTAGTGCGAGATTTCCTCTCGATACCAATCCTGAAGGGCATTATCACCGACAGTCATTTTTCACAGCGCGAGCGCATGGGTCGCTCGCTCGCGTTTCTTGCGCGCATCGTGCAGGACGGTTGGGCGCCGGAAGCGCACGGCATTGGCATCGACGAAACCACCGCGGTCCTGGTGGAGGCGGACGGCCGTGCCCGGGTGGTCGGGAAAAATTCAGCGTACTTTATGACGCTTGATCACCGGCCGGAAATTTGTGTGGATGGAAAGCCGCTCACGCTGCGTCACGTGAAGGTTGTGAAGCTCAGCGCCGGGGACACTTTCGATCTGAATGCGTGGGCGGCTACGGGCGGGAGCAGCTTTGAAGTGAATGTCGTTGACGGCAAAATGACGAGTAGCGCGCAGCCGTGAAGTTGGAACGGCATGGAATACCGAGATCTTCGCTATGACTGGGTCAAATTTGCTAGTTTTTTCGACACGCCCCGAACTGATGGGTAGAGAAGCGCACCTGGAGCGATAGCGCTTCTCGGTTTATCCAGCAATCGAATAACGCTGGGGCGTGCAGCGCCAACTGCCGCAGCTGACGTCCGTCGCGACACAGCCCTAGCGGACGGCGGCGACGGGGACGCCTACGGGGGTTAGCCAGTTGTGGCGATCGGGTTTTTTGCCTTCGACCAGGGCGAAGAATTCGTCTTGGATGCGTTTGGTGATCGGGCCGCGAGCGCCCATGCCGATTTTTACGCGGTCGATAGAACGGATCGGGGTGACTTCAACCGCAGTGCCGCAGAAGAAGACTTCATTTGCGATGTAGAGCATTTCGCGCGGAATGATTTGTTCGGCTACGGGAATGCCGAGGTCTTTACAGATGGTGATGATGGAGTGGCGCGTGATTCCCGGCAGCGCGGAATTCGAGAGCGGCGGAGTGATTACTGTGTCGCCAGAGACGATGAAGATATTTTCGCCGGAGCCTTCGCTGACGTAGCCGTGGGTATCGAGCGCGATGCCTTCGACGTAGCCATTGGCGCGGGCTTCCATGCGGATGAGCTGGGAATTCATGTAATTGGCGGCGCACTTGGCCATTTGCGGCAGAGTGTTGGGCGCGGGACGATTCCAAGAGCTGACGCAAACGTCCACGCCATTGCGCAGGCCTTCTTCACCTAGATATTTTCCCCAGGGATAACAGGCCATGTACACCTCGATGGGGCAACCGACGGGGTCCACTCCGGCTTCGCCGTAGCCTCGCAGAATAACCGGGCGGATGTAGCAGGCGCCGATTTTATTCACGCGCAGGAGTTCGAGGTTGGCGTTGCAAAGATCGTCGAGGGTGTGGCGAACCTCCATGCGATAGATATAGGCAGAATTCAGCAGGCGCTGCATGTGTTCTTTCAGGCGGAAAACGCCGGGGCCTTGTTCGGTGTCGTAACAGCGGATGCCTTCGAAGACGGCGGAGCCGTAACTCACGACATGGGAGAGCACGTGAATCTTGGCGTCGTCCCAGTTGATGAATTTGCCGTCGTGCCAGATTTTCTCGGTCTTCGGTATGGGCATTGGGTGGCTCCACGAGCGAAAAATTTCTGAAAATAGCTACGAGGGCAGAGTAGAGCAGGGATGGCGCGGTGTCAATCCGTCGCGGCATGGTTGTGTCGAGGCGGGATGCTCCAATTTGGACGGGCTGGAAGAAGTCAGGAAATTTAGCGCAGAGGCTCCAGAGAAAAACGGAGAACGCAGAGAAAGAGGAACCGCAGAGACGCAGAGGACGCAGAGAAAGGCAGCAGCAAAGGCACCACAGATGACCGCGGATGAACACAGATAAAGGCACTGATAACTTCAAGAAACGCAAATGGATATGAAGGCAAAACCAAAACTGAAACGAACTCCGGAAATCACTCTTCGCGCAGGGCTACCAGAGGATCTACGCGGGTGGCGCGGCGCGCTGGGATGTAGCAGGCCAGCAGCGCAACGGCCGCCAGCAGCACGGCGATCGCCGCGAAGACCAGTGGGTCTGTCGCGGTTACGTTGAAGAGCAGAGAGCGCAGAAAGCGCGTCAGGGCGGCGGCGCCGATCAGTCCGGCGAGCAGGCCCAGAACGACCATGCGCATTCCTTCGGCGAGGGCCATGCGCAGAATATCCATGCGCTGAGCGCCCAGCGCGACGCGAATGCCAATCTCGTGGATTCTGCGGCTGAAGGTGTAGGACATAACGCCATAAATGCCGATGGCCGCAAGCAGCAATGCGACTCCCGCGAAGATCGCAAGAATTTCCAGCGCGAATCGGCGCTCGGCCATCGAGCGGGTGATCACTTCGTCCATGGTGCGCACGCCGAACAGCGGCAGATTGGAATCAATGGACTGGACGGCGTCGCGAATTTGATCGCCCAGCGCTCCGGTATTGGCGGCGGTGCGCAGAAACAGGACCGACGCATAGGGCGGCCCCTGAAAGGCGGGGAGATAAATGTGCGGCGCGATGGGAGCGTCGAATCCATCGGATTTCATGTTGCCAACGACGCCGACGATTGTCGTCCACGGATTTATCGGAATGGGCCGGAATAGCTGGATGTGCTTGCCGAGCGGATTCTCACCCGGCCAATAACGGTTCGCGAGGGTTTGGTCAATGATCGCGACCTGCTGCGCTGCCGGCTCGTCCGAATCCAAAAAGACGCGGCCTTGAATCAAGGGGGTACCGAGCACTTCGAAGTAATTGGGGCTGACGCCCGCGATCTCCGCCACCGGGGCGCGCTCGGAATCTTCCGGACGGCCTTCGATGACGAATGGGGAAGCATTGCGCGCCGCGCCCATCGGCAAACTATTGCTGCCTCCGATGGCGACAACTTCCACGCCGGAAATGGCACTCACGCGGCGGACTACCTCACGCAAAAATGCCGCGCGCTTTTCCGGCTGGCGATAGGGATCGGTGCTGGGATTATTGGGAACCGGCATCCAGATCTGGGCGGTGACGATGCCGTGAGGATTGAAGCCGGGACGAACTTCGAGCAGTTGCCAGAAGCTGCGCAGCAACAATCCCGCGCCGACTAGCAGGATAAGCGAAAGCGCGATTTCGGAAATCACCAACCCGCGTGAAATCAACGTATGACTGCGGCTGGAACCCGAGCCTCTGCTGCCTTCGCGCAGGCTGGAGATTTGATTGGCGTTCGACGCTTGCAACGCCGGCACCAGCCCGAACAGTATTCCCGTGGAGATGGATACCACGACAGCAAAGAGCAGCACGCCTCCGCTGAGATTCACTTCGCTCAGGCGGGGAAGATTTGCGGGCGCGAGGCGCAGAAGCGAAGCTTTCATCGAAACGACGGTGACCAGCGCAATCGCGCCGGCGATGATGGACAGAAGCATGCTTTCGGTGAGCATCTGCAGCAGCAGGCGTTTTCGTCCGGCTCCCAGCGCCAATCGCACGGCAATTTCCCGCTGGCGACCGGCGGAGCGAGACAACAGCAGGTTCGCCAGGTTCACGCACGCAATCAAAAGCACGCAGGCCACCGCGCCGAAAAGCACGAACAATTCCGTGCGCACTTTGCCGACCAGATCCTCCTGGACGGACACGAGGCGCGGAGCCCAGCGCACGGCCGGCGGGTAGTCCGTGGGATATTCTGCGCTGAGCCGCGCCGAATACGTTTCCAGCCGAGCTTGCGCTTGGGCGACGGTGAGGCCGGGTTTCAAGCGGCCGACCGCTCCCGGAAACATGCGGATGGAGCGCTGGGCGGGATGCGGAAACGGATCAGCGTCATAACCGGCGGCGATCCAGGCGTCCACGTCGGTTTCCAGCGTTCGTCCCGGATGCCGGAAGTCCGGCGGCATGACCGCGACGACCGTGTAGGGATCATTGTCGAGGCGAACTTTCTTGCCGAGGATGTGCGGATCGGCGCCGAACTCGCGGCGCCAGAAACCGTCGCTGAGGACTACCGCATCGAGGAATCCGGGAACGGTCTCCGCCTGGGTGTACACGCGCCCGATGCGCGGCTCCGCTTCCAGGACCGTGAAATAGTTTGGACTGGTCGCGAGCACTTCAATACGTTCGGGACGGTCGCCGCCAGTCAGATCCGCGTTGATCGGCCAGACCGCGGAAATGTCTTGGAATACGCCGGAGCGTTGCTGGAAATCCCACATTTCCGGGACAGACATGCCGACGTTTTGTACATTCGATCCGCGAAGGTCGTCGAAGACGCGCACGAGTTGTTCCTGATGCGGGAAGGGCAGCGGCCGAAGCAGGATGGCGTACACGATGCTGAAAGTGGCGACGTTCGCGCCGATGCCGAGTGCCAGCGTGAGAATCGCGACGATCGTGAAGCCGGGATTCTTAGCGAGCATGCGCCAGGCAAAGCGGACGTCCCTGAGGAATGAGGCCATTTTGGCTCCTCTTTTTGCACGACGCGAACGGGCCCGGTGCGGTTCGTGGAGTATGACGCAGGAAGTTATTTTTGAGTTAGCAGCGGGATAAGATTTTGTTGCGGTTGAGATGCTTCGGAGTCTTGCGGCCTGCCTCGAGCGTTCGTTGATGGGACGTGCGTCCCCAAATCAGACAACTTTGCACGGGTGAAACGCGGCGCGGTGTGCGGGTTCGGGACGGCTTCGCGGCGACGGATTGCTCAGCGGCCGGACGCTTGCGCGCCGCGCAGAACCATACAAGTTGAGGAAGCGCGCGCGACGAGGACGCCGGACGAATTCGTAATATCACACTCAGTCAGGCCCACTGTGTTGCCGCGTTTGACGACTTTGCCGACGGCGCGCAATTTTTCACTCCACACCGGGCGCAGGAAATTGATCTTCAGCTCGAGAGTGGTGAAGGATTCGCCGTCTTCCAGAGTGGACGCAAAGGCGACTCCCATGGCGGCGTCGGCCACATCGCAGAGCACGCCACCGTGGAGAGTCCCCATGGGGTTGGCGTGTTTTTCGCTAGACTCGAAGTCGAAGACTGCTTCACCGCGTTTTACGGCGACTAGCCTGAAACCGATGAGTTGCGCGATGGGAGGGACGGGAAGCTCACCGCGGATCACGCGCTCGAGATTTTCCAGTCGTTCGGTCATCAGATAGACCTCGCACGAAAATTAATGGCCGCCGCCTCAACGATTAGAGTCGCGAAGAGCGGGAAAGATGCGTACGAATATTCCGGACGAAGGCTAGAAGTGTTCTTCGATGTCCTGTGCGGCTTGCCCGCGTCCGGTAAAGCCGGAGATTCGGCCCCAGGCGCTGGTTTTCCAGTCATCAGTGATGTGGGCTGCGAGAATCCAGGGCGGCAACTCGACATACAGGAAGTCCGCGAGAGCGTACAGATAGGGTTCGTACATGTCGCGCAGTTCTTTCAGCTTACATTTAGAAGCCTCGTCGTTGCGCAGTTGATAGCCGGCTTGTTCGAGGCTGGTGTACAAGCGCGCGTATTGCTCGGGAGGCAAGCGGTCGGGGCCGTCAGGGCGCGGCTTGGCGAAGAAAACTTGCGCGAG
>Ga0209693_10000546_pt1 | contig 15424 bp, 12 predicted proteins | sample HubBroMetageWRM3_FD_188345 | JGI IMG/M metagenome (GOLD analysis project Ga0209693, IMG submission 188345) | Warmed soil microbial communities from the Hubbard Brook experimental Forest, New Hampshire - Hubbard Brook CCASE Soil Metagenome WRM 3... | ecosystem: Environmental > Terrestrial > Soil...
TCAGCATATCTGAGTTGTAACTTGAGAGGCTTCGTGCGAGCCTGATCCTGCCCAGACATGGGCGCGCACAGAGCGAAGAGAGTCAGAACGCTACAAGCGAAGGGAATGCAGAACTTTTTTTTCATTCGGGAACCTCCGAAGATCGGTTGAGGGTTTCTGCCTGCCAATGGCGGGTTGCCATCAGTACGGAGTCGCGGCGGGTCGAGGCCCGTCGCCGACGACTGCGGCTGAAATTTTAAGGCTGTGTCTCCCAGCGTTTGTCATGGAAATGTCAAAAGACCAACGATGATTTCTAACCACCCCTTGTGAGAAAAAGTAACCAACCGGCATTGGCCAAGGGTCTTTGAGGCGGGAGTTCCTGATTCCTCCAACGTCAGTAGGTGCCTTTGTCGAGGCCCTTCAACTGATCAAAGGAAAGTCTCACTTCGGTTGAGCTAGTTGAATCTGACTGCGGGTTCGGTGCCAGTGGGAATCCCGTCAGACAGGAACTTCAAAGCGACAAAGCGGTGCAGTTTTACGTCCTCGGCTTTGTACACTACACCCATCGCGCCGCCGCCCAGCTTTTCGACGATGCGATAGTGCGAGATGTTTTGGCCCAGCACGGGCGCGAACGTTACGTTGCTTGGTCGGGCAAGTCAACGAAACCCGTGGAGTTTGCGGGTCTCGAAAAGATTGTTGGCGAAAAATCGCGATTTCATTGAAGCAGCCGACAGGCTGTGCATCAGCGGAGTGTAAGTCCCCACACCACCAATTGCCTGGGCGCGTGGTTAGCATATCCGATGCATACGGAGGCAACGAAGCATGTTTAGCTCGGACGTAAAAGCCTTGGCTGCCCTGAGGCGATGAGCTGCAGCGGTAGGAACGAAAAGGCAATCCGTGATGAAATCGTTTGGACGGGGAAACGCGGGAAGCCGACCTCGATAGTGCACGGGGGGAGGCCGAGGACGTGGAGGAAGAAACAGGCAGGTGCACTCCACGGGACCGCCGTGACACGTGCCCAGGCACTCAGGGGAAGGATTCACATAAAACCTGCGCCTCCAGGCGAGGTCGCTGAATCTCGACGTTCACTTCACAAACGTCAGCCCATGCGGGACTGCGGTGCGGAAAACGTAGGCGTACAGCATCACGATAATTCCGACGATGGCGCCAAGAGCCACAGAGTGCCACACCACAAAACGGAAGATGATTCCCTCGTTCCCCACTTGCTCGGTGGCTGCGGTGGCAATCGTGATGGATTGGGCATCGACCATTTTGCCCATGACTCCGCCGGCGCTATTCGCCGCGCACATCAGAACTGGGTCGATGCCGAGTTGCTGGGATGTAATTCGCTGCAGGCTACCAAAGAGCGCATTCGAGGACGTATCGCTGCCGGTGAGCGCAACCCCGAGCCAGCCCAGGAATGTGCCAAAGAACGGATAGAGCCACCCGGTGCGCGTGAATGCTAGACCCAACACAGCATCCAGGCCTGAGTACCGCGTCACGTAACCTAGACCCAACATGAATGAGATCGCGATCATAGCCAGCCGCATGCGCACCAGCGTGCGCCAGAAAACTCTCCTGAGCCGAACTGGGCCCAGCCCCAGCAACAACCCTGAAACGATGGCAGCGAAGAAACATCCTGTCCCAGTTGCCGACAGCCAGTTGAAATCGTATCGCGCGGGCTCGGCAGTCGGCTTGGACACGACCGGCGCAGCGCGATAAATGGCGCCGTGCAGGTAGGGCACGTCCCACCCGGGCGGACCCGGACGCGGTTTGCCGTCAACAAGCACGACTCGAAAAGCGGGCGTGGTTGCTCGATTCATGGCGAGCTTAATCGACGGAAGCCCCCACAGAAGCACAAAGACTGACAGGATGGCGAAAGGCATCCAAGCGCGCAAGACCTGGCCAGCGGTGTAAGGACGCACCTTGACATATCCGTCAAACTTCTCCGCCGACCACTCCCCGCCAAACTGGTCCGCGATCTCCGCCGTGGGCGGTGGCAAAGGCGATGCATGCCTGTCGTAATCGAAGCGCCAGATCTTCTTCGGCTTCCAGAAACGGAGAAAGACTACGACGGCGATAATCGAAACTACACCGCCCATAATGTCGACAAGGTTGCTGTCCACGTAATTCGACCAAAAGAACTGAGTCAGCGCGAACGAGAATCCGACCACCAAAATGGCCGGGAACACCTCAAATGTTTCCTGCCAGCCCACCATGGTTCGCACCAACCAGAAAGGAACGATGACGGCGGTGAAAGGAAGTATGCGGCCAATCATGGCATTGAGATCGGACTCGGGAAGAGAAGTGACGGCCGCAAGCGTGTGGACGGGCGTCCCGATGGCACCCCAGGCGACCGGCGCGGTGTTAGCAATCAGATTCAGTGCGGCGGCATGAAACGGCCTGAACCCGAGGCCGATCATGAAAGCTCCGGCGATAGCAACTGGTGCCCCAAAGCCGGCCGCGCCCTCGATGAAAGCTCCAAAACAAAACGCGACTAACAGCACCTGCAACCGGCGGTCGGCGGTGATTCCCGCGATCGATTCTTTCATGATTTCGAACTGCCCGGTCTCCACCGAAATGTCGTACAGATATACAGCTGCGAGAACGATCCAGGCGATTTTAAGCAAGCCGAAGGCGACACCGTACCCGAAACTTATCACGGCCAGGGTCAGGGGCATCTTGAAAAATAGAATCGCGACTGCCATCGCCGTCAGTGCCCCCGCAATCGCGCACCAGTGTGGCTTCACCTTGAAGCCGGCCAACAGGCTAAAAAGCACGATTATCGGAAGCCCCGCGACCAGCGTCGAGAGCCACCAATGACCAAATGGATCGTAGATCTGAGTCCAGTGCATACCCTGCTCCCTTCAAAAGAGAGTCCGGTGCTCAACTGAGAACTTGCGGCAAGAATCAACTCCACTCCCAGCTCTTTGGAACATTCACGTACGAACGGTCCAACGCCGTGATGGACGGGCAACCGAGCAGCCTGAGAGTGCGTTCCACATCAGTTCGCAAAATCTCAATCGCACGCGTCACGCCTGCTTCACCCGCCGCTGCCAGACCGTACGCGTAAGCACGCCCACACAAAACCGCGCGCGCGCCCAGGCAAATGGCTTTGATGACGTCGGTTCCTCGACGAATGCCTCCATCCATCAGCACTTCGACTTGACCGTTCGCCGCCTTGACAACTTCGGGTAAGGCTCGCAGAGAGGCGGGAACGCAATCAAGTTGACGGCCGCCGTGATTCGATACGACCACAGCGGCGGCGCCCTCATCAATGGCGCGACGAGCGTCGTCGCCGGTGAGGACGCCCTTAACCACGATCGGTCCGCCCCAGTGCTGGCGAATCCAACCCAAGTCTGCCCAGGTGACCGCTGCGCTGGCTAAGGCTGCGCCAATATCGACGAGCGTCATTGGCCCCTGCCCGGGGATGACAACATTCGGAAGTCCGGGCAGCCCGCCGTCGCGCAGGAAGCTAATCAGCCATCCCGGATGACGCAATAAGTGGGGAATAAACGGGATCTTCGCCAGCAGACCGCCGCTGATCAGCTCCTTCGTACCGTTGCGAAAATCTCGCTCGCGCATGCCGGAAACTGGAGTATCAATCGTGACCACTAGCGCGGAAAATCCCGCAACCCGCGCTCTCTCTATCACTGCCTCGGCAGCCCCGCGACCGCCCATCAGGTAAAGCTGGTAGAAGACCGGTCCACTGGAGGTCGCTTTTACGTCTTCCAGCTTGTGTCCCGATATCGTAGACAGAATATAAGCCGTACCCGCCGCACCAGCCGCCCGCGCAGCTACGACTTCGCCGCCGGGATGCATGAGACGGCTATATCCGACGGGAGCCAGCAAGAATGGAAGGGAAAGGTTAAAACCCAGCACGCGCGTGCGCAACTCACAATTTGGATGGGCTACGGCGTGACGGGGCCGGAATGTAACGTCCTCGAATACCCGGCAGTTCTCGCGGAGCGTCACCTCGCCTTCCGCCCCGCCGTCGAGGTAGTCGAAAACCGCCTTCGGCAATCGTCGACGCGCGATGGGCCGAAAGTCATCGATACTAACGACGCGCGCGACCGTAGGGGATGTTGTCGTCATGGGCGATTCCAGTAGCTCTACAAAATAGGTAGATGGTATCACCGGAAAACCGAAAGAGGAAAACGGGGAGCTTACCAGAACCTATATGTCAATCCGCGGGTCCGTGTGCCGGTTCACATACCAGCACGGAGTGTAGCCGAAGTGAGGAAATATGGAGTGAACGCAAACCTGGATTTGTGGTTGGGCGTAATCGTATTCGGTTCGCCCATTTTTCTCATGGATCGCATAGTAGGGCTGGATGGTTACAGTGGAAAATGGATCGCGACCCTTCGGAATTCGATATCGAACGGAAAGATAGTCACTCACGTACGTGAGCAGCGCCAATATCACGACGGCGGCAGCAATACGGAGGAGTATGCTTTTCAATCGTTTCTTTTCCGCGCCGTCGTAGATGACGACGCGCTCGCGAACGGTTTGGAGGAAATCAGGCATGTTTCCGTCGTTGGTCGTTGGTCCTTAGTCTTTGATCAAGCCCCGTTGAATCCACGCGGCCGTGCTGCCGGCCACCTGCGTTTGGCTAGCGACCTCCGGCCAACGACCGTTTCATGCACGAACGCCGGTCCTCGCTTGGGGGACCGGCGTTATCCATCTCTTGACTGAAACTGGAAAACCTAGCTCCCTGGTACCGGCACTGCCGGCCCGCCCGCCGCCACCTCAGCTTGATTGAACACCGCGTTTGCCCCCATGTGCGCTGGCCGGGGGGCCAGCATCTGTTCCTTGCGGTAGACCAAGTTGCTGGCGTTAAAGCTTGCGATTTCGAAGCCGTGCCCGTGGGTGATCGCATCCGTGGGACAAGCCTCGACGCAGTATCCGCAGAAGATACATCGATTGTAGTCGATGTTATAAACCTTGGCGTAACGCTCCGCTCCGCTCACCCGATGCTCGTCCGTATTCTCCGCCGCTTCTATGTAAATGCAGTTCGAGGGACAGGCGGCGGCGCACAGAAAACAGGCAACGCACTTTTCCAATCCGTTCTCATCGCGCTGCAACACGTGGACGCCGCGAAAACGCTCTTGGAACTTGGCGCCCCTCAGTGGCCCTGGTCCATCGGGATAGTTCTCCACTTGCGTAGGCTGGAACATCTCCATGAACGTAATGCTCATGCCCTTAGCGATCGCGGCAATATTCTTCAACACTGGCATACAGCACTAGTATAGCGGAAGGGACGCGCGGGTCGCAGGACGAGGCAGTGAGTGGGGCCCTAGGCGCGGCGGAAGGTTGAATTTGGCAGCGTGGCGGAGCCGACGAGGGTCTGTTCTCCCAAGTCACGTCATTGGTAATAGGGCAAAGAGTGATCGTGAGAAATGGCCCGGGTCCAGGAGGAGATTCGCGGGGCGCCCGACCATTCTCAGGTGATGCAGGAGGGATTGTATCTAATTAAGAAGATAATATCCAGTATGTTTATGTACATTATATTATATCCCCGCGCCTCCACACGCGCCGCCTAGTGCTGAATGTTCAAATCTGCGTAGAAGCTGAAACTCGCGAGTATGACCTGGTCACTCCCGGGAATATAAAACCCAAACTTCCCCGCTGCCACATTGGGGGCGGTCCACTTGTCGAGAATCACCCAGGCGTCGCCCTCCTTCGTCTGATTAACGATTTCGTTGGGTGTCACACGAATCTGCATAAATCGGAAACTCTTCTTTTCGCTCTTGTGCTGGATCTTGAACTCGTCCGACTTTTGCCCGTTGTGCATTACGGTGCGATAGAAATTGTTTTCGTCCATCTGGAATAGTAAGTAATTGTTAGGGTCGATATAATTCACCACCCACTGTAGCCGGTGACCTTTCTGCAGCATCACCGAAAAAGCAAATGTTCCCGACGTGGGGAAACGCCGTACAGCACGAAGTCTCCACCTTTGTGGACGAAGCCGTTCTTATCAGGCTTCCAACTGGCAGGGTCATCCCACTTGGGCATTCCACTAGGGGACAGCGTTAAATCCAGGCTCTTCGATTGACCAGCCACAACTTCCAGCACAGATGACCGAGCTACACTGTCGGCGATTCGTGCACTCAGAGTGTACGTACCCGGCGTCAAGCTTAGCGGGCTACCACTGGTCACTTTAACTGGCGCTTCGCCGTTCTTGGTGAGACTGACTACGGCTTCCGGAGGTGAGAAGGTAATACGCAACTCGCCTGTGCCTGCTTCTAACCCTGCCTCTGCGCCCGCGAGTGCAACATTGACACCCGCGACGAAGTGTTTCTGAAGCCGCTTCGGCTGGAAGCGCTCCTTGCGCAATTCAATGACGTGGTCGCCGGGAGCGATCGTCGCGAGATCGAACGTTCCATCCGGCTGCACCAGTCCCACCGCTGCCTGGTCGATCCAGACTTGTGCCCCCGGCGTTCCACCCTGGATGGAGAGCGAGGATAGATGCGGGATCGGCTGCACGCTGAAGGTCAGCTGGGTTTGTTCCCCCTTGCGAACCCGGACCTTCTGGGGCGGAAGGTCCTGAAAGCCGGCCTTGCTGACCGTGACTACGTAATCTTTTGGCTCAAGATTTGGAATCCGCAGTTGACCACCTTGCGTGGTTCCCTTCTGCATCTGTCCATCGAGAAAGACTCGCGCTTTGTCCTCGCCCGTGACAATAACGAGAGTGCCGATGTTCTGGCCCGACATCAAGAAAGTTGCAAGCGTGGGAGCAGGGCCTATATCGATGTCCAACTTGTATTGATCGTCGCCGTGAATCAGGGCCAGTTCATGAGTACCAGCAGAAACTTGTGGGAGTTCCCATCCATTCTCTGGCATGGCGGCCGGAGATTGCCTGTCAAGGCTAAGCTTGGCCGCGGGATCACTGGCGTACACGTGGACTTGGCCGCCGAGATTGCTGACCACAACGGCCAGGAGACGGTTGGCAGCGATCCGCCCCCTGACCGCCGGCATCGCTCCCGCTTCGCTTGAAAAAGCCAAGGAGGCATTTCCTTGCTTGCCGTCGAACTTCAACTTGTGATCGCCGGACGCCAGCTTATCGAGTGTCCACTGCGCACCTTCGAGTTCAACAGGAGGTTGATCGTCAAATGAGACTTTCCCTGCGCCCGTATCGGAAGATAACTTCACAACCGGTAAAGCTGGACCGAGACTCAAGTCAATAGAAACGGGCGACCCAGCCTTGGCCTCGATTGTGGTGGCTTTGGATTGGTAACCGTTTAACTCGGCCTCAATCTGGTAACTTCCCTGGGGCAAATCAACTTGCAGATTGGAGGTTCCACGGACCTCATGGTTAATCCGAATGGTTGCACCAGGAGGCGAGGCGTGCACCGTGACCTTCGCAACTGTCGGCGCTGGAATCGACGAGTGTCGATGTCTTATTAGAAAGATCGCCAACAACAACAGGCCAGCGACAACAGCAGCAATTGCCGCGCGCGGGAATTGCGACGAACTCTTGGGCCGGATCAGAATCGCGGAGGAAGATAATTGCTGCTGGCGACTGGGTTCAGGTTTGCCTTCCGCCGGCGGCGGAATAATTACAAGCGGAGTTTCAGGTGGCGCAGCAGCCGATTCAGCATTCACAGGAGGAACAGGAGGGTCGACGGGCGCGGAAGCTGACGAAAGTGCGACTTCCATAGTCGGTGCAGAAACAATCGACGTTGTTGCACCATTTCCCGCAGAAGTCGGAAGCGCAGCCGTTCGCGGAGTCTGCCCCGTATCCTCTCCGCCTTCGCGACCGGAGCCTTTGCCTTGAACCGCGGCTATATCCAGCCGCCCCAGAATACGGTTCGCCACCGCAAGAACTTCTTCGTCCTCCAGATATTTACCAGCCAGAACCTGGACGCGCTCACCGAAAACCTGCTTCACGGCGGGATCCGTGATGGTCTCAGCTTTGCGGTCCATCCGTCGCAATTCTTCCAAGTCGCGGCGCCTCGCCTGCCGTCGTTGGGATTGAAGTTCCCGCTGCAGCGTTTCCTGAATTTGAATGAGCCGAACCTCGCGCGGATACGCCGCCAGCGCGTCTCCAATCCGAGACAACGCACCGGCCAAATCGCCGCCTGCCTGCAGCTTGCGGGCCTGCGAGACGTATTCGGTGACCGTTTGTTCCCGCTTCTGGTCCAGAATCAAGGTGCGAACCGTCTTGGAAAGAGGATGGCTCGGATTCAGTTCGAACGCCTGTCGAGCCAACTGATCTGCTTCTTGCCAGTTCGTCTCCGCTACCAGACGCGCCTGCTCGACCAAGGCATTCGAAAAAACCGCCCGCGTCAGCGCATTGTGTTCGTCCAACTCGTAGGCTTCTTTCAGCAACTTGATCCCGTCGGCGAAACGGTCTTGCGCGCACAACCCCTGACCTTCCGTCATGAGCCGGTGCGCTTCGGTGGCGCGTTGCAGCCCGTCGTTCGCGAGCTTTTCGAGCGGTGCCAACTCTGCATCGTTAGGGAACTCAGCGGTAGAGTGTTCCAGAAGTCCGAGAGCGCGAGAATAGTCACCGGAATGCAGACATGCATCGATCTGCTCGACCAGCTTGGTCTTCGCTTCACTGCGGGTTTGCTGCTCTCGGCGTTTCTGCAGCCGCTCGACTTCAAACTTCAATCCCGGATATTGGCTGTAAATCGTGCGCAGAATTTCCCAGTCGTTGAGCGCATCGCTAAACGCACCTTCCTGTTCGTGATGGTGCGCCCGCGCAACGATGGAGTTCACCAGATCGCGCTTGTCTTTGACCAGTCGCAAGGCGCGCTCGAAGTGCGTCTCGTCGGATGCAGATCGAGCGCCTCTTTGAGGATGTTCACTCGCTTGTCCAGGTCGGGCTCGGCGTCCACTTGCCGGTCCACCGACGCAACATAGGCGGAGAGTTCCTGTCTCTGCTGCTCCTCGATGTCATATTTGAGCGCCTGAAAAATCGCATTGGTCGGGTACTTGGCCAGGTATGTCTCGCAAACCGAGAGAGCCCTGCTGACATTACGTTCCGCCAGTTGCTTGCGCGCGTCCGCGTAAGCCGTATTCATCGCGTCGTGTTCGGAGCGAACCTCGTTGTAAAAGCCCTGGTACGTGGCGCTGCCTTCGGGAGTGGAGATGTCAGGAGCGCGCCGGTCCAACTCCAAAACGACCGCCAGCTTGGTAAGAGCGTTGCTGACGTCCCCTTTCTGCCAAGCCTCCATCGCAGCACGATGAATCTTTGCTTTCTCTTGGCGCAGCTTGTTGTATTCCTGCTCCTGGCGATCGACTTCGGCAATCAAATGGAGTGCGCGGGCCTCTTTTGGCCTGAGCTGTAGAACATTTTGCAAAGCTTCGCGGGCGTGAGGATACGCGTGATTGTCCGTATGCTGCCGTGCCAGCCGATACCAGTTGTCAATTTGCTTTTCGCTGCGCCGGCTTTCGATCTTGCTTTTCAGCGACAGAGCCGAAACATTGTCCGGTTCCATCTCCAGAATTTCCTGCAGCTTCTGCAGAGCCAACGGGTCTTCTTCTTCCTCAAAGCGCGCCTTGGCGGCGTCCAACAATTGCTCGATCGTTCTCCGTCGAACGGTTGTATCCAGCTGTTGACGTAGAGACCTGATCGAGGTATCGAGATGACCTTCCGCCTCCAACTCTCCCAGGATCTCTCCGGCAAACTGGTAATCCCCAGTCTCCATCGCCTTGGTTGCTCGCTCCAAGCGGGGACGCGTACGCGACGAATCGAAGAACTCGATGGGTTCGTTGCGCAAGGCTTTGTTGAGCGCATCGCTAAATTCGCGCGCGCTGGAGAAGCGATGCCAGGGCTGCTTCGCCATTCCTTTATGCACCACGCGTCCGATCGATTGACTCACCGCCGGGTTGATGTCGGAAGCCGGAGGCGGAATCTGCCGGCGAATGGCCTCAACGATCTCGTCGGCTCGGGCGCGCTGGAACGGATGCCGTCCAGTAAGGGCCTCGTAGGCGACAACGCTCAGTGAAAACATATCGGAGAGCGCCGACAGCGGCTTCATTTCGATCTGCTCGGGAGACATGTAGAGCAGCGTGCCCTTCTGAGCCCGGGTGGAATGCGTGTCGGTCATGTGCGCCACGCCGAAATCGATAATCTTGACGGAATCGTCTTCCATGACAAAAATGTTGCTCGGCTTCAGGTCCCGATGTACCAGACCCCGGTCATGCGCCGCCTGCAGGCCTCGACAGGTCTGGGAAATAATCCCAACGGTGCGTTCTACGGTCAGGCGATGGCTCGCCTTGCGGATGAATGCGTCCAGGGTTGAGCCGGGCAGAAGCGGCATTACGAAGTAGGGTTTTTTCTTGCCGTCTTCCTCGAATTCGCCAATGTCGAAGATCTCAACAATATTGGGATGGCTCATGGAAGCGAGCACATCGCACTCCTTATAGAACAACTGGAGCGAAGCCGGGTCGGGGATATCGAGAATCGTCTTGACCGCCACTTCGCGGCGAATGACAGTGTCATAGGCCCGGTAGACCAAGCCCATTCCGCCCTGGCCGAGGATCTGGCGCACTTCGTACCGGCCAGCCAATTTTCGGGGTGTGACAGAACCTTCCATGGGCCCCCTTTAGGGCAGGCCTAGCATGTTAATGCTTTTGGCAGAAAAATGAATCTGTGTTCTGCAGGAATCCAGGATCGCCCTGGGTTTTCGACGCTTTAGCGACGTCGAACGAGGGGGACGGTTCTTTGACTCATTCGCAATGCACACCTAGGCCCGGACGCCTCGTCCGGGCAGCCGAGCAAAGCTCGGCAGGTCTCTTGGCTTACACTTCGACCGCCCGCAAGGGCTCGGCCAGGCTGCTCATGAGTCGAGAAAATCCTGGAAAATCCAAGGATTGAGCCCCATCCGAGAGGGCGCGCTCCGGGCAGGGATGCACTTCAACCATCAGCCCGTCGGCGCCCAGGGCGGCTGTCGCACGAGACATGGGCACAATCAGGCGGGGGCGGCCGGTTCCGTGCGATGGGTCAGCAATCACCGGAAGATGAGTCAGCTCCCGGGCTAGAGCGATCGACGCCAGATCCAGTGTGTTTCGAGTCTCCGTCTCGAATGTCTTGATCCCGCGCTCGCACAGCACGACATTGGGGTTCCCACCTGCCACCAGGTACTCAGCTGCCAGCAACCACTCCTTTACAGTGGCCGATGGACCACGCTTCAAAAGCACCGGCTTGCCCACCTTCGCCAGGCAACGCAGCAGCGCGAAATTTTGCATGTTGCGTGCGCCCACTTGCAAAAGATCTGCATGTTCGCAAATTACATCCACGTCTTCTGTGCTCATCACCTCGGTGACCACTGGCAGACCAGTCTCTTTCCGGGCTTCGCTCAGCAGCCGCAGCGCTTCCACTCCGAGCCCTTGAAATTCGTAAGGAGACGTGCGCGGTTTGTAAGCACCACCGCGGAGCAACCGAGCTCCAGCAGCCTTCACCGCTCGAGCCGTGGAAAAGATTTGCTCCCGGGATTCGACAGAACACGGGCCCGCAATCACTACGAAGCTTCCGTCTCCGATCCGTACGCCACCGATATTGACGACTGTCCGATGTGGCTTCACCTGACGGCTTACCAGCTTGAAGGGCTGCGCGATCGCAACTATGCCGTCCACACCAGGCGCAGCCGCCAACGCCTCCAACTCATGCCGGCGTCCCCCACTGCCGACCGCAGCGACGATGGCGCGCTCTTCTCCACGTGTGACGTGCGCCTGATAGCCTGCCTCCTTCACGCGGTCAATCACGTGTTGGAGCTCTGCTTCGGTTGCCCGCTCCCGCATGTTGATAATCATGGCTTCATTCTCCCCGACTTCCGGAACCTTTGTCCCAGCGGAACAAACCGACTAAATAACCCGTTCGAAATCGTAACCAGACTTCGTCAGCGCGCACGCCAAGTCTGCGTAGTGATCCGGATCTCTCGTTTCCATCGTAAGGTCAATCGCGGTATCACCAAGCCCGACGCCGTAATGAGCGCGCTCGTAGCTGGTCTCGACGATGTTCACGAGATTCGTTGCGATCACTCCTGTAAGGCGATTGAGGGCGCCGGGATGATCGGGAAGATGAATCCGCAAACGAACCAGCCTGCCGTCCTTCACCAATCCCCGCTCGATGATGCGCGCTAAGAGCGTGACATCCACATTGCCGCCCGACACCAGGACAGCCGCCGTTTGACCGTGGAGATCAATCTTGGCGTGAAGAAGCGCGGCAACTCCGACCGCTGCCGCGCCCTCTGCTACGGTCTTTTCCCGCTCCAGCAGAAACAGAATCGAGTTCGCGATTTCCTCTTCATCCACCAGTACCAGATCGTCCACATACTTTTGCACGAGAGGCAGCGTCTTCTCGCCGGCCGAACGTACGGCGATACCATCCGCAATGGTCGATGCGGCAGGCAGAAGTACCGGAACCTTTTCTTGGAGCGCGGCAGACATCGAAGGAAGTGACGAGGTTTGAACGCCGATCACGCGTATTCGCGGGCGGAGTTCCTTTAGAGCAACCGCCACGCCCGAGATGAGACCGCCGCCCCCAACCGGCACAATGGCAGCGTCAAGCTGTGGCAGTTGTTCGAGTAACTCCGGCCCTAGCGTGCCTTGACCTGCAATCACGTGCTCGTCATCGAATGGATGGACAAAGGTTCGCCGTTCTCGGCAACAGCTTGCCCGGGCCGCTGTATATGCCTCATCGAAACTGGTGCCATGCAGAACAACTTCGGCGCCGTGCCTTCGCGTAGCCGACACCTTTGCCAGAGGCGTGGTGAGGGGCATCCAGATCTGGGACTTCACGCCAATTCGCCCGGCATGGTAGGCCACGGCCTGAGCGTGATTGCCGGCGGATGCGGTTACCAGACCTCGCTCCCGCTCTTCGGCAGTCAACATGAGGAGTTTGTTCAGCGCTCCGCGTTCTTTGAACGAGCCAGTTCTCTGCAGGTTCTCCAGCTTAAGAAAAACGGGGCCACCCGCCATTCGAGAGAGCTCGTGCGACTGCGCCGCGGGCGAAACTCCGATGCTTGGACGGATGCGGCGAAGCGCGTTCTGGATGTCGTTGAGCGTAACCATTTCTAAGCAAATCTCACGGGTCTAGCCTGCTCATCCCAACTCTGCGTAAGCGATCTCGGTCGGAACCCGGTGCAGCCAAGCGCTGTACGCCGGGTCGCGTCCATAGACCACAGAAAAGAACTTTTGCTGGATCTTTTCCGTGATGGGCCCACGTTTACCGCTGCCGATCGGCTTGCCGTCCACGGCTCGAATGGGAGTTACTTCGGCGGCGGTTCCGGTGAAGAACGCCTCGTCGGCCGAGGACAACTCTTCCAGGCGAAGGTCGCGGACCTCAACCGGAATATCAAGGTCGCGAGTAATGGCGATGACGGCCTCCCGCGTGACTCCCATCAAGATCGAATGGCGCGCGTCGTTCGTCAACAAAGTGCCATCCTTGACGAGGAACAGATTCTCGCCCGCGCCCTCGCTGAGATTTCCGTTCAGATCCAGCAACAGAGCCTCATCGAACCCCTCCCTCACCGCCTCGCGCAACGCCAGAATCGAGTTGATATATTGGCCGCAAGCCTTCGCGGTCGTGGGCATCATGGTGGAGTGAAACTTGGTCCAGCGCGACACGCCGATACGCACGCCATGGGTTAAGGCTTGGTCTCCATGCATCGTGCTCCAGGGCCAGACGAGGATGCCGACATGCACCGGGCATCGATCGGGCATCAGGCCGAGGCTGTTGCTGCCGTAGTAACAAATTGGCCGGATGTAGCAACTCCGAAAGCCGTTCAGCCGAATGAGGGCGCACATCGCCTCCATCAAGTCTTCCGGCGAAAATGGGATCTGGAGACCGTACACTGCTGCCGACGCGCAAAATCGCTCCAGATGCGCGTCGGCTCGAAAAATCGCAGGGCCATCGTCCGTTTCGTAGCAGCGGATTCCTTCGAACACTCCCGTACCGTAGTGCAGGGCATGGGATGAGACATGGACCGTCGCATCGTCCCATGCCACGATCTCTCCGTCCATCCACACATATTGTGTTTGCTCGAACATGGTTTCGGACTCCCAGACGAACGGGCTAGACGCCCCACAAACACTGGTCGGGGTCGTTGTGCAGCTTGTGGTCAGCGCCCGTGAGCCAGTCTTCCCGCCTGGGGCTGCACACATCGATTGCCACCACGTCTTCCAGCACTTCGGACGAATGCTCCGCGCCCGGCGTAATGGTCAGCATTTGATTCGGCCGCAACATGACGTCACCGGTAACGAAATGAAATCGCCAACACCCTTTCAACAGAATGATGACTTCTTCATTCTCGTGGCGGTGAGCTCGCGTCGACGACCCCTTCGCGACCTCGAGCCGAGCCACGCTCATCTTCTCTCCCTGCGCCACAGTGCGCCGGTACAGTTCGGTCACCGCCTCCGGTTGCATCGAATTCCAGTCATACACATGCATAGGTCCTACCTCTTCTTTTCGTCAGTCGGCGCCGCTGGAGACAAACTCGGCCGCCGGCTGCGACGCCTTCTCCGGACTCCCATCCGGCCCGATCCGCACGGGATCCAGGAAAGACATAAGCTCGCGCAATCGTCCCCCGACTTGCTCGATAGGATGGGTTTGCTCACTCTTGCGTGTGGCATTGAACCACGGCCGTCCCGCTTCGTTTTCCGCGATCCACTGGCGGGCGTATTCGCCGCGCTGAATCTCACCCAGCATGCGGCGCATGGTCTTTCGGGTTTCGTCAGTGATCAACTGCGGACCACCGGTGTAATCACCGTGCTCGGCGGTGTCGCTGATGGAGTACCGCATGTAGTTCAAGCCGCCGCGGTACATCAGATCCACAATCAGCTTCAACTCATGCATGCACTCGAAGTATGCGATCTCGGGTTGGTATCCAGCGGCAACCAGGGTTTCGAAGCCGGCCTTTACCAGCGCGCTAACGCCCCCGCAGAGTACCGCCTGCTCGCCGAAGAGATCGGTTTCGGTTTCTTCGCCAAAGGTGGTCTCGATGACGCCGGCTCGCGTACATCCAAGGGCTTTTGCGTAAGAAAGAGCTAACTTTTTCGCGGATCCGCTAGCATCCTGGTACACGGCGAGCAACGCGGGGGTTCCGCCGCCGTCGACGAAAACCTCGCGCACGCGATGGCCGGGCGATTTCGGGGCAATCATGATTACATCCACAGCAGCGGGCGGCTGGATGGTCTTGAAATGAATATTAAAACCGTGGGCGAAGAACAGAGTTTTCCCCGCTGCCAGGTTAGGAGCAACCGCCTCCCGGTAAATGGCCGGCTGAGTTGTGTCGGGCGCCAGAAAAACGATGACATCTCCCCAGACTGCGGCTTCAGCGGGTGAAACCACGCGCAGGCCCTCAGCCTCAGCACGGGCGCGCGATTTGCTTGTCTCGGAGAGCGCGACCACAACTTCGACTCCGCTGTCGCGAAGATTCAGAGCGTGTGCATGACCCTGTGAACCGTAGCCGATCACCGCGACTTTCTTGCCACG
>Ga0209693_10000547_pt1 | contig 15420 bp, 16 predicted proteins | sample HubBroMetageWRM3_FD_188345 | JGI IMG/M metagenome (GOLD analysis project Ga0209693, IMG submission 188345) | Warmed soil microbial communities from the Hubbard Brook experimental Forest, New Hampshire - Hubbard Brook CCASE Soil Metagenome WRM 3... | ecosystem: Environmental > Terrestrial > Soil...
GCGCTGGCTGCCCCTCTCGTATCACGCCGCGCCGATCGTTGCGAATATCCCCGAATTCCGCCTCCGCGCCTACGACGAAAACTTCCGTCTCGCTCTCACCATGAATGTGGTCGTGGGCAAAGCCTTCGACCACAGCACGCCGGTGTTTGAAGACACGATGGCCTACGTCGTCTTCCGCCCGTATTGGAATGTCCCGTATTCCATCGCAAAATCGGAATTCTTTCCGAAAATCGCTCGCGATCCCGATTATTTGACGAAGAAGGGTTTTGAAGTCGTGAACAGCCGCCAGCAATCTGTCACAGCAGGCCCGGTGACGGGCGACGTTCTCGACCAACTCCGCGCCGGCAAGCTTTTCATACGCCAGCTCGCTGGTCCCAAGAACTCACTCGGCCTTGTGAAGTTCATCTTTCCCAACGACTACAACGTCTACATGCACGATTCGCCCGAGCAGCAATTGTTCTCGAAATCCCGGCGGGATTTCAGTCACGGCTGCATTCGTCTCGAACGACCCGCCGATCTCGCCGCGTGGGTCCTGCGCGACAATCCCGGCTGGAACGCGGATCGCGTGCACGCAGCCATGACCGGGACGACGACGAACCAGCAAGTTAATCTCGCGCATCCCGTCCCAGTGTTAATTGTCTATGCCACGGTAATCGTCGGTGTCGACGGAACCGTCCACTTTTACGACGACATCTACGGCCACGACGCTGCGTTGGAGAAAGTACTCGACAAGGGCTACCCGTATCCCGGTTAGAGGCTATTGGAATTCGGACTTCGTAGCGGCGCACTTTAGTGCGCCATCGATGGCGTCGTAAAAATGATGGCTAATCGCCGGTAATCAAACTGGCAGGACAATCGAAACACCACTGGCGCACGCGGCCAGTGTCCACGTGAATGAAATCCGAATGAGGATAATATCCCACGCCGCCGCGACTCAAGGCGAGCGCCGCCCGGCGCAACCGAAGCGTGTCAATCCCAGGCATCCGCAAATCGATCGCTTCCGCTTGAATGTGCAAGCTGTTCTTTGCGACGCCGGTAGTGTGCTCGCGCAGCGACGCGTTGGTGGACGCACTGCGGTACCCGCAAACAATATCAATTTCGCCGCCAGGATGCCCCACCGACGCTGTGAGATCGGAAAGAATATCGTAAAGCCGCGGATCGAAATGGCGAACGTCGCCCGTTACGTGATCGCGCAGAAAATAATCAAGCTTAGCCAGCGCTTCAGGAACGTAACGCTCGCCGCGTCGGTAGACAATATCGATCCGCTCAGCGGTGTGCGTGTTGTAAAGCACCAAACGATGCTCCGAGCCCTGCTGCACCGTCACCGCCGGCTGCGCGGCAGACACCTCGCGTGTCTGCGCCAGCGCCCCACTCGAACCGACGAGCAAAGACACCGCGCCCAACATCCACCAACCCCGTGAAATCGATTTCAATACGCGCATAGCGTTCATACGATTTTATCACAGGTGGAAATCCCTGCCTCACCGAGGCGATTCAAAAATCACCGCGCTCCCACTTAGGTGAGATCGGCTTAACACAAAGAGATACGACCATGGTATAATGACCATAGTTGTAACGGAGTCGAGTATGAAGAAGATGCCGGCAGGTTCCTTCAAGACAAACTGTCTTGCGGTCATGGATCAGGTCCAGTCTACGCGCGAAACTGTCGTAATCACCAAGCACGGCAAGCCAGTGGCGAAGCTCGTCCCAGTGAACACCGAAACGGACGAGATCTACAATTTCCTCGAAGGGAAAGGCACCGTCGCAGGAGACGTCGTTTTACCCGCGATCTCGCCCGAAGAGTGGGGCAACCTCAAGTGATTCTCGTCGATACGCACGTGGTGGTCTGGCTGGCGTTTGACCAAAATCAGATCTCGAGGAAGGCAAGAACCGCAATCAATGACGCGCGCAAGAATGCGGAGGGCTTGGCAATCTCCGACATCACCCTGCTCGAATTGGCGACGCTGGTCAGTAAGGCCCGGATCCGTCTTGCCATCAGCCTCGAATCCTTCTTGGAGGAAGTCGAGTCTCGCTTCGTCGTTCTCCCAATCAGTGGCCGAGCCTGCGCCCGCGCCATGGTACTGCCCGCATCCTACCCGAAGGATCCTGCGGATCGCATTGTCGGTGCCACGGCGCTGGTCGAGGGGTTATCGCTGCTAACCGCCGACCGTGAAATCCGCCGCTCAAGAGCCGTTCAGACCATCTGGTGAGGATGCTCACCTTGCCAACGCCATAGAAGAACCCCACCGCAGAATTGCATACTGACGAAGCTCGGTGTACTTTATCCGCCAGTCAAAAATTCAAACGTAATCCTGCTCCAGCGGAGGCCCATCATGCGAAGCGCTGTCTACTTGACTCTCGTCGTAGCACTAGCGGCTGTCGCTCCATCGCTCCACGCCCAGGATCAAAAATCTGAAATCCTAAAACGGCTAAATTCCGAATTTACGCGCACCAAGATGACCACCGACCGCTCGGACATCGTCACCGCCGGCTCCGTCCTGGTGCTGCATAAAGACGGCCTGCTGATGTGCGGCGTCCAAGCCATCGCCCCGCCCACCAACACGTATAAGAACGGCGCGATCTCCTTGGGTTTCGGCGCAAATATGGCGTGGGGCATGGCGCTTGCGCCTGCCAATCAACAGCCGGTCAATCTTCCGCAGCGCAAGTTCGTCACCGGTGAAAAGTTTTGGGTCGCGGAATATCTGGTGAAAGATGACGGAGTCGTCCTCGAATTCTTCAGCGATCCATTTAACGACGTCCGTTACTACGGCCAGCTGAAATTTCCCTTTCCCAAAGGCGCCGTTCCTCCGGCCGACAATGTAATGAAGACCATCGAAGAGGTCATAACCGTCGAGGCCCCGGCTCAGGACGCGCCGGCCGCGGATGCCTCCTCAGGCGCTGCAGCGCAGCCGGCGCAAGCCCCCGACCAACCAGCCCAAGCTGCTCCCCCGAAGACCATCGCCCTGGGCCAAACCACGGACGAGGTAATAGCCATCCTCGGCCAGCCGCAAAAAATAGTGAACCTGGGCGCCAAGCAAATGTACTTCTATCCCGACATGAAAGTGATCTTCACAAACGGAAAAGTCTCCGACGTCCAATAGCCCGGCTGGCAACGCTTCGATATCGCCAGGAGTGGCTCGGCGAGGAACAGTTTTAGCTGTCTGACTAGTGCGGCGACGGCTCGGGGATCGCCTCACCATCTTTTCGCGGATCAGACGCCCCGTAGTTCACTCCGCGAGAAACGTCGCGCTCGACAGCCTGCCCTCCACCCATCACCGACGAGTAAGCGCCACGTAGAACAATCTGCTGGCCGCGCTTTGCAAGCTCTTCGCGAACATCCGCCGGGATGCGATCCTCCATATCCACATCGCAACCTGCAAAAGTCTGCTTTGAGAATCGCGCAGCCTCCAGGCCTTCCTGAATATTCATTCCGAAATCGACCACGTTGGAAACGAATTGTGCGTGCGCTTGCGCCTGGTTAAAACCGCCCATAATTCCGAAGGCGATTCGCTCCCGGTCGTTGGTCATGAAACCCGGAATGATCGTGTGCAAAGGCCGCTTGTGGCCTGCGAGCTTGTTGGGAGAATCAGGGTCAACGCTGAAGAGCGCGCCGCGATCGTGCAGAACAAAACCGGTTCCGTCCGCCACCAAGCCCGAGCCGAATAGAGCGTAATTGCTCTGAATCAAGGACACCATGTTCCCATCGCCGTCAATTACCGTCAGATAGGTCGTGTCGCCCTTCGCCGGAAGTCCAGGCTCACCGGGCAAAACGTTGCAATTCGCCTTAGCCATATCGACTAATTTCGCGCGCTGCGCTGCGTATTCCTTCGAGAGCATTCCCTCGACGGGAACTTGGCTGAATTTGGGATCCGCGACGTAGCGGTACATGTCGGCATAGGCCAGCTTCTTCGCTTCGATCATTGCCTGGAGAGCTTCCGCGGAGTTATGGCCGAACTGCGCCAGCGGAAATGTTTCCATGATGTTCAACATTGCAAGCGTCGCGATTCCTTGTCCGTTCGGCGGAATCTCGTAAACAGTCCAGCCGTGATACGTAGTCGAAATCGGCTCAACCCAGGCGCTCGAATAATCGGCCAAATCCGCCGCTGTCATCGTGCCTCCCAGCCTGGTGGACAGCGCCAAAATACTTTTGGAGATCTCGCCCGTATAGTAAGTGTCTCGGCCGCCGGAAGCGATCGACTCAAGTGAATGTGCCAGATCGGGATTGCGAAAAATCTCGCCCACGCGCGGCGCGTGCCCGTCTAGCAGATACGTTGCTGCAGCATTCTTGTCCTGCCTCAAGCCATCCTCGCTATGCGCCCAATACGCGGCATCCCATTCGGGCACCGGGAAACCTTCGCGCGCGTAGTAGATCGCGGGGGCGAGCACGTCCGGGAATTTCTTTGTGCCGAAGCGCGCAAGCAGCTTTGACCAGCCATCGACGGCGCCCGGCACCGTCACCGACTGGATCCCCTTTTGCGGCATCCCCGTAATGCCCTTGCTCTTGAGAAATTCGATGGAAAGTCCGGCGGGAGCCCATCCGCTCGCATTCAGACCGTAGAGCTTTCCGGTCTTCGCGTCATAGACAATCGCAAAAAGATCGCCGCCAATTCCGTTCATCATGGGCTCGACAACGCCCATCACCGCATTGGTCGCCACCCCCGCGTCAACGGCGTTGCCGCCACGCGCCAGAACGCTCGCCCCAGCTTGCGCCGCGAGCGGATTCTCCGCCGCCACAATCCCCCTGCGCGAAATAACCATCGAGCGGTTTTGCGTGCGGTCCTGCGCGGTGGCACGCGTGGCAAATAACATCACGACGACCAGCACAAAAAGCATGCTAAGTGTTGCGCGCACCGAATCTCTCATGTATCTCCTGGCCGAAAAGTCGATATATCGCTGGAATTTTCACTCTGACTGACAGGCCGCCGGCCCTCTGGCCTTGGTATTTTTGTTCGGCCGGTTCCGCTCCAAGCACAATCGCCGCGAATGATACCACCGTGTCGCTCGCCGGTGAATGCCGCGGTTCCTAACGCCGGCTGTGGTAGTGTCCTAATTTGACGCGTGGGCGATTTGCTGCATAAAGGAGATCTCTGTGGGCGCAAAAGAGAAAATGACCTCGATTGGCCGGCCAGTGCCGGAGTTGCCGGTCGCTGACGTCGAACGCGCACAACAGCATTACAGAGATGCACTCGGCTTTGAGATCGGATGGCTTTACCCAGGCAAAGAAATTGGGGCCGTGTCGCGCGATGGTGTGGCGATATTCTTTCGGAAGAGGAATCCACCGTTCGAACCCGCCGTTCATTGGGTGTTTGCCGAAGATATCGATGCGTCGTACCAGGAACTGAAGTCCCTAGGTGCGAACATCGTGGATCCTCTGGAAAAAAAGCCTTGGGGATTACGGCAATTCACCGTAAAGGATCTGGACGGGAACGTCTTCTATTTCCACCATGACTAACCAAACGCCGCATAACAAGCGGCTGGAGTCGGCAAGCAGTCCGGCTCAAATTAGGACACCCGAGCTCTTGGAATTTGACTTCGTAGTGGCGCACTTCAGTGCGCCATCCGCGTTGCGGCAAGAAAGGATGGTGGGAGCACTTGCTGCGTAACGCTACTCGTTATGGTATCTCCCTACTCGGTCAGGGCAAGCGTGCTACTGCGATGAGGGCCGGACGAGGGTCGGCGCAGGTCTGCCGTTTAGAACCGCGTCCACGTTATCCAGAGCCAGCATGCCCATCGCTGTGCGGGTCTCGATCGTGGCGCTGCCGATATGCGGTAGTAGAAATGTATTTTTCAGTGAAATATATTCCGGATTAAGTTTTGGCTCGCCTTCAAATACGTCAAGCCCGGCCGCGGCGATCCGCCCGCTCTTTAGAGCAACGATGAGGTCGTCATCGGCCACCAATCCACCGCGGGCGGTGTTCACCACGATGGCGCCGGGAGGCAGAAGGCTTATGGCTTTGGCGTTCAAGAAATGGTGAGTCTGAGGAGTTTCCGGGGCATGCAGGCTCAAGAACTGGCTTACGCGAAGCAGATCCGACGGATCCTTGTGGTAGACGGCATCGCCTGCGATTTCTCTAGGTAACTCAGAAGGATTGCAATAGTGAATCTTCATTCCAAATCCTCGCGCTCGACGCGCCAGGGCTTGTCCCACGCGCCCCATTCCGAAAATCCCGAGGATCTTGCCGCCAACTTGCCATCCCAAGAGCATGTCGGGACTCAGGGGCTTCCACGCTCCTTTTCGAACCAGCTCCTGGGCTTCGTACGCACGACGCGAAGCACCAAGTAAAAGCAGCATGGCGATGTCGGCCGTTGCTTCATGGTTGACGCCAGGGGTATAGGCGATCGGAATTTTTTTGCGAGCGGCGGCTTCCAGATCGATATGCTCGAAGCCCACCGAGTACGTGACGATGATTTTTATCGCGGGCGAGACTTTCTCGAAAAACCCAGAGTCCAACCGGTCTGCCGGAGTGATGAAGATGGCGTCGGCTCCTTCGGCTGCGGAGAGCAGCTGCTCCTGGCTGAAAGGAACCTGGCTAGGATTTCGCCGGGCGCTGTAATCGCGATCGATACGATCTTCAATCTCCTTCGTATAGCGGCTGGTTACCACCAGAATGGGTTTAGTCATATGACTATTTACGGCCGGGTCGCGAGGCGCGGGACTCCTGATTCGGTCCTATTTGCACTTTACTTTTCCGGTCACCGCGTTAGTTAGGAGTTGAGGCCCAGTAAGAGGCGAACGGACCGTTGCAAGTGATCTGCAATCGGGTCAGTTCCGTCTCTTCATGCGGATTTTCCTTTCCGAGCGACAGGTTCACTCTTGGCCTGCATTGATTTCACGAGTGCGGCAGACGATGCTCCTTCCAGCGAAAGTCCATAGCCGACTTCCCGCACGATGCGCTCCTTCAGCGGTTGAATAAAGTGGATGCGGGTGTTGCGGCGCGTAACTTCCGGAGCCTTCAAGTAGAGCCCGGCCAATTCGCGTGCCCGACTGAGCGCCTTACCGTTCGGCACAACTTCGGCAACCACTCCCCATTCATATGCGGTACGCGCCTTTAGCGGCTGGGGATTCAGCAGGAATGCCTCCGCTCGTCCTGCTCCCGCGCGATAACTCCAGGTCGTAAAGATTCCATCACCGGGCGCGACGCCCGCGCCGAAATGGGCCACATCCTGGAAGGTGGCACCCTCCGCCGCGACAATTACACTCGCAAGCAGCGCGTAGTCTGAATGCACGTGGGCGCGCCCCTCGATAGCTGCGATGACCGGCACGCGTATGTTGGCTATGTTTTCCAGGGCCTGAGCGCCTTCGTCGTGAACTTGGCTCCAAACGCCGGGATCGGCGACATCGCCAAAAGAGGACCAATCGACATCGGTAATGAACCCGCCTGCACCGGTAAGGATTACGATCTTGTTCGCTCGATCTTGCGAAATCCGGTAGAAGGCCTCGACAAATTCCGTGTGAGACTGCGCGGTCATAACGCACGGGCCGCCGTTGCTGTGGAACTCAGCAACCAGCACACCTTTGTCATCGCGTGCCAGTTTTAGGTTGTGATATGCAGAAAAGTAGTCATTTTGCAGCGGCATTGCATTCTCCTCTCTCTGTGTTGCCCCGACTGCGTTCACCGAGTCTGTTATTGCAAACTCAGCACATTGCACTCACGTGGCTACAACGAGACCGCCTGCGGCGCGAATGACCTCACCGGTGGAGCCAGGCTGCTCACGATTCTACTGCGAAAACGTGGTCCGCGTGATAGTGCCTGGGAAGTCGCGCAATCGCAAACTGACTCACTCCTCGCTCTTGCCGTCACCACCACTCGGCGGGTAACCGACCCTCCGGCACGGCTTTGCGTTTCTCACTGGTTTTGTCCGGCATTATTTACGGCGAACGATATCACTGCGGCAGTTGACCACCAGGGTTGTAACCGGCTCTTGGGTTTGCCGTTGTAGTTAGGGGTACCGCATCCCTTTGCGCCGTTGGCAAAGGGTGCGCGGCTCATTCGAGTGTAAGCCCCGATCACCGCGATTCGCCCAATTCTCCGTGACCGAGGCTTCCGCCGGACGACCATATCAACGTCACGGTCCCGCGCGGTGAAAAATTCATCAATCAGCGGGGCTGGGCGTCGCTTTTCCGGAGAATGTAATGGTGATCAGAAAACCATTCGTTCCCTTGTACTCGAACTCATGACCCTGTCCGGAATAGTTTTCCACTTTCGTTTTCCACATGCGAAAACCATTGTTGGATTGCGCCTCCCAATACTTCAAGTTGGGAATCACAATCTCTTGATTCGGATTAGTCCCTGCGACGCGTTCCAATACGACTTCTCCTTTCCCGTTATTCATTTTGGCGTGCGCCTCGCCCGTTGTCTCGTCTACGTTCCAGGAAAAGGCTGCGGTGTCGCTCGCCGCCTTCTGCCACTTGAAGGGATACAGCTGTCCAAGAATATCGGAGAGGGCCGCCTTCTGTTCGGGCGTGTCACCGGGATCAAACGTCATCACGACCCAGGAATCTTTTCCGGTGCTCCAATTGCTGCCGAGATCGGTTGACACCCATACCTTTGCGCCGTCGAGTTTGGTGGATTTGTAGTAGCCCGTGTCCACCTTCAGCACCAGGTTTGCCCGGCAGTACTGCATGTCACCGTGCATGGTGGAGTGATCGTTGAAGTAGCAGGGGCAGAACATGTCGCAGCTGCACGCCTCAATGTATGAGGCAGTCATCGAGAAGTCAGGTTTCGCGGCTTGGGATGTATCTGTCGGTTGCGCGGGTTTGTCGTACTGCGCGAGCGCGGCGCTCGCCAAGACACACGAGAGGGTCATTAGAAGGAGTACTTTTCGCATCGGCTTCTCCTTTCGCAGATTGTGGGTAGACCGAGGCCTGGTAAACCGGTGGCAGGATTCTAATCCTCAAGCGGGCGAACCGCAACGTCGGGCCGAAGCCTTCATTTGATCTCCCGCCCGGAACACACGCGATTTACATTCCATCGTTTCTATTGGCTAGCCGGGCGACCATTTCGCGCTTGCCTGATGTTAACTAATGTGACCATGAGTCGGGCTTTTGTTGCGCTCAGCGGAGGAAAGGACATGGCGAATGACGGCTTCGCTCAGATCACCCTAACTCCTATCTTGCTTGCCCGGAGGCCCGCGGCGCCTCCCGCACAGAGCGACGCAGTAGCGTTTTCTCGGCTTGGCGACAACCACTTGCGTCGCGTCGGCCCCACTCTCGCAGCCAATTTCTACTCGATACAAATGGACGATCTCGCCGAACTCCTGCCGACCCGCCAGACCCGGAATCCCCTGCTAAAACGCGAACTACAATGTTACAACCGCGCCCCGCGCGTCAATGCTCACCAGCTACCATTCACAAGTCACAGCCGTCCCAATCGCCAACCCAGGCGATTAGAAATCACATTGTAACTAGCAGAAAACAAACACCAGCCACCCGCGTCAATCGCCAACTTTCAAGCGTTTTCGCGCACAGCTCTGGGGCACGTGACTCTCAACCTTCAACAATCAACTTTGAACTACAACAGGTTTTCACGGATCACGAATCACAAGTCACGAATCGCGAGTCAACTGTGTACTACAAATGAGGGAACTGAAAACAAGTGGCGCGCCCGGAGAGGTTCGAACTCCCGACCTTGTGCTCCGGAGGCACACGCTCTATCCATCTGAGCTACGGGCGCGCAGTCTGCATCCCGTGGAATTTCCCGGACAACTAACGAAACCGCGATTCTCGCTCGCTGCCAGCTTTCATTCAACAAGCGTCAATGCGTTCATTTTACCTTGCTTCCAGGACACTAGCAAAAGCAATCCAGAAACAGAAACCGCCGCAAGCGCAATCAAGAACTCGCACTCAGTTCCCGCGCGCCAGATTTTTCACTTGCTTGGCGAGTTTTTCGATTTGTTCCGCTTTTTGTATCATCGGCAACGAAAGCACATTCACCGAATCGGTTTTCTCCACTTCTTTCTTCAGATCGCTCGCCAGGTCATAGAGCTTTTCCACGTCGTCTTTAATGGTGTCGTTATTCTGCTTGAGGATTTTCTTTTCATCGATCTTCGGTCCGTTGTTGTCCGGGAACGGTTCGCCCGGGTGTCCGGGCACCGGGTTTGGCGGGTTCTGCTGGCCCGCCATTTGCGCGAACGTGCGAATGCCCAGTAGCGCAAACGGTGCTCCCAGCGCCCACGCCATCACCTGCGTGATGAAGCTTCGTTTTTTCGAATCCATGATCTTTGCTCCCGCTCCCGGAATATGCTCAGAGCATTTTCTTCACAGCGCGTAGTACCACATCCCCGGTGTATAATTCCGCTCGCTTTATCTTATGACTGATTCCTTCTCACGGTGGCTGGAAATTATCGGAAAGACCGGGCTCCGCCTGGCCGTCATACTCATCTTTGCGCTGTTCCTGGTCCGCATCCTCAGGGCTTTCACCAACCGCCTCGTTCAAATTACTAAAGCTCAGACGCGCGCCGGACAAATGCGCGAGCAGCAGACCCGCACCATGGCCGGCCTGCTGTACAGCATCGGCACCACGATCATCGCTGTCATAGCGATCTTGATGGCGTTCGAGGTGCTGAATTTTGATATCGCTCCCGCGCTCGCCACCGCGGGACTGGCCAGCGTCGCGATCGCCTTTGGCGCGCAGAGCCTACTGAAGGACGTCATCAACGGTTTCTTCATCGTATTCGAGGACCAATACGTCGTCGGCGATCTGATCCAGGTAAATTCGGAAATCGGACGCGTAGAACACCTCACGCTGCGGCGCACCGTAATCCGGAATGCAGCGGGCGCGATGGTCACCATGCCCAATAGCGTGATCGGGCAAGTCGCGAACCTCAGCCGCGATTGGTCCCAGGCCTTCGTGGACGTCACGGTTCCAGCGGAAGAAATGGTCGGCCGTGCCCTCGCGACCCTCGAAAAAATCGCGGGCGATTTTCGCGCCGATTCCGATTGGTCTCCGGCCATCGTTGACGGCCCGCGCGTACTCGGTGTCGAATCGCTATCACTGGACGGCACTGTAATCCGCTTGCAAGTCCGCACCATCCTGAATCGTAAAGAAGATGTCGCGCGCGAGCTGCGCCGCCGAATTAAAATGGGCTTCGAACAATCGCGCATCCCGCTCAGCCACACGTATAGAGTCATGCTGCAAGGTGAACCGCCTCAGCCCCCGCAATAATTTCAAGCACATTCCGGAGGAGCAAATGGGAGATGTCACGCACGAACAAGTAAATCTGATGCTTCGCCTCTACGACATTCGGCGCGAGCCTCGTTTGCGCGAAGCGCGCGATTGGTTCATTCGAGAATTCAAGCCATCCTCTGCCGAAGATGTCCTCAAGCTCGCCCCCGCCAATACACAGGAAAATGCCTTTATGCGCATGGTCTTGGGCTACTGGGACATGGTCGCGAACATCGTTAATCGCGGCCTGATTGACGAAGAATTCTTCTTCGAGAATACGAACGAACAATGGGTCGTCTGGGAACGCGCGAAACCGGCAATTGCCGGCTGGCGGGACACCTTTAACAATGCGACAGTGTTCGCTTCGCTCGAAGAACATTGCAGGCGCCTGGAAGCTTGGCGCGAGAAGCGCGCACCGGGCAGTTCGCAGACGATGCGCCAATTACTCGCGCAGATGCCGCAAGCCGCACAAAAAACCTAAGCTCCCGGCATTGTTATCCGTTTACTCCCGCGAGACACCGCAGGAGCCAAAAGCCCCGCTTCCCTGGAATTTTGCTAGGCGACGCGCGGGACTTGTGATAGTTTTTTGGCCGATCCCGCAACGTTTCACCCAAAGGAATTTAACGTCCCGTACAACTTCGGCCTGTGGCGAAGCGCCCGCCGGAGTGACTGGGAAGGGAAGAAGCCAATGAACTCGCGCCATCCATTTTTCTGCGTGCTTGCGATTTTGATCTGCGTCCAGCTCGTGATTCCCGCGGACGTTGCGGCCCAAGCCACGCAGCCTCAGCACGCCGGAAAGATCACCGCTCTTTTGCCAGTCGTCAACGTCATTCGCGGCCCGCAACAGACACCGGCGTCCACTTCCGAAGAGGTCTTTTGGGGCGATGTGATCAATACGGGGCATCTCGCGCGGGCGCGCGTTGCGTTGGACGACGGCTCGGTGCTGAGCGTAGGTTCCGATTCGAATCTCACCGTCAGCAAGCACGACGGCGGTGCGCAGCAAACGGATCTCGAACTGAACTACGGCCGCGTGCGTGCTAAAGCCGTGAAGCTGGTAAAACCCAAGGCGAGTTTCCAGATTCGCACTCCGACCGGCGTCGCCGGCGTAGTCGGCACCGATTTCGCTCTGGACTCGCAGGGCGACACAACTCGCATCGTCGTCTTTGAAGGGAAGGTAAGTTTCTGCTCGCTCCACAACGGTGTAATTGGATCTTGCGTGACCGTCGGCTCAGGTGAGTCTTCGAGCGTGCAATTCAATAGCGCTCCCACTCCGCCGGTTCCAGCCACACCGATGACCGTTACCGACATGGCCAACGCAACGAGCCCGACCGGAGCCGTGGGAGCGGGCGGTGGCATTGGCGTCGCCGGCGTTACTGCGATCGGCGTTGGAGCGGCCGCCGCCGTAACGGTGGCGGCGGTAGTCGTTCGCGCCGCAAGCAAAACCCCGACGTGTCCCTCGACGCCTGCGGCGGCAGCACACGTGGTTCCGGAGGCAAGCTGCGCAGCTCGCAGCAGAGCCGCAGCGGGTAAAGCGCCCGGCCAGCGGCCGTAGCGTCCTCTGCATCCCGAAGACGATCAAAATGTTGCGCGGAATTTTGCCCACCTGAACTTCTAATGACGTGCAATTCCTGGAATCTGTCGGCAGCTGCTCGGCGGAGCTACGCCAACATTCTTTCGGGTTGCAAGATGGCTTCGACGAGGTCGTTCAGGAACAGTGCGGCGCGCGCGCCGTCAATCACTCGGTGATCGGAGGAAAGAGTCAGAGTCATCAAAGGTCTTACTGCTGGACGTCCATCCGCCGCTAGCACGCGATCGGTGATGCGGCCTACTGCAAGAATCGCAGCTTGGGGTGGACTGATAATCGCGGTGAAGGCATCAACGTTGTACATGCCCAGATTGCTGATGGTGAAAGTGGCGCCCGCAATGTCCGCGGGACGCGTGCGACCTTCCTTTACTCGCTTCGCGAGGTCGCGCCTCTGCACCGCGATGTCGGCAAGGGTGGCCTTATCTGCTTTGGAAATCACTGCTGCGACTACGCCATTATCAACCGCGATGGCTACTCCGATATTTACGTCCGCATTCGGATGAATGGCGCCGCTGGCCCAACTCGAATTCACGCGTGGGTGCTTCGCGAGGACGCGAGCCACGAGCGCCAGGAGAAGATCGGTGTGCGAAAGTTTCACGCCGTGAGTTTGTTCGATCGCGCCGCGTAATTTTTCCCGTGCACTATTGAGAGCAGTCGCATCAACTTCGCGGACGACAAAAAAATGCGGCACCGTCGTCCAGCTTTGCGTCGTTCGCTCCGCCATCAACCGCGCCACCGAGCTAAGCGTTTCGGCTCCGGAGCCAACCGAAGTGGAAGCGGATGCCGAAGGGGCAACTAATTCTTTGGCGGCTAGAATGTCCGAGGCCAGAATTTCTCCGCCGGGGCCCGAACCGCGCACTCGATTGAGATCGACGCCGTGCTCCTTCGCGAGGCGCCGGGCTTTCGGCGAAATCTTTGCTTCCGAGGTGGGAGCGGCTGGCGACGACCCGGCATTCGATGCAGCGCGAGCCTCCGGCCGGCTGGCACTCGTAGTCTCTCTTGCGGAGGCGCGCGGCGCGACCTCCGCAGGCGGCGTCTCCCCTGGCGCCACCAACCACGCGATTGTTGCGCCGACCGGCACCACATCGCCGCCCACAGCCCTCACGCCAGCGAGCAGGCCATCGCCGGGCGATTCGATTTCCACCACGGCCTTGTCCGTTTCCACTTCCAGCAAGACTTCGCCTTTCGCGACACTCTCGCCTTCTTTTTTTCGCCAAGCGACAAGCTTGCCGGTTTCCTGCGTCAGCTCGAGGGCGGGCATAACGACGCTGATAGCCATAAGGTCGGAGTCGGCGAGAGAAAGAGCCTCTAGTCCGTTGCTCCTACTCGTTCGGTTTTCGCGCTGGCTTCCACCATTTCAACTACGCGTTTGCTAGGGGCCGCTTCGGTTTCGCGCGCGGTGGCCAATGGCCCGTTCACCGTGAAGTAGTGTCTTCCCGCCACGAGCAATTCTTCGGCGGGGAAGCGTGTGATCACTTCATGGCCCGACTCGGTTACTACAATCTCTTCTTCGATGCGCGCGGCGCTCCAGCCGTCGGTGGAAGGCCAGAAGGTCTCAAGCGCAAAAACCATTCCGGGCTTGATTTCATAAGGATGGTCGAGCGAAACCAGACGGCTGATCACCGGCTTTTCCCAAATCGCGAGACCAATGCCGTGGCCATATTGCAGCGCGAACGCAGCTTCTTCATTGGGGAAGCCAAATTCCTGAGCTTTGGGCCACAGCGAAGCAATTTCGCCGGTCGTACGTCCCGGTCGAACCAGTGAAATCGCCGCGTCCAGATATTCACGGCAGCGCTTGTAGGCGTCAATCATGGCATGTGACGCGTATCCGATGGTGAAGCAGCGGTAGTAGCACGTGCGATAGCCCATATAGGAATGAAGAATATCGTAGTAAACAGGATCGCCTGGGCGCAGCACGCGGTCGGAGAAGACGTGAGGGTGCGGATTGCAGCGTTCGCCGGAAATCGCATTCACCGCTTCGACGTACTCTGATCCGAGGTCGTACAAGACTTTGCTGACGAGGCCGACCGCTTGATTCTCACTCATCCCTGGTTTCATGGCTCGATAGAGCTCGTCGTACGCCGCGTCGACCATCATCGCTGAGGTGTTCAGCAGCGCGATCTCGTCCTGAGTCTTGATTACGCGCGCATCGGACATCAGTTGCTGCCCGTCCACCACCTTGATTCCTTCGCGCTGCAGCGCAAAAAGCACCGGCGGTTCGACGATATCAATTCCGAGTGGTTCCTTGAGCAGGCCGCGCTTTTCGAGTTCGACGCGAATCTTCTTGGCCACGTCCTCGGCACGGCCCATTTCAGGCGACATGGCGCCGCGGAGCAGGGCAATGCCCGGCCGGGAACGCTCACCGAGCCACGGACAATGAAGCTGGTGGTGACGTGCGGCCGATCCGAAATCCCATAAAATGGGCTCGTCATTTTGCGGCAACAGCGTGAAGCGGCTGTTTTTGTCTTGCGCCCAGCTGCCTATGTGCGTGGAGGTGATGTAGCGCACATTGTTCATGTCAAAGCACAGGAGCGCGCCCATTTCGGATTTTTGAAGCAGAGACTGTACGCGCGCCAGACGTTCGCGGCGGAGCCGCTCGAAATCAATTCGTTGTTCCCAATCAACCGCCATCGTTCCATGAGTCGGTAGTGCCACGGCATGCCTCCAATA
>Ga0209693_10000550_pt1 | contig 15334 bp, 13 predicted proteins | sample HubBroMetageWRM3_FD_188345 | JGI IMG/M metagenome (GOLD analysis project Ga0209693, IMG submission 188345) | Warmed soil microbial communities from the Hubbard Brook experimental Forest, New Hampshire - Hubbard Brook CCASE Soil Metagenome WRM 3... | ecosystem: Environmental > Terrestrial > Soil...
GTTTCTCTGAACCAGGTTCCATCAGAAAATCCACGCGCGCTAGGCCGGAGCAATCCACCGCTTTGAACGAACGCACCGCCAGTTCTTGAACTCTCTTCGTTTCGGCTTTCGTGAGCTTCGCCGGAATAATCAGTTCGGAGCCTTCGTCGAGATACTTGGCGTTGTAGTCGTAGAACTCTTTGACCGGAACAATTTCACCCGGGACCGAGGCAACGGGTTCATCGTTGCCCAGCACCGAACACTCGATCTCGCGCGCCTTATTTTTCTTCCCGCCTACGCCCTGCTCGATGACAATCTTGCGGTCGAATTTCGCCGCTTCTTCGATCGCCGGCCCGAGTTCCTTGCCATCGTGCGCCTTGCTGATTCCCACGGATGATCCCAGGTTTGCCGGCTTTACAAACACTGGATACCTCAACTTGCTCTCGACAAATTTCTGAACTCTCTTCGAGTCCTTCTCCCATGCGCTTCGCAGAATGGTGACGTGCTTAACAATAGGAAGGCCCGCGGCACTGAACAGCGACTTCATAATGTCTTTATCCATGCCTGCGGCCGAACCCAGCACGCCCGCCCCCACGTAAGCGATGTCAGCGAGTTCGAGAAGACCCTGGATGGTCCCATCTTCGCCGAACGTGCCATGCAGCACGGGAAAGATCACGTCGACATTAATTGCGCGGTCGCTGGCGCGCCGCGTGAGTGCGGCATCCGTCTGAAAAGGAACCAGCCCGCTTTGCCGGTGCACCGGCTCCGGCGGCACCACCACCGACTCTCCTCGTGCTAGAACGGCTGCAGCGGGCGTGGTCTCAGGGTCGCCGGCGCGCAGTTGGCGCGGTTCGAGCACCAGCTTCCCCTGCAGCAGGTTCTCGGCGTCTCCGGCGGTCAGCCAGCGGCCATCTTTGGTGATGCCGATGGGCACGACTTCGTATTTGTCTTTATCGATGGCGCTGAGAACCGACGCGGCCGAGAGGAGCGAAACCTCATGCTCTCCGCTGCGCCCGCCAAAAAGAATGCCGACTCGAAGCTTCTTCATATTCTCTTACAGTATCTTCTTTCCAAACGCAGACAGCGCGAGTTCTACAGCCAAATCGGCAGTCCGATTATGCTCGTCGATCACGGGATTCACTTCAACGATCTCGAAACTCACCATGCGTCCGTGGTCGGCGATGATTTCCATGGCGAGATGCGCTTCACGATAGGTGGCGCCGCCGCGCACCGGTGTGCCCACGCCCGGCGCGTCTTCCGGATCAATCCAGTCCATGTCGAGCGAAATATGATAGCCTGCGGTCCCGCGTCCTGCCATGCGCAAGGCTTCTTCCATCACCGTACGCATGCCGCGCTCGTCGATGTCGCGCATGGTGAAAACCCCGATGCCCGCGCGGCGCACATTTTCCTTTTCGATGGCGTCAATGTCGCGCACTCCCACCAGTACGCAGTTTTCCGGTTTCACCTTGGGAGAAAAGTCGAAGATGTTTTGCAGTTCGGCTGGACCGAGTCCCATGAGAGCGGCTAGCGGCATCCCATGCACGTTGCCGCTCGGCGAAGATTCGGGCGTATTGATGTCAGTATGCGCGTCGATCCAGATGAGTCCTATCCGTTGGCTCTGCCGCCGATAGAATTCCGCCACTCCCGAGACCGTTCCCGCTGCCATCGAATGATCGCCGCCCAGCGCCAAAGGAATCTTCCCCGCTTCAAGCGTCTTGAGCACCAATTCCGCATGCTTGGTGCAGGTCGCCGTAATTTCCTTCAAATACTTGGCGTGAGTGTCGCCTTCTTTTTTCTGCTCAGGAATAGCTACGGCAACGTTGCCGCCATCCTCAACCTCATGCCCCAGGGCCTCGAGGCGCGCTTCAAGCCCCGCCACGCGGACGGCCGAAGGCCCCATGTCGACGCCGCGCCGCGACTGCCCAAGATCGAGCGGAACGCCGATTACGCGAATCTTTTTGGGAGTAACAGTTGTGGAAGATGTGGTCTTCATAGGTCCGTGGTTAGTGAGTAAGCCCATTCACCGCCGGGAACGCCGAGAACGCCAAGAAGCAACCGCTTTGACCTTTCTCTTCCTTTCCTCAGCGTTCTCTGCGATCTCGGCGGTGCATCGCTTCGATTTCAACTCTTTTCGTCCTTAGTCAGCTTGGCCATCGAGCGCGCCGAATCAGGAAAGTCATTCACGATTCTCTTCAATCCGTTTTTCAGAACGCGAACATGGAAGTTGATGAGCAAACCCACCCGCATGCCAGAAAGACGAAGATACGACAGCAACTGCGCGTCGTGAATCGGAGCTAGCTGATCGACCGCCTTGATCTCGACAACTACTGAATCCTCAACGACCAAATCGAGGCGATACCCACAATCAAGCTTCACGTCGCGATAGACAACCGGCAAAGGTTTCTGCTCCTCGATCTTGAGCCCCGTTTGCCGAAGTTCGAAAGCCAAACAGGTTCCGTAAGCTGACTCCAGTAGGCCTGGCCCGAGGCGTCGATGTACCTCAATCGCCGCCCCGATGATCCGCCGCGTAATCGAATCGAGCCTGTCTTTTTCTTCCATCCTCGGCGCTCTCGGCGTGCTCGGCGGTGAAAAGCCCTAGGGGTACAGCCGATGCAGCATTCGCGGGAACGGAATCGTTTCCCGCACATGTTCGAGCCCGCAGATCCAGGCCACGGCCCGCTCAATGCCCATGCCGAAGCCGCCGTGCGGCACGCTGCCGTACTTGCGCAGGTCGAGATACCACTTGAACGCTTCTTCCGGCAATCCGTGCTCGTGAATGCGTTGTACCAGCAATTCGTGCGAGGCCATGCGCTGCGATCCGCCAATGATTTCCCCGTAGCCTTCCGGCGCAAGCACGTCGACGCACAAAGCCAACTCGGGCCGCTGCGGATCGGGCTCCATATAGAAAGCCTTCACCTTCGCCGGATAACGATGCACCATCACCGGCTTGTCGAACTGCGCCGAAAGGAAAGTCTCATCAGGCGACCCCAGATCACCGCCCCATTCGAATTTCGTTTCAAGGGCTCCCTTGGCGAAGCCTTCCTGCAGATTCTTCACGGCATCGTCGTAACTGATTCGCGGGAAAGGCGGCTCAATCTTTTCGAGCTTCGAAATGTCGCGGCCAATGGCTTGGAGATCGACGCGTCGCCGCTCCAGGCAACGCTTCACGACGAAGCTGATCAGCCCTTCGGCCAGATCCATCAGGTCGTCGAGTTCGGCATAGGCAATTTCCGGTTCGACCATCCAGAACTCGGTGAGGTGGCGGCGCGTCTTGGATTTCTCCGCGCGAAATGTTGGGCCGAATGAATACACCTTGCCCAATGCCATCGCCGTGGCTTCGATGTAAAGCTGGCCGGACTGCGTGAGGTAGGCCTGCTCTTCGAAGTAATCGACGGGGAAAAGCGTGCTCGTGCCCTCGCAGGCCGCCGGAGTCAAAATCGGCGGATCAGTAAGCGTAAAGCCCCGCTCGTCGAAGAAATCGCGCACTGCCTTAATAATCTCCGCGCGCACCCGCAGAATCGAAGCCTGCCGCTGCGAGCGCACCCACAAATGCCGGTGCTCCATCAGAAACTCGGTGCCATGTTCCTTGGGGGTGATGGGGTAGGGATCGGACTCCGGCACACGCTGCACAACCTGCACGTTCGCCACGTCGAGTTCGTAGCCGCCGGGCGCGCGCTTGTCGGCGCGAACCTTGCCTTCGACGATCACGCTCGACTCCTGCGTTAGCGTCTTGATCGCCTCGAACACTTCTGGCGTAACAGCATTTTTCGGGACCACGCCCTGAATCACACCCGAGCCGTCACGGAACTGTGGAAACAGCAGTTTCCCGCTCTCGCGCAGGTTGTACAGCCAGCCGCGAAGCGTAACCGCTTGCCCTTCGTGCTTCCCGATTTCTGCAATAGTAGTTACAGGTGAAGACATATTTCAGAAAACCCATTTACCGCCGAGCACGCCAAGAGCGCCGAGTAAACCAAGAGTTTTTTGATCTTCCTTGCTCGGCGTTCTCCGTGTTCTCGGCGGTGAAGAACTCTTACGCCGCTTCCAGCTTCTCGAACGCCGCTTCGAACTTCTCCAGCGGATTCACTTTCTCGTCTTCCGCCAATTCCAGCATCAGGGGCGGCTTTTGCGGCGCGGAGCGCAGCAGCTCCATCGCCTCCTTCCAGTCGATTGTTCCCTGTCCAGGCCACAGGTGAGAATCGTGGAGTTTGGCATTGTCGTGAACATGCGTAGAGCAAACTTGCTGTTGCACGACATCAAAGGCCTCACGCACCGAGCCCATCATGTGCGCGTGTCCGAAATCGAAGCAGATTCCCACATCGTCAAAGTGCGCGGAGTGGATCATCTCCACTAGTTTTTCCGGCGTGGAAAGCTCGTTGGGAATGTTTTCCAGTAAGATGCGGACGCCCAGCGGCTTAGCAAAAGCCCGCAGGTGCTCGATGGCAGTCATCGCTGATTCGAATTTCTTTTCGCTGAAACTTTCGTTGGGAAGTCCAAGGTGCTGCACCAAGAAACGAAACGGAATCTGCTCCGCGATTTCCAGTGCGCGCTTCACTTCATCCATCGCCTCCACCAGTCCCGCGCGATCGGTGGATGCCAGGTTTACTGGCGGGGCTCCGGCCCGGCCCCACTCGTAGTCAGCGTACAGCGGCGAGTGCACGGAATTAAGTGGAACCCCGCTCCCGCGGAACCATTCGGCTATCTCTTTGACGTGAGCTTTGCGGTTGGCGTAGTCGAGATGCTGACGCGCCGCGAAAATTTCAATCGCCTGCACTCCGCTGCGAGCCAGTCCATCCAGAATGCCAGGATGCAGCCGCTCCTTCACGTATAAGTAAGTTGAAACTGCTCTCCGCATCAGTACCCCACTGCCTTTCCGTTATTCCGGTAGTCGCTGGCCCCGAGGCGTTCGCCGGTTTGCGGGTCGATGGCGATGCACTCCGCATCGCTCCAGTAAGGAACCGCAAACTCTCCGTAGCGCAGTCCGGTCTGCACGTTGTATCCCATCTTCTGCAGCGCCTGCGCCGTATCCGGCGAAAACCACTGCTCGACGTTCAACACGTCGGGCATCCACTGGTGGTGGAAACGGGGAGCATCGACGGCCTCCTGAATATTCATCCCGTAATCAATTACGCCCATCAGAACATTCGCGACCGTCGTGATGATCTTCGAGCTGCCCGGCGAGCCCAGCACCAGGAATGGTTTCCCGTCATGCACTACAATGGTCGGCGTCATCGACGAAAGCGGCCGTTTCCCCGGCCCGATGGCATTCGCCGTACCTTGAATCAATCCATCGGAATTCGGCACGCCCGGTTTCGTCGAGAAGTCATCCATCTCGTCGTTCAACAAAAACCCCAGGCCCTCCGCCGTAACCCGCGCTCCGAACCAGCCGTTTAGGGTCGTAGTCACAGCAACTGCATTTCCGTCAGCATCTGCGACGGAATAGTGCGTCGTGTTGGGCGATTCGTGATTCCCCGAAGGCTGGGGATGGACGGCTGCGTACTGTTCAAGCTCGCTGAAAATCGCGGGGCGCTTCAATTCTTTGCTAGGGCTGGCATGGTCCGCTTGAATCGACTCCCGCCAGGCGGCTCCATATTTTTTGTCGATGAGTTGCGCTACGGGGATCTTCGAGAAATCCGGATCGCCCATGAATTCCGCTCGATCGAAAAATGCGCGCCGAAACGCCTCCGTCGTGAAATGGATGGACTGTGCCGACCGGTCTCCCATCTTGGCCAGATCGTATCCTTCCAGAATGTTCAGCGATTCGATCAGAACCGTTCCACCGGAAGATGGGGGTGGCGAGCTGATGACTTCGTATCCGCGATAAGTGCCCCGCACCGGTTCGCGTTCTTTCACCTCATAGTGCGCCAGGTCGTCGGCGGTGATCAGACCTCCGCCTTTCTGCATCGCGGCCGCCAGTTCTTGTGCCAGGGCCCCGTGATAAAAGTCATCGGGTTTTGCCGCAATCCGCTCCAGAGTCCGAGCCAAATCTGGCTGGCGGAAAATTTCTCCTGCCTGGTAGTAGTTGCCGTCGCGCTGGAAGATTCGTCGCGATTCGGGGAACTTGCTCAGATATTTATCCCGTTGAAAGTCGCGCGCCTCACGCCAGCTCAGCGCATAGCCCTCGCGCGCCAGTCGGATGGCCGGAGCCATCACCTGCTGGAGCGTCAGCTTGCCATACTTCTGCTCGGCGTAAACCATGCCCGCAACCGATCCCGGCACGCCGATCGACTTGTAGCCAATCTCGCTCGCGCCTTCGATCACGTTGCCCTGCGCGTCCAAATACATGTCAGGCTTGGCCGCCGCCGGAGCCTTCTCGCGATAGTCGATGAAATGCGCTTTGCCGTCGGCCATGCGGACCAACATGAATCCGCCGCCGCCCAGATTTCCCGCCGCCGGATGCACCACCGCCAGCGCAAATCCCGTGGCCACCGCCGCATCCACCGCGTTCCCGCCAGCCTCCATGATCTCGACTCCCGCGCGGGAAGCCAATTCGTGAACGCTCACCACGATTCCGTGCGCCGCGTGGACCGGCTCTGTAGAACCGTGAGCGGGCGTCGGGCTGGACATCGCACCGAACGTCGCTGCGACCGCTATCAGCAGCAAAATCAATGTCTTGTTTCGGAATCGCATGAGGAATCGAACACGTCCAGCCACCGCCGGACTCCTGAGGCTAGCCGAGGGCGGCAAGCAGAGTCAAATCAGGTTTACCGTTTCTAGGTTGCTCGTATGGGGCGAGCACTCATGCCCGCCAACTCTATCCATGTAAAGGAACCCTCTTTGCCTTTTTCCGGGCCCCGGGCTTTGCCAGCTTTTTCTTCTTCTCTGACTTTTTCTTCGTAGTCTTCGCTGCCACCATCTCATACGACTGCCGGATCAGGTCCTGCAATTCATTCCAACCCACGGCATCCAACCGCTCTAGCATCACCCACTTGTAGCGCCCCAAGTATGGAGATGGGATGATGTCTTCGTGCTCAATCAGTTCGGCAAAGCTATCGGGCGTGCACTTCAAGGACAGCCGAACCCGATCCAATCCCAACACCGCGAACATCTTCCCGCCGCTCTTGAAGCAAAGCGCATCGCCCCATTGCAGTTTCTCGGTCGCTTGAGGAAAAGACAGACAGTAAGCGCGAATCGAATCCACGTTCATGGAATTAAATTACCGGATTCTGCGATTGCCCGACCACAGGTTCTTGACGACCGTCACCTTGCTGTAGGCCACGCGGAATCCACGGCGTTCGCAATTGCGCTGTGACGCGCTTCCACCTTGTGTCACCCCCAACCGCATACTCGCATTCCGCTTCAGCCGCCGCCTGTTCTACACCTGTTCCCGAGCCTCGCCCAGCGCCACGCTTACGTCCATCTTTTTCTTGTTGCGGTAAATCGTGACTTTCACCGTATCCCCGGCTCGGTGATTATTCATCATCTGCGCGAGATCCTGCTCGTCTTCAACCTTCTCGCCGTCGATGGCGACGATCAAGTCTCCGCCCAGCATGATGGGAATATTGCCCAGGTAAGCGCGCTCCGTGCCGCCGTGCAGTCCGGCCAGATCGGCCGAGCCGCCGGGAGTGACTTGCACAATCAGCAGACCGTAATCCACGGGCAAGCCCATTTCGTCCGCCAGTTCCGCGCTGATCGGAATCGTGCGCACGCCCAGAGCCGGCCGCCGTACCCGGCCCAGAGTCATCAGATCGTTGAGCACCGCCTTCGCCGTATTGATGGGAATGGCGAAGCCGATCCCGGCGTTCTGTCCGACGCTCGAGAGAATCATGGTATTAATGCCGATCACTTCCCCATGCCAGTTCATCAGCGGCCCGCCCGAGTTCCCGGGGTTGATGGCGGCATCGGTCTGAATCGCCTCATCAATGGTCGCGCCATTCGGCTCGCGCACCGGGCGAATCGAACTCACGATCCCCCGCGTCATCGTCCCCGCCAGCCCAAACGGGTTGCCGATGGCATAAACCTTCTGTCCCACTTGCAAGTTGCGCGAATCGCCCAGCACCGCGGGAACCAGGTCCGGCGCCTTGATCAGGATCACAGCCAGATCATGCGCCGGATCAGTCCCCACCACCGTCGCCTTGTACTTCTTGCGATTGTGCAGCGTCACCTCGACCTGCCGCGCGTCAGCAATGACATGATAGTTGGTGAGGATGTGGCCATCCTTATCGATCACAAAGCCTGAGCCCTGCCCCTCCTGCGGCACCAGCCCGTAGAAGAAGTCAAAGGTCATGGCGCGCGAAGTAACGTTCACCACCGACGGAATATTCTTGCGATAGACGCTGATATTGTTCTGCTCTTCGCTATCAAGCGCCTCGCCGCCAGAGGCCTCGGTAATCTCCACTCGCGCGGGATGGCTCAGCCACCCCACCGGATTCGCCCCGGCCACTCTCCCATTCGAACGCCAGGTGGTGAAATAAAAGAACGCGCCGGCAATCATCAGTGCCAACAATGCAGGTCGTATGAGTCTCATAAGTTCAAACCGTCGGGGCCCAAGCCGGATCTCGACAAAAGGCCCACACTCAATTCTACGTTCGATTCTAAACAATGTTCCGCCATGAGGCACACCACGAAGACTCCTCTCATTCTCCGGATTTCCGTCCGAGCCGCTAAACCGCCATTCCCCCAAAGGGTGTCATCCTGAGCGGAGCGGGGTAAGCGAAGCGCGCCCCGCGCAGTCGAAGGACCCCTACAGCCTCGGCCACAATTAATATCGCCGTCAGGCATTCTCTCGGCCGGACCCTGCCCACTTAGCCTCGCACGCGCCTCCACCCAGCCGCGAAGGGGCGCAAGAATTCAGCCCAGAGCGCGATCCCTGCGTAGAAAGGTGGAATGAAAACAAGCTCCAAAGGGGCGAAAGAGGAGGTACGCCACACAGCCTATCCTGCCACGAAGGCTCCGCGCCTAATCACATTTTGCACAGCCCCAATGTGACATCCAACCTTGCCTGCCCAAATGAAATCAGCGATGATGGTCGAGGCCATGACGGTCTGCTCCAGAGGAAGCCGCCGCCTGTTAAGCCCTTTGTTGTCTAGATTTTGACCTCTAAGTTCTTTGTCATCCGGATTTTGCGGAGAATTTCCTGCTAACGTGATGATTCCACAAAGGGAGGGGGGAGGGGGGATACCCCGATTTCTCGCCATGGGAGCGTGAATTCCGACCGCTCGCCATCGTCGCCGCAAACTTTATTTTCGCAGGGAAGTCCACAGGCAGACGCGGAATCCCTGAGCTTCTCTTCAACATCAAAAGACCTCGCAATCAGAGGCTTATATGTCGATTCGACCTGTTAAACACGTCATCAAATCGAAGCCCACTCTTGAAGGAGCAGGCGTCCATCTACGCCGCGCCTTTGGCTTTGGAAACACCAAAGAGACCGATCCCTTCCTCCTGCTCGACGATTTCCGCAACGACGTCCCTGAGGATTATCTGGCCGGCTTCCCCTGGCATCCCCACCGCGGGATCGAGACCATCACCTATGTGCTGGCCGGCACGGTCGAACACGGCGACAGCATGGGAAATCGCGGCGCCATCGCCGCCGGCGACGTCCAGTGGATGACGGCGGGCAGCGGCATCATCCATCAAGAAATGCCCAAGGGCGATCCGTCGGGCCGCATGCATGGGTTTCAGTTGTGGGCGAATCTTCCGGCGTCCCTCAAGATGACAGCACCGCGCTATCAGGAAGTGAAGGCGCTCGATATCCCCGAGATTAAGGACGATGACGGCACCCACGTGCGAGTCGTCTGCGGAAGCTTCTGGGGGAAGAAGGGACCGGTGGATGGCATTGCCGCCGATCCGATTTACCTCGATGTGTCAGTCGCCCCAGGTAGGAAAAAGACGCTTCCGGTGGAAACGACCCGCCATGCTTTCGCTTATGTTTTCGGAGGAAGCGGGAAATTCTGCAATGCGTCCGGTCCTCTGGCCGTGCCTACCGAATCCGTGAAGTGGTTAGACACAACGCCTCCCGTCGATGCTGAGAATCGCTCTCTCATTCTTTTTGACCGTGGCGACGAAGTCAGCGTGCAGGCCGGTGACGACGGGATTCGATTCCTCCTGGTTTCTGGCAAGCCGCTGGAAGAACCCGTGGCCTGGTACGGGCCGATTGTGATGAACACGCAGGAACAACTCCAGCAGGCCTTCAAGGAACTTGAGCAGGGCAAATTTCTGAAGAAGAGTTGAGTACACGCGTAAATTCTTCAGTGCTTAGGCGTCGCCTCGGTACGAAGCTTTTCCCACAACTCCCGCACCTGCTCCCGCGTGTGATCGAGTGAGCCAGAGTTGTCGACGACGTAATCGGCCGCTTTAACTTTCTCGGCTTCGGGCAGTTGCGCGGCTATGCGGCGCTCGACTTCCTTGCGCGCGGCATCGAGCGCCAACTTATGGCGAGCGGCGAAGCGGGCGATGCGTTGCTCGTCGCTGCAGGTCACAACGATGAGCCGGTCAAAACGTTTCACCGCGCCCGCCTCTATGATGAGCGCAGCTTCCACGATAGCGACCGCGCGCGGATCTTGCCGTCCCGTTTCTTCCATCCATTCTTCCTGACTTCGAAGCACCGCGGGATGGACGATGCGGTTCAACTCCTGAATGCGAGACGCGGTTGCGGGAGACGCGGCCTTTGCCGTCGATCCGAAAGCAGCTTCTGCCAGCTTCGCGCGGTTCACGCTGAGGTCGGGATTAAGAATCCCTCGGCCGAAATGGCGCACCACTTCGTTGTAGACGGGTTGTCCGGGAAGCATCAGTTGGTGAGCGATGCGGTCGGCCTGCACCAGATGCGCGCCCAGGGCGACAAACATCTCGCCGACCACTGATTTTCCTGACGCGATGCCTCCAGTGAGGCCGACTTTCAGCATAGATTCAGTGGCCAGTGTTCAGTGGCCAGTGTTCAGTAAAGCAGTTCGTACATCATGGAAGTTCGTATGGAAGCAGACAATGATTCCCCAGCCGAACTCACTGGCCACTGGCCACTGACCATTGACCACTGCCTCTCCGCATCTTCGCCGCTTTCACGGTGTTATACATCAGCATCGCTATGGTCAGCGGACCTACGCCGCCGGGAACGGGAGTCAGCGCCCCCGCCACTTCGGCTACGTCGGGATGCACATCGCCGACTAGCGTTGATCCTTTCGCCCGGAAAGCCGCTTCCCGCCTCGCGTTCGCGGCCGATCCTCCGGCCAGGCCGCCTCCGAACAGGCGCTGGAATTCGGCGGAATCGGTCACCTGGTTCATGCCAACATCAATCACCGTTGCACCGGGCTTCACGAAATCGCGCGTGATCATGCCGGCCCGGCCGATCGCGGCAACGAGAATGTCGGCCCGGCGGCAGACTGCCCACAGATCACGAGTTTTCGAGTGACAAACAGTGACTGTGGCGTTGGCATTGAGCAGCAGCATAGCCGCCGGTTTGCCAACGATATCGCTGCGTCCCACCACAACGGCTTCCTGCCCGGCAATGGAGATCTGGCTGCGCTTAAGAATCTCGATGACTCCTGCCGGCGTGCAAGGTACTAAGCCCGGCCGCTGCGTCGAGAGGAAGCCGACGTTGATGGGATGGAAGCCGTCAACATCTTTGGCGGGATCGACCGCCATCAAGACCTTCTTCGAGTCCACCTGCTGAGGCAGCGGCAACTGCACCAGGATGCCGTCTATCTCGTCGCGGCGGTTCAGGTCTTCGACTAAAGCTAACAGTTCGGCAGTGGTCGAAGTTTCCGGCAGCGTGTGCTGCTCGCTGTAAAGGCCAACCTGCTCGCTGGCCTTGACTTTTCCACGCACATAAATCTCCGATGCCGGGTTATGGCCGACGAGAACGACAGCCAGCCCGGGGCGGATGCCAGCGGCGGCCATGGTCTTCACGTCCGCGGCTACTTCGTTGCGAATGTCACCTGCGATCTTCGTGCCGTCGAGGATTCGGGCGGGCATAGTTTGATTGGATTCTATAGCAAGGCAGAAAAGAATATTCACCACAGAGGCAGAGAGCCACAGAGAAACCCCGTTCTCGTTTTCTCTGTGCTTCTGTGCCTCTGTGGTGATTAGATTCTTGCCGGGCGTACAATTGCCACCATGATTCCCAAGGAGCTGCTGGAAATCCTGGTTTGTCCGGCGTGCAAGCAGGCGCTCGAGTACCGGGAGAATCCTGAGAGCTTGAAGTGCAAGCAGTGCTACCGAGTGTATGCGGTGAAGGACGACATCCCTATCATGCTGGTGGATGAGGCAAAGATCGAAACCTAACAGCCTTGCACCCCCATTGTTTGCATACCAGCGTCGATCTTTCACAGTGAAGTCACAGCCCTGACATCTTCCCTCCGTATCTTTCTCAGACCATAGGTAACTCGGTGTATTCCCGCCATGCGTTCCCGGAATGACACTCTGTGTCAGTTATTGAGACGGCAGGGGTTACCAACGGCACTTGGGCGAAACCGGAAGCCCTGATAGGGTTGCCTGCAACTTCACGTATTCGCTGGTGTTAATGAATCTAAGACAGGCTGCTTTCCGTAAATGGAAGTAGAGGGCAGCGACGGCAACCGGATTGCATGCAACTTGTACGGCTGCCGGTGAGTCTAATAGGCAAAAGTGGCGGCAAGGTCGGAATCGGAGGTGATGACGGCCATGTTTGAAAAGATGAGCGAGAAAATCAATAACGACAAAGACAGATTCACCATGACCGAACTAGCGGCATTGCGCAGTGATCTGCTGCAGGGCGGCATGATCGATTCTTACGAGGCCGCCGAACTGCTACAGGTGTTCCTGATGGGCCGGGGCTATGGAGTATCACCCAAGGCCGCTCTGGATGCAGCGGGTCGGGTCGAGATGGCAGGGTGCGCCCTGCCAGTACTGCAGTATGAACTGGAGAACCTCGCGTTGGTGATGTAGGAAATGTCTCGTGGCGCGGGACGGTGACCCCGCGGCACGAGCGGCGAGAGCTTCCTGATTTTTGACATTCTGATCCGGCCGTCGAAACAAGATTGACCGAACCAGTTCCACAAGCGAAAGCCGGGCTAACCAGCCCGGCTTTGTGGTTTTCTGGGATTTGGCGGTGAGAAATGAACTGCCCAGCGGGCTACGTTACATTCACTCCAATCTCACATCGATCCCGGTAGTGGCTAACACATATTCGAACTCTTTAAACAGTTCTTTGCCGCATATAGGTTCACCGTTCGGGTCGCACGAAAGAACATTCCCGGTGCGCGGGTCTAATGCTGCATGGCAGTTCTTAGGGCCGAAACACTTCGCCTCCCCGTAGGCGCTCTTGACCGACACAGAATTGTCATGCTCTTCACAAGCCATTTGGATGATTACTACCGTGTCCATTTTGCCGTTGTCGCTGAGATCTCGAATCAGCTCATGTCGCTGCGAGGTTGAGATTGCGTCTTTGAACGAAGAAAACAAAACAGACGCGAGTTTTCCATCACAGGTGGTTGCTTTGACAAATACCGGCTTGATAGCTTGTGCTTGGGGGTGGTCCTGAGTTTGAGCCTGTTGTTGACTCTGTGGTTGAACCAATGGGACGCTTGGTAGGGAATTTAGTGAAGCAGTCTGAGTGGCCGGATGCACCTCTAGCCATTTGCGAATGCGTTCCTGCACATCGGCAAGCTGAGCTGGTGTGAGCACTGCTTCGACCTTGTCGCGATAGTCTTTGACAAAGCCTTGTTCGAGGGATTTCGCCGCAAGCGCAATCCAGAAGTAGGCCTGTACATTGTCCTTTTCTACGCCGGCACCAGCGCGGTAAGCCATCCCGAGATTATATTGAGCCTTCGCAAGGCCTTGTTCGGCAGCCTTCTGCCACCAACGAGCGGCCTCGGCAGGGTCCTTTTCGACGCCGTTTCCTAAACCGTAAGCCTGTCCGAGGTTGTATTCAGCCGCGGCGTAGCCCTGGTCGCCTGCCTTCCGATACCAATGCAAGGCTTCGGCAATGTCCTTCGCGACGCCTCCGCCATAGAAGTACGCGTTTCCAAGCCAGAATTCACCGTCAGCATTGCCCTGTTCAGCTGACTTGCGCAGCCACTTGACTCCCTCTGCCTCGTCCTTGGGAACTCCCGCCCCCTGGAAATAGAACGTTCCTAGGCTGAACTGGGAAGCTGCGTTGCCACTTTCTGCGGCCTTGGTGTGCCAACGCAGACTTTCAGCAGTATCTTTCGGAACACCCGTTCCTAAGCCATACGCCGTTCCGAGGTTGCCTTCAGCCGTTACATCGCCTTGCTCAGCGGCCTTCTTCCACCAGCGCACAGCTGCGGCGTCGTCTTGCGGAACACCCTGTTCACCCAAGTGATAAAGTGCTGCAAGATCCGACTGGGCCTGCACATTGCCTTGCTCGGCGGCTTTGGCGTACCAGCGCACGGCTAGAGCGTCGTCTTGCGGGACGCCATGTCCCGAGTGATAGAGGAATGCCAGGTTCCGCTGGCCTTCTGCAAAGCCCTGATCGGCAGCTTTCGTGTACCAGCGGACGGCTGCGGCGTAGTTTTTTGGAACCCCTGCCCCAAGTGAATAAGCTGTTCCAAGGTTGACCTCCGCCGTCGTATCGCCATGCTCCGCGGCCTTCTCCCACCACCGCACGGCTTGTGCCTCATCCTTCTCGATTCCTTCACCTAGGTGATACGCCGTGGCAAGGGCCAATTGTGCTTGTACATCACCGTTCTCAGCCTTGCTCTTGAGTTCGGCAATGCCTTGTGCGTACCCAAAGGGCGTTATCGCAAGCAAACAGAAAACGGCGCACAACATATGCCACCAAGTAATGTGCGTAAGAGCCCCTGTTCTCATGCCCAGCAGCTTACTCCTGAGCTTGCGACAATTCCAGATCGCTACTATTTACAGGCCGTAGCACTCATTGAGAATGGCCTAACCTAGTCGATGAGTGAGCCCTAGTTCCAGTGATGCGAGTGCGGCCAGATTTTCTGGATGTCGAAGGTAACCCCGCGGCAGAGATACATGGGCTGGTTTTCCTCCGCCATGCCAAATCGCTCATAGTGCTCGAAGGGTTGAAACGACGTGCAATTGTCGCGCACATCGTCGAGACTCCACTGGATGACGATCAGATTCTTATAGATCACAATCGCGATGCCGCCGGCGATCCAGATCCACTTCTTTGCAAACTCACTGCGATGATGCGTCAGCAGCAACTCGACGGTAACCGCGAACCCGAGAGACAGCGTGGAGTGCTTGTTCTCCAGGCCAAGTCCGGCGAGCAGGCCGAACCAGAGGAGGAAGCGGCGGACCGACGCGTTTCTGATCAGGTTGATTGGAGGCAGTTCTGGCGACGCCCATAACCGGAACCGGATGCTACTTCTTTTTCGCTACGGCAGCGGCGGCGCGGGCGGCGCGTTCCTGCAGGGCAAGCGTTACAACCTGCATCATGTCATCTTGTGGGGCGGGCTTG
>Ga0209693_10000554_pt1 | contig 15313 bp, 10 predicted proteins | sample HubBroMetageWRM3_FD_188345 | JGI IMG/M metagenome (GOLD analysis project Ga0209693, IMG submission 188345) | Warmed soil microbial communities from the Hubbard Brook experimental Forest, New Hampshire - Hubbard Brook CCASE Soil Metagenome WRM 3... | ecosystem: Environmental > Terrestrial > Soil...
TAGCTGCCCGGGTGGCAGTGGTCTGCACTGAAGCGTCCAGAGTGCCTGCCTGGCCGGTATCGGGTCGCGTATTGTTCACGCGTACCCGCCCCGGCTGGGCCCTCGAGTGGACAGCTGGTGGCGCCCTAGCAGGTGCCCATTCTGACCAGCAAGCGGACTCGTGTCGACAACTAACACGCAGGGCCAGCACGTCGTCACCGCGGTGATCGTCGCTCACGATGGCGCCGCGTGGCTGCCGCATATCGCGGAGGCGCTGCTCGGCCAGACCCGGCCGGTGCAGCGGGTTGTCGCCGTGGACACCGGCAGCCGGGACCGCAGCGGCGCCGTGCTCGCCGAGCTGCTGGGCCGCTCGGTGGTGTTCGGGATGGACCGCAAGACCGGGTACGGCGCGGCCATCGCGCACGCGCTCCGGCACCGGGCGGCCAACACCAACGTCCCCGGGCCGGCCGGGCTGGCTCCCGGTGAGCGGACCGAGTGGGTCTGGCTGCTGCATGACGACTGCGAGCCCGCGCCGGACGCCCTGGAGCAGTTGCTGCGCGGCGCGGCTGAAGCGCGTTCGGCGACGGTGCTCGGACCGAAGGTGATGGACTGGGCCGACCGCCGGGTGCTGCTCGAGACCGGGATCACCATCGACGGGGCCGGGCGCCGGATCACCGGCATCGAACCGCGCGAGGTGGACCAGGGCCAGCATGACGGGGACCGCGACGTCATGGCGGTGAGCTCCGCCGGGATGCTCGTCCGCCGCGATGTCTGGGATCAGGTCGGCGGTTTCGACCCGGCCATGCCGCTGCTGCGCGACGACGTCGACTTCTGCTGGCGGGTGCACGCCGCCGGGCACCGGGTGCGGGTGGTCACCGACGCCGTCGTCTACCACCTCGAGGCCACGGCCCGCAACCGGCGCACGCCGTCCGCTGCCCCCCGGCCCACCATGACGTGCCGTTGCCCGCCTGTCTCTCCATCTCGAGCTCGCCCAATCCGCCCGCGCGATCCGGCATGCCGGGCGGCATGACGACCAGGCCAGTGCGCCGGCCGCCGGCGCCGTCTCTGCACGCCGATCCGTCACAACCCGTCCATCCCCCGTATGCGTCCGGCATGCCGGGCGGCATGACGACCAGGCCAGTGCGCCGGCCGTCGGCGCCGTCTCTGCACGCCGATCCGTCACAACCCGTCCATCCCGCGTATGCGTCCGGCATGCTGGGTGGCATGACCCGCCTGGCCCGTGCGCTGGCCGCCGGCGCCGCGCTGCTGAGCCTGGCCGCCGACGCTGCAACCAAGGCGTGGGCGCTGTCCGCGCTCCGCGATGGCCACCGCATCACCGTCCAGGGTGGCCTGCTCCGGCTGCAGCTGGTTACCAACAACGGCGCAGCCTTCGGCCTCGGCGCATCTTACGAGCCGCTCGTGGCCGTGGTCAGCTTCGCGTTGATCGTGCTGCTCGTGATCTGGGCATGGCGCGCGACCAGCAGCCTAGAGAAGGTCGGCGCCGCCCTGGCCGTCGGCGGCGGGGTCGGCAACCTCGCCGACCGCGTATTCCGGCCGCCGTCTGTCCTGCACGGCGCCGTGGTGGACTGGATCCACGTCTCGTTCTACGGCCCGACTTTCAACCTGGCCGACGTCTGCCTCCGCGTCGGCGTCCTGCTCGCCGCGGCCGCCTGGCTCTGGCACCACCGGCCCCAGCCTCATCTCCAGCCCCACCCCCACAACAACGATGGCCCGTTGTCGTCGTCCTAGCGACATCGTCGTGGTCCGCAGGCCGGCCCGCGACCCGCAGGGCGAGCTAGCGAGCGCAGGAGGCGAGCCTGGTTAGGGGCGGGCCAGCCAGATAGTCTGCGCAGCATGACCGCCCTGTCCTCCAGGCCCGGCAAGATCGTCGCGGTGCATGCCAGTTACCGGAGCCGCGCGGCGGAGCGGGGCACGATGCCCGCCTGGCCGTCGTATTTCCTCAAGCCCACGTCGTCCCTGGCAGAAAGCGGCGACCCGGTCGTGCGGCCGCCGGGATGCGAGCTGCTTGCGTTCGAGGGGGAGGTGGCCCTGGTGATCGGGCGCCGCGCCCTTCGGGTCAGCGCCGCGGACGGATGGGATCACGTGGCCTGGATCACGGCCGCGAACGACTTCGGCGCATACGACCTGCGCTACGCGGACCGGGGCGGCAACGTCCGGTCCAAGGGGAGCGACGGCTTCGCCCCGCTCGGCCCGCTGCTGATCGATGCGCGGACCGTCGACCTGGCCGCGCTGCGCCTTCGCAGCTGGGTCAACGGGGAACTGGCCCAGGACGCGTGGCCCCTCCGGGACATGCTGTTCGGCTTCGGCGACATCGTGGCCGACCTGTCCCGGCTGCTCACGCTGGAGCCCGGCGACGTGATCCTCACCGGCACTCCGACGGGCTCGACCGTCGTCAACCCAGGCGACGTCGTGGAGGTCGAGGTCAGCGCGGGGGAGCAGTCGTCGGGCCGGCTGCGCAGCCCGATCGTCGAGGCGGACTACCCCCTGGAGCCGCTAGGCGCCATGCCCCGCGTCACCGACACCGACCGCGAGGCCGCCTACGGCGCCCGCGCCTGGAGCATCCGCACCGGCGCCGGAACCCAGGCCGCCCCATCCGCCGACCCCAGCGCCGTCGCCGGAACCCAGGCCGCCCCGCCCGCCGACCCCAGTGTCGGCGCGGGAACGCAGGTCGCCGCGCCTGCCGACCCCAGCGTCGGCGCGGGAACCCGGGCCGCCGCGCCTGCCGACCCCAGCGCCGGCGCCGGAACCCAGGCTGTCCTGCCCGCCGACATCCTGGCCGACCTGCGCGAGGTGTCCACCGCGACCCTCGCCGCTCAGCTGCGCAAGCACGGGCTGAACGGACTCACCCTGGACGGCCTGCGCTCCACCCGGCCGGACCTGCACATGGCCGGGTTCGCCAGGACCGTCCGTTACCTCCCGCTGCGCGAGGACCTGTCCGCCGCGTACGGCGCGGGGATGAACGCGCAGAAGCGCGCGATCGAGCAGATCCTGCCGGGGGAGGTGCTGGTCATCGAGGCCCGCGGCGACCAGACCGCGGGCACGATCGGGGACATCCTCGCGCTCCGCACCCAGGTCCGGGGCGCAGCCGGGATCGTCACCGACGGCGCGATCAGGGACAGCGCGGCGCTGGCCCAGCTGGAGATCCCCGCCTATCACGCTGCCGTGCACCCGGCCGTCCTCGGCCGCCGCCACGTCCCATGGGAAACAGACGTCACGGTAGCTTGCGCGGGAGTCACCATCCAGCCCGGCGACATCCTCGTGGGCGACGCCGACGGTGTAGTCGTGCTGCCGCCGCCAATCGCCGCCGAGATCCTGGCCGACGCGAGCGAACAGGAACGCGAGGAGCGGTTCATCGCCGCCCAAGTCGCCGCGGGCGAGCCCATAGAGGGCCTCTTCCCCCTAACCGACCGCTGGCGCCCCGCCTACCAGACCTGGCTAGCGCAACACGAGTCCCCCGGGCCTCTCGCGTCGCCCACGCCGCCCCCCAGCCAACAGGCCCGACCGCCACGTTGTGACAACGACACGGTTACAACCGGTGCGATGTCACATCGTTCCGGTTCCCGCAACCCCAGCCTCGACACCATCGGTGCCGGTGGTGCTGTTGGTGCCCCTGCGGCTGGCCCGGGCGTGGCGGGAACGGGCAAGGCAGGCTCCGCCACTGAGGCAGGCCCCGCCGCGGAGCCGAACCCGGCAGCCGATGCGGGCCTCGAGCGGGGGACACCACCGTGAGGTTCCGCTCCGACCCGGCCCGGACGATCAGGGGGTCGATCGCGCCCGTGGTCACGCCGTTCGCCGCGGACGGCGGGCTCGACCTGGACGGGCTGCGTGCGCTGATCCGCTGGCAGCTGGTGTCCGGGTCGCACGGGATCTCGCTCGGCGGGTCGACGGGGGAGCCCAGCGCACAGACGGTCCAGGAGCGGATGGCGGCCATGGACGCCGCCGCGCAGGTCATCGACGACCGGGTGCCGTTCCTGCCCGGCACCGGCTCGGCCAAGCTGGACGAGACCCTCGAGCTCACCGCGCACGCGCAGGAGATCGGCGCGGATGCCGTCCTCGTCATCACCCCGTACTACGCGCGGCCCACCCAGGAGGGCCTGTTCCAGTGGTATGACACGGTGGCCGGAGCCCACCCCGACCTGCCGGTCTTCATCTACAACGTGCCGTCGCGCACCGCCGTCGACATCGCGCCTGAGACCGTCGCCCGGCTCAGGAAAAAACGAGCCAACATCGTCGGGGTCAAGGAAACCACCAAGGACTTCGAGCACTTCTCCCGCGTGCTGCACCTGTGCGGCCGGGACACCATAGTGCTCTCCGGCATCGAGTTGCTCTGCCTGCCGCTGCTCGCCCTCGGCGGCGCCGGGTTCGTCAGCGCGGTCGCCAACATCGCGCCGTGGGCCGTGGCCAGGATGTATGACCGCTGGCAGGCCGGCGACCAAGACGAGGCGAGGGAGCTGCACTATGCGCTGCACCCGCTGGTCGACGTGATCTTCACCGAGACCAACCCGGCCCCGGCCAAGTGGGTGCTGCAGCAGGCCCGCCTGCTCGGCTCGGCGCACGTCAGGCCACCGCTCGCCCCGCTCAGCGACCCCGGCAGGCAACGAGTCATGTCATTGCTGCGGGAGGGCGCGCCGGTGCTCAACCCGCCGGTGACCGGACTGGCTCCGCTTAACTAAAACCACGGTCCGTTCGGGATAAGAGAAAAGAAGGGAGCGCCCGCGGTGACAAGCACTACGGTCGGCCCGGTAATAACCCCGCCGGAGGGCCTGCCCGCCGTGCTCGAGCACTTTATCGGCGGTTTGCCCGCCGCCAGCGCCGACGGCGCGACGTTCGACGTCGCGGACCCGGTGACCAACCGGCCGTACGCCACGGTCGCGGCCGGCGGGCCGCAGGACGTGGACCGCGCCGTCACCGCCGCCCGCCGCGCCTTCGAACAAGGGCCCTGGCCAGGGCTCGACGGCCGCGCCCGGGCCACGGTGCTGAACAAGATCGCGGACGGTATCGAGGCGCGCGCCGCGCGGATCGCCGCGCTGGAGACCTTCGACACCGGCCTGCCGGTCACGCAGGCCCGCGGCCAGGCGGCCAGGGCGGCGGAGAACTTCAGGTTCTTCGCCGACATGGCGGTGACGCTGCACGAGGACGCGTTCCGTGCGGGCCATCAGCAGTTCGGCTACGTGATCCGCCAGCCGGCCGGGGTGGCAGGGCTGATCACCCCGTGGAACACCCCGTTCATGCTGGAAAGCTGGAAGCTCGCCCCCGCGCTGGCGGCCGGCTGCGCGGTGGTGCTCAAGCCGGCCGAGTGGACGCCGCTGTCGGCGAGCCTGCTGCCAGAGATCATGGCCGAGGCCGGGCTGCCGGACGGCGTGTTCAACGTGGTGCACGGCATCGGCGAGGTCGCCGGCGCGGCGCTTGTCGCGCACCCTGGCGTGCCGCGCATCTCGTTCACCGGCGAGACGAGCACCGGGCGGACGATCATGGCGGCCGCCGCGCCGCACCTCAAGGGCCTGTCGATGGAGCTCGGCGGCAAGTCGCCTTGCGTCATCTTCGCGGACGCGGAGCTGGAGCAGGCGATCGACAGCGCGCTGTTCGGCGTCTTCTCGCTGAACGGCGAGCGGTGCACGGCGGGCTCCAGGATTCTGGCCGAACGACCGGTGTACGACGATCTCGTCAGGCGGCTTGCCGACCGGGCAAAACGGATCCGGGTGGGCGACCCGTCCGATCCGGCCACCGAGATCGGGGCGCTGGTGCACCCCGAGCACTACGCGCGGGTGCTCTCCTACGTGCGGGCGGGCCAGGACGAGGGCGCCCGGCTGGTGGCCGGCGGAAACCGGCCGCCGACACTGCCCACCGGCAACTACCTGGCCGCGACGGTGTTCGCAGACGTCACGCCGTCGATGCGGATCTTCCGCGAGGAGATCTTCGGGCCGGTGGTGTGCGTCACCCCGTTCGAGGATGAAGCGGAGGCGATCGCGCTGGCCAACGCGACGTCCTACGGGCTCGCCGCGTACATCTGGACCCGTGACCTGGCCCGCGCGCACCGCGTTGCGCACGCGGTGCAATCGGGCATGACCTGGCTGAACTCGCACAACGTGCGTGACCTGCGGACCCCGTTCGGCGGCGTCAAGGCGAGCGGGCTCGGCCGCGAGGGCGGGCCGCACAGCCTGGATTTCTACACTGAATCGCGGATCGTGCACGTCCCGCTTGGGGACACCCACGTACCGCGGTTCGGAGCGTGAAAATGGAGCCGCCCGACATCGTCCGGGCTGCCTACGCCGAGCTGGTGGTGACCGACCTCGCGCAGTCGCGGCGGTTCTGGGTCGACGTGCTCGGCTTCGTGGTGACCCACGACGCCGGAAACACGCTGTACCTGCGCGGGTACGACGAGCTCACCCACCACAACCTGATCCTGCGCGAGGGACCGGTGCCCGCCGCTGCCCGCCTCGCCTACCGGGTGCGCACCACGGCGGACCTGGACCTGGCCGAGGCCTTCCACGCGGCGCTGGGCCGGCGCACGGTACGGGTCCCCGCGGGCGCCACGCCGGGGGTGGGGGAGGCGGTACGTGCGGAGGACCCGCTCGGCTTCACCGTCGAGTACTTCGCGGACGCCGTTTACGCCGATCGCCTGCAGCAGCGCTACGACCTGCGGCGCGGCGCCGAGGTCGCGCGGCTTGACCACTTCAACATCGTGGTGCCCGACGTGCCCGCCGCCTTCGGGTACTACCGGTCCCTCGGGTTCGGGCTGTCCGAGACGATCGAGGATGGCGACACGCTGTACGCGGCCTGGATGTTCCGCAAGCAGACCGTGCACGACGTGGCGTTCACCGGCGGCGACGGCCCCCGCCTGCACCACCTGGGCTTCTTCTCCCACGAGTCGCACCAGGTGCTGCGCATCTGCGACATCCTGGGCTCGCTGCATGAGGAGTCCCGGATCGAGCGCGGCCCGGGGCGGCACGGCGTGTCCAACGCGTTCTACGTCTACCTGCGCGACCCTGACGGGCACCGGGTGGAGATCTACACCAGCGACTACTACACCGGCGACCCGGACCACCCGGTGCTGCGCTGGTCGGTGCGGGACCCGAGGCGCCGGGACTTCTGGGGCCACGCGGTAATCCCGTCCTGGTACACCGAGGCGAGCGCCGTGCTCGACCTGGACGGCAACCCCCGCCCGCTGCTCCCGCAAAAGCAGACCGCCGAGATGACCGCCGCCGCCGGCGTCCGCGTCGGTGCCGACGGCTTCACCAGCTGACTCGCCCGGCTCAGGAGCCCAGGCGCTCCACGGTGAGCTCGCCGTCGGCGAGGCGGGCGCGGAGGACCTTCTTGTCGAACTTGCCGACAGCGGTCTTCGGGATCTCCGCGACGAACGTCCAGTTCTCCGGCACCTGCCAGCGCGCCACCCGCGGGGCAAGGAAGTCCGCGAGCTCCTCGGGCTTGGCCTGCATGCCTGGCCGCAGCACCACGCTGGCCAGCGGTCGCTCGCCCCAGCGCTGGTCCGGCATGCCGATCACCGCGGCCTCCTGCACGGCCGGGTGCGCCATCAGCTGGTTCTCCAGCTCAACCGAGGAGATCCACTCGCCGCCCGACTTGATGACGTCCTTGATCCGGTCGGTGATGGTGAAGAAGCCGCGGTCGTCGATCGTGCCCACGTCCCCGGTGCGCAGCCAGCCGTCATGGAACTTCTCCGGGGCAGGGTCCAGATGGTAGGACCCGGTGACCCACGGGCCGCGGACCTCGATCTCGCCCTCGCTTACCCCGTCCCACGGCAGCACCTCGTCGTTCTTGCCGACGATGCGCATCTCGACCCCGTGGATGACCCGGCCCGCGCGCATCCGCCAGTCCAGGTCCTCGGGTGTCCCCTCAGGCACGCCCGCGGGCGGCAGCGCTAGCCCGCCCACCGGGCTCATCTCGGTCATGCCCCAGCCCTGGATGATGCGCAGGCCGTAGCGGTCCTGGAGTCGCTCCAGCATTACCCTCGGCGCGGCGGCGCCGCCCGAGTTGCCAAGCCGCAGCGAGGACAGGTCGATCTCGTGTGTCTGCCCGTAGTCCAGGATCGCGTTCCAGATGGTCGGTACGCCCGCGGTGACCGTCGACCGCTCGGCGGCGATAAACGCGGTCAGGTGCTCGGGCTGCAGGAACGGCCCGGGCATGTGCAGCGTCGCGCCGGAAAGGAATGCCGCGTACGGCAGGCCCCACGCGTTGGCGTGGAACATCGGCACGATCGCCATCGCCCGGTCCGCCTCGGTGATGCCGAGCGGCGCCGCTATCGTCGCCATCGCGTGCAGGAAGGTGGACCGGTGCGAATACACGACGCCCTTCGGGTCCCCGGTCGTGCCGCTGGTGTAGCACATCAGCGCCGCGGCCCGCTCGTCCAGCTCGGGCCAGTCGTAGGACGGGTCCGAGGCGGCCAGCAGCTCGTCGTACCGCAGCACCCGGTCGCCCAGCGCCGAGGCATCTCCGGGACCGGTGACGATGAACGCCTCGACGGCCGGAAGCTCCTCGGCAATAGACGCCAGCAGCGGGACGAGCGTGTCGTCCACGATGATGATCCGGTCCCCGGCGTGGTTGGCGATCCTGGCAACTTGCGCGCCGGGCAGCCGGATGTTGAGCGTGTGCAGCACCGCGCCCATGGCGGGGACCCCGAAGTAGGCCTCGAGGTGTTCCTGGGTGTTCCAGCAGAACGTTCCGACCGGGTCGCCGGGCTTGATGCCCAGCCGCGCCAGCGCACCCGCAAGCCGCCCGGCGTTGGCCGCGACCTGCCGGTAGGACGCGCGGCGGGCGCCCGCCCCGGTCCAGGTCACGCACTCGCTGCCGCCGTATACGGCGGCGCCGTGCCGCATGATCGCGCCGATCGTGAGCGGAAAGTCCTGCATCGTGCTGCGGATCATCGGGCCCCATTCATACGCCGTTACAGCTGACCCTACTGGGCGGTACGGTAGGACGCGTCGCGGCCCGCGTCAATCGCCGGAAGGTGGAGGTCCAGGGGTGCCACATCAGATCGTCCTCGCCTCGCGGCCCGACGGGTGGCCGACCGCGGCCAACTTCGCGCTGACCGAGACGGACCGGCCGGACCTTGCCGACGGCCAGGTACGGGTCCGCAACCTATTCATGTCGGTCGACCCGTACATGCGCGGCCGGATGAACGACGTGAAGTCCTACACCCCGCCGTTCGAGGTGGGCAAGCCGCTGGAGGGCGGCGCGGTCGGCACGGTCATCGAGACCCGCTCTCCGGACCTGGCCGTCGGCGACCTGGTCCTGCACATGCTCGGCTGGCGGGACGAGGCGGTGCTCGGCGCCAGGCACGCGCGCAAGGTGCCTGCGGTGCAGGGCCTGTCCCCGTCCGCCTACCTGGGCGTGCTCGGCATGCCGGCGCTGACCGCCTACGTCGGCCTGCTCGACATCGCCGCGCTGAAGCCGGGCGACGCCGTGTTCGTCTCCGGCGCGGCCGGTGCGGTGGGCAGCGTGGCCGGCCAGATCGCCAAGCTGAAGGGCGCCTCCCTGGTGATCGGCAGCGCAGGCAGCGATGACAAGGTCCGCTGGCTGACCGAGATCGGGTTCGACGTCGCGTTCAACTACAAGAACGCGCCGGTGCTCGACCAGCTCAGAAGCGCCGCGCCCGGCGGCATCGACGTCTACTTCGACAACGTGGGCGACGACCACCTGGACGCCGCCCTGTGGGTGCTCAACACCCACGGCCGGGTGGCCATGTGCGGCGCGATCGCCCGCTACAACGCCACCGAGCTCCCGCCCGGGCCCAGCGCCATCGCCATGGTCATCACCAAGCGGCTCACCCTGCGCGGCTTCATCATCACCGACCATCAGGACCGGCTGCCCGACATGATCGCCGAAGTCGGCGGCTGGCTCCGCGACGGCAAGCTGTCTTACCGGGAAACCGTCGTCGACGGCCTCGATCACGCCCCGGACGCCTTCATCGACCTGCTGCGCGGCGCCAACACGGGCAAGATGATCATCCGCCTCTAGTCCGCCGGGCCGCGTCTAATCCGCTGGGGCCGCTGGGGCCGCTGGGGCCGCCGGGGCCTCGAGCTCGCGCTCGATCAGCGCCACCAGGTCCGGCCGGGCGCCGAGGCCCCATAGCACCTGCACAGGGATGCCGAGCCGCCGTGCCGCCTCGCCCACCACGGGCTGCATCATGTGCAGCGCCTCGGCCAGCCCCTCGTCCGGTGTGTATGTCGGCGGCAGGTCGTCGAGCGAAAGCTCGGCAGGCCGGCGGAACGCGCCGTCCCGCCCGGGCAGCCAGGCCTCGTCCTCCGCGAGGGAGCCGATCGAGGACTCGCGCCGTTCCCGGCTGGAGTCGCTGAACGACGGCATCACCGACCGCTCGACCGCGCCGGCCACAAGCCGGCGGTTCGGCGCGAGCAGCACGTTCCACACGTATTCCGACCGGACATGCGAGGGGTGCCGCAGCGCGAACTCCAGCCCGTCGATCGACGCCTCAGGATCGAACCCGTCCAGCCCGCGCTCGTTCCTCCCGAACTCCACGACGGTGACTACGTAGCCGAGCGCATCCGGGGTCCGGGCGCGCACCTCGACGGCCTGCCGGACCCCCATCCCGCGCAGCTGGGCGAGCCACGGGCCGTAGCCGTCGGCGGCGAACCAGGCCGCCGGGTTGCCGTCGAAGTAGCTCTCAAGCTCCCTGCTCCGCTGGTACAGGCCGGGCGGCGGCATCAGCCGCTGCTCGCCGGTGGCGGCGTTCTCCCCGATGAGGAACGTGGTCTGCCGGAGCCTGTCGAGGAGTTCGGCCCGCGGTCCGGCGGCGGCATCCTCAAGCGCCAGCATCACGGCCTCGAGGTCGGCGGCGTGCCGGGCCGGGTCAAGCTCCGCAACCTCCAGGCCGTCGTAGCGCGGCAGGATGAGCTCGAGCACCTCCGCCATGACATCCGGCCGGGCCAGGCCGAGAGCCTCGAGGAACGGCCGGGCCACGGGGGAGTCCGCCACCGCGCGCCGAACCGTAGGCAGGCTGGTCACCAGGCCGGCGGCACCCGGCAGGTACACGACCGGGCGCCCATCGGCGTCGAACGGTGCTACCTGGGCGCCGTCCTCCAGCCGGATGATCGGCGCCGCCCGCGCCGCGCCGGGCGGCTCATCGTCGAACCGGGCCGCCCGCCACAGCGCGGCATGCGCGAACAGGAAGCCATAAAACGAAACGATCCACTCATCGGGCTGCGCCCGCAGGAACTCGCCGGTCAGGTCCGCCACCAGGCCCGGGGCCGTGACCTCGCCGATGCCGAGCTCGTCGTGCAGGTACCGCCACAGCGCGGGGTACGAGGCGACCGCCTCATCCGCGAAGGAAACCGGCTCCCCGTACAGCGCGCCGAGCTGATCAGGTCCGAGCAGCCCGCGCAGCTCCGCGTCCTGTGCCAGCCGGAGCGAGCCGGCCGCGGCATAGCCACCCCCGGCCACGGGGATGAGCGCCTCGCTCGCCAGGACCTCCCGCACCGCCGCCCACACCGGCTCAAGCAGCGAGCCAGCCGGGAACCGTGAGGCATCCAGCGGCATGGCAGCCAGCACCGCGGCCGAGAGCAGGCCGTCGTCGCGAAGCGACCGCAGCACCCCGACAAGCAGCGCGGCCGTCTCGCGCGCCAGCGCCTGGTTGGCCGGATCGTGCTCTGGGACGTTGTCCCTGGCGGGCGTGGTCCGGTACGGGCCCTGGACGAGGAAGCCGAGGAAGGTCTCCTTCTCGGTCGGGAAGACGACGGTCAGCGGCGACCGGTCGCACGCCACGATCCGCCCGTCCTGCACCAGGAACGCGACCTCGACAGGCCGCCCGACGCCCTCCACCCGCCGCGACCAGACCAGCCATTCCTCGATCCGCCGCCCCCGAGCCAGCCGCACCCGGCGCGGCGTATCAGCAACCACCGACCGGGTAAGAACCGCACCCTCGCCGACGCTCAGCCGCCCGATGTTCGTCAGGAACAGCAGGATCCCCGGCCGCAGCGCGTCCAGCGCCGTGCCGATCTCCGCCGACGCCGTCGCCGCCGGCACCGCGTCATGGTCGAACGGGAACACGAACAACGTCCCAGGCAGATCCCGAACCGGCGGCACGGCGAACGGCCGGACGTAGGACTCGATCCCGAAGGCCTCGTCGCCGCTGTAGATCCGCGGGCTCTTCGTGTACGCGTACACCGACTTGAACCCGATGCCGAACTTCCCTATCGCGGTGAACTCGAGGCTCTTCCCGCTCTGCCCGACGCCGCACACCCCCCGCACGTCGGCCTCGGTGAAAGGCCGCCCGTCGTGCCGCACCTCGAGCCGGTCGGGGAACAGCGAGAAGGCCAGCTCGGTCGCGCCCGCGTCCTCGGCGTTCTGGATCAGCTCGAAGATGAAGTGAGTGCGCTCGCTGTACAGCTGCCCGAGCAGGTCAAGCACGGCCGTGTCCCAGCCGTACCGCGCGATGTTCTCCTCGCGGATCTTCTCATAGTCGGCCGGCACGCCTCAGACGATAGCGCGGCCGCCCGGCCCGAGCCGCCGTCAGGCGACGGCGCGGCCGTCAGGCGACGGCGCGGCCGTCCGAACCGAGCCCGAGCCCAAGCCGTAGCTGCAGCCACAGCAGCAGGCGCTCGTCGGGGTCGCCGAGGGCGAACCCGGCGATCTGCTCGGCGCGGGCCAGCCGGTACCTGCAGGTATTGGGGTGCACGTTGAGCCGCCGGGCTGCCGCGGCCACGTCACCGCCCGCGTCAAGGTAGGCCAGCAGGGTGCCGGCATACACGGTGCCGTGCGCGGCGTCGTGGGACAGGATGGCCGGCCCGGCGCCCTCCCGAAGCCGGGACACGGACGCCAGCGCGGCGCCGATCTCGGCCAGCGTCGCGCTGGCCCGTACCTCCTCGATGGCGGCCACGGACGGCCCGTCCGGCCTGCCGGCCAGCACCCGCAGCACCAGGTCGGCATCCAGCCGGGATCGCGCCGCGAGCCGCAGCCCGTCGACCCGCGCGCCAAGTCCGGCGCGCACCGGCAGCCGCAGCGCAGACGTCGCCCGCCGCGCGATGTCGGCGACCAGGTCACGGTGCGCCCTTCCGGCCTGGCGAAAGGGCAGCAGCGCGTACACGGTGCCGTCGACAAGCGCGCAGCCGTGCCGCCCGTACTGCGCCTCGCAGTGCAGGCTGACCAGGTCGGTGAACCGCAGCGCGGCATGCGCAGCGAGAGCGTCGTCAACTGATACAGGGGCCACGATGAACGCCGCCACCGCGACCGGCGCGTCCGCGTCAAGGCCCAGCTGAGGCGCCACAAGCGGCGCGCTCGCCGGGTCGGCGAGCAGCCGCCTGAGCAGGTCGGCGCGCTGCCGCCTGGCCTGGTCGGCGGCGGTGCGGACGGCAAGCAGGTGCAGGGCGGCAAGACCGGCCGCCTCGGCAAGCGCCCGATCGGCCTCGGAACCCAGCTCACCCAAGGGGTCGACCACCCAGATCGACCCGAGCAGCTCGCTCCCGGCCCGGACGGCGATCGCCAGCCGCGGCATGCTGCCCGGCCCCGCCGTGAACCTGCACACACCCGCCGTCCGTGCGAGCTCGCGGTACTGCGCCTCGTTGACGGGCAGGTAAGGGACCAGCAGGCCGAGGATGCCCTGCCGCCGGTCCTCGTCGATCGGCTGGTCGGGCAGCGTGGAGTAGGCGAGGATCCGCTGGTTCGGGTCCTCGATCGCGGTCGCCCCGCCGACCAGCAATGCGATCGCGTTGGCCAGGGCGAACAGGTCCCCCAGAGCAGGCGCGGCGCCGCCGGGGCCCGAACGAGCGATGGCCGCGAGCGCCGAGGACACCAGCGCGTCCAGATGGTGCCAGGCCATCTCCTCCTCCGCGGTCAGCAGCGCGAGCCCGGCCTGCGCCGCAGCCGCCGCCAGGTCGGTGACCTGCTCCCCGTACCTCTTGACCACCAGCCCCGTGTGCCCGGCCTCCGCCGCCCGCATGACAAGGTCCACGGCCTCGGCGCCCGAAGGCCGCAGCCCCACGGCGAGCAGCAGCGCGTGCCGCACCGCGGGCAGGTCCGCCCGCGGCTCGTAGATCAGCACCCCGGACACGGGCGACCCGGGGACACCGCAGACCAGGCGCAAAGGCGCCGGTCCCAGCGCGTCGAGCAGCCGCCCGAGGACAGGAATCGCCATTAGCCAAAACTACAGCTATTAGGCCAATTTTCTGGCCATCTGGCTAAGCAACGCCGATACAGACCAATCCCACACTGGCTACAGCGCGATCCGGCAGAAGGGACACATCGATGAGTGAGACCGCCTCCGCACCCGCCAGGAGCACCGCCAGCCTGCGAAGAGACGTGGGGCTGCTCCCGCTGTTCATGGTCTCGGCGGGCTCGGTCATCGGGTCCGGCTGGCTGCTCGGCACGCTGAACGCGTCCGAGGCGGCCGGCCCCGCCGCGATCATCTCCTGGGTCATCGGGGCGATCCTGCTGATCGGCATCGCGCTGGTCTACGCCGAGCTCGGCGCCGCCTACCCGATATCGGGCGGCACAGCCAGGTTCACCTGGATCCACACCGGGACCCTCGGCGGGTTCTTCTGCGGGACCTTCTCCTACCTGCAGGCGGTCGCGATCGCGCCGATTGAGGTGGAGGCCTCGATCGGGTACCTGAACGCCAAGTGGTGGCACGGCCTGCTGAACTCGCAGTCCCTGCTCACCGGCAAGGGCCTGGCCGTCGGCGTGGCGGCGATGTTCCTGTTCACCGCGCTGAACCTGCTGGGCGTCAAGTGGATGGCCGAGGGCAACACGATCGCGATGATCTGGAAGATAGCCGTGCCCGTCCTGACCATCATCCTGATCGTGTCGCAGGTCTTCCACGGCTCGAACTTCACCGCGGGCGGCGGGTTCATGCCGTACGGCGTGAAGGGCGTGTTCGTGGCGCTGCCGCTCGGCGTGATCTTCGCCCTGGAAGGCTTCGAGCAGGCCGCCCAGCTGGCCGGCGAGGCGCGAAACCCGAAGCGGGACATCCCGCTGGCGGTGGTCGGCTCGATGCTGATGGGCGCCGCCCTGTACATAGCGCTGCAGGTCTGCTTCATCGGCGCGCTGAACCCGCACAACGTCGCGCACGGCTGGGCCAGCCCGTTCGGCAACGCGGGCGCGTTCGGCCCCTACTACACGCTGGCCACCTCGGTCGGCCTCGGCTGGCTGGGCTACGTGCTGATCGTCGACGCGCTGATCTCGCCAGGCGGCACCGGCCTGGTCTACCTGGCGACCACCTCGCGGCTGTCCTACTCGCTGGCCAGGGTCCGCTTCCTGCCGCCGGTCTTCAGCGGCATCGACAGGCGCGGCGTCCCGTGGTTCAGCATCGTCTTCGGCGGCGCCTTCGGCTGCCTGCTGTTCCTGCCCT
>Ga0209693_10000555_pt1 | contig 15309 bp, 13 predicted proteins | sample HubBroMetageWRM3_FD_188345 | JGI IMG/M metagenome (GOLD analysis project Ga0209693, IMG submission 188345) | Warmed soil microbial communities from the Hubbard Brook experimental Forest, New Hampshire - Hubbard Brook CCASE Soil Metagenome WRM 3... | ecosystem: Environmental > Terrestrial > Soil...
AGCGGTGTCCTGCGCGGTGACGAGCCGACCCCTGGAGGCTTGGATGCAAATGGCCGGGGAGCTCGCGCCGGATCGGCAGTCAGGTCACGGCATCAATGCTGGGACCGGTGTGCGCGGTCAGGTCGCCGGGTTCGGTGGCCGGCCGTCGGATCTGCCGCGCGCCGTGGCGGGCGGCCGGGGCACAGCGTCGCTACGCTGTCTGGCCGGCCCGGGCGCCATCGCCGATGCCGGCGCCATGGATTCTGGGTAATACCGGCCGATGGGCGACGATTCCCGGCGGCGAGGACGCGCGATAGGGCTAACGGACCGGCTCGGCGAACGCGGCGTGCTTGATCAGCTCATTGATGCGGTGCGGGCGGGTGGGAGCCAGGTGCTCGTGGTGCGCGGCGAGCCGGGGGTGGGCAAGTCCGTGTTGCTTGATTACCTGGCTGGGCGGGCGTCGGGGTGCCGGGTGGTGCGGGCGGCGGGTGTGGAATCGGAGATGGAGCTGGCTTTCGCCGGGTTGCATCAGCTGCTCGCGCCGGTGCTGGACCGGATCGGCCAGCTGCCGGGGCCGCAGCGCGACGCGTTGTGGACCGCGTTCGGTGTCAGCGCGGGCCCGGTGCCGGACCGGTTCCTGGTGGGGCTGGCGGTGCTGGGGCTGGTGTCAGAGGTGGCCGCCGAGCGGCCGCTGGTGTGCGTGGTGGATGACGCACAGTGGCTGGACCGGGCGTCGGTGCAGGCGCTGGGGTTCGTGTCGCGGCGGCTGGCGGCTGATCCGGTGGGCCTGGTGTTCGCGGCCCGGGTGGCCGGGGCGGAGCTGGCGGGGTTGCCGGAGCTCGTAGTCGAGGGCCTGGCGGAGGGCGACGCGCGGGCGCTGCTCGATGCGGCGCTGACCGGGCCGGTGGATGAGCGGGTCCGGGACCTGATCGTGGCCGAGACTCGCGGTAACCCGCTGGCGCTGCTGGAGTTGCCGCGGGGGCTGGCGCCGGCGGAATTGGCGGGCGGGTTCGGGCTGCCCGGGGCCGTGTCATTGCCGGGCCGGATCGAGGAGAGTTTCCGGCGGCAGCTGGATGATCTGCCGGAGGAGACCCGCCGGCTGCTGGCGGTGGCGGCGGCTGATCCGTCTGGTGACCCGTTGCTGGTGTGGCGGGCTGCGGGGCGGCTGGGAATCGCGGTCGCGGCGGGAGCGCCGGCGGCCGGGGCGGGGCTGGTCGAGTTTGGCGCGCGGGTGCGGTTCCGGCATCCGCTGATGCGCTCGGCGGCCTACCGGTTGGCGTCACTGCGGGAGATCCAGGAGGTGCATGCGGCGCTGGCGGAGGCCACCGATCCGGCGGCTGATCCGGATCGCCGGGCCTGGCACCGGGCGCAGGCCGCGCCAGGTCCGGATGAGAACGTCGCCGCGGAGCTGGAGCGTTCCGCCGGGCGAGCGCAGGGCCGCGGGGGGCTGGCCGCGGCGGGCGCGTTCCTGGAACGGGCGGCGCTGCTGACCCCCGACCCGGTGCGCCGGGCGCACCGGCTGCTGTCCGCAGCCCGGGCCAAACGCGGGGCCGGTGAGCTGGATGCGGCGCTGGGGCTGCTGGTCGCGGCCGAGGGTCAGGGTTCCGGACCGGTGGACGCGCGCCAGGCCGCCGAGATGGAAAGCTTGCGCGGTCAGATCGCCCTTGACCAATACCGCGGTAGCGACGCGGTCCGGCTGCTGCTCAGCGCAGCCCGGCGATTCGAGCCGGTCGATGTGCGTCTGGCCCGCGAGACGCACCTGGAGGCGCTCGGAGCCGCGTTCATGGCCGGCGATCTGGGGCGGCCCGGCGGCGTGCGGGAGGCCGCCGAAGCGGCGCGCGCCGCGCCGCCCGGTCCGGATCCGCCGCGCCCGGTCGATGTCGTGCTCGACGCGCTCGCACTGCGGCTGACAGAGGGGCCCGCGGCGGCCGCGGCGGCGCTGACCCGGGCCCTGGAGCGGTTTGTTGCCCTGGACGCCGGCGAAGCCCGCCATGCGCTCTGGCTGGCCGGCGGGAGAGCCAGCCGCATCATCCCGATGGAGCTGTGGGACTTCGAGTCCGGGTATGCGGTGGCCGCCCGCCAGGTTCAGGCCGCCCGCGAGGCGGGCGCCTTCGTCCAGTTGCAGTTGGCGCTCAACTACCTCAGCATGCTCCACCTGCTCGCCGGCGAGCTGGGCGCAGCGGGGCGGCTAATCGAAGAAGACCGCCTGATCGCGGAGGCGACCGGCAACCCGACGGTCGGGTATGCCGCGATGATGCTCGCGGCCTGGCAGGGCCGGGAGCAGGAGGCCTCCGAGCTGATCCAGGCCACCGCCCGGATGGCGACCGCACAGGGCACGAGCATGCTGGCCGACCTGGCGACGTGGGCAAGCGCGGTACTGGACAACGGCCTGGGCCGGTACGACGCCGCGCAGGACGCCGCCCGGGATGTATTCGAGCGCGACCAGCTGGGTCTCGGCCAGATGGTCGTGCCCGAGCTGGCCGAGGCGGCGGCCAGGACCGGCGACGTCGCGACCGTCCAGGCCGCGCTGGACTGGCTGTCCGAGCGCACGCGGGTGACCCCGACCGATTGGGTGCTGGGGATCGAGGCCCGGATTCGGGCGCTGCTCAGCGACGGCGAGGCGGCAGAGCGCTGCTACCGGGAGTCGGTCGAGCGGCTGGGCCGGACCCGGGTCCGCGACCAGCTGGCCCGGTCGCACCTGCTCTACGGGGAATGGCTGCGCCGGAAGGGCCGCCGCATGGACGCGCGGGAGCATCTGCGCGCCGCCCACCAGATGCTGGACACGATGGGCATGTCGGCGTTCGCCGAGCGGGCCCGCCGTGAGCTGCGGGCCACCGGCGAGACCGCCCGCCCGCGCACCGTCCCGGCCGCCCGCGCCGCCGGGGCCAGCGAGCCGCTGACCGCGCAGGAGGCCCAGGTCGCGCGGCTGGCCCGGGACGGCCTGTCGAATCCGGAGATCGGCGTCCGGCTGTTCATCAGCGCGCGCACGGTTCAGTACCACCTGAGCAAGGTCTTCACCAAGCTCGGCATCAGCTCCCGCGGCCAGCTATACCTGGTCCTGCCCGGCGACCCGGACACCATCCGGCCAAGCTAATCCGCCGGACAGCCGGCGCCGCCGGGCGCGCCGCCGGGCGCGCCGCCGGGCCGCCACTGGCCACCCGGACAGTCGCGGCCAGGCCGCGACTGGCCCCTGGCACTGTGCGCTTGGCGGACGCGAGCGCGGCCCTCCTGACATGACGATGGCAGGGAAGGCCCTGGCAGGACCCTTGGCGGTACCCGGGGCCACCATGTCGGTCCGGCTGGTGACCGCCGATGACGGCCGGACGGCCGTGGACCTCCGCCGCTGACACGCGAAGGGAGTGATGACGATGAGGTTCACCTCGAAGGACGCCAAACGTGCGGGAACCGACGCAGAACCAGGCCGCCGGCCGGTCAGCGGGGCTGCCAGCGGATATGCCCGGCAGGCTGTGCTGCCACGTGCGGCCGGGTTCTGGCTGGTGGCCGGGGTGTTGTTCCTGCTGCTCTTCGCGTCGGGGGCCGCGTCGCCGCTGTATGGCGTCTATCAGGCTCAGTGGCGGTTCTCGTCGACGACGCTGACCGCCGTCTTCGGCGTCTACGCACTCGTCCTTCTGGTCACCTTGCTGGCGTTCGGGTCGGTGTCGGATTACCTGGGCCGCCGCCGAGTCATCTCGGTAGCCATGGCGGCGGGCGCGGGCGCGTGCGGGCTGTTCCTGGCGGCGCACGGCGTGGGGCTGCTGTTCGCGGCCCGGGCGCTGTCGGGCGCCTCCGCCGGCACCGCGACCAGCGCGGGCGGCGCAGCGCTGATCGACCTGCAGCCCGAGGGCAGCGGCCGCGCGCCGGTGGTCACCAGCGCCGCCACCCTGCTGGGCCTGGCCGCCGGCGCGCTGGGCACCAGCGCGCTGGTCCAGTACGGGCCGGCGCCCACCCACCTGGTCTGGTGGCTGCTGCTCGGCGCCTCCGCCTTCGCCGCCGTGGCCGTGCTGGCGATCCCGGAGACCGCAGCCCGGCGGCCCGGCGTCCTGGCCGCGCTGCGGCCCCGGGTGGCCGTGCCGCGCCGGGCACGCGGGACGTTCGCGGTGGCCCTGCCGTGCATGATCGCGGCGCCCGCGCTCCTCGGCTTTTACCTGGCCCTAGGCCCGTCGCTGGCCGCGCAGGTGCTCCGCTCGCCGGACCTGTTGTGGGGCGGTCTGGTGATCCTCCTGGTCGCCGGGTCCGGGGCCGCGGCGTCGGTCGCGTTGCGCGGCGTCAGCGGCGCCGCGGCCATGCTGGCCGGCTGCCTGGTCCTGCTCGCCGGAGTCGTGATGACCCTCGCAGCGATCCAGACAGCATCGGCGCCCGCCTTCCTGGCCGGCGCCGCGGTGGCCGGGGCGGGCTTCGGAACGGCGTTCTTCCTGGGCGCCTACCGCATCTTGACCCCGCTCGCCCGCTCCGGCCAGCGCGCCAGCCTGATTGCCGCCCTCTGGATCGTCTACTACCTGGCGTTCAGCGTCCCTGTCGTGATCGCCGGCGTGGCCACCACGCACGTCGGCCTGCACCAGACCGCCGTGGTCTACTCCGCTGCTCTGGCCGTGCTCGCCGCGGCGGCCGCGGGCAGCTTCCTGCTCCACAGGCCCCCGCGCCGCGAACAGCGCTCAGCGTGGCTGCGGCGCCAGAACAGAGCAGACAATGGATGACCTGCTGGATTTCGTACTCGAAGCGGCGCGCTCAGGCGATGGCCGGGCGTCAGCGCGCTCACCGCAAAGCTCGCCGTCGGCTGGCCGTTCTGGAGGAGCAGCGGATCCCCCGGCTATTCGGCGACCGGGCCGGGACATCTGCACCCGTCGCCAGCACGCCGTCCTCGCTCCGTCCTCGCGCACCCATCCCGGTGTCCGGGGCCCGCGAAGCTGTTCCATCTGCTGGCCGATGCGGTGGAGGACTGCGGCCTTCCGCCGGTGCAGAGATTACTTCGCATGTGGCGACCTGAGGCTGGCGGTCGAACGAAAAGAGGGAAGCGATGGCGATCAACGGCCCGGCCGCCCGGTCGCGGCCGCCCGGTCGCGGCCGCCCGGTCGCGGCTGCCCGGCCCGGCTCGCGAGAACGATGTCAGGGTGGAACTGCGCGGCCTGCAGCCGGTGCCGGGACCGGAGCGCTACGGCCGCCCGTTCCGGATCTTCACGATGTGGCTGTCGCCGCAGTTCACCCCGTCCGCGTTGTTCATCGGGGTACTGACGGCGAGCCTCGGGCTGAGTTTCGGGCAGGGGCTGCCCGCGATCGTGACCGGCAACATCACCGGCGCCCTGGTCGTGGCGGCCCTGTGCACCCGGGGGCCGCGCACCGGCATGGGCCAGATGCCGCTGTCCCGGGCCGCGTTCCGCAAGTCGGACGTGCTGCCCGGCGTGGTCAACTGGGCGTCCGCCATCGGCTGGGTCGCCTTCAACAACGTGTTCGGCGCGCTCGGCGTGCTCGCGATGATCGCGATCTACCTGGCCACGGTGGCTGCGGACATCGTGAACGACTACGCCGGGTCGCTGTCCCTGCAGGCGGCCGGGATCACCGTCCGCCGGCCGGCGATCGCGCTTATCAACAGCGCCGCGGCGTTCGGGTTCTCCGCGTGGTTCCTGTATGTGCCGGGCGCGCTGTACGACAAGGTCGAGAACTTGCTGCTGTTCTTCACCTACTGGATCTCTGCCTGGCTCGGCGTGGTCGTCGTGGACTGGGTCCGTCGCCGCGGCCGGGTCTGCGTGGCCGAACTGCGGGACTTCGGCAAGCTCCGGTGGAGCGCCCTGGCGCTGATCGCGTTCGTGGCCGGTTCGCCGCCTCGATCCCATTCTCCGACACCACCACCGGGTATGACTTCGCCGCCAGCCACCCGGCGTTCAAGGACGTGGCCGGCCACTTCGCGTTCGGCCCGCTGCACCAGGCCGACCTCGGGTACATTCTCGCGTTCGCGGTCGCCGCGGTGTTGTACCGGGCGCTGCAGCGCCGCCCCGCCACGCCACGCCAATCCCGGAAACCCGGCGGTAACAGCCGCACCCGCGGGCGGCAAGCCCGATGGCCAGCCCGGCCGCGACGCCCGCGAGGGCGGCGCAAAGGTACACGATAGGACGGGACTGCGGCCCTTACCGCCAGGTCGGCCAGGCTGTGCCACCGCAGGCCTGCCGAGCACCGAGGTCGACTGTTTACCCGCCCATGCCGAGATGACGATTGTTCGGTGGGTCTGCTGGAGCGAGACTTCGGGCCTGTGGATCCGGTCCTTTCAGGAACTCGTGGTTCCAAGCGCCGCTGTGATCTCCTGGACAGCCTCGGCTTCGGCAGGGCTCACGCTCTGCCCTTCCTCCTTGTGTGCTGCCGCGACCTTGCTCGCCAGCGCCAGGACGAAGTGCCGGTAATCATCGAGTTCCCTGGTCGTTGCCTTGCTCTCGAGCAGTGCCACCGCGTCGCGGAGGTGCTTCAGGCCGTTCTCCTTGAGTTCTGCGGCAGAGTGATACCTCGTGTGGTCCGTCTTGGGCTTCGCCGCGACGATCTCATCGAGAAGTTCACTCTCACCATGCTCGGCGCGCGCGTCGACGTAGGCTTTCGACATCGCGATTGACTCGCGGATCGCTCCCCCGCGCGCGGCGGTGACGACGATCATGCCTGCGCTCGGCGGCCCCTCGAGCACCACCTTCCATTCCTCGGGCGAGAAAGCGGCCTTTGACGTCATCCCAAGCTCCTTCCTGTCGATGTGACGGCAGAACTGCCTGCGCGCTGAGAAGAAGCGCGCGATCGCGATCATCCCCGCCTGGGGCCTGCCGACACCAGCCCAGGACGAAGATGTGCACAGCTTCGCATTTCCGCCCGGCCGGGAACCCAGCACAGCAGGTCTGACCTGACATCACGAACACACGCTCATGCCTACCGGTGTTCATCGGTGCCCGGATCCGGCGACGGCCACCACGGAGTGCTCGGGATCGAGGTAATCGTGCACGAGCTTCGCAGGGCCGCGGACAGGTCGTGGCTGTGGGTCGTGTTCGCGACCACACATGCCGATGAGCGAGCGTTAACCATGCGCGCGTTTTGTGCACAGCCATGCATACTTTCTCGCAGTTCGTTCGACCCTGCCAGCGCTTGTGTGCAGCCTTCCCCACTGTTCCGGTAGGAAATCAGATCGCCGACTATGAGCGGTCGATGGTTGCGGCGGCGACGCGGTTTGAGGCACGCAGATCATCCGATTATGGCTTATGGCCAGACTGCCTCGGATCGGGCCGGTCCGGGAGCACGCGGAGGCCACGAGCAGTTTCATCCCGGCCAGCTGGCTTGCTCGGCCTCGGTCACTGGGTCGCGCATCATCAGCCGGGCCCCCACCGTGCTCGCGATCTCCGGCGTAGCACCGGCTCCTGCCAGGGCGAGCGGAGCGCGCTGGGCGAGCGCGGTGAGCTGCGCGGCGAGGGGCCCGAGGGTCTCCCGCACGGTCGCGGCCACGACGACGAGGTCCGGGTGCCTCGCGTCGACCGTCCGGGTCAGCTCCTCGACCGGGGTGTTCGTCCCGAGATAGTCGATCGTCCACCCGCTGCTGTGCAGGACGATGCCGAAGACCATCAGCGCAAGGTCGTGAAGCTCCCCTGGGGGGCAGGCCAGGACGGCTCGGGGGCCGTGCCCGTTCCCCCAGCCCCGGGCCAGCCCGGCGAGCCGCCCGCGGATGACGTTGGTGGCGAAGTGTTCCTGGGCGACGCTGGCCGTTCCCCGCTCCCAGCGCTCCCCGAGCTCGGCGAGATACGGCAGCACCACGTCCCGGAGGACCGTCGTCAGGGAGAGGTCGGATAGGAGCCGGTCAAGGACTGCCTGTGCGGCCGGCTCATCGAAGGCGTCCAGGGCCTGCCGGAGGACACCGGACAGCTCACTCTCCGGCGCTGGGACGCGGTCGGGCCCGGCGGCCCGGCTGTGGTCGGCCCTGCTGTCCTGTCCGAGCACCGCTCGCGCCGCCTCGGCGGCCGACAGCCCGCGGGCGAGGTGAGCCTGCATCCGGCGGACCCGCCGCGCATCCGCCTCGGAGTACAGCCGGTAGCCGCCCGCTGAGCGCACCGGCTGGAGGAGGCCGTAGCGGTTCTCCCACGCCCGCAGGACGTGGTCGCTCACGCCGAGGCGCCGGCTCAGCTCACCAATACGCAGCAGCGGCGAGCTCTCGGAAGCGTCCATGCAAACACTCTACAATGCTTAGACAAACATTTGACAAGGTTGTCCAGCCGAAGCTACTGTCACATCTAGACAAACCTTAGACAAGTAGTAGACGAAGGTTGACAACATGGACTCCCGCGCCAATGGCCCGGCGACCCCCACCGGCCCCGCCTCCCAGGAGCATGGAACGGCTGCGGGCGGACGGCGGCCGTCGGTTGCCGTCATCGGGGCAGGAGTCTCCGGCCTGACCGCTGCCTACCTTCTCTCCCGCACCCATGATGTCACCGTCTTTGAGGCGGAGGACCGGCTCGGCGGTCATGCGCATACCCACGACGTCACAGACTGGGATGGCCGTCAGCACGCCGTCGACAGCGGGTTCATCGTCCACAACGACGTGACCTACCCCTGGTTGCGCAAGCTCTTCGGCGAGCTCGGGGTCCAGGTGCGTCCCGCCGAGATGAGCATGAGCGTGCGGTGCGAGGAGTGTGGGCTGGAGTATGCCGGCGGCCGCGGGCTGCGCGGCATTATCGCCCAGCCGCACCGCCTCCTCGATCCGCGGTTCGTCCGCATGCTGTTGCAGGTCAGGCGATTCCACCGACGGGCCGCTGCCTTCCTGCGGGCGGCCGCTGACGGCGGCGTGACGACCTACGGTGAGTTCCTTCGGCGGGAGGGGTTCAGCGACTACTTCATCGCCCATTACGCCGTGCCGGTCGTATCGTGCGTGTGGTCCGCGGGGCGCGAGACGTCGTTGCGCTACCCGGCGCGGTACCTGTTCAGGTTCCTCGACCACCACGGGATGCTGCGCGTGAGCGGCTCGCCGCAGTGGTACACCGTCGCCGGGGGGTCCCGCGCCTACGTCGGTCGGCTCGCCGCGCTGTTGCCGGACGTCCGTGCGGCCCACGCTGTCACGGATGTGACCCGCGGCGCGGGGGGCGTGGCGATCCGTGACGTCACGGGTCACCTCACCCACGTGGACCGCGTCGTCATCGCGACCCATGCCGATCAGGCCCTGGGCCTGCTCACCGACCCGAGCGATGAGGAGGTCAGCACTCTCAAGGAGTTCGGCTATTCGCGCAACGTCACCGTGCTGCATACCGACAGCTCGGTCCTGCCGGACGCCGCGCGGGCCCGGGCGTGCTGGAACTACCGGATGACGTCCTGCGGCCGGCCCGGCCAGCCCGCCGTGGTGACGTACTGGATGAACCGGCTCCAGGGACACCGGGCCGCGCAGGAGTTCCTGGTCACGCTCAACGACCGCGAACGCCTCGACCCGGAGTCCATCGTGGCGACGATGGACTACGAGCACCCGGTCTACACCCCCGAAGCGGTCCGCGCGCAGTCACGGCTGAGCAGCCTGGCCACCGGCCGCACCGTGTTCGCCGGCGCCTACCACGGGTGGGGATTCCACGAGGACGGCTGCCGCTCCGGCGTGGAGGCAGCACGGCACTTCGGAGTGAGCTGGTGAGCACGGCCTCGCTCACGCCGGCGTTCGCACCCGCGCGCCCGCTACTGCCCCCGCTGCCAGCCCTGGTCGTCGGCCAGGTCACGCACCGGCGCCCCGGACCGGTCCGGCACGCCTTCCGGCACCGGGTCTACCAGTGGCTCGTCGACCTGGACGGCCTCCCCCGCCAGCAATGGCACCTGCGGGCGTTCGCGCACTTCAGCAGCGCTGACCACCTCGGCGACCCTGGCCTGCCGATCAAGCGCAACATCGAGAACTACCTGGCGCTGGGCGGCATCCAGCTCGGTGACCGGGGACGGGTGCTCATGCTGGCCAACGCCCGGGTCCTGGGCCATGTGTTCGACCCGCTCTCGGTCTTCTGGTGCTACGACAGCGACGGCGTCCTCGCGTGCGTCGTCGCAGAGGTCCACAACACTTACGGCGAGCGGCACGCCTACCTCCTGCGGCCAGACGAGGCCGGGACCGCCGTGACGGACAAGAGCTTCCATGTCTCCCCGTTCTTCGACGTCACCGGCACCTACGAACTGCGGTTCACCCTGACGCCGGACCTTGTCGCCGCGACCGTGACGCTGCGACGCCACGATGCCGTGGCGTTCAGCGCGACCTTCCGGGGCCGCCCGGAACCCGCGACGCGCCCGGCCCTGGCCCGCCGGCTCATCCGGCAGCCCCTCATGCCCCAGCGGATCTCGGCCCTGATCCGGGTGCACGGCATCTGGCTCTGGCTCCATCGCCTGCCCCTCCGCTCCCGGCCACACCACACCCCACAGGAAGGGGTCTGACCATGACCGTCTCCGCCCCCATCGGCTGGCCCGCTGCCGCCACGCCACGGGCGCCGCTCAGGGCCGCCGTCGCCCGGATCATCTTCGAACATGCCGTACAGCGGATCCCTGTCCGCGTGACCTACCCCGACGGGCGCGTACTCGGCGGCGGCTCGGGGACCTCACCGGAGTTCAGGCTCCTCCGCCCCAATGCATTCTTCGCCCGGCTCGGCCGCGATGCCAAGGTCGGCTTCGGTGAGGCCTACATGGCCGGCGACTGGCGGGCCGGACCCGGCACGGACCTGGCCGACCTGCTCACGCGCTTTGCCGCGCGGCTAGCGACCCTGGTCCCCGCGCCGCTTCAGAAACTGAGGGCCCTCGCGGACAAACGCGTCCCCCCCGACCATGAGAACACCCCTGATGGCGCACGCAGCAACATCGCCGCCCACTACGACCTGAGCAACGACCTGTTCGCCTGCTTCCTGGATCCGACGATGACCTACTCCGCGGCGTGGTTCGACGAGAGCGAGCCCGTACAGACCGCAACCCGGCTCGAGGAGGCACAGCTACGCAAGATCGACGGGATTCTCGACCTCGCCGGCGTACGCCGCGGCACCCGGCTGCTGGAAATCGGCACCGGATGGGGCACGCTCGCCATCCGCGCAGCGCAACGAGGAGCCCAGGTCACCACGGTCACCCTGTCCCGAGAGCAGCTGGAACTCACCTGCGAGCGGGCCGGCGCAGCTGGCGTATCCGACCGCGTGGACGTGCGACTGCAGGACTACCGCGAGATCGAAGGCAAGTACGACGCCATCGTCAGCGTCGAGATGATCGAGGCGGTCGGCGAAGCCTACTGGGCTGCCTACTTCGCCACGCTCGACCGCCTACTGGCGCCCGGAGGGAAGGTGAGCATCCAGGCAATCACCATGGCTCACGACCGGGTCCTCGCCACCCGGCGAAGCTTCAGCTGGATCCAGAAGTACATCTTCCCCGGCGGCATCATCCCGTCCCTGCAGGCGATCGATGACACCCTGGCGGCGCACACCACCCTGCAGGTCACCCAACGGCGTGAGCTCCGGCCGCACTACGCCCGGACCCTGCACCTGTGGCGCGAGCGCTTCAATGACCAGTGGCCGCACATCCAGGCTCAGGGGTTCACCGGAACCTTCCGGCGGATGTGGGAGTTCTACCTCGCATACTCCGAGGCGGGCTTCCGCAGCGGTTACCTCGGCGTGAGCCAGCTCCAGCTGGCCCGGGAGCCGGCATGGAGCTGAACGGCAAGGTCGTCTGGGTCATCGGCGCCTCAAGCGGAATCGGAGCAGCGGCCGCCCGGGAACTCGCCCGCCGTGGAGGCACCGTCGCGATCTCGGCCCGCCGCGACGAGCAGCTCCGGGAGGTAGCGGGAGGGCACATGCTCGTCGTGCCACTCGACGTCACCGACGCTGCGTCGGTCGCGGCCGCCGCCGCACGAGTCCACCACGAGCTCGGCCCCATCGACCTTGCCGTGCTATCCGCCGGCTACTGGCAGCAGATGGACCCGCAGGACTGGGACACCGAGGTCTTCGACCAGCACATCCGGGTCAACCTCGCCGGGATGAGCAACGCCATCGCAGCCGTGCTGCCCGGCATGCTGCGGCGGCACCACGGCGTCATCGCCGGCATCGCGTCCGTGGCCGGATACCGCGGGCTGGCCGGCTCCGAAGCCTACGGCGCGACCAAGGCGGCGCAGATCAACCTGCTCGAGTCCCTGCGCGTCCACATCGCCCGGACCGGGGTGCACGTGACGACGATCTGCCCAGGCTTCGTCCGCACCGACCTCACGGCCGGCAACCCCTTCCCCATGCCCTTCATCATCGATGCCGACCAGGCCGCACGATCCATCTGCGACGGACTGGAGCGTGACCGCACCGAGATCGTCTTCCCCGCCCGGATGGCGCTGCTGATGAAGACCGCGCGCCTGGTCCCCGCCCGGGCCTGGACCGCCCTGTGGGCCCGCACCTCACTCACCTGACCACGCCCGACCCGACCACCTCGCTCAGGACCACACGGAACCCGAAGGACACCATGAGACTGCAGAAGACTGTCGTCACCGACAAGCCGCGGGACGCGGTGTTCGATTACCTCTCCGACTTCACCACCACAACCGAGTGGGACCCGGGCACCGTGGTCACCGTGAACCACCACGGCGACGGAGGGACCGGCACCACCTACCTCAACACCTCCACCTTCCTCGGCCGCAGGACCCAGCTGACCTACGTCGTGCGTGAGTTCATCCCCGGTGAGCGCATCCGGTTCCGCGGAGAAAACAAGACGGTCATCGCCGTCGACACCATGACCTTCCGCAGCGTCGATGCCGGCACCGAGGTGACCTACACAGCCGAGTTCACTTTCAAAGGCCCGTCTCGTCTCCTCGCCCCGCTGCTCAGGCCCGCCTTCGAACGGCTCGGCCAACAAGCGCAGACCGGAATACGCACAGCGCTAAACCAGCTCTGACCAGCCCGGTCCGGGGACACACGAGCCAGCGGCGGGGCCCAGTGGGCCTTGAGGATGTGCACCTGCTCACCGGACACGACAGAATGTCCGATCTGGACTGTCACCTGTCTGTTGAACCAGATCCTGAATCCGGCCAATTAGTCCGGCCAATTAGGCGGATCTCGCGCGGCGACCGTGAGCAGCGATCGTCACGCAGTGCGACTGGCGTTCCTGAGCGGAGCCATCCTGATCGATGTTCTGGGTCTGGCGGCCCGGGCGGTCGCGCGCGGTCCCGGTCCGGCCTCCGTCTGTGGTGACCGGGTGCATGAACTCCGGGCTTGCGGGTATGCGGGGTGCGTCCTGGTTACCGGAGGGTCCGGCCTGGCCGCAAGGCGGGCCTGACCACGGAAGGCTCGGGGGGTTCGGTGAAGGTGCTGGTGGCCGGCGCGTCCGGTTTCGTCGGCCGCCGGTTGTGCGTGGCCCTGGAGGAGGCCGGCCACGACGTGGCCGCGATGACCAGGAACCCGGCCAGGTACCGGGGGGCGGGCACGCCTGTGCGCGGCGACGTCCAGGATTCCGTCACCCTAGGGCCGGCGATGACCGGCTGCCGGGCCGGGTACTACCTGGTGCATTCCCTGCAGGACGCGGACTTCGAGCGCAAGGACGCCGCCGGGGCCACCGCGTTCGGCGAGGCGGCCGCCCGGGCTGGCCTGCGCCGCATCATCTACCTGGGCGGCCTGGGCGACGACGCGGACAACCTGTCCGCGCACCTGCGCAGCCGCCGTGAGGTCGAGAACCTGCTCGGCGCTGGCGGCGTGCCGGTCACCGTCATCCGGGCCGGGATCATCGTCGGGCACGGCGGTATCTCCTGGGAGCTGACCCGTCAGCTCGTCGAGCACCTGCCGGTCATGGTCACCCCCCGGTGGGTCGCCACCCGCGCGCAGCCGATCGCGGTCGACGATGTGGTGGCGTACCTGGCCGGCGTGCTGGAGCCGCCAGCGGCGTCGGGCCAGGTCTATGAGGTCGGGGGACCGGATGTGCTGCGGTACTCGGCCATGCTGCGCCGGGTTGCCGCGATCGAGAACCGCCCGCTGCTCCTGCTGCCCGTACCGCTGCTCACTCCGCGGCTGTCCTCGCTGTGGCTGACCGCGGTCACCGACATCGACATCGGTACCGGCCGGGTCCTCATCGACTCCATGACCAACGAGGTGATCGTGCGCGACCAGTCGATCAAGGACCTGATCGCGATCCGGCCCATGTCCTACGACGACGCCGTGCGCGCGGCGCTGCGCGAACGGCGCCAGGCCCGGCAGGCCCGCTCGTGACGGCGCGACGCGCCGCCGGGCTCAGGGCCGCCGCCTGCCGCGGGGCGGCCGGGCTCGGGGCGGCGGCGCTGCTGCGGTCCTCGTTCGCCGCCCAGGCCGGCTCCGCGCGCTTCTACCTGCTGACCGCCGGCCTGGCCGGCACCTGGACGGGCGGCGCGCTCGGCGCGGGCCCCATCCCGTGGCGCGGCGAGGGCTGGCGCACCCGCCCCGGAAGCGCGGCGCGGGCCCTTATCGTCGTCCCCGTCGTCACCGGGGCCGCGACCTTCGCCGTGTTCTACGGTGCCGCCCGGGCCGCCCGCCGCCACCGCACCCTGCGTCGTGCCATCGCCAGCGTGCTGCGCTACGCCGACGCCGGGTCAACCCCGCTGGTCGTGCTCATCGCGTCGGGCAGCGGGGTGGCCGAAGAACTGTTCTTCCGCGGCGCCTTGTGGTCCGGACCGCGGCCGCTCCGCACCACCACGTTCGCCTACGCCGCATCGACCGCCGCTACCGGCAACCCGGCGCTGGTCCTGGCCGGCCTGATCACCAGCGTGATCTTCGGCTGGCAGCGAGCCGCCACCGGCGGAGTGCTCGCCCCGGCCCTCACCCACGTCACCTGGTCCGTACTCATGCTGCGCTACCTCCCGCCGCTGTTCCGTGACGCGGACCGGCCGCCGGACCTCCACTGAAGTCTCGTGACGATGCCACATCGACCAAGATCGGCGCGGCCGCCTGCCTCGCCGGTCTTGGCCGCACAGCCGTCCAGATCGGCGGGTCGGCGCGCGGTTATCAGGGCGTTGGCGGGCCTCTCAACAGTCCCGGTACGGCCTATTAGATGATCGTCTGCACTGTATATTTATACATCACCACCTTTGGGGCGAACGTCCGTTTCTGCCGCGTTTAGTGTCCTTGTGCTCAGTGGCGGGCCTCAGCAGCTCACGCGTTGGCGGCTATCGTGGCCGCCAGCAGCCCGTCGAGGCGGTCCAGGTCTGCTGCCGCATCTAGGTGAAGCTCGATCCAGTCCCGTCGGGACGGATCACGCCGGACGGCGGGATCAGCACCGAAGCGGTCCCTGACCCGCAACCACCCGGCCCGGGTGATCCGCAGATCGATCACGCCAGGCGCCTCCAAGTGGGCAATTTCACGGCTGGCAGTGAACAAGGCTGGCTTATCGCCATAA
>Ga0209693_10000556_pt1 | contig 15307 bp, 11 predicted proteins | sample HubBroMetageWRM3_FD_188345 | JGI IMG/M metagenome (GOLD analysis project Ga0209693, IMG submission 188345) | Warmed soil microbial communities from the Hubbard Brook experimental Forest, New Hampshire - Hubbard Brook CCASE Soil Metagenome WRM 3... | ecosystem: Environmental > Terrestrial > Soil...
CGGAGCGGATCGCCGAGGGCAAGGCGATGACCGAGCTGTTCGAGCTGCCGCAGATAGTCTCCGCCCGATCGTCGCAGGGTATGGAGCGCGCCGCGAAGCTCTTTGGCCTGCTGACCAGCAGCATCGTCGAGCTGTCCCCTGAAGAGGCCGAGCTGGCGAAGCTGTTCACCAACGTGTGGCGGTACATCAAGTTCGCCACGGCCAACCAGTTCTACATGATGGCCAACGACCGCGGCCTCGACTTCGAGCGGATCCGCAAGGGGCTGTCCCAGGACTACCCGCGTGCGGCCGACATGCCGGGCGCCGGGTTCGCCGCCGGGCCGTGCCTGTTCAAGGACACGATGCAGCTCGCGGCGTTCAACAACAACAACTTCACGCTCGGGCACACCGCGATGACGATCAACGAAGGGCTGCCGCTCTACCTCGTGGACCGGCTCGAGCAGCGGTTCGACCTGTCCTCGATGACCGTCGGCATCCTCGGGATGGCCTTCAAGGGCGAGTCCGACGACATCAGGTCCAGCCTGTCGTACAAGCTCAAGCGGATCCTCGAGTTCAAGGCCGACAAGGTGCTGTGCGCCGACCCGTACGTCACCGTCGACCCGAACCTGCTGCCGCAGGACGAGGTCATCGCGCGATCCGACCTGCTGGTGATCGCCACGCCGCATCCGGAGTACCGTCGCCTGGAGACGGACAAGCCGGTAGCGGACATCTGGAACGTGCTCGGGACGGGTGTGCGGGTATGAGGCAAGCTGACACACCGCGGGTCACCGTGGTGGTGCCGGCCTACAACGAGGACGAGCACATCGTCCCCGTGCTAGACCGGCTCTTCGAGTCGGTCCACCTCCAGTGCGAGGTGCTCGTCGTCGTCGACTCGGAAGACGACACCACGATCCCGGTGGTAACCGAGTACGCGCTGAAGGAACCGCGGATCCGCTGCGTGATCAACACCTACGGCCGCGGGCCCGCCAACGCGATCAGGTTCGGCATCGACGCGGCGGCCGCGCCGGTGGCGGTCGTGACGATGGCGGACGGCTGCGACGACCCGCGGCAGATCGACGACCTCGCGCGGCTCGTGGACCGCGGGGTGGCGGTCGCCGCCGCTTCCCGGTACATGCCGGGCGGCCAGCAGGTGGGCGGGCCGATCCTGAAGGGGCTGATGTCCAGGTCGGCCGGGCGGTCGCTTAAGATGCTTGCGCACATCGGCACCCGGGACGCCACGAACTCGTTCAAGGCGTACTCCACCGACTTCGTCCGCAAGGTCGGCATCGACTCGCGAGACGGGTTCGAGCTCGGCATCGAGCTCACCGCGAAAGCGAAGCGGCTGCGGATGCCGGTGGCGGAGATCCCCACGATCTGGCTTGACCGCCAGGCGGGGATGTCGAACTTCAAGGTCGCCAAGTGGATACCTGGCTACTTGCGGTGGTACCGGTTCGCCTTCGGGCGGCGCCTGTCGGCCGAACAGATCAGGGCCTACGGACAGAAAATAGGAAGGGACCGCGACCGCTAATGCAGAAAGTTCTGGTCACCGGGTCGGCCGGGTTCATCGGCGGCTACGTGGTCGAGGAACTGCTCGCCAAGGGGTACGCCGTCATCGGCGTCGACAACTTCTCTAAATACGGGAAGGTCGCGAAGTCCTACGACGACAACCCCGATTACCAGCTGGTCGAGGGTGACTGCCGGGACGTCGAGCTGATGACGGACCTGCTGAAAGACTGCGACCACTTCATCGCGGGCGCCGCCATGATCGGCGGCATCTCCTACTTCCACACCTACGCCTACGACCTGCTCGCCACCAACGAGCGGATCATCGCGGCGTCCTGCGACGCCGCGATCAAGGCCCACAAGGACGGCAAGCTCCGGAAGGTGACGTACCTCTCCTCCTCGATGGTCTTCGAGTCGACCACCGAGTGGCCGTCCTATGAGGGCCAGGAGCGCGAGGTGCCGCCGCCGCTGTCCTCCTACGGCTTCCAGAAGCTGGCCGTCGAGTACTTCGCGCGCGCCGCCTGGGACCAGTACAAGCTGCCGTACACGATCGTCCGGCCGTTCAACTGCGTCGGCACCGGCGAGTCCCGCGCGCTGGGCGACGAGGAGATCCTGTCCGGCAACGTCAAGCTGGCGATGAGCCACGTGGTGCCCGACCTGGTCCAGAAGGTGCTCAAGGGCCAGGACCCGCTGCACATCCTCGGCTCAGGCGACCAGATCAGGCACTACACCTACGGCGCCGACCTGGCCCGCGGCGTGGTGCTGGCGATGGAGCACCCCGAGGCGAGGAACGAAGACTTCAACCTCTCCACGGCGCAGTCCACCACGGTGCTCGAGCTCGCCGAGTCCATCTGGCGGAAGGTCAAGGGCCCGGACGAGCCATTGCGCTACATCAGCGACGACCCGTTCGAGTACGACGTGCAGCGCCGCGTCCCGTCCACCGACAAGGCCAAGCGCGTGCTCGGCTTTGAAGCCACCACGTCGCTCGACGACATGCTGGACGAGGTCATCCCGTGGATCGACCAGGCGATCAAGAACGGCACGATCTGACCGGTCAAACTCTCCAGGACGACCGCCGCGCCCCGGCACCGGCCGATGGCGGTGACGCCACCCGCCGTCGGCCCTGGTGGGTCTGGACGGCGCCGTTCGCGGCGGTGATGGGCGTGCTGCTGGTCCGCAACGCGTTCTTGTTCACGACACCGCTGCACGAGGACGCCGACATGGGGGCCAACTCGATCCTGATCGAGCAGGCTCGCCGGTTCACGCTCCTGGTCGGGCACTACTCCAGGGAGAAGTTCAACCATCCGGGGCCCGCCTTCCTGTACGTGCAGTCCTGGGGCGAGTCCGTGTTCTGGGCGGCGCTGCACGTCGTGCCCGCGGCCTGGAACGGGCAGCTGATCGCGGTGTACGCGCTGAACGCGCTGTTCGCCGCGCTCGTCGTCGCCGTCGGCTACGGGGTGACCAGGTCGGCGCGCGCGGCCGCCGCCTGCTGCGCCGCGCTGCTCGCCTTCGCGGCGCTGATACCGGCCGCCTTCAGCTCGGACTGGATGCCGTACATCCTGATCATGCCGTTCCTGGCCTTCGTGGTCGCGACCGCCTCCGTCGCCGCGGGCAACCTGCGGGACGCCTGGATCGCGGCGCTGGCCGGCTGGTTCCTGATCAACGGGAACGTGGCCTTCCTGTTCTTCGTCCCCGTGATCGCCGCGGGCTGCGTGGTCGCGCTCGGCTGGCCGCGCCGCCGGACGCTGCTGGCGTCGTCGCGGTCCTTCTTCGCCAGGCAGCGGCGGGTGTGGATCCCCGTCCTGGTCATCAGCGCGCTCTTCGCGTTCCCGATCGCGGCCAACACCGCCCTGCACTGGCCAGGCGAATTCGGCAAGTACCTGTCCTACTCGTCGAAACAGGGCGACAACCACCTGCGCCAGGTCGTGGACTACACGCTGCACTTCTGGTGGCCGGGAGCGGCCCGCGTCGGCTGGCTGGTCCCGGTCGCCGCCTACCTGGTAGCGGGCCTGCTGACGTGGCGGCTGGCGCTAGGGCCAGCCCGCAGGTTCTGCGTCTCGCTGATCGCCTTCGTCGCGCTGTCGTCGGTCGCCTTCCTGGTCTACGCCGTGGTGGCGATCGACGAACTGGACCCCGCCGGGTACTTCATCGGCTACTTCTACTGGTCGGCGCCGGCGATCATGCTCCTCGTCGCGCTGTTCGCGCTGGCGGAGTCGCTGCCCGCGCTGCCCGCGCTGCCCTCGCTGACCGGCCTGGCGGTGGCGGTAACGGCCGCCGTGGTCGCCTGCGCCGCCTTCGCGGTCGCCCCGGGAACGAAGACGAGCATCAACCACACCGACCCGCGGGTCCTGGCGACGGGCGCCGACACGGACCAGTCGCTGCCGGACGGGGTCGCCGCAATGGCCGCGATCGCCGATGGCCGGCCCATCGTTTTGCTACGCCTTCAGCACAACACCTGGCCGTCGATGACCGGCCTCCTCGTGCAGGCCGAACGCGCCGGCGTCACAGCCTGCGTGGCCGATCCCTACTGGGAATTCATGGTCACGAGCCAGTTCATCTGCACCCCTGCCGAGCTCGCCGGCGGCGCGAAATTCGGCCTTTACCTGCCAGGTCAGGTCCCGCGCGGCACGCAGGTGGTGTTCAGGTTGCGGCGAAGCATAGTGACTCCCGCGCCATCGGGAACGTAGCCTAGTGACGTGGACCGGCGAATATTCGGGCTTGAGAACGAGTACGGCGTTACGTGCACCTTCCGCGGACAGCGGCGGCTGTCGCCGGATGAGGTAGCCCGCTACCTCTTCCGTCGCGTGGTGTCCTGGGGCCGTAGCAGCAACGTCTTCCTGCGGAACGGGGCGCGGCTGTACCTCGACGTAGGCAGCCACCCGGAGTACGCGACCCCGGAGTGCGACAACGTGGTCGACCTCGTCACGCACGACAAGGCGGGGGAGCGGATCCTCGAGGGCCTGCTCGTGGACGCGGATCGCCGCCTGCGGGAAGAGGGCATCGCCGGGGACATCTACCTGTTCAAGAACAACACCGACTCGGCGGGCAACTCCTACGGCTGCCACGAGAACTACCTGGTGGGCAGGCACGGGGAGTTCGGCAGGCTGGCGGACATCCTGATCCCGTTCCTGGTCACCAGGCAGATCATCTGCGGCGCGGGCAAGGTGCTGCAGACGCCGCGCGGCGCGGTGTACTGCGTCAGCCAGCGCGCCGAGCACATCTGGGAGGGCGTGTCGTCGGCGACGACGCGGTCCCGGCCGATCATCAACACCCGCGACGAACCGCACGCCGACGCGGAACGGTTCCGCCGCCTGCACGTCATCGTCGGCGACTCCAACATGAGCGAGACCACGATGCTGCTGAAGGTCGGCGCGACCGACCTGGTGCTGCGCATGGTCGAGGCCGGCGTCGTGCTCCGCGACATGACGCTGGACAACCCGATCAGGGCGATCCGCGAGGTCAGCCACGACATGACCGGGCGGTCCCGGGTCCGGCTGGCGAACGGCCGCGAGATGAGCGCGCTGGAGATCCAGTACGAGTACCTGTCCAGGGCCAGGGACTTCACCGACGCCAACGGCCTGGACCCGATCAGCAAGCGCGTCCTGGAGATGTGGGAGCGGGCGCTGTCCTCGATCGAGGAAGGCAACCTGGACAAGATCGCCAGGGAAATCGACTGGGTGACCAAGTACCAGCTGATCGAGCGGTACCGCGTCAAGCACGACCTGCCGCTGTCCGCGCCGCGCGTCGCCCAGCTCGACCTGGCCTACCACGACGTGCACCGCGGCCGCGGCCTGTACTACCTGCTGCAGCGCAACGGCGCGGTGGACCGCGTGACCAGGGACCTGGACATCTTCGAGGCCAAGTCCATCCCGCCGCAGACGACCAGGGCCAAGCTGCGCGGCGAGTTCATCCGCCGCGCCCAGGAGAAGCGCCGCGACTTCACCGTCGACTGGGTGCACCTGAAGCTGAACGACCAGGCCCAGCGCACGGTCCTGTGCAAGGACCCCTTCCGCTCCGTCGACGAACGCGTGGAAAAACTAATCGCCGGCATGTAAAGGGAGGGCTGTCCCGCCAGCAGGTCCGCGCACCGCCGCGGCATGTCCGGGGCAGCCCGTCCTCACTTATCCCGAACGTACGCATGGTCCCACTGGTCCCGTCCGTGACTCCCGTGCTGATAACAGCAAGAAGCGGCCCGCAGATGCAACCGCAGGCCGGGCGCCGGGTGCCATGGGCCCTCGCGCCGCGCGGGCGTTACTGGAAGAGGATGCGGCGGCGGGCTACCACGATCAGGGCGGCTACCGCGATCGCGGCGAGGATGCCGAGGCGCTTGTTCGTGATGACGCGGTTCGTCGCGAACACCCGGTTCGCCGTCGTTACCCAGGCCTTCTTCGTGCCGTCCGCGGCCGCTGTGACGGGGGAGGGGACGGACGGGGTGGCGAGCAGCATGATCACGGCGAGCAGGAACGCGTCGATGTAGGTCCGCCCGTCGCCGAAGACGCTGTCCCAGAACTGCCCGGACGCGATCACCATCTCGACGAGGACGAATCCGACGAAGGCGACCCGCTCGTGCACCGGGGCGGTCGTGGACCGCAGGACCAGCAGGCCGGTCACGACAAACACGGCGAGGGCGATGAACTCGATCAGGTTGATGTCGTACATGCCGAGGTGCGTCCAGCTCATCAGGCGGAAGTCGCGCACGACGGCCGGGACCAGCGCCTTGAACGGCAGCGTGAAGTTCTGCGTGACGTCGACGCTCGCGCCGGCCTTGCCCTTCACGAGGAAGTGCTCGGCGGCCTGCAGCACCACGTACGCCGCGCCGGGCAGCACCCACACCAGGTCCGGCAGGCCAGGCCGGGCCTGCCGGCGGTACATCTGATACAGCCGGGTCAGCGCGATCGCGATGGCGACCACCAGGATCGGCTCGTTGGTGATCACGCCGTAGGCGATCAGGATCGCGGCGAGCACCCACCGCGAATGCCGGTAGGCGAGCAGCCCGCCGAGCATGCAGGCGTCGGCCAGCGGCTCCGCCGTGTCCCTGCCGACGCTGATCACCAGGCCGAAGTACGCGGCGAACAGCAGTCCCCACAGCGCGTGCCGTCCCGATTCGCGGGCGAACTTCCCGCCGAGCCAGCCAATGATCCCGACGCAGATGAGATTGATCACGACGAGCACGGTGGGGACCAGGTGGTGCTGGCCGAACGAGAGGATCCAGGCGACGATCGGGTACCCGAGCCGGGTGTACCGGTAGTTGTGGTCAACCGTGATGCCGTACGCGGTCCGGTGCCAGTTGAACGGGTTCAGCGCGAACCGGTAGTAGAACTGTCCGTCGTAGCCCTTCGACGGCACGTGCGGCAGGTTCGCCCGCTGCGAGTACGTGTGCCCCGCCATGACAAACAGGCTGATGTGCCCGGCGGCCCAGGTCTGCCAGCGGGCCAGCGCGAACGCGAGCCAGCCGAGCAGCGCGATCAGCCCGCTCGCTATGGGGTTGTTCAACCGGGCCAGGAGTGAACCACGGCCGGATCGCTGCGACGTTTCCGTGCCCGTCGTCGATGTGAGCTGCACCCTGCTCGTTCCGTCCTGTGGAGGTAGATCCGGCTGGTTCAGGCTACTCTGTGACAGGTTAGGCCGGATGTCGTCCCGAATGCTGACGGCCCGAAGAGATGACTGACAAGATGATTGCCAACTATGCCTAACACCGCACCGGGAGCGCAGCGGCTCGCCGGGAGCGTCGAAGAAGACGCTTCGCCCGCGGCTCCGGCGCGCCGAGCCACGCGAGCGTGGCGCTGGGCCGCCGTAGCCGTGTTCCTGCTTGTGGTCGTCGTGCTCTTCGACGCCTACCTGCACCTGTCGGGGACGTACGCGGAGAACTCCGACGAGGCCAACATCTTGCTGATGGCCAACGACATGCTGCACGGCAACGTGACGCTGTCCGGGTGGAACGTCTCCGACGTGCCGTTCATCACTACCGAGCTGCCGCAGATCGCGGTGCTCGTGGGCATATTCGGGCTGCGCCTGGACACCGCGCACATCGCGGCCGCCATGACCTACACCCTCGTGGTGGCGGTCGGCATGCTGCTGGCGAAGGGCAGGGCACACGGCTGGCCGGCCGTCGCGCGGATGGCGCTCGCGCTCGCCATCATGCTCGCGCCCCAGCCGGGCGTCGGCATCTTCGTGATGATCTTCTCCGTCGGGCACATCGGCACGGCGGTTCCCGTGATGCTGACCTGGCTGGTCATCGACCGGCTGTGGCCGCCGGGGCGGACGACCGTGGCGGACCTGCGGCGGCGCTGGTATGTGCCGGTAATCGTCGCCCTGCTGCTCGGCTGGGCCCTGATGGCCGACCCGCTGGTCCTCGTGATCGCGGTTCTTCCCCTGCTGGCGGTCTGCCTGATCAGGGTGGTGTCCAGCGCGGTGGGCGGTGCGCGCCGTGGCGGCGGCCTGCGCGGGCTGCGCCAGGGCATCGCGGACCGCCTGTTCGAGGTATCGCTCGCGGTCGCCGCCGGGATCGGCTACGTGATCGTGCTGATCGGCAGAGGGGTGCTCAGCAGCGCGGGCGGCTACCACCAGCAGCCCGTCCTGTACGCCCTCGACGCGACCCGCACGTGGTTCTGGCACTCCCGGGTGGTGGTGCACGGGCTGCTGGAGATGTTCGGCGCCTACTTCGTCCCCGGGCAGGACCCGCAGTACCCGATGACCCACCTGGACCAGGCCATCGCGCTGACCCGCCTGGTCACCGTGGTGCTCGCCGTCTGGGGGGCGTGCGCGATCGCGCGCCGGATGTTCTTCCGCGACGCGGACTTCGTCAGTCAGCTGCTGCTCGCGGGCATCATCGCGAACATCTTCGCCTACATTCCGAGCACGTTCGCGGCCCACACCGCGCTGAACACCAGGGAGATCGCGCCGGTGCTGCCGTTCGCGGCGGTGCTCGCCGGGCGGATGCTCGGCGACCGGCTCGTCTCAGGTCCGCTCGCCTCGGTAAGACTGCCGCGCTTCGCCAGGTCCGGGGCCGGCGGCGGCGCCGCGAGCGCGCACAGCCTGCGGGTCCGGCTGATCGCGATACCGCTGGTGGCGCTGTTCGGCTGGTACAGCTACGGGCTGTTCCGGCAGGCGAATACCCCGCCCGCCCCTGAGCCGCTTGCGAAGCTCGCGACGTTCCTCCAGGACAATCACCTGCACTACGGGCTCGGCGGCTACTGGGAAGCGAGCGTGCTCACGGTCGAGACGGGCGGCACCGTCACGGTGCGGGCGGTCACGCCGGCCTGCATGCAGCCGTACAAGTGGGAGTCCAAGCCGAGCTGGTACGACGCGAAGCTCAACTCGGCCAACTTCGTCCTGCTCAGCCAGGAGCCCGGGTACTTCACCCAGTTCGCCGTCAACGGCGTCGCGCTGCAGCTGCTGAACAACTGGTACGGCCCGCCGGCCTACCCGGCCGGCTGGCCGCATTACTACAGGTTCGGCGGCTACTACTGGGCCCCTGCGTCCAAGCCGCCGCACGAGCTCGTGAAGATCTACTACTACACCGCGCGCGAGTACCCGGGGAACCTGCTCACGCAGCTGTCGCGGATCGCTAAGGTGATGAACAATCCGCCGACCGTCGCGTGCAGTTAGTCCGGGTACCCTTTACCGGAACACTAGAAAGCCGGGGCCCTGAGCTCACGGCCGAATCCGAGAGGTTCTTGATGCGACGCGCAGCCGCGCTTGTAGCGCTCCCCTTGCTCGCAGCCGTGGCCGTCGCCGGCTGCAGCTCGTCGTCCTCGGCTAAGTCGAGCCCGTCGGCCGCCACCACGAACAGCGTGGTGACCGCCACGGGGAGCTTCGGCGCCGCTCCGAAGGTGACGATTCCCTCGGAGAAGGCAGCGCCAGCGCTCTTCACGAAGACGGTCATCCAGGGCAGCGGCACGAAGCTGACCACGGCGCAGACCCTGGAAGGCAACTTCGTGCTCTACGACTGGAGCGGCACGACGCACAAGCTGCTCGGCAGCACGTACGGCTCGAGCGGGCCGACGCTGTTCGCCGGCCAGATGATCCCCGGCCTGGAGACGGCCCTGATTGGCCAGAAGCTCGGCAGCCGGGTGCTCGCCGTGATCCCGCCCAAGGAGGCCTTCGGCAACTCGGGGAACTCGTCGATCGGCGTCAAGGGCACGGACACGCTGGTCTTCGTCATCGACCTGGACAAGTCGTACAGCAACACCGCCGGCGTGCCTGGCGCGCAGACCACCAACGGCGGCGGCGCGCTGCCGACCGTGACCACGGCGTCGGGCAAGGCGCCGGTCATCACCATCCCGGCCAGCTCCCCGCCGAAGTCCTTCACGGTCAAGACCTTGATCAAGGGCACCGGGCCGGTGGTGAAGAGCAGCCAGGAACTGATGGTGCAGTACACCGGCGTCATCTGGCGCACCAAGAAGGTGTTCGACTCCTCCTGGACGCGTAAGCAGCCGTACACGACCGAAATCGGCGTCGGCCAGGTCATCAAGGGCTGGGACACCGGGCTGGTCGGCCAGACCGTGGGCAGCCGGGTGCTGCTGGTCATCCCGCCCGCGGACGGCTACGGCAGCGCCGGCTCGTCGGCCGCGGGCATCAAGGGTACCGACACCCTGGTCTTCGTCGTCGACATCATCGCCGCCGTCGGCTAACCGGCTCACGCCGGCTAACCCCGCTAGACCGTCAGCAGGCCGGCCGCCACGCGGCCGGCCGCGGCCGCCGCGAGGAAGTACGCGAGGTCCTCGTCAAGGCCGCGGCCCATCGTGGACAGCGGCACCGGGCACGCCCGCAAGGCTGACTCGAGGCCGTCCACAGGAACGCGCACCAGCCGGTGCCGCAAGGCGAGCGGCGCGACGTCGGCCGCCACCCGCGACCCGAGCGGCTCGGGGAGTTCGGGCACCGCCACGTCGCACGCCGCGAGCGCCACGCGGCCATAGGCGGTGATGCTGTGGTGCGACACCCCCTGGTGCCTGGACCGGGGATCGGCATCCGACAGCCGCAGCGACGCCACCGGCCGTCCGCCGAGCACCGCCGCCGCGTTCACCGCCTCGCCCGCGGCCACGCCGGAGAAGCCCCACCGGGTCCCGGTGCCGAGGTTGCCAGGCCCCTGCGCCACCACCGCCACGTCGGCCCCGGCCACGTGCCGCGCGGCGAGCAGCCCGCTGTGCACGGTCACCGCCTCCAGGTCGCCGCCGAACGACTGCCCCGTCGTCACCGTCGCCGCCAGCCAGCCCGCCTCGCGCAGCCCCGCGACCGTCCGGGAGAACCACGCGGGCAGCGCCCCGCCGTCCTGCATGACGTACACCGCCCGGCACGACGGCCGCGCCGCGAAGAGGCCGGCCAGCACCGCGGGCAGCGCTGAGTGCAGGTCCGCGACCACCACCGGCATCCCGTCGACGGATCCGGCGTCCCGCAGCAGCTCGTGGTGCGGCGACCCCTGCTCCTCGACGCTCGACACCATGACCTGCAGGGGCGTATACCGAGATTTCACGATATGCCCCGTATCGGGACGATCCGAATCGGCAGGCAGCCGGCCGGGGATCGCGACCACGAACGCGTAGCCGCCGGTGCCGAGGCCGCGCTGGAGGGCGCCCACGTTGAGCAGCACCTGGTCGCCGACACGCGGCGCGCCCGTCAGGGCCGGGTACGCGAGCGCGCGAACCTCCGCCCCGTCCACGGATACCATGATCTCGGCTGCTCCTTGCCATTCGCGCCGCAATGCCGTCACGGTCCCGCTTCGCCATCGGATCACGACGGCAGACTAGAACACATCAGGGAGGACGCGATGTCGAAGCGCAGGACCGAGCGCCTGCTGTCCGTCGTCGTCCTGCTGCTGTCCTCCCGCCGGTACCTGACCGCCGAGGAGATCCGCGCCGCGGTGCGCGGCTACCCCGACGAGCACGAGGCCTTCAAGCGGATGTTCGAGCGCGACAAGGAGGAGCTCAGGGAGCTGGGCATCCCGCTGGAGACCGGCGTGAACAACGCGCTCGACGAGGAGCCCGGCTACCGCATCAAGAAGCAGGATTACGAGCTCCCCGAGATCAGGCTCGAGGCCGACGAGGCGGCGGTGCTCGGCATCGCGTCCCGGGTCTGGCAGAGCGCCGCGCTGGCGGGCGCCGCCGCCGGCGCGCTGCTCAAGCTCAAGGCGGCGGCACCGCCAGGCTCCGACCAGGACGATGACAAGCAGAGCCTCGGCATCGAGCCCCGGCTGAGCACCCAGGAGCCCGCGTTCGGCCCGCTGTGGGAGGCCGTCAGGGACCACCGCCCGGTGACGTTCGACCACGTCGCCAGCGGCCGCTCCAACGCGACCAGGCGGGAGCTCGAGCCGTGGGGCGTGGTCAATTGGAGGGGCCGCTGGTACGTGGCCGGCCACGATCGCGCGCGGAACGCGCCGCGGGTCTTCCGGCTCAACCGCATCACGGGCCCGGTGAAGATGGCCGGCCCGGCGGGCAGCGTCACCGTCCCGCCCGACGCGGACGTCCGCGAGCTGGTGAAGAGCTGGAACGTCTCGCCGGCCCGCGACCACGTCGCGGTGCTCAAGGTCCGCACGGGCGCCGGTTTGGGACTGCGCCGCTGGGCCAGCGAAGTCACGCCGGACGAAACAGAAGGCTGGGACCGGGTCACGGTGAGCTTCGCCGACGTGCCCTGGTACGCGGACCACCTCGCCTCGTTCGGCCCCGACGTCATGGTGCTCGAGCCGCCGGACCTGCGCGAGGCGGTCATCCGCCGGCTCAAGGGGATCCTGGCGTGAGCGCGAGCCAACCCCGCATGGTGACCTCCGCCGAGCGGCTGCGCCGCCTGCTCGCGCTGGTCCCGTACGTGGTCAGCAGGAAGGTCGTGAGCCTGTCGGAGGCCGCCACCGCCTTCGACATGACCGAACGCGAGCTGATCGACGACCTGAACCTCGCCTGGTGCGTGGAGCTCAAGTCGCCGGAGCCGTACTGCCCGATCGACCTGTCCTACGAGGGCGGCGAGATCACGGTCAGCCAGGCCGAGTCGATCGCGCGCCCGCTGCGGCTGGCGGCCGACGAGGCGAGCGCGCTGCTCGTCGCGCTGCGGATGCTGGCTGAGATCCCCGCCGACGGTTCCGCGGTCGGCCGGCTGATCGCCAAGATCGAGGGTGCGGCCGGCGCGAGCGCCGCGGCGAGCTCCCAGGTGATGATCCAAGTCGATAGTCGCAGCGTTCGCGGCCTGGCCGCCAAGGTCAGCACTGCTCTGGGCGCGGGCAAGCGCCTGCACCTGCGCCACTACAACCACGGCCGCGACGAGACGACCGAGCGCGACGTGGACCCGATGCGGCTCCTGGTGGTGGAGGGCCGCACCTACCTGGAAGGCTGGTGCCGGCGGGCCGAAGGGGTGCGGCTGTTCCGGCTCGACCGGGTGCTCGACCTTGACGTGCTTGACGTGCCCGCCGAGGTGCCCGCGGAGGCCGAGCAGAAGGACGTGGACGCCGGGCTGTTCCGCCCGTCGGAGTCCGACGAGCGGGTGGAGCTTGAGCTGGCCGCCGACGCGCGCTGGGTGGCCGAGTACTGGCCGTGCGAGTCGGTTACCGAGGCTGGCGAGGGACGCCTGCGCGTCGTGCTGCGCACCCCGGACACCCGCTGGGTGCGCCGCCTTGCGCTGCGCCTGGGGGAGGACGCCCGGGTGCTGGCCCCCGCCGCGCTGGCCGACGAGGTCCGCGCCGCCGCGGCCGAGGCCCTAGCCCTCTACACCTAAACACCTGCCTGTCGACCTGGCCCTATGGTGAGGCACTACCCTTTAGGACGTGCTGAACGGAGAGCCGGGAAAGGTGGCGGCGGCCACGGCCGACGCACTGCCCGACGCACCGGAGGCCGCGGCCGCGGATGGCGAGCAGCCGCCCGGGGCGCCAGGCCCGCGACGGCTGGCGGCCGCCAGGGCGCGGCTCCTCTGGGCGGGCGCGCTCGTCGCCGCGGCGGTGGCGCTGTTCTGGTGCTACCTGCTCCAGTCGCGGACCGCGGCGGTGAACTCCGACGCCGCGGGGATGGTGCTGCAGGGCTGGGACATGATGCACGGCAACGTCCTGCTGCACGGCTGGTTCGTCGCCGACGTGTCGTTCTCCACGTTCGAGATCCCGATAGACGGCCTGGTCGCGGTGGTCCACGGCCTCGGCCCCGATGTCGCGCACATCACCGCCGCGATCGTCTACACGCTGCTCGTGCTCAGCGCCGCGCTGCTCGCCAGGGGGACCGCGCGCGGCGCCGAGGGCATCGTCCGGGCGGTCCTCGCCGGAGGCATCCTGGTGGCGCCCGGCTACATCCCGGGCACGCACGTCCTGCTGCTGGCCCCCGATCACACCGGCATCGGCGTGCCGATCTTGCTGACGCTGCTGTTCTTCGACCGCGCGCGGGAACGCTGGTGGGCGGTCGCGGGGACGGTGCTGCTGCTGGTCTGGGCGCAGGTCGACGACCCGCTGGCTACGTACGCCGCGGCGGTGCCGATAGCGCTGGTCTGCCTGGTCCGGGCGGCCCTGCCATTGGTGCGGCGCCGGCGGCCCGGCTGGTACGACGCGGGGCTGGCGGCGGCCGCCGTCGTTTCCGTGGGCCTGACCAGGCTGGCGGTGCACGGTATCAGTGCGGCGGGCGGCTACCAGATGCACGCCCTGAAGGTGCGTCAGTCCATCCCGGTCTCCCTGTGGGGGGAACAGGTCAAGCTGACCGTGCAGAACGTGCTGATCTTGTTCGGCGCGGACTTCTGGGAGCAGCCGACCGCGATCAGGACGGCGATCGCGGTGCTGCACCTGGCCGGGTTCCTGCTCGCCCTCGCCGGGCTGCTGGCCGGCATCGCCTGCCTGTTCCGCAGCGCCGACCGCATCACGCAGGTGCTGACCGTCGGCACCCTGGTGGTGCTCGTGGCGGCCACGTTCGCGACGCACATGGTCCTGCTGCAGGGCGCACACCAGATTGCCGTCGTGCTGCCGTTCGCTGCGGTCCTCGCAGGCCGCACGGTGGGCTCCTGGCTGGCGCGCCGCCGGCTGTCGAGACTCGCGCTGACGCCGGTGCTCACGGCGGTGCTCGCCGGTTACCTGGCGGCTCTCGGCTGGGCAGCGGCGCAGCCGAAGCAGCAGGCCGAGACCCAGCAGCTCGCCGACTGGCTGGTGGCCCACCACCTGACCGGCGGGCTCGCCAAGTACTGGGCGGCGTCCAGCACCACGCTGTCCAGCGGCGGGCAGGTCCTCGTCGTCCCCACCGCCGATCTCGGGAAACAGCCGTACACATGGGTCGCGAAGGGCAGCTGGTACGACCCCGCCGCCTCCCGCGCGACGTTCGTCGTGGCCGTCCCCGGACCGGGCAACGCGTACGCCTTCTCCGAGGCAGGCGTCCGGCGCGCCTTCGGCAAACCAGCGCGCGAGTACCGCGTCGGCCAGTACATAATCATGGTCTGGGACAAGAACCTGCTGCTCCAGGTGAGCAAGCCGGGGCCGGCGTGAACGGGATGGTGCTTTGGTGCAGCGGACTAGCCATGACTCCGTGACCGCCACGGCGGGGGCCGCGACCGACGCGGACCGGCGCGGTCCGCGGCGGTTCGCGGTCCGGCGATCCGTCCTCGCCTGGGCAGGCGGCCTGCTGCTCGCCGCGGCCGCCCTGTTCACCTTGTACCTGCGCCAGTCGCTGCTCGCGCCGTTCAACTCCGACGGCGCCTCTGCCATGCTTCTGGCGCAGTCGATGCTGCACGGCAACCTGCTGCTCAAGGGCTGGTGGATCGCCGATGTCTCGTTCTACACGACCGAGCTGCCCGAGTACATGATCGTTACGGCCTTGCGCGGGCTGCGGCCCGACGTGGTGCACATCTGCGGGGCGCTCACCTACACGCTGATGGTGCTGCT
>Ga0209693_10000558_pt1 | contig 15292 bp, 16 predicted proteins | sample HubBroMetageWRM3_FD_188345 | JGI IMG/M metagenome (GOLD analysis project Ga0209693, IMG submission 188345) | Warmed soil microbial communities from the Hubbard Brook experimental Forest, New Hampshire - Hubbard Brook CCASE Soil Metagenome WRM 3... | ecosystem: Environmental > Terrestrial > Soil...
TCGCCGAGGAGCTCCCAGTACTCGCCGAGCATTGCTGGCACCGAGCCGAACGCCGCAGCGAAGTGCTCGGCCAGTGGGATCTCGGTTTTCATCACCGGATAACCGTGATCGGCCAGGATTCCGCGCGCTTCCCGCGCCGACCGCGTCCCGCGGCGTATTTTCGTCAGCAGAACCCCGACCTCAATGGGGTGCGATATCGAGATCTCCGACAGCAGCTCAAAGGTGGGCCTGATGCGGTTCAGGTCAAGCCCGGCCGGCGAGACGGGCACCAGGATGATGGTGGACGCGAGGATGGCCGAGCGGATTATCCCGAGGTCCCCAGGCGGTGTGTCCAGGATGACGTGCTCGTAGCCGGAACCGAGATCCGCCAGCCGTGCATGTATGTCTCTGGTGGCCATGCTGACCACTGTGAAGGGAAGCGAGTTACCCTCTTCCGCGGCGGCCTCGCTCCAGCTCATCAGGGAGCCCTGGGGGTCACAGTCCACTGCCAGCGTGCGGCCGCGCCGGTGCAGCACCATAGCGAGGCTGACCGCCGACGTAGTCTTCCCGGTGCCTCCCTTTGTCGACACGAGCGCGAGCCTCATCGGACGGTCCCTTCCTGATACCTGGCCGGATCGTAACGCAGCTAAGATCGCCGAGTACGACGCCATCGGTACAGCCTGCCCCGACAAGACGCCGGTATTCCGCCAGCAACGTCAGTTGCGCCTCGTGGTGGGCAACGGTGAGACACTGCCAGCGATGGACGCGGACTACCCGGAGCATCTGCTGGCCCGCGAGCCAGCGCCGCCGTATGAGGGAGAAGGCCCGTTCGCGCTGTGGCACTTCAGCGAGGATCCCTCGCTGGGCTGGTTCCGGCCGCACACCCCGGCGACCAATCCGCAGGAGCAGCCGCTGGTATGGGCGGTCGACACTCGCCACGCGCCGATGTTCTGGTTCCCGAGGGACTGCCCGCGGGGATGCATCTGGCCGGTGTCGGCCACCACGGCTCAGGATCGTGAGCGGTTCTTCGGCCAAAGCGCCGCGACCCGGATCCACGTCATGGAGGCTGGCTGGCTGCCGCGCATGCAGGGATGCCGCCTGTACGCCTACCGGCTGCCTGCCGAGAGGTTCCGGCCGCACGAGGTGGGCGGCTACTGGGTGGCCGACGAGCCGGTGGAGGCGGTCGAGCGGTCAGTCATTGACGATCTTGTAGGCAGGCACGCTGCCGCCGGGATCGAGCTCCGGGTCACGCCGTCCATCTGGCCGTTCTGGCGGCGGGTCGTGGACTCGACCGTCGAGTTCAGCGGCTCCCGGCTGGGCAATAGCGCGCCACACCAGGACCGGTTCGGGTAGGCGCGAGGCTGAGGATGCGATCATGGACTCGTGCCGGACGACACCGTTTCCTGGCCCGAGGTCGCCAATCGCCTGGCGGCGGCGCGTAACTACTGGCTATGCACCACACTGCCGTCGGGCGCTCCGCATGCGGCGCCGGTCTGGGGGGTGGTGACCGGGCCCGCCCACACGCTGTACCTCTACAGCGAGCGCCGCACCGTCAAAGCGCGCAATCTTGCCGCCGACCCCCGGGTTGTGGTGCACCTCGAAAGCGGCGAAGACGTGGTGATCCTGCGCGGGGTTGCCGAGGATCAGGGAACCCCGGCGGAGACCCCGGACGTCGTCGCGGCTCTGTCGGCGAAGTACACCGGGGAGGCTGACCGGCAGTATCTCCCAGCGGCCGATCCAGATTTCGATGTGGTCTATGCCGTCAGGCCGCAGTCGGCGCTGATGTGGCGTCTGGCGGACTACGAGGAATCGCAGCGCCGCTGGCACTCCTGAGCACCTCAGGTGTCGGTGAACAGCTGGAGGACGATGGCTGGGTCGTGCTTGGCGGGGGTGTCGCGGACCAGGCGGAGGCTGAGCCTGCCCGGGAGGAAGTAGTTCCGGCTCCACTGCACCGGACGGCCTTCTGCGGAGCCGGTGCCGTCCAAGTACACCGTCTCCGTCAGCATGAGCGCGGCGGTCGGCTGGGTTAGGCCGAGGAACGTTCCGGCCGGGCCACCGGGGTCGAGCAGCGCGGCGCTGACTTCCACCTCGCTGAACGCAACCGGGATTCCTTCGTCCAGGAGCAGGTCGAGCACCATCTGGTGGGACGAGAGGCACTCCCTGACTCTTGCGGCGGGGATCAGGTCCGCCGGGAGGACGTCGGTCATCCAGGCTGCGGCCTCACCATCGAGGAGCAGGACGCGAGATACGCGGGTTACCTCGCCGCTGTCGGGCAGCTCGAGCGCGTCGGCCTCGTCGTGGGTAGCCGGGGCCGTCTGCACGCTCAGCTGCTCGCTGTCGGCCTTGATCCCGAGCCGCTCGGCCATGCTCGTGTAGGTCTCCAGCCTGCCGAGCTCGGCGACGCTGCTGCCCAGCTTGATCCCGACCGGGCCCGGCTCGTCGCTGCGCTCGGGGAGCCGGGCGAGGAACGTGCCGCTGCCCTGGCGGCGGATGAGCAGCCCGCGATCGGCCAGCCGCCCCACCGCCGTCCTGATGGTCGCCCGGGAGACGCCCAGGCTCCGGACCAGTTCCGCTTCCGGGGGAATGCGGTCACCGACCCGGTACCGCCGGTGCACCAGCAGGTCCTCGAGCACCTTCTCCGCCTGCGCGTACAGGGGCACCCGCCGCAGCGGGGCGGCGGCGTCGCCGGATCGCTCCTGGCCGGTCGTGCCGACGTTTCCGGTCACATCCTCATGCTAGGGATTCACCGCGTCGCCGTCGCCAGTCAAGGATGAATTCATCCCCTTGACGTACCAATTTGTCATGAGGTAAGACCAGGAGAAACTGGCCAAGGGAGCGGATGATGACGACGACGGCTGAGCGGGCCACGGCGATACGGCACCTGCTGGACCCGCTGACCGCGGACGAGATCGAGACCGCGACCCGGATCCTCAGGCAGGAGCGGGGCCTGGGCGAGAGCGCGCGCTTCGTGTACGTCACGCTCCGGGAGCCGGCCAAGGACGCGGTGCTGAGCTACCAGCCGGGCGAGCCGATCGACCGCCAGGCGGACGTCGTGATCCGGGAGCGGGCCGAGCACAAGACCTACGAGGCGGTGGTCTCGATCACCGCCGGCGAGGTGCGCCTGTGGCGGGAACTGGACGGGATCCAGCCGGCGGTCATGCTCGAGGAGTTCCTGGCCACCGAGGAGGCGGTCCGGAAGGACCCCCGGTGGCAGGAGGCGATGCGCAAGCGCGGCATCACCGACTTCGACATGGCGATGATCGACCCATGGTCGGTGGGCTACGGCGGCCCCGAGGACTCGGCCAGCGAGGGCCGGTTCCTGCGGCCGCTGACCTGGGTGCGCCAGGGCGACCCCGAGGACCACGGGTACGCCCGCCCGGTGGAGGGCCTGATCGTCCGCTTCGACCTGGACCGCATGGAAGTCGTGGACATCGAGGACCACGGCGCGATGCCGCTGCCGCCGAGCAGCGGTAACTACACCTCCGAGGCGATCCGCGACCCCGGGAACGTGCCGCATTTCCCGGACGGCGACCGGCAGGACCTCAAGCCGGTCGAGATCACCCAGCCCGAAGGGACCAGCTTCACCATCGACGGTCACGAGGTGAGCTGGCAGAAGTGGCGGTTCCAGGTTGGCTTCACCCCCCGCGAGGGTCTGGTCCTGCACCTGGTGCGCTATGAGGACCACGGGACGGTCCGCCCGGTCATCTACCGCGCCTCGCTGACGGAGATGGTCATCCCGTATGGCGACCCGAGCCCCGCGCAGTACCGCAAGAACGTCTTCGACATGGGCGAGTACGGCATCGGGGTGCTCGCCAACAGCCTGGAGCTGGGCTGTGACTGCCTGGGCGAGATCCGCTACTTCGACGCCTGGCTCAACGACAACGACGGTCACGCGCAGGTGATCAAGAACGCGATCTGCCTGCACGAAGAAGACCACGGCATGTTGTGGAAGCACACCGACTGGCGGACCGGCAAGGCCGAGGTCCGGCGGTCGCGGCGGCTGGTGATCTCGATGATCGCCACGGTCGGGAACTACGAGTACGGCTACTTCTGGTACCTCTACCAGGACGGCACCATCGAGTACGAGATCAAGCTGACCGGTGTGATCTCCAACGGGGCGCTGCCGCCGGGGGAGAAGCCGACTCACGGCACCCTGGTCGCGCCGCAGGTCTACGGGCCCAACCACCAGCACATCTTCTGCGTGCGGCTGGACATGATGGTCGACGGCCAGCAGAACACGGTCGTCGAGTGCGACTCGGTGGCGGTGCCGCCCGGCCCGGAGAACCCGTACGGCAACGCGTGGGTGGTGCAGCAGGCCCCGTTGCGGAGTGAGTCCGAGGCCCAGCGAGTGGCCGACGGGCGCGCCGCCCGGTTCTGGAAGATCACCAACCCCGGCAAGCTGAACGCCACCGGCGAGGCGGTCGCTTACAAGCTGGTGCCGCAGGACACCGTGCTGCCGTTCTGGCAGCCCGACACCTCCATCGCGCGGCGGGCCGGGTTCGCCAACAAGCACCTGTGGGTCACCGCCTACGACCCGGACCAGCGGTTCCCGGCCGGTGAGTACCCCAACCAGCACCCGGGCGGGGATGGCCTGCCGACGTGGACCGAGGCGGACCGGCCGCTGGAAAACACCGATGTGGTGCTGTGGCACACATTCACCGCGCACCACACGGTGCGGCCGGAGGACTGGCCGGTGATGCCGGTCACCCGGGTCGGGTTCCAGCTCCGGGCGCACGGCTTCTTCGACGGCAACCCCGCACTGGACGTACCGCCGCCGGAGCACTGCCATCATCAGGGTGAGGCTGCGGACGCCATGCCTCAGACCTCGGAAGCCGACATTCCGTAACAGCGCCGCGGGCGGTCAGCAGCTAGCGCGTTGCCCTGTCCGGGAAGGCGGGCAGAGCGCCCTTAAAATTGCCGGTCATGGGGCTGCTGCGGAAAGTGATGGGGGCGCTGGACCGATGGCAGCGTCGGCACCGGTGGGCGGGCGTGCCTTACGCGGTGATGAAGAAGTTCGGCAATGACGACGCCAACCTGCTGGTAGTCAGCCTGGCCTGGTATGGGTTCACCGCTATTTTCCCGCTGCTGCTCGTTGTGGTGACGGTGCTGGGCTTCATCGGCCAGCAGTCGCTCGGCACCGGCATCCTGCGCACGCTGCACGAGTTCCCGGTGATCGGCTCGAGCTTCAAGCCGGCGAGCCGCAGCGCGCTGCACGGCAGCACGATAGGGCTGATCATCGGCCTGGTCGGCCTGGTCTATGGCGCGCAGGGGGTTACCCAGACCGCGCAGCAGGCCATGGCCACGGTGTGGAACGTTCCCCAGGCCCGGCGCACCGGATTCCTGCCCCGGCTGGGTCGCAGCCTGGCCGGCCTGGTGATCATCGGCGGCGCGTTCTTCATCAACGCCCTGGTAACCACCTACGCCACCGGCGGCACGTCCAGCTACCTCATCCGGGTGCCGGTGCTGGCGGGATTGCTAGTGATCAACGTCCTGCTGTACTTCGCGAGCTTTACGGTGCTGACGGCCAAGGTAATCGGCCCGCGCGGTCTGCTGCCCGGCGCGATCCTCGGCGCGGTCGGGTTCACCGCGCTGATCACCGTCGGCACCGGGCTGATGACCCATCAGCTCAAGAATGCCTCAGCGACCTACGGCGCGTTCGGCTCGGTGATCGGCATCGTGGCCTTCTTGCTGCTGCTGTCCAAGCTGACCATGTACGCGGCGGAACTTGGGCCCGTGCTGTCTCGTCGGCTTTACCCGCGGGCACTGCCCCTGGGCGGTGAGCCGACCGAAGCTGACCGCCAGGTGCTGGCTGCCGTGGTACACGCCCAGCAGGCCCGCAGCGACCAGGCCATTGGGGTCGGGTTCGGCGAGGACGCTGCCTCCCAGGCCGCGTCCGACGCCGCCCGGCATCGCAAACCCCAGTAACCGTTTGGCCGGAACGGTTGCGGGCACGGGAATGGCTAGGCCTGCGGCAGCAATGTGGCTGCGCGCGCCGGGCAGGTCAGGTGTTATCTCACCGCGATGCCTATCGGCTTAGTGCGCTGGTCTGGTGAGAGCTCGCGATCTGCATGAGGAGACAGCCATGACCAATCCGCCGAATCCCCGGCGCGTCGAAGTCAGGGACGACGATCAGATAGTGGCGGCGGCGGAGGTGGCGACATCCGGCGAGGCTGGCGGAACCGCTCGCGCGTCGTTGCATGCCGAGTCTGGGCATGTGCGCCCGGGCAAACGGACGGACCTGGTTGATGCCGTGATGGATCTGCCGGAGGTGCAGGCCAGCGCCCGGCTGGAGGCCGCGGTCCCGATCGGTGATGGTGAGTCCCTGGAGCGCCTGCGACAGCGGACGGAAGAGACGGCCACCCGCCCGGCCGGGTCTACCGCGCTGGTCGACGCGGTCATACCGGCAGAAGACCAGCCGGCAGAAGGGTAGGCGGCGAATGCCCCTGCGTATCGTGCATCCCGAGTAAGGCGATGCGCCGAATGCCGCAGGTCTGGCGCGGTGCGCGCGGCCGGGTCGATGATGAGTTGTGGCTCGCGCTCCCGGTAATGGTCCTGGCAAGGACGGCCGCGACGAGATCGTGGAGTTCGGCCGCGACCGCAGCGCCGCCCGCCGCCCGCTGCCTCCCTGGGTACCTCGGGTGCTGCTGGCGTGCCTGGTCCTGGCCGCCGTGGTCATCGTTGCCGTCCGTGGCGTCAGTCACCAGGGCCGGCCCGCCGCGAAGGCCCCGCCTCCGACGCGGGTCACACTTGTTGGTCACCGGCTGCTCGGTGTCACCGCGGGCTGGGAGCTGTTCGCCCGCGGGCCAGACGAACTGCTGCGGATCCAGCTCGCCCAGGGCAAGATCACCCAGACCTACGTTCCCCCGCTGGAGACCGCGAGTCCGGACGTGGCGTTCGTCATCGGCGCCCACGAAGCCGTCATCCGGCCGTCCGACCTCGTGCCCGGGTACGTTGTGCCGGACGGCGGTCAGGCACGGCCGCTGACGGGGATGCTCTCGGATGGCGGCCCGCTGGTTCCCGGTCCGGTCGGGTCACAGGCGGCCTGGGTTGCCTCCGGCTCGCCCACCTCCCCGGAGCTGTCGCTGATTACGCTTACCGGGCATCGATCCGGCCCGAGCATCCGGTTCCAGTCGGGCGGACCGCAGGTACCTGCGACGGCGATTTCCGATGGCCGCGGGGACGTGCTGGTGACCGACAACAACGACTTCGTCGTCTACGACTCAGGGCCGGGGTGGGACCGGTCCGTGCCGGGCACGGTGATCGCGATCGGGCCGACCGAGTGGCTCGTCGACGCGTGCGACCCGCTGGGCCTGCATTGCCGCGACGAGGTGGTGGGCGCCAGCAGCGGATCGCGGCGGGCCCTTCCCGGCGCGCCCCCGGCCGGGCCGTACTACTACTTCAGCTGGCCACCCACCGGGGTGATTTCACCCGACGGCAGCACTGCGGCAGTCGCCGAGAGTGGCCGGAACGAGCGGCTGACCGTGCACCTGGTCGACCTGCTAACGGGAGCCACCAGGGACCTGAACGTGCCGGTCGGCATGTCTGGCGGTGACCTTAATGTCGGCGGCAACGCCAACGAGAGCTCGATGGTCTGGTCGCCCGACGGGCGCTGGCTGTTCGTGGCCGCAACCGGCGGCAAGCTCGTCGTGGTCGACACGCGCACCGGCCGGGTCGAGGGCCTTGGGGTCAGGCTGCCCGCCGTGGACCAGGTCGCCATCCGCCGCTGACGCCGTGAGAGGCCTAATCACCGGCCGCGGACTCAAGCGCCGGGCGCGCAGCTGGCTGGCTCAGGCCGGGGATTCGGCTGGTGGCCGCGCGGCGGCAGGATATGACCACCACCAGCGGCCAGAGCCCCTGCGCGATGCCGAAGATGCGCTCGGCCAGGCCCGCCTGCCCGCCGTAGGCGATCAGTTCGGTGGCGAACCAGACCAGCAGGGCCAGCAGCACCGCCGCGACGCCCACCGATATCGCGGGCCGCAGGGCCCACGGCGCCGAAGGCCCGCGCCGCGCTGCCAGCGCCGGCCAGCCCACCAGCGCGAGGCACCCGGCGGCCGCCCAGATCATGTGCGGCACCGGCATCATGACCCCGGGGCGCTCCGGGTTCAGGCAGACGAGCACGCCGGCCACTGCCGCTGCGATCAGGGTCACTCGCCCCGCCGTCCTGGCCGGCCGGAGCGCGAGAGCGGTGACGCAGTCAAAGGCGCCGACCACCAGGAACGTCAGCGTCATCACCCACCGGTCGGTGGCGCCGACCGCGGCCAGCGCGCTGACGGGCTCGGAAACCGCGTCGAACGAGTGCGGCTGAAGCGCGGCGGCAGCCGTCCACCCGGTGACCATCAGCACCGGGGCCGCGGCCGACGAGACCACGCCCCACCACGGCACACCGCGCACGAGCACTACCGTAACCGCCGCCGCCGCGGCGCTCCAGCGGCGGGATCGATCGGGTGTGCGTCCCGACCCCCGGGGAACAGGACGGGCAACGGGGAAATCGGGGGAAGGAGCCTAGCGATGGCCACACTTACGGCGTGGCGGTTCAGCAGCACTGAGGGCGCGGACGACGCGGTCCTCAGGCTCGTGCGGCTGGATGAGCAGGACCAGATCGACGTCGAGGATGCCGCGGTGCTGCGCTGGCCGCGGTACGCGGGGGCGCCCATGGCGGACGTGCACGTCACCCGCCAGGGCGGCGCGTTCTCGTCGATCGCCAAGAAGATCGCGCACGGCAACATCGACAGCTCGACGCTCGACTCGGTGAAGGGTGAGCTGTCGCCGGGAACGTCGGCCCTGGTGCTGCTGAGCCAAAATGCCACGGTCGCCACCGTGGCGAAGGCGTTCGAAGGGCAGACCATGGAGCTGATCCGCTCGGACCTCTCGGTACAGCAGGAAGACCAGGTGAGGCGCGTGTTCGGCAACGGGGACGCCCCGCCGCAGGGTTAGCAGCGGGGGGCGCCCAACCAGCGCCCGGCGCCCCGTTCCGGCACTGTACCCGGGAGGGTCGCGCAGCGCGGTACCTTGCCTGCATGCCAGGCGAGGCTGTGGAGATCTACACCGACGGTGCGTGCAGCGGCAACCCGGGACCGGGCGGGTGGGGAGCCGTGCTGCTCTACCGCGGCCACGAGAAGGAGCTGTACGGAGGCGAGCCGGCGCCGACCACCAACAACCGCATGGAGCTCATGGCCGCGATCCAGGCGCTGGAAAGCCTGACCAGGCCCGCTACGGTCCGGCTGCACACCGACAGCACGTACGTCCGCAACGGCGTCACCAAATGGCTGCCGACCTGGAAGCGCAATGGCTGGAAGACGGCTGCCAAGCAGCCGGTCAAGAACGCCGACCTATGGCAGCGGCTCGAGGCCGCGATGAAGCGCCACGACGTGGACTGGCGCTGGGTCAAAGGCCACGCCGGAATCCCCGGCAACGAGCGCGCCGACGCACTCGCCAACCGCGGCATGGCAGCGGCGAAGCTGGCGGCGGAGCGGCCGAAAGCTAAGCGATGAAAGCGGCCGGGGCCGCTTGCCGGGGCCGGCTGAGACCGCGAAACGGTCGCGCATACTATTCCTTATCGCAGTAGCCGTCATTGCTGCCCGCCCCCCACGAAACAGGACCCTTGCCGCATGCCCGGCGCCGTTTGCCGCGCCGGTCATGCCAGACTCTTTGATTGGGGGGCAGGGCGCATTCCAGCCCGGGCCGAACAGAGAGGCTGACATGAGTGAGCTTGCCGACGTCCCCCCCGGCGTCGACCCCACCAGGCCGAGCCCGGCCCGCCTGTACGACTACTTCCTGGGCGGCACCAACAACTTTCCGGCCGACCGGGAGGCCGCTGAGTACCTGAGGGCCCGCATCCCCGACGTTGCCGACGCGCTGTGGGCCAACCGCGGCTTCCACGGCCGCGCGGCGGTCTGGATGGCCAACCACGGTATCCGGCAGTTCCTCGACATCGGGTCGGGCCTGCCGACGCAGAACAACACCCACGAGTCGGTGCACAGGATCGACCCGGAAGCCCGCGTGGTGTACGTGGACAACGACCCGATGGTGGCCGCGCACGCCGGCGCGCTGCTCGCCGCGGACGGCACGACGGCGGTGATACTGGCTGACCTGCGGGATCCGAAGGCGCTGCTGACCAATCCCGACCTGCTGCGGCTGATCGACCTCGCCGAGCCGGTGGGGATCCTGCTGACCGACGTCATGCACTTCGTGCCCGACGAAGAGGACCCGTGGGGCCTGGTGGCGCAGTACATGGCCGCGGTGCCGATCGGCAGCTACCTGGCGCTGTCCCACGGCACCGACGAGAATCTGCCGCCGGCCCAGACGCAGGCCGCCGCGGAAACGATGGCGAAGTCCACCGCGACCGTCCACGCGCGCACGAGGGCCGAAGTGGCGCGGTTCTTCGAGGGCCTGGAGCTGGTGTCGCCGTACGAAGACGCGGAGCCCGCCGTCACCTACGCGGGCCTGTGGGGCGCCGTGGACCTCGAGGCCGCGGACACCGACGGGTCGCGCGGCTTCTACTGCGGCGTCGCCCGCCGGGGCGACCTGCCGTAACCCGAGCTCGCCGTCTGCCTACCCTAATCACGGATATTCCGGAAAGATGTTGCGAAGCGCGCAAACGTCATAGGGGGCAACGCGGCATGAGCAATTGGAATCCACCTCCGGAAGGCTCTGGCGGCTGGACAGGGGACCCGGGCCAGGTGCCTCCTGGCCCGCAGCCGCCGCAACCCAGTTACATTCCTCCGCCGGGTCCCGGTCAGGGTTTCGGGCAGCCGCCGGGCCCCGGCTACCCCGGACCGCAGTGGTCCGGCATGCCGGGCATGGGCGGGTTTCAGCCGCAGTCGCCGCGGCGAAGGATCTTCCGGCGCCTTGGGATCAGCGCCGCCATTGTCATCGTCGTGATCATCGTGGCTTCAGTGGTCGTCTACCAGCACGAAAACCATTCGTGGAAGCTGACCGCACCCAGCACCGCCGCCGGCCTGTCGCGCAGCACGGATCCCCTCGTCACCGACGGGCTGAGCGCTGACCTCTCCGGGGCCAGGTCCGCCATCACCAAGGTGCCCGGGTACGGCTCGCTGACGTCGTCGGTCAGCGCCGCCTACCAGAAAGGGGAGCTGGGGACGCTGGTCTTGTTCCTCGGGTTCAACGGCAAGCTCAACCAGCAGATCGTGCTCAAGAGCTACCCGGATGCACACGTCGTGAGCGTCGACCCCGGGCCGCACGGCGGCGTTGCCGAGTGCGCGAAATCGTCCTTGCTGACGTTCTGCCAGTGGTCCACTAACTCGACGGTGGGTGATCTCCTCATCAGGTCTTCTGCCATCGGCGGGCCCGTGTCGACCGCGACCGCGGACAGCCTGATGATCAAGATGCGCAACAGCGTGGAGCATTCCGCGTAACCCCCGCCAAGCGGGCGGCGCGGCCTAGACTTTTGCGGTGACCGAGCAGACCAGCATCAGTGAAACGACCCTGATCGGCTCCGAGCGCGAGCAGCTCGAGGCGTTCCTCGAGGACAACCGGTCGGAACTGGCCGCCACGCTCGACGGCCTGACCGAGGAACAGGCGCGCCGGAGCCTGGTGCCCTCGCTGACCACCGTGCTGGGCCTGGTCAAGCACGCCACCTTTGTCGAACGCGTCTGGTTCGGTGTCTCGCTGCTCGGCCGGACCCGCGCCGAGCTGGGCGTACCCGAGGACAGCGACGAGAGCTTCCGGCTCGCCGCGGACGACAGCATCGCGTCGATCGCCGCGGACTTCGCCGCCGCGTGCGAGGAGTCCCGGGCGGCGGCCGCCGGTTACGGCCTCGAAGACCTGGTGCTGCACAACAAGCGCGGCCCGCTGACGCTGCGCTGGGTGTACGTGCACATGGTCGAGGAACTCGCCCGCCACGCCGGGCACGCCGACATCCTCCGCGAGCAGATCCTCGCCGCCGACGGCTAACTACTACAAGACGTAGTACGATATCCGCAAGGATGCCCGATTCCCCAAGTGCCCGGAACGGGTGAGAGCCAGTGGCTGAGGCGCGGACAGCGACTGTGGTCGGCGGCGGAGTCGCCGGGCTCGCCTCGGCGGTTTCCCTGTCCCAGGCCGGATGGCAGGTCACCGTGCTGGAGCGGGCGCCGGAGTTTGGTGAGGTCGGCGCGGGTCTCGCGATCACCGGCAACGGGATGACGGCACTGGGGGCCATCGGCGCCGCCGACGCCGTCCGCGACGCCGGGTACCACACCTCGACCGCGGGCTATCAGGGCCCAGACGGCCGCTGGCTGATGCAGATCCCCGACGTGCCGAGCCTTCGCAAGGTGACCACGATCTGGGGCGTGCACCGCCAGCGCCTGCACGCCGCGGTGCTGGAGGCGGCCAAGACGGCCGATGGCATCGAGCTGATCAACGGGGCCGAGGTCACCGAGGTTCGGCCGGGGCAGGTGCGCGGCGAGTCGGCACGAGTGACCTGGCGGACCGGGGTTGAGGCCCGGAGGCAGGCGTCCGACCTGGTCGTCGCCGCCGACGGCGTGCGCAGCACGGTCCGGGCGATGCTGTTCCCGGGTGCCCCTGCCCGCTACAGCGGGAGCACGTGCTGGCGCGCGGTCATCCCGGACGCCAGCACCGACGGCCGGCTGGTCGAGGTGTGGGGGCCAGAAACCGAGTTCGGCTTCCTCCGGGTCAGCGACAGCGAGCTCTACTGGTTCGGGTACTTCCGCCATCCCGAGGGAGCGTCGTTCGACGACGAGCTGGCCTCCGCCCGGGACCGGTTCGCCGGCTGGTCCCCGCAGATCCGCGCCATCGTCGCGGCGACAACGGCGGACCAGCTGATGCGCCACGACGTCTACTACCTGCCCGGCGGGCTGCATACCTACATCCGCGGACGGGTGGTCATGGTCGGCGACGCCGCGCACGCCGCGCTGCCCACGGTGGGCGGCGGGGCGTCCACCGCGCTGGAGGACGGCGTCTGCGTGGGGCGGCTGATCGGCGCGCCGGTGCGCGACGGCGCCGACCTGGGCAGCGCGCTGTCCGCATTCGACCAGGCGCGCCGGCCCCGGTGCCAGAAGATCGCCCGGCTGGCGGTCATCACCGCGCGATTCGGCTGCGACCTCGGCGGCGGCTGGCGGCAGTCGGTGCGCAACGCCATGCTGCGGCTGGCCCCGCCCAAGATCCTGGTCAGGGCGGGCACCCAGGTCGTCGACTGGACGCCCCCGTAACCGCACCGCGGGCGGCTCCGCACACTGGGGGCCCGCGGAGATCGGATCGCCTCAGCGGGAAGCTTCGGTGATGAAGGCCTCGATGCCGTCGATGATGCGCTGCAGGCCGAACATGAAGGAGCGGGCTGGGTCGTGGGCTGCGCCGTACTCGGCGCCTGCTGCGGCACCTACCCGGATTGCTGTCGGGTAGCGGGCCGGGTCGAGGACGGCGTCGAGCAACGGGCCGTAAGTTTGCCACCACTGCTGGTCAGAGACGCCGGTGCGGCCCGGGGCGCCGGCCGCCTCGACTGCTCCTCGTGCCGCCCCGCGAACGTAGTCGTCCAGGAGGCTGACGACGAGGTCCATGTCGATGTCGGTGAGGCCGAGCCCGTCCACGGCGGCGAGTTCAGCGTCATAAAACGCGGTCATGTGAGGGCCCAGGAGGGGCCGGCTCGCAGCGATCTGCAAGAGCCATGGGTGGGACAGCAGGACCGCCCAGTGCTGTTCGCCGAGTGCGGCGAGCTCGGCCCGCCACGGCCTGGCGGGGAGGTCGCGGACCGGGATCTCGGCGTAGGCGCGATCGGCCATGACGTCAAGCAGTTCGGCCTTGCTGGGCACGTAGCCGTAGAGAGACATGGCAGTGATGCCGAGTTCGTCAGCGAGCCGGCGCATGGACAGCCTGCCGAGCCCATCCCGGTCGGCGATCTGGGTCGCCGTGGTCACGACCTGGTCTCCGCTCAGGCTGGGCTTGGGTCCCCGGCGGCGACGCTGGACCCCCCACAGCAGGTCGATGGTGCGCTGGGGGTCTCCGCTGCCGCTGTACTCAGTGGACAATCCCGGTCCGTCCTTGCCGTAGAACTCCCTACAGCGTACAGTTTTTAAACTACATACACTGTAGAGAGTTGGGGTTTGCATCGTGGATGCTCCTGCCATCGTGTGCGAGGACCTCTGCAAGCGCTATGGGAAGGTCACCGCGCTCAACGGGTTCGGCATGGTCGCCCCGGGGGGCACCGTCCATGGCCTGCTGGGACCGAACGGGGCGGGCAAGACCACCACCGTCCGGGTTCTTGCCACCCTGCTGCGCCCCGATTCCGGCCGGGCTGAGGTCGCCGGGTTCGACGTGGCCAGCCAGCCGGACCAGGTGCGCGCCCGCATCGGGCTGGCCGGACAGAACGCCGCCGTGGATGAGATTCTCTCTGGCCGCCAGAACCTGGTGATGTTCGGGCGCCTGTACCACCTGCCCGCAAACGTCGCGCGCCGCCGGGCTGACGAACTGCTCGGCCAGTTCGGCCTCGCCGACGTCGGCAGCAAGCCGGTCAGGCAGTACTCGGGCGGCATGCGCCGCAGGCTTGACCTGGCCGCGAGCTTCATCGTGGCCCCGCGCGTCCTGTTTCTCGACGAACCCACCGCCGGGCTCGATCCGCATGGCCGCAACGAGGTCTGGGAGTCGATCCGAGCGCTGGCGGCTTCCGGCGCAACGGTGCTGCTCACCACGCAGTACCTGGAGGAGGCCGATCAGCTTGCCGACGCCATCTCAGTTATCGCTGCCGGCCGCGTCGTCGCGGCAGGCAGCCCCGACGAACTGAAGTCGCTGACCGGCGGCGACCGGATCGATGTCGTGCTCCGCGAAGCGGGCGATCTGATTCCCGCGGCCAGGCTCCTGCAGGCTCAGCTCGGCGCTGAGGTGAGCCTCGACCATGACAGCCGGGGACTCAGCGTCCCGGTCACCGATCGCCTCGCCGCCCTGACCCACGTCATCCGCTCGCTGCAAGAGGAAAACATCACGGCAGAAGACATCGCCGTGCGCCGGCCCACGCTGGATGAGGCGTTCTTGCATCTGACCGGCCAGCAGCCACCTGACGACACCGCCTCGGAGTCCTCCAGCCAGCCCGCGGGGGTAAGCACGCCATGACCGTCACACCAGTGATCCCGCGGACGATCCGCTCCCGGCTGGGGTGGGCAGTCGCGGACGCCTGGGTCATCACCGGCCGCGACCTCGCGCACTGGGCGCGGCAGCCGGGCGCGGTGATCGCCAACACGCTGCTGTTTCCCGTCGTGATCGTGCTGATGTTCGGCTACCTGCTGGGCGGAGCCATGACCGTGCCGGGCGGCGGTGATTACCGCGACTTTCTCATGCCTGGCATGTTCGCCATGACGATGGTGTT
>Ga0209693_10000559_pt1 | contig 15283 bp, 10 predicted proteins | sample HubBroMetageWRM3_FD_188345 | JGI IMG/M metagenome (GOLD analysis project Ga0209693, IMG submission 188345) | Warmed soil microbial communities from the Hubbard Brook experimental Forest, New Hampshire - Hubbard Brook CCASE Soil Metagenome WRM 3... | ecosystem: Environmental > Terrestrial > Soil...
CAGCATGTTCGGCTCCTTTCCTCCGAGCCCTTTGGTTGGTTTGCGCCTCCAAAGTTTACTCGGGCCTGGGAGCCGACATTGTTATGGAATCATTACACTCATTGCCCAGGAGTCGGAGCGCCAGATCAGTTTTCGCTTCGCAGGCGTGGGCCGCGTCGTCGGTGACATCCATCCGCTCCGTGCCGGAAGTCGCCTGATTTCGACGGTTGCTGAAAGCGTCTGTAATCAACTCCGCGTGCATTCCTTAGAGTTGATGTCCTTAGCTCACGGTTCGTACCGTCAGCGAGTGCGACGGATCGCTTCAGCCGCGCATGTCTTCACTTGGTACCGTTAATGTTGAGTTTCTGCTCCGGCAGGGCCGCCGAGTTTGAAGCTGCCGGGACTGCTGCTTTTCTGCGCTGCCGCATCCTTGCGGGCCTCTCGTCCATCTTCCTGGATCGCTCGGTGAAATCTGCCAGACGAATAGATTCGTAGTTCTTGCGCTTGGCGACGATGCGGTAGTCGAATGCAACGCTGGAGGAGCCGTGGTGCAGTTCGCGGACTTCAAAACCGGTGGGCGTCAGGTCTGTGACATAAAGCCCTTCGCATTCGCCGCGAGGGGTGAGGAAAACGTGATAGTCGAGATGGGTGTTTACGGTTTGCGCGAAGGTAGGTTCAAGCTCGATGCGGGCCGAGCCATTCGAGAGTTGGCCCGAGCCGAAATCCTCAAACCAGTTTTCGGGAGCTTCCATGGCATAAAGCGCGACCTTGCGCGAGCCGCCATCAACCGGCACGACCGCGGACTTGGTGCCATCGCAAGAGAAATTGCCGTTGTTATCGACTTCGCACGTGCCGAAGTCGCCCCCTGCGATCAAACCCCAACCAACGTCCGCAGTCGGCGCCGAGTTGATCGAATAAACGGTGGCTGTGTCCGCGGCGTCGTCCTGGAAGTAGGCCGCAACCTCATCGCCCTGTAATACCCCTAGAGCTCCGCCGGGCGCCGAGGTACCGATGCCGACGGTACCGTTGGAGAAGATTTCCATTGCATCGTTGTTCTTAATTCTGAAGTGAATGGTACTGCTCGAACCCGAAGCATTAATGTAAGTTCCGCCCGATGAGTCTCCCAGCAGGGCATAGTTCCCGCAACCGCTCAGGGGCGTGGTCTGGAAGCCAATCGCTGCGAAAGTCCCGCAGCCAGGATTGCCGGCGAGGATGTGCAGGCCGCCACCTCCCATAACGTCGAGATTCGCAAGCGGCGTTGTCCCAATCCCGACGCTGCCGCTCTTTAAAACTGTTAGCCGCTCGACGCAGCCTGCACTGCAATCAGATATGCTGAATTCACCTAAAGACGCTCGGTTGCTCTCCACGCGGTAATCCTCTGCTCCAGTAGCTGACAAAACCTGAAGACCGGGAATACCGCTGCCTCCTAAGCTCAGTATGGCATTGTCTCCAACTACCTGTAGCTTTTCAGTCGGATTCGTCGTCCCTATCCCGACGTTTCCCGCGAAAGAGTTGTTCGCGGTGAACGCGTTTTTTGAGGCCAACAGCGGGATCTTGGCCGTATTCAGACTCAGGGTGACGTCGCCGCTGGTTCCACCACCGGTCAGGCCCGTGCCTGCCGTCACTGCGCTGATAGTGCCGGCTCCAGTGCCGGGAAATGTCTGTCCGGTCGCAAACGTGATCAGGCCTTTATTGCTGATCTTCAGCCCCGTCTCGGCCGGGGTTGCGGTCCCGGTGGCGTAGAGCAGGTTCAGCGTGCCCGTGGCGGTGGACTTGTCGTTGTTCAATGGCTCGGCCTGCAACTGGAAGGTCTGCGGTACTGCCGTCGACGTGCTGCTGTTGAACACCGAGGCGACGAAAGCCTCTGGCTGGGAGTTCTTGCCTGCCGTCGCAGTGGCCACACCGGCCGCCGGATGGTTCAGCTTGCCGCCCACATTCAATCCCGTTGTTGCGGTCTGTGTGAGAATCGAATTCTGGATGTTGGTCGCGGTCGAGAACAAAGGAATCGCGTTCACCGTCCCGCCGGCTGTGGTCACGTCACTAGTGGTCGCCGGCGAAACACTGGCGGCCGTGCTGGCGTCCGGGCTGCTCACCGCAGCAGGACCGATGACCACGGGCGTGGCTAGCACGAAGGCCGAGGGGGGAAGTCCGCCGATGGTTTCGGCATCGCCCGCTTTCAAGGCATACGGAGCGCTGACCAGCAGTACGCGCGGCTGCTCGGCCTGCCCCGAAACTTGCACTGCAACCCAGCGTGCCTGTTCGGACGTGAACAACTCCGCCGGAAGACCGTCGGGTTTGGTTGAGCCCAGCAGAACCGTGTAGTGGCCGGTGCTGTCGGCAGTCGCGTTCTGCGTCTCCAGCCAGAGTGGAGCACCTCCGTTTTGCTCGGAGTAGAAAGCAAACGTCATACCGACTACGCCGCTCAGCGGAGTGCCGTTGAGATCTTTAACGGTGCCGCTGAAGCGGACCAAACGAGGCAGGGCAGACAGAGTTTGAGTGGATGTCTGGGCAACTGTCAGTGGGGTGAGTAACAAAACCAGCGACAGGGATCCAACAAACAAACAAGCGACAAGGAGCTTCATGGGAATTTCTCCTTCGGAATTCGAGAAAATGTGTCCAGACGGAACTGAATGCTTTGAAATAAAAGCCTGGAAGAAATCAGGTTCATGGCAACGCAGAAACGGCAGAGTTGCTCAAAACTCGACAGAGATTATGTCCGGCGGTTGTAGCCCTGTCAATGTGCAAGGGATTGCAGTCGCCAGAAAGCCTTGGCGACGGCTCAAGGCGCGAGCAATTGTTGTTTCAACATCGCAATTACACTCATTGACCCGGAGTCGGAGCGCAAGATCGGTTTTCGCTTTCCAGACGGGGGCCGCGTTGTCGGTGACATCCGTCCGCTCCGTGCCGTAATATCTAACTGTCACCAAGACGGGCTCGGCGTCGGCTTTGGGCGCACGACCGGGCCCTAAGAGACTAAAGCCCAAATTTTTTTGTCAGCTGGGTGGCACGGCTCGAGGCGTGCCTCTCCTTAAGAAATCCGTGTGCGGAATCCAGTACGAATCGAGAGGATTTATGAGCGCCATTGAACAGCCCGTCGCATTTCAGTTCCCTACCCTGCAACCGCCTCGCCGTTACTTGTTCGGTCCTGGACCGAGCATGGTTCACCCCCGGGTCTACGAGGCGCTTTCGAAGCCGATCGTCGGACACCTCGACGCCTACTTCATCCAGGTCATGGGAGACGTTCAGCAGTTGCTCAAGACTGCTTACGGAACTAGAGACGGTGCGACGCTGGTCATTTCCGGCACCGGCAGCGCGGGCATGGAAGCCGCCGTCACTAACTTCGTGGAACCCGGCGCCAAGTTTGCGGTGTTCGCAAACGGATATTTCTCCGACCGGCTCACCGAGATGGCCAAGCGCAACGGCGCGGACGTCGTGCGCTTTGAAAAAGCTTGGGGTGAAACCTATACGGATGATGAAGCGCGAGAGTTCATCTCCCGCGTGAAGCCGAAGGTTGTGGCTTACGTTCACGCCGAGACCTCGACAGGAGCGTTGCAATCGGGCAATGCAATCTGTGCCGCCGCGCACGACGCTGGCGCTCTGGTGATTGCGGATTGCGTCACCTCGCTTGGTGGAGTGCCGGTCGAGTTCGACCGCACCGGCATCGATGTTGCCTACAGTTGCACGCAGAAAGGCCTGAGCTGTCCGCCGGGACTGTCTCCGATGGCCATGTCGCCGCGGGCTATGGAATGGCTGCGCGCACGCACTACGCCTTCTCGCAGTTGGTATCTCGATCTCAAGCTGATTCACGACTATTCGACGGTGTCGCACCGCTATCATCACACGGCGCCGATCTCGATGTTCTACGCGTTACGCGAGGCGCTCCTGGTCATCGCGGAAGAAGGGATTGAGAACCGGTGGGAGCGTCATCGCCGCAGCAACAGGGCTTTCGTCAAGGGAATTGAAGCGATGGGCCTGCGCATGCACGTTCCCGCGGAGCACCGAATCGCGACGCTGAATACCGTATGCGTGCCCGCTGGAGTTGACGAGGCCAAGGTGCGCAAACTTCTGTTGGATGGTCCGGGGATTGAAATCGCCGGCGGTTTTGGACCGCTCGCCGGCAAAGTCTTCCGCATCGGGGTGATGGGACCGTTGGCAACCGAAGATAATGTGCAGTTTTTCCTCAAAGAATTCAAAACGGCCTTGAGCGCAGCGGGCTATTCGAGTTAGTCCTCGGTCTGTCCTGTTCAGTCAAAAAGATCTGGAGGTAGAGGCCACGAAGCATGACTCTGAAGTCAGTCGACACGCTACTTGACGTTTTGCATTTCGCCGACAGTCACACCGCGATTATCGTTCCCGAGCTCAACCTCCACGTCACCTATGATTCGCTGCGGCGGCAGGTTCTCGAGATGGCGAACGCTTTGGCTTCAGCCGGCATTCGCCGCGACGACGCCGTGGCCATTGCATTACCCAATGGTTTGCCCGCAATCGTGAGCTTTCTGGCGGCATCGATTGCGGGCAAGGCAGCCCCTTTGAATCCGGCGTATCCGTATGAGGAGTTTCATTTTTTTCTGGGCGACACCAATGCCCGGGTTCTGCTTTGTCCCCCAGTGGGTGCAGAGTTCGTTCGCACCGCGGCCGCGGACCGCAAGATCCCAGTGTTCTCGGTGGAGATGAATGAGGGAGGCAACGTGCACCTGACGGGTGCGCCTGTCGGGGCTACCGCGACTAGCCCTACGGCGGACGACATTGCGTTGATCCTGCACACCAGCGGAAGCACGGGAAAACCCAAGCGGGTTCCCTTGCGGCATTTCAACCTGGCGGTTTCCTCGGCAAACATCGCGAACACCTACTCGCTTTCCGAGGAGGATGTTTCGCTGTGCATCATGCCGCTGTTCCACATTCATGGCTTGATCGCTTCCACCATGGCTACTTTGCTTTCCGGAGGCGCCGTGGTAGTTCCGACGAAGTTCAACGCGCTTTCTTTCTGGCGGACGGTGCGGGAACATCGTGTCACATGGTATTCGGGAGTGCCCACGATGCATCAGCTTCTAATGGCCCGCACTCACCACAAGCCTGCGGAAGCTGACACGTTGCGCTTCATCCGGTCGTGCAGCGCGCCCTTATCGCCGGAACTGATTCACAAGATTGAAAACGAATTCGGTGTCCCATTTGTTGAAGCGTACGGGATGACCGAAGCTTCGCATCAGATGACGTCGAATCCGCTGCCGCCGCGCCATCGCAAGGCGGGATCGGTGGGAGTGGGCGCCGGGCTTCGGGTCCGGATCATGGATAAAGCTGGCAACTCTCTGGAAAATAATCAGCGCGGCGAGATTGCCATCCAGGGCGCGAACGTGTTTCGGGGATACGAAAACAATCCCGAAGCCAACGCCCGCGCGTTTGTGAACGGATGGTTTCGCACCGGCGACCAGGGCTTTCTCGACGACGATTGTTACCTGCACCTGACGGGCCGGATCAAGGACATCATCATCCGCGGTGGCGAGAACATTGCGCCTCATGAGGTCGATGAGATTCTGCTGCGCCATCCCGCGGTCGCAGCTGCGGTAACGTTTGGCTGCGCCCATCCCACACTCGGAGAGGAAGTCGCTGCCGCCGTGGTTTTGCACGAGCCGCATGGCGCCACCGAATCGGTGCTCATAAAACACTGCCGCGAATTGCTCGCGGAGTACAAATGTCCGAAGAAGATTTATCTGGTGAAGAGTATTCCGACCACGGCCACGGGAAAAATTCGCCGCCGCGCCGTCGCCACTGCGCTCGTGGATGATCAACAGGGGAACAGCCGGCGTGGATGAACGACTTGGGCGAACAAGCATGAGATTCCTGATCGCGGGGGCGGGCGCAATCGGCGCCTACATCGGCGCGCGCATGGCGCAGGCCGGGTTCGACGTCACGCTCTTTGCGCGCGGCCCGCATCTTCGCGCCTTGCAGGAGCACGGCGTGCAGGTGAAAAGCAGCGAGGGAGATTTCGTGGCGCGTCCCGCCATCGCGGGCTCGCTCGAAGAGGTGGGGCCTGTCGACGTTGTCTTTCTCGGCGTGAAGGCTCACGCCCTGCCGCAACTTGCGCCGCAGTTGAAGCCGGTTCTGGGTCCGGATACCACCGTCGTCAGCACGCAGAATGGAATTCCGTGGTGGTATTTTCAGGGTTTCGGTGGTGAGTACGAAGGACTACGCCTGGAGCGTGTCGACCCCGGTGGCGTGATTTCAGCTGCAATCGCGGCTCCAAGCGTGGTTGGGTCGATCATTTACTTCGCGACTGAGATTCCGGCACCCGGCGTGATTCAGCACATCGAAGGCAACCGCATTACGCTGGGCGAACCAGACGGTTCCCGCTCCGATCGCATCCGGGCGATTGCCGAGGCCCTCGTCGCCTCCGGCTTTCGATGCCCGGTCACCACTCGCATCCGGCACGAGATTTTCGTAAAGCTTCTGGGCAACGCGTCGTTCAACCCGGTCAGTGCACTCACGCGCGCCACGTTAGTCCAGATCGCCCGCGATCCGGGCGCGGCTTCGGTCATCAGAAACATCATGCAGGAAGTGGAAGCCGTTTCCAACAAGTTGGGGATGGAGCTGCCCATTTCCATCGATCAGCGAATCGCCGGCGCGGAAAAAGTTGGCGAGCACAAGACCTCGATGCTGCAGGATCTCGAGGCCGGCCGGCCCATGGAACTGGAGGCTCTGGTGGGCTCGGTTGTCGAGTTAGGCGAGCGCGTGGGACTTCCGATGACCTGCACTCGCACAGTCTACAACTGCACAAAATTGCTGGCCCAAGGCAGCGCTCAGCAATCCCGCTGACCTTTGCTGCATCGATCTTTTTCATCCCTGCCACAAAAATATTTGCTCGGGCCTTGACAACGGGCGTATACTCCCTGCGTTGGCTGGTCCACTTATCGGACCACTTGGAGATTTACGTTGTCCACAGCGCTCAAATCCGACTTCGAAGTTGTCCGCAGGAACAAAGTCTATGAGGAAGTCGCTAAGCAGATCGAGCGCCTCATTCTGAAAAAGCTGCAGCCTGGCGACAAACTGCCGTCGGAGCGTGAACTGGCGGAGACGCTTCGCGTGAGCCGCAGTTCCATCCGGGATGCGATTCGAGGCCTGGAACTGATGGGCTTGGTTGAGCCGCGTCAAGGGGCTGGGACCATCGTTCGCGAAGTTTCCGCTGACTCGCTGGTGAATCCCTTTTCCGACGCCCTGAAGCGCCGGCAGGAACTGGTCAGCGAACTTCTGGATTTTCGCAGGATGCTCGAGCCGCCGCTGGCCGCACGCGCGGCCACGCATGCATCTCCGGAAGAAATTTCCGAGATGGAAGAAATTCTGGCACGGCAACAGGAAAAGCAGGCGCAAGGCGATGCTGCGGTCGCCGAGGATACGGAATTCCATTACAGCATTGCCCTCGCTTCTGGAAACAGTGTTGTGCTGAAAGTGCTCGACATTCTTATGGATCTGCTACGCGATACGCGGGAACGCTCGCTGCAGGTGGAGGGGCGCGCGCAGAAATCGCTCGCCGGCCACAAGCGGATATTGGCTGCCATCAAGCGTCACGATGCCGAAGCTGCCAAGGCTGCCATGCGGCGGCACATTGAAGATGTGGAAGAGATCGTACTCAACAAATTGTAGAGGAACGAGTTCTATTCAACGGAGGGTTTGTCATGGGTCGGTTATTCGCAATCGAGATCATCTATAGAGGCATCTTCCAAAAAACTATGGCGGGCAGGCTTAGCCGGGCGATCGTGCTCGCAGCGCATCACGAAGGCAAAGTGGGCATCTCTTTCGGCCGTTACGGGGACAGTCCCGAACGCAACGGAATTCCCGCGAAAGGCTTCGCGATCGTCGCTACCGACGAACAGACTCTGCAGGAAGGCATGGCAAAATACGAACCCAAGGAAGTCGACGTCACTATTTGCGTGGATGACACGCTATGCAAGGGCGTCGAGTCGTGGGCCTGGTACGGTCTGCAACCGGTGAATCGTTTGTTGAAGCCAGGCGGCACGTTGATCGTGACCTCGCGCGAGGGCCCGGAAGCCATCATCGGCATGGCTCACCGCAAGGAAACCCCTTATCAACTGTCGATCCTTAAGGGCACGGTCAGCTTCTCCGGCTTGTGGGTTTACAAAGACGATCACACCGACGTTCGCATTCTGGGCGCCGTCGCTAAGATTCTTCCCGAGCTGTTCAGCCTGAAATCCGTTCAGAGAGCCATCGTTGACGAGTGGCACGATGAACTGAAAGCTACTTCGGCCGCCAAGTCCTACGAACGCACCACCAGCATCACGGTCACTCCGGACCAAGGCAATCCTGAAGTGCCCTACAAGTTCGATTTGCCCAAGTGGCACGAAATGGGCGAAGGCATTGCCATCCCCAGCATTCCTGCGGGACACAAGATGGACGATCCGACATCACACGCCCACGGCGGATTCCAGCCCGACCGCAATCCGACGTTCCTGAAGTTCAGTACACGAACCATGCGGCCGGTGGTGAATTTCGATACCTGCATCAAGTGCACCCTGTGCTGGCTGCAGTGTCCGGACTCCTGTTTCGATGTGACCCCGGAAGGCTTGTACGACGCCAACATGAAGGCCTGCTGTGGGTGCGGCGTTTGCGAAGCGGTGTGCCCGGTCAAAGAATGCGTCACGATGGTGAATGAAACGGAATTCAAAGACAACAGCAGCCAGTGGGAAGACTGGCGCAAAGACAAAGACGGTTACAAGGTGTGGCTCGAAGAGAAGATCAAACATCCCCCGGAACGCTCCCACGGGTTCCGCTATCGCGGGCAGTATGAAGAGCAGATTCCAGAAATGCTCGAGATCGCGCAGGGAAAATAAACCATCATTCATAGCGCCCTTTACGAGGAGAGTCCGTCATGGCAGTGGCTACGATAATCGAAGAGCAGAAAAAGAAAATTGAAGAAACCGCTTTAATCACCGGTAGCGAGGCCATTGCAGTTGCCTGCAAGCTGGCCGACGTTGACGTGATCACGGCGTATCCAATCCGCCCCTACGATACCGTCATGCAGTACGTCTGCAAGCTGGTGGCGAACGGCGAAATGGATTGCGAGTATATCGTCGCCGAAGGTGAACACTCGCAGTTTGAAATCGTAAAGCACGCTTCGGCGTGCGGCGCGCGCGTGTTCTGCGGGTCGAGCGGTGTCGGCTGGATGTATGCCATGGAAGCGCTGACGGTAACGCCTGCGCTACGCATTCCTATGATCGCCATGGTCGGAAACCGGGCGCTCGATGACCCTGGCGCCTTCGGCGTTGAGCATAACGACGCGTTGGCCGTCCGCGATCTGGGCTGGCAGCTGGTTTGGGTGGACAATGCGCAAGAGGCTCTGGACACGGCCCTCATCGCTTATCGTGTGGCTGAGGATCGTCGTATCTTCCTGCCACTCGCCATCAGTTGCGACGGCGCGTTTCTGACCCACTCCCAGGCGCTGGTCAAGATTCCATCGCAAGAGCAGGTTAACGAGTTCCTGCCGCCATACGATCGCGCAGATCTTTTGCTTCATCCCGACAACCCCATTACCGTGGCGCCGCAGGGCAACGAAGACTGGGTGATGGAAATTCGCCGCCAGAACTATGCTGCCATGGAGCGGGCTCCGGGCGTGATCAAGGAAGCTTATGCCGATTTCGAGCGCATCTTCGGCCGCTCGTACGGCAATCCGTTCTTCGAGGAGTATATGACCGACGATGCCGATATCGTTCTCATGGGGATGGGAACGCTGTCAATCTCGGTGAAGGTGGCGATCCGCGAGATGCGCAAGCAAGGCAAGCGGGTTGGCTTTGTGCGCATGCGTTGGTTTCGTCCTTTTGCCGCGGAAGAATTGTCGAAGTCTCTGCAACGCTTTGCCGCGGTCGGCGTAATCGATCGCGACTACTCTTTCGGCTCCCCGTACCTCGGAGGCGTACTGGCCGGCGAGGTTCGGCATGCACTGTATCCGGGACCGGGCAAGAAGCCGCCGGTGGTGGGCTTTATTTGCGGGCTCGGCGGGCGCGAAGTCACCGTGCCTGATGTGCAGAAGATGGCCGATGCCGTCTACAACGCTGCGGATGGAAAAGCGCAGCCCTTAACTCAATGGATCGGATTGCGAGAGTAATCCGCTTTTGCTGATTTTCGCAGACCTCAGAGAGGATGAAGAATTATGGATACTTACGTACAGATTGATCCGACCCAGAAATTAGATCCGTTCAAAGCGGTTAAGAAGATTCCGCTGGAAGAGTACTTCACTTCCGGCCACCGAACCTGCCAAGGTTGTGAGTCGGCGCTGGTGATGAAGATGATGGCCAAGGCCGCCGGCCCGCGCACCATCGTGCTCGGCAGCACGGGATGTATGTACGTGGCGAACACCACGTACTACAGCACCTCCTGGGTGCTTCCCTGGATGCATACACAACTGGGCAGCAGCGGCTCGGCGGCTCTGGGCGCGTCTGCGGCGCTGAAGGTGCTCATGCGTAAGGGAAAGATGAAGCAGGAGCCCATCAACGTGATCGCATTTTGTGGCGACGGCGGCGGAGCCGACATGGGCGTGGGAGCGATTTCAGCCACGCTCACGCATCCCGACTACAACTGCCTCATTTTGATGTATGACAACGAGTCATACGCGAATACTGACATACAACTTTCAGGGAGCACGCCTTGGGGCGCGAATACCACGTTCAGCACACCCGGGAAGGTAAAGAGGATCATGCATCGCCGCTGGAAAAAGAATATGGCGGGGATGATGGCAGCGGGCCATCCCACTTGCCGCTATGTTGCAACTGTTTGCATGTCCTACGGCTTGGCGGCCATGAATTCCATGCGCAAGGCTTTGGCCATCGGCGGTCCCACGTTCATTCACTCGCTCGATCCCTGCCCAAAGGGTTGGGATTACGATCCTTACATCTCCCACGAACTAGGCGAATTAGCCGTCAATACTGGCATTTGGCCGCTCTATGAAGTGGAAGACGGCGTGCTAAAACTTACCGGCAGGACGCAGCAGATTGCCTCGAAGAAGATACAGAGGCAGCCCGTACGGGATTACTTGCTGAAGCAAGGAAGATTCGCCCACTTCACCAACGACGACATCGATTACTTCCAAAGTAAAATCGATGAGATGTGGGAAAAGTGGCTGGTTCCCGGCGTGATCCCGTTCCGCACAGAAGTGGAGGCCGACGCCCCGCCGTCCAGCTAGAGATGTTGGCTGGCGAGGTTAGCTGAGAGCGCCATCGTGCGAAATGAAGTGACGGGAACGCGGCAGGTTTCGCTTGCGAAGTTCAGCGTGCGTTGTTAACGTCTGACGTGAAGTCCGACGTACCTCACGGAGGTATCGCCATGGCTGCATCCACCGTCTCACCAGCCTCCCTTATCCACCCTTCGCGCATTCCCAATCGATGGGTGCAATTAATCGCCGGCATCGTCGCCATGATGGCGATTGCCAACCTGCAGTACGCCTGGACTATTTTCACCAAACCCATACAAGCCCATTTGCACGTCACGCTGGTGGCTGTGCAGTGGACCTTCACTTTATTCGTCGCGCTTGAAACCTGGCTCGTACCTTTTGAAGGATTCCTGGTGGATGTTATCGGCCCTCGATTAATGCTGGGCGCGGGCGCGATCATGATCGGATTGGGCTGGATCGGCTCCGGCCGGGCCGAAACCATAAACGCGCTTTATTTCTGGTATGGCGTGGGCGGAATCGGCGCTGGCGTCGTCTATGGCGGAGCCATTGGGAACGCACTGAAATGGTTCCCTGACTATCGCGGGCTGTGCGTGGGCCTGACGGCCGGAGCTTTCGGAATCGGCACCGCAACCACCATCGCTCCAATCGCTGCGATGCTGAAAACCGACGGCTACCAACATACATTCATCGTCTGGGGAATTATCCAGGGCTTTGTGGTGTTGCTCGCTTCACTCTTTCTGGCCAGGCCGCCGGTGGGATGGACGCCGCCGAACTGGAAGGAGAAAGAAGCCAAAATCCGAGCCAAAGTCAACACTTCGACGGTCAGCATGACGCCTTTGCAAATGCTCCGTCAGCCGTCTTTCTACGTCATCTATGTGATGATGACCATGCTGGCTTTCGGTGGTCTCGTAGTTACAGCACAGCTCAACCCGATGGCTTCTTCGTACCACGTGGATAACGTGGTTGTCGCCTTTGGCATGACGGCACTGGTGCTGGCGATCACGGTCGACCGCATTCTAAACGGGTTGACGCGCCCCTTCTGGGGATGGGTTTCGGACCACGTTGGCCGCGAGAACGCCATCTTCGTTGCCTTCATCCTGGAGGCGGCGGCGGTGTTTGCGCTGCTCCAACTGATCAACCGCCCGGTCTGGTTTGTGGCGCTGTCAGGTCTGTGTTTTTTCGCATGGGGCAACATTTTTTCCTTATTCCCCGCCATCACGGGCGACCTGTACGGAAACAAGTGGGCGACCACCAATTATGGAATCGTGTATACCGCGAAAGGAGTGGCTGCCGGTTTTGCAGGGCCGGGTGCCGCGTGGTTGTTTGCCAAGACTGGTTCCTGGACGAAAGTCTTCTGGGCGATGATTGTCTGCGATGTCGTCGCCGCGTTCATGGCCTTGCTCTGGCTGAAGCCTTTGGCACACCGCACTGTCGAGGAATCCGAAAGCCGACTTCGCGTTCCCAGCCCGCCCAAGGCCGACGGGGCAAGAACCGCGGCGTAGCTGGTGGTAGCAGCTGCGCCGCAAGGTTGGCCTCCCCGCTTAAGGACTGCAACACACGCGTGGCAACTGCGAATCAGCTTAGCGCACTTTTACGTGGCGCTTAACCCGGCAAACGTTGGCCGCGCGTTTCCGCGCCAAATGGAAGCAGGAGCAGTCCGAGCGCGAAGGCAATCGAAGTGATTGCGACCGGTGTGCCGAGCGATCCGTAATGCCGCACGCCGCTTCCCACCAGAAACGTAATGCCTGCGCCCCCGAATCGCGCGAAGGAAGTGGAGAAAGCGAACGCACTGGCGCGGCATTCTGTGGGATATTGTTCGGGCAGCCAGAGAGTGTAGACGGCGAAGTTAGCTCCGCCGAAGCCGAGAAAGAAAAGACAGGCGAAAAACCACGGCAACGCGCCGGCCCCAAGGTAGAACACCTTGCCGAAGGTGAGCGCGATAAACACCATCATCAGCGTAAAGAAAACCGCGAGCGCGCCGCGCCGGCCAAGTCGTTCCGCCAGCCAAGGCATCGCCAGACATCCGAGAATCGTAGCAAACGAAACCAGCATGACGCCCCACGAAGCCAGTTGCGCGGCTGCCGGGCCGACGTGTCCCGCCGCTTCAGCAAGAGCAGTTATCGCTGCGGGAACGTAGACGGTTCCGGCCCACAGACCGCAGATGGAAGCCAGCATCAGTAAGGCGTTGACGACAGTGCGGCGACGCCAGGAGGGCGAAAACAGAATCGCAAAAGGACGCCAGACTGACCACGACCGGACCACACTCTCTTTGTTTTTCCAGGCTGCGGGTTCCACAACGCCATGGCGAACCCACGCCAGCACCAGGGCCGGTAGACCACCGACAATAAACATGGAACGCCAGCCATAGTGGCTGCCGATTCCGTAGTTGGCCAGCGCCGCGAGAAAAAAACCGACGTAGTAGCCGGTATGCATGAACCCGGCGCCCATTCGGCGGCGATGCTCGGGCCATTCTTCGGCCACGAATGTACCGCCCATGGCCCATTCGCCGCCAATGCCGATCCCAGCCAGCAACCGCAGAACAGCCAGTTGCCACACGCTGGTGACGAAGGCGCTCAGGAACGTGAACACCGAATACCAGACGATAGTCAGCATCAGGGTGCGCACTCGGCCGAACTTGTCTCCAACCGGACCCCATAGGAAGGCCAGTCCCCAGCCGATCAGGAACAGCGCAAACAGCAGAGATCCGTAGTAGCCGATGTTGCCTTTGGTGGCGGCGATGCCGGACCGGGGCAGCAATTCGCGGACTGCGGGCACGAGCACGAGCGCGTAGATGACCGAGTCCATGCCGTCGAGCGTCCAGCCGCCCCACGCCGCCCAGAAGCCGCGAATTTGATTTCGAGTTAGGGGCGCAGACGCGGTCGCTGTGGGGTGCGTTGTTTCGTCTGTAGCGGAAGACGCCATGATAGGGGGGAACTATATCAAAAGGCGGCGGTGGCGCAACGAAAAATGGCATGTCGCTCGGCTTGGCCTTGCCTGTGAATTCCTTTCAAAAATAAATTCAGCGCGACTGGTTGATTCGGGCGCTGTTGAGGTGTGCTGCGGGGTCCGCTTTCGATACCCCCTCCCCCCTGGGGTCTAATGGAATCACCACGTTAGCAAGAAATTCTCGGCAAAATTCGGATATCAAAGAACTTAGATACTAAAATCCGTGAAGCAAAGGACTTAGGGGCGCGGCGATACGGGTTCACCCAACCGTCACGGCCTCGACCATGATCGCTGATTTGAATTGAGCCGGCAAGGTTAGATATCACAATGGGCTTGTGGATTTCCGCATGAAGCTGTGCGGCGAGAGGTGCGGATGCTGACGCGACACCGGAGATCCGTTCGGCTCCGCTCAGGACAGGCTCTTCGCTCCGCCTGAAGTACGGCTGCGCTCAGGGTGACGCCGAGATGGGACATCGAGCCAAGGTGTGTTGCGCCCAGCTTTGCTATTTCACCAGGGGCAGCTCCAGCGAACTCGGGTGATCGCCGTCGTGATAGAGCGTGACATGCGCGGTGTGCGCATCTTTCCCGGATTCCTCCGCCACCACGCCGCCGCTGTTGTAGTTTTTCTCGGTGTAGATGCTGTTCGGGGAGGTCAGCACGAGCCGCAGTCGACTCCCTTTCGCAATCCGTCGTGAGAAAAATGTGAACCCGCTGAATTCGTAACGGTAGATCTCTCCTGGCTTAGCCAGTTTCTCGGTGACGGCAGAATCGCGGTAGCGCGCGCGTATCTGGTCTCCCGTGAGTTGGATGCTCTTGCCATCCGGCATAATCTCGTACAGGTTCACGCTGAAGTCGGTGTCGGGCACGTCCATCGACATCCACACCACCAGCTTCACGAAGCCGCTGATCTCGGTGTCTTCGGTGAAGGGTTGGCTGTGATACACCACGCCGTCGCCGAATAAATTCAAAGTATATCGTTCGTCGGTGATGTTGTTCTTGATGTCTTCCTTTTCGAGTTCCGCCGGCCGTACGTCGAGGGGATCGTAAACGTATTGATCGGGCTTTGCGGTGGCGGGTTTGTCTTCACTCAGCGTGCCCGAGTGGAAAGCGTCGTTCGCCTCTCCGTTGCTGGAATTCAGATACAGGATTCTCTTCGCAGTCGAAACCGCTTCCAGGCTGTCGGCA
>Ga0209693_10000560_pt1 | contig 15260 bp, 15 predicted proteins | sample HubBroMetageWRM3_FD_188345 | JGI IMG/M metagenome (GOLD analysis project Ga0209693, IMG submission 188345) | Warmed soil microbial communities from the Hubbard Brook experimental Forest, New Hampshire - Hubbard Brook CCASE Soil Metagenome WRM 3... | ecosystem: Environmental > Terrestrial > Soil...
GGCGGTGTTGGTGGCGGTCCGGATCGGGGTGACCGTGTCGGTATAGGCGTTGGTGACATATGCGGTCTTACTGTCCGGGGTGATCGCGATGGTGATAACGAAGGGCCAGGCAGGACCGATGCGAATGGGTCTGAGGGCGGTGTTGGTGGCGGTCCGGATCGGGATCACCATGCCCTCCTTGTCCTGGCTTGAGCCCAGGTCCAGGACATAGATGGTCTTGCCGTCCGGCGTGATTGTCATGCTGAAGGAGCCCTCCGGTACTTTGATGGGAGCGAGGGCGGTGTTGGTGGCGGTCCGGATCGGGGTCACCGTGCCGGAACCGCCGTTGAGGACGTAGGCGGTGCTGCCGTCCGGGGTGATCGCGATGGGCCACGGATCCCGTCCCACCTTGATCGGGGCGAGGGCGGTGTTGGTGGCGGTCCGGATCGGGGTCACCGTGCCCGACTGGTAGTTGGCGACGTAAGCGGTCTTCCCGTCCGGGGTGATCGCGATGGCCCACGGATTGCCGCCGACCTTGATGGGGGCGAGGGCCGTGTTGGTGGCGGTCCGGATCGGGGTCACCGTGCCCGACTGGTAGTTGGTGACGTAGATGGTCGTGCCGTCCGGGGTGATCGCGAAGGCCCGGGAGTCCTGCCCCACGGTGATCGGCGTGAGGGCGGTGTTAGTGGCGGTCCGGATCGGGATCACCGTGCCGGGGCCGCCGAACAGAGTATTAGTGAGGACGTAGGCCGTCTTGCCATCCGGGAGGAACACGATGGCGCTCGGATTCTGTCCGGCATAGGGGCCTTTGGCGACCCTGATCGGGGGGAGGGCGGTGTTGGTGGCGGTCCGGATCGGCGTCACGGTACCTGACTGGCCGGCTACGTAGGCGGTAACCGGGTGAGCCAGGCCCGGCACCGGGCCATGGCCGCTGGCGGCAGGTGCCGGGCTGTGGATTGCGCTGAACACACCCTGGGTGCCAAGGATCACCCCGACGACCGCGGCAGCGGCGGCCAGCGGTGCCGCCCAGCCCAGCCAGCGGCGGCGCAGCTTCAAGGAGATGGCCAGCCACGGCCCCCGCGCACCGTGGCTGGCCGCAGGGTCGCGGCTCGCGGTGATGGCGGTGATGAGCTGAGCCCGCGCCGGGGCGAGCCGCTGCCGATCGGGCGGCGGCACCGCCGCGCACATGCGCTCAAGCTGCTCCATCTCGTTCATCCCGGTGCATCCTCTCCCGGGCGGGTGGGGTCCCGCCCGCCAAGCGCCTCGCGGACCTTCCGCCGCGCGCGGACCAGCCGCGACGACACCGTCCCCGCAGGCACGTCAAGCGCCACCGCGGTCTCCTCGTAGGAGAGCCCGCTGGCGACCAGGAGCAGCACGTCGCGCTGGTCCTGGGACAGCCGGGCCAGTGCGGCCGCCAGGTCGCGGCGGGCAGCCTGCGCGGCTATCCGGTCGGTGACCTGGTCGGCGATGGGCTCGGCGGCGGGATCGACCCCGGTACGGGCGATAGCCCGGAAGAACCGCACCTCCTCCCGGCGGTGCCGCCCGATGAGCCGGGTAGCGATGCCGTACAGCCACGGCCGCGCGTCGCCGTGCGCCAGGTCGTAATGGCCCCGCCTCCGGAAGGCGACCAGGAAGGTCTCCGCGACCAGGTCATCGGCGGCATCGGGGCCCAGCCGCCGGGCAATATAACGGCCGATCGCCGGCGCATGCCGGTCGAACAGCACCCCGAAACACTCCGGCGCGTGCAGCGACCGCGCGATGAGCGCAGCATCGTCGCCGGCACCCGGGCCAGCATCAGCCGGGCCGGCCGCCTGCCGCGCCGCGTCACCCATATCGGCCCCTTGAGTCCGGACTCGGTCCATCCTCTATCACCCGATGAAGCCATCCTTGCTCCCGAACCAGGCCAGCGGCCGAACTGCTACCCCGACCGGGCCTTCCTCGATCCAGCGCAGGTACTCGGACGGGGGAAACGCTCCGGTGGTCGCCGAGCAGTCCGGCCCGGACCGCTTGAAGGTCTCGAACGTGGCCACGTTGATCGGGATGATGAGCCGGCACCGCAACTCGCTCAGTTCACGCTGGCCGTGGCCGATGGGGAGGCTGACCTCCTGCACCGCCGTGCCCGCCTGGTCAAGGGCCTGCACAGCGTCCGCGACGACTGCGGCGACCTCCGGCTCGACGGGGAAGACGCCGAAGTCCGGCCTATAGGCGATCCGCCATCCGCGGATCGGCCGCCGCGCGGCCGGCAGCGGGTCGGCGCGCTCGCCGAGGGCGAACGGGTCCCTGGGTCACAGCCCGACAGCGCCTCGATCACCAGGGCGGCATCTTCCACCGAGCAGGCGAGCACGCCCTCGAACAAGAACGGTGCAAGCCGGTGAACGCGTTCGGCCGGGCTACGTAAAGGACACGGCCGAAGGACTACTTGTGGTCTGACCTGCACAGACACGGGAACACCAGCTCACGGCGCCGGTGACACGCTCGACCCGGAGACTTGGGACAGCTCTGCAGCGCCGCGCGCAAACGCGCATCCACGGCACAGCCTTGCGGATGCAGTACGGCTTGCCTGGGACAACTCCGGACTCGATGGCCAGGCTGATTCTCGCTGGCGAGACAGTCACAGGCGAACACGGAGGCCCTGCGAGCAGGGTAACGACCACGGCAGTCCCGGCGACTGCCAGAAAAGTGAGGACGACGGCCATCAGGCGACGCACCTTTCCTATCGCGTTCGGCGCGCGTAATCCGCGATCGAGCATGAAGGTCGCTCACTTTCGGGTCCGGTCCCGAAAACCTTCTGTCTTGCCAGAACGCGTGTTTCAGATTACGGATCGGCGAGTTTTGAGCGTTTGACGTGCCGTCGCTTGGCTCGGTTCCAGACTTGGCGGAACCAAAGCTCTGATTAGCTGTTCGGGCGAGTCAGCATTGACGTGCGCGGCAGCCTCGCCTCGTCCCCAGCCGCCGCACCAGCAATCACCGGGCCCAACCGGAAATTTGACCCAAGGGCCGGATACAGGTAAAGGGGCAGCCCGCCGGCGGAGCCCCAGCCAAACACATGACGCAGACACATAACGGGGTAATCGGAGCGCCGGCAGCTACCCGCTTGGCAGGGACGTCACGCGCGCCGAGTCGGCGATCTGAAATTGTTCGGGCCAAAGACAATGTGTCCGCTTATAGCGGTGCGTGACCGAAAGGAACGCTAGCCGGGCCTGGTTCGGCCATGTGGATCGAGGTCTATGTGACCTGCCGGATACAAGACGGCATGTACGCCTGAAACCATAGCGCCAGGAAGTCGTTGAGACGGGACAGGCCGCAGGCGTCGCGTAGCCGCCATCGCCGCGCAGACAGCCTATTCTGAGCCCCCTGATCCCCGGCCGCTCCGTCGCCGGGGATCAGGATCCTTCCAGGTTCCTGATTCGGGCCCGGTGCCGCGTAGGTGTCCGGAATGTGAGCTCGCCACACATGCGATAGTCCTATATAAGCGCGCCGCGCGTTTGTCGCGGGAGAAGGGTTGGAGCGAGTATGGCACAGTCATCTGCAGGTCAGGGGTTGCTGGAGGACCTGCCTGATCGCGTCGAAGCAGAACTTAAGAAGCTCCTATCGCCGGGCGAGGGAGTGCCTTTGAAGATCAAGGGCGCTTGAAAAGAGGGCCCCGTATGCACAGACTGGCGCGTTATGATCGTCAAGAGCGCATGGACGTCCTCGACCAACGAACGGCCACCGGAATCCAGGTGGGGTGGCGTTCCCATAACGATCGGCGTCTCGAAGGGGCGCAAATACCGAGCCACAAGTGGTGGTTCTACGACTGGTTCCGCTGGACCGTGGCACTGACATCTCGGGCGGCCGACTGCGAGCCAGTGTCAGTTGAGCGCGCGCTCTACATCCTGGGCGCGCAGACAGCGAACGAACTGGCGCCAAATGGAAGCGGCGTGGAACTTGAGCGAGTACTACTGCGCGGTACTTAGCCAAGTCGACTTGTAGCCGCGGGCACCTAGGCAAGATCGGCGCTAAGGTCCTTCACCGTAAACGGTTTGTTTAGCTCCGACGTCTCCAGGATGCCCTATATCCCGTCTTACCCGCCAGTAGCATGACCTCAGCACCCAAGCGCTAAGCCGCCAGAGCCCCACTGAAGGACCATGCATGAGCATTCCGCCATCCTCCGGCAAGGTTTACCTGTTCAACCCTCCGCCTAACTGGCCGCCGCCGCCACCAGGATGGACTCCGCCGCACGGCTGGACGCCTGACCCATCGTGGCCTCCGCCGCCTTATGCCTGGCAGTTGTGGGTGGAGGCTCCCTCTGCTGTCGGTACAGAGCAGGGCGCTGTGGCGGGAGTTGCCGCTGGCAGCTCACGGAGACTGCCAAGATGGGTGGTCATCGGCGTCGCGGTTGCCGTCGGCCTCATCATCGCCGCCGTGATGCCTGGCGTCCTTGGCCATGTGCTCGCCCTCATCGTCTGGCTTGCAGCAGCCTGGTCGTGCCTGAGGCCAGCGAGGGCGCACACAGCAAGCGCGGCCAGAACGTGGGCACGGGTTGGTGTTGCCGCATTCGCATGCCTGGCCGTGTATGCAGGCAGCCTGGCCATCGTGGGAGGGGTCGCATCACCGAACTGGTATACCAACGGCTACAATTATGCGATCGCCTCGTACCAGGCCTCCAACAGCCCCGCGGACGTCTATGGCTCGGATGGGATATCGGGTTCGGAGTATCTGGCATGTCGGTACGTCTATCTCAATGACATTCCTCGCTCGGGAGAAGGAACAGATACGGCAGGGGTTGCCTACAACGCGCCATCAGTAGAGGCGCCCGAGAGTGCAGCCGAGGCATGGGTCAACGGCTGCACCGCCGGACTGCAGCATGTGGGGCAGTAGCCGTGCTCGTCCCATCCTCCGTGCACCCGCAAACAGTTCGTGGCCAGCGGCTAAAGGGTCATTGGTAGATTGACCATCTCGCAATGTGTGGCACCCGAGCCCAAAATTGCTGGAATCCGGGATAAGTCTAGCCAATAGGCATATTCTGATGCCGCGGACAGCGTCGAGAGCCCAGGGTTCGGTACGAGGCCTGCGCATGCAGCCGAGGAAGGCGAGGTCTACCCAGTGGCTGCCTGTTTGAATACGGAGTGGCTGCTCGCGCTACAATCGCTCGTGGCGGGCTGTAGCGTTCCTTGACGCTGATAACGTCGCGACGTGCCGACATCTGAACTAGGAACTCGCCTTGGTTAAAGTTCACGTACTCCAGGTGGATCGCAATCCTGAGAACATCGCCGAACTGGAAGCGGGGATCGCTGCGGGTCGCACGATAGACGACTGGCAGATGCCCAGGGACGCTAAGCCGGGTGACCTAGTGATCTGGTATGCCGCTGGCCGTCAGAAGTACATAGCCCGGGGATGGATGGATGCCATCCCGACGGAGGTCAGGGAAGGTCCCGGACCCTATCGCGGCCCGGTGGCCGACATGGAGCGGATCGAGCCGTGGGTGGACCGCAAGAAGGTGATCACAGACTGCGGGATCGACGGCGGCGTCGAGTCCTACCAGACGGTGGACGACGAATTCGCGGCGGGTTTCCTGAAGTCGCTCGACCTGTCGCACCTCATCCCGCGCCTGAGGCTCGCGCAACTGTGTCCGACCTGTCACCAGATAATGCCGCTGACTGGCATCTGTGACAACTGCAGTTAGAGGAATCAATCCGACTGTTCGCGCGGATTCAGGCGAGCACGAGGCATCCATGCCGCGAGGAGAGAAGCATCCGGCGCCTCAGCAGACTTCCGAAGGAAGTTACGCCTCGACGCGCTACCGCTAGCCCCTGACGAGCACGAACCGTCCCAGCGATCAGGAAAGGACAACCCGGGGCCCGTGGAACCTCCGGCCACCCGGCCGGCCAGCCGGGCTATCGTCATACCCCAGCACTAAAATCCGGGTCCAGAACGTGGCCCCGAGATCATCCAGCGCCAGCCATCAACCCCGATGAAAGATCAGGGCTAGTCGGGCGTAAGGGCGCCCAGCGCTGGATGCGGTCCCCGGGCGCGTACCAGATGATCGCTCAGTTGCCGCGACACCACCGGTCCAAGGGCGGAACCGAAGCAGTCCTTTACTAAGGTTTGGCTTCGGAGATGGGAACTTATATTGACACTCGCCCTTGCGCTGTTCATACTGTGCCCATGATGGGCATGCGGGTGCCAGGGACAGGGGCTTCCGAGGACCGCCTCTACCGGTGCACCGCGCCTGGATGTGAAAATACTGCTATGAGTGACTATCCTCCTATATGCGCGAAACATGACATTCCAATGGTAGAGGTCCAGGAGGAGGCGGAGAACCCAAGGACGGGATAGAGGAAAGGCTGATCTGTACCTACCCCTCGTCCTAGTTGGTACCGGGTACCCTTCTCCTTATCTGCTGGCCTATTTCCAGGAGAGCTCCGCCGTAGCCGCGCGCGCTGGCGATTGCCGCCTCGTAGCATACGTATGACATCGCGCAGTAGGCCCCCGCGAAAAGCGCCACACCCCACGGTGGCGCCGCGTCTATGAGCAACGTAATTCCCAGCAGAGCGAGGGCGATGAAAACGAGGACCATGCAGCAATACATATCAAGGCGCGTCCGGAATTCTTTATGCTCTGCCCTAAGAGCGGATGGCAGCTCGTGATGATGACGGATTACAAAGCCTTCTAGATTCTCGCTGCGCGCCAGAGGCAGTTTCTCTTCGGATGCCCGCAAGACGTTGCCGAGACGTGTCGGCAGCACGCGATTAGAAACGGGATAAGAGTCAAGCCTTGCCCGGATGCAATCCATCTTGTACCGCGTATGGGATGGTAGTTGAGCCCTCCAGTCGATCTGGGCAATCGTTCTCTCTACGTCGGGCGTAACTTTCCTGGGAGCTCGCTGGTGGAGCCTATCATCTATGATATCCAGCGCGGCCCGGTCATAGGCGCCGTCCATAGCCAGCATTTTATGCCGGGCTTTCATGAACGCGTCTCGCTCATCCTGCTGGTGCCTGCCCTGCAGCCTGCGCCGTTTAGCTTCGTGTCGTCGTATCCTGAAGGCAAGTCCGGCCTGAATTACTCGGTTAGTCGAGTTATAGTAGCCCTCGAGGAATCTGATACTTTCAAACTCGAATGCTTGAGTTATGATTGTCGCTAGCAACAAGGAGAAGGCCAGGACGATCAGCGTTCCCAGCGGCTTTCCCGTAAGCTCCTTAATCGCGCCAGCAATGTTGAGATTGCGATTGCTGTGCAACTGCAGGAGCAGGGCTACGTTTCCAACTAGCATCGCCGCAGGTAGCCATGCGCTAATGCTTAGCTGGTCAAGAATGTTACTCAGCAGCTGAGACAGTCCGCCCGACCCGGAACTCTCATCCGGAGCGTCGCTGTCCGCCCCTGGCCTTGTATCGGCGGCCGAGGACTCTGATGCCATCCTCAAAGGATCACTGAAGTCCCGCTCAGGGCAACGGTGACACGCCGATAGATTTATGCCGTCTTGCACTACTGTCCACTGCGCGACGTCCTGGGTCGGCTCTGTGCCATGCGGATCTCGTATCGCGACCTCAGTTGACTCGGATCGATGCATGGGCTGTGACTGACCGGAATCCTGTGTGACGGCCATGCATGCCCCTGGCAGCGGTTGAATGTGTTGGCATAGGGAGATGACAGTCGGGACCCTACGGTGGCCCGGCCATATCGCTTTCATGTACGTGTGCTCGAACATAGTAACGAGAATCTCTAGTAGAGTCAACTAGAGTATCGAAAGGTATCGCCTTACCAGCAAGTTAGCCGACACATGGCCTGCAGCCAGCGGGGCACTGGTGAGCCCGAACCGGAACCCGAGGCGGTACCATGACGCCGGCTGAGGCGATCGCCGCGGCTGAACTGGCCGAGGCCGAGATCCGTTACCGCAATCAGGCAGCGCGGGAGATGTACGCCCGCGACGGCCAGGCAGAGCGGGCCGCGGCCTGGCAGCGCGGCACCGCGCCCGTCGTCCACGGGACACCGCCGCCGAGCTCGAGGAACGGCGGCGGGGACGAGGCGGCCGGGCTCACTTCGCCGACCTGCGGCCCGGCGACTTCCCCGGCCGCACCCGCCAGCCGGGACCCGAGCTCGAGCTGGAGGCCGGATGACCTGCCACCGTATGACCCCCGAAGAGATTGATCAGGCGAACGCCGAGTTCCGGCAGTGGCGGCTGCCGGTGCTGACCCTGGGACTTATCCCGGAACCCGAACCCGAGATGGAGGCACGTGCATGAACGGCCACATCACCAAGCCGGGCCCGCTGGCGGAGGCCGGGCAGTGACCGCGGGCAGTGACCGGCCCCCGGCCGGTCCGAGCGCTCACCCGGCGGTGCAAGCGGCATATGCGGCGTACCTGGACGCCTGGATTGACGTCGCGAACCTGCCCGGCGTCAGCGAGCGCTCCGCGGCGCAGGCCGCCGCTGCGCAGGAAGCCAAGTACCGCCTCTACGAGGCAGACAAAGCCCACCACGAGGCCTGGCCCGCCGCCAACAGGGAGGCACGCCCGGAGCTGTACCGCGACGGCCACCCTGACGTATGACGGCCGCCGACTGGCAGGCCAAGTATCCGCTGCTTAACATGGATCGCGGCGTGCCCATCTCGTATGACCTCGGCCTGTCCGCCGACCGGGCGGCCCGGGATAAGTCGGCCGCCCCGGAAATGATCGTGCCGGAACCGGAGATCGGGTGAGCGAACCCCGATCCGGTAGCAGCACTGGCCGCACAGCTCGAGCAGTTGCGCGGCCAGCTGGCGCGCGACACGGGCGAGACCGGCAGGTCACCCCATTGACCACGATCCAGGTGGGCCCGATCGGCTCGGTCAGCGTTCCTCGCGGTCGCGTAGCGTGACGAGCGGGCACATTGTAATTAGCTCGAACAATTTCAGGTCGCCGATTATCTGGAGTCCTTTTCAGGGTGTCTTCTCTGTAGCTGACGTGGCCTTCGAGCTACGGCGTAGCCACGCGGTGTCTCCGACATGATCTACGCATGTCCCCTTGTCGCTGCCGCTTTTCGGTTCTACGTTTGATACGGGAGCGGTCCGCGACTACATGTCCACGCTGCGGAGAGCCAGGTCAGACACGCTGTTTCGCCGAAGACTCCAGATAACGCCGAATAGGCGCGGCTAAACATCGATGCCCTTCAGGCGTTCTACCCTAAGCAGATCGTCCAATTATGAACGTTTCTGAGAGGCATGGTTCGTATTTGCTATAGGGGACAGCACACGCCTCAGATCGACTTAACGCATTATTCGCGGAACCGATGCGCTACGGCCACCATCGATACACGTCCACAACCGAATTGATGCATTCTGCCCGGCGGACATCTCGTGGGCAGCTAGGGCGACCTGGTGGCCCGCCTGCCGTAGCTGCTGCCCGAACCGATGAAGGGCGCGACATTAGCCACGAACCGACCGTCACGATCAAGATCCGCACCGTGACGATTCCGCCGGTTCAATCACACAAGTGTTATAGGATGCGGGCATGTGGACTGTTCGGTACCTGCCCGAGGCTGAAGAAGAGCGCCAGGCGCTGCCAGCGCAAGAGCACCCCTCGTTGATCAACGCCGAGCGGAAACTCGCGGCGCTTGGGCCGAAGCTGCGAGCGCCACATACGAGCGCGGTGCGCAGAGTCCGGGGAACGCTGCGGGAGCTGCGCCCCCGAGCTGGCCAGAGTCCGTACCGAGCCCTGTACCGGCAGGTGGGTCAGGACTTCGTGATCGCGGCCATCGCCCGGACGGCAAGTCTGACCGCCGGGGCTTCGATCGGGCCGCGCAGGTGGCCATGGAGCGTCTGGCGGCCGAGGAAGGACTATAACAATGTCCGCATAGGTTGTAGTAGAATGAAGACAGCCAGAGACAGCCAGAGACTGTGACAGCCACAAGCACTACGTACAGCAGCCACTGCACAGCAGACACCGCCAGCCAAAGACCAGCCACAGAGACCAGCCATCATGCAGCCATTGCCACCGCATGCCCGCAAGCAGCCGATTGCCGTAACCACAGCCGCCGCGATGATCGTCATAGCCATGACGGTCGTCATAACCATGGCCAGCAACTGGGGACGTAAGTCACCAAGCCTTAGCCGCCGGAAGCCGACCCTGGCCCAGAAAGGAGGCTTGGAGTGAGGAGGTGGAATCGCTCATGGTTAAGGTGTCGGACTTGAAGACTGCTAGCCAGATCGCGGAAGAGGAGATGGAGGCCAGCCCGGCGATCAGGCGCGAAGTGGAGCGGACGGCGCTAGCCAACGCCGTTGCGATTCGGGTCATCGAGTACCGAGCCGACCATGACCTGTCGCAGACGCAGCTTGCCCGGCAGCTAGGAATGCATCAGTCCGCCATCGCGCGCCTCGAGGCTGGTGACCATGAGCCATCACTGTCTACTCTCGCCCGGCTGGCCAAGGGCCTGGGGATTGACTTTCAGATCGACATCTCGCCTGAAGGGCACGTCGAGCTGCGCTCAGCCGGACAGAATCAGCCGGAACAGCCGATGGAGCACTCTGCATTCCAGGCCCTCCTGCAGTCCATCGCAGCGAGCATTCGTGCCCAACGTTGGAGCCGGGAAGCGATTGAGCTGGGTTTCATGTCCTACCAGGAGTGTTCCCCGCGGGATCTGGGGGGCGGTACGAAACATCACACCATGGATCAGCTCCTGGTCCGATGGAAGGCCAACCGAGGCCGCGAAGAGGAGGAAGACGTGATCCTCGCCGAGCTGGAACGGCTCTTGCATAACGAAGAGAAGGTCGACGAGGCCCATCAGAATGCGCGGTAGTTAAACAGTTGGCCGGTCCTGCAATTTCACTCTGGCCTTAATGTTCGCATTCTCCGCGGCTGGCCGCGAACTGGCTGGTGTGGACTTTGGGTCACGATGGCCTTACCGTCGGCGTTGACGGCCCCCGCAGCTGACGATGCCTGAATGCTGGCCGCTCATCGGCCGGTAACGGCGAGTACTGGCATTCTGGCGCTGCGCTCGGCGCGGACCGGGATAAAGGAGGCTTGCGGCCCAGCGTTCTTGCGTTTATCGTGTCGGTGTTCGATGCTGGCCAGATGGCTCGTGATCATCGTGCACGTGACCGCGACCGGCTGCTCATCGCCCGGCTGGACGGTATCGCCCGCCGGCATGCCCGGTGGGGCGGGCTGACCGAAGCCGAGAAAGCGCCCGGGGTGACGGAACTCCACGGGGTCGCCGGGGATCGCCGCGACCTGCTGGCCGAGGTCGCGGGGCTGGCGCTCGGCACGGCTGAGGGCAAGGGCCAGGAGTATCAGGCGCGGGGGCAGGCGATCGCGGAACTGTGCCGGATGGCTGGTGCCGACGAGTCGCTGATCCCGCAGTGGCATCAAGCCGGCCGCCAGCGCGCCGCGATGGCGGCAGGCCGCCGTTCAGCTAGGCCGCGCTGATATACAGCACGGCCTAGCTGACGGCGTCAAGGGCGCCAGCGGTGATCGGCGGATCCATCACGAGCCCTGACGACGGTACCCTCCGTGCTTCGGCGATTCTGGGGCACGACTAGGCTCAATGCCTGGGAGCTGGACGGTTCGTCGGAAAGACCCTGGAAAGCACGTTTACTGGTCCCGGCGCATCTCACTCATCCCGGCAGATCCGGGCAGTGTCCGCCGCCGGGTCATAGCACAGTGGGGCACAGATCACCAGTTCAGTGAGATCATGAGGCCCGTCCCGGCAGCCTAGTCACGCGAGCTCTAGCCCTGCGGGGTTCTTCGGCCATTCCCTAGGCCCACGGGCCACACCCAGCCTCTGGGTCCGGAGATAGGCAAAATCGTCATCCGGGCAGACTGAACCTCTGTCCGCTGGACGGCGTTAAGTCAACGTAAGCTCTGGCGCTGGCCAGTTAGTGTTCTTGCAGCTCAGCGAGCATCTATGGTGATCATGTGACGGCTCGGCCTATTGATCCTTTTGGGGCTGAGTATGCCTATGTCCAGGTCGCGGACGATATCGAGCGGCGGATCACCGAGGGTGAGATCACAGCCAAGCTCCCTAGCGAGCGGAGTTTCGCCGAAGAGTACGGGGTGGCATACACCACTGTGCGGCATGCGATGGCGGTGCTACGCGAGCGAAGGATCATCGTCACGGCGCACGGCAGGGGAACCTTCGTGACACCCCGTTAGCCGAAGATCTTGTCCATTACCTCGGCGCCTTGGGTGAGCGCGGGGCGGATCTCATGGCGGTAGACCGACTCGGTCGTGGCCGAACGGTCGTGCCCGGCCAGCAGCGCGATGCTCTCCACGGGTACGCCGCTTGCGGATAGGACCGACACGAAAGTGTGCCTCATCTCCCGGGGCACCCAGTCTTCGCCCAGACCTGCCTTCTTCGTGATTATCCGGAACGCGCGGATCACATTGTTCGCGGTCAAGGGCGTGCCGATCCTGGACGTGAAGACCAGGCCATAATCCTGCCAGAGTTCTCCAGCCCTCAGCCGGTCCCTAGCCTGAAGCACATGGTGCTGCCGCAACGCCTCGACGCATCGTTGCGGCAGCGCCAGCGTTCGCCGTGACTTCTGGGTCTTGGTGTCCCCGCCATGCCGCTCGGAGCGCCAGACGTAGACCGCGTAGCGGTCATCTCCCGCCCTGGCGGCATCGAATCGGGCCGTGGTGACGGGCTGCCATCCGGTCGCATCATCTACCCAGGTCACTACGTGATCCCAGCGCAGCGCGCGGGCTTCCTCGGTGCGGATGCCGACCAGCAGGCTCAGCGCGACGTACGCGTGCCACCGAGTGGGCTCTGCCGCGGCCAGCAAGGCCTTGGCCTGGTCGAGCGTGAAGCTCTTGGACGGCCGCCCGCTGCGGCCTCGAGGAGACTTGACCAGGGCCGCCACGTTACGCCCGACAAGATCGTCCGACTCAGCGTGCCGTATGGCCCGCTCCAGCGAGTTGCGGGTGATCTGAAGAGAGCGAGTGGAGTAGCGGGCCACGAGCTCGCCGAGCGCCGACCGGACATCGCCCGCAGACAGGTCACGCAGCGGCCTAGCACCGATCATCTCCAGCACCGGCTCGAGCAAGCCCTCGTAGAGGGTACGGGTCCGCTCGGATGTGCCGTCCAGTCCCTCACGTAGCCAGTCTTCGACGGTCTGCCGCACCGTGTAGGTACGCGATGACTTGACCCCCGTGTTCAGTTCGTCGTGCAGCGCCTTGAGCTTGGCACGGACCTCTTGCTTGGTCTTGCCGGAGACCTTCCGCCGAGTCCGCTTCCCGCCAGGGCCGTAGCCGACAGAGACCGCGCCTATGTACCGGTTCCTGGCAGCGTCGAAATAGATGCCGTCCTCGCCATGCCCGCGGCGACGAACTGTGATCTCGGACATAGCGGGAGCGTAACACTTTGGCTCCCAGTTTGGCTCCCAGCGGCACCGCCCGAGAAGGCTCTAGGCCTCTGACCTGCGCCCCGACCGCGACTCGAACGCGGGACCTACTGCTTAGGAGGCAGTCGCTCTATCCGCTGAGCTATCGGGGCCCGGTGGCTAGCTTACCGGCGGGTCACGTCAGGCGCAGCCGGGTGGCGGGCTCTGGGCAGGGGAAGCGGAGGAGGGAACGGGGTGCCGACACCACGATCCGTTCGGCCAAAAATGTTTTTTAAGTGTTGCTGTGATCAGCGGTGGTGTGGTGTAGTGCCGGGGCGGGCCGGGCGGCGCGAAAGTCTTAGTCAAACCTGAACTTCTTCGAGGGCAGGTCCTTAGTAAGTGGTCGGGCATGATTTGCATCAGAGTTCCTTGCTCGCCACGGCCAACGTCCCTGCCGCGGTCGTGGAGGACGTCGGAGGGTCCGCGTTGATGAAGCAACCCTGCAGCCTCATTCATGCGGACCCTCCGAGGGACACCAATCCAGACTCCCGCCGCTAGCGCGGCGTGTCCTGGTCCGGCCGGAACGGGGCGCCGTGACCGGGGACGATGAGCGTGGCGAAGCCGAGCAGCAGGTCGCGGCTGGCGTGCAACTGGCCGGCGTCGGCGCCGAGGGGGTCCTCGGGCGGGCCGAAGGCGGCCCACCAGGCGTGAGTGCACACGACCAGGTCGCCGGCGGTGGAGGCCACGGTGGAGATGTCCTCGGCGGTGTGGCCGGGGGTGCGCAGCAGGCGGACCGAGGGCGCGAGTTCCAGGCCGTCGGCGTCGCGGTCGATCCAGCGGTCGCCCACGTAGGTGGCCCAGTGGTCGTGGATCCGGGCCGCGGGGAACAGCGCGGCGTTCACCGTGTGATCGGGATGGTGGTGGCTGAACACCACGTCCGTCACGTCCCCGGCGGCCGGGCCGTGCTCGGCCAGCGCGGTGAGCAGAGCCTCGCGGGAGGCCACCATGCCGGGGTCGACGACGATCACCGCGTCGCCGTCCATGATCAGGGTGACCGTGCCGGCCACCCGCTCGTCGTCGCCGTCGCGGCCGACGTAACCCTCGTTCAGCACGTGAACCGTGGCAGTTCCGCCCGGCGCGATGTTCAGGTCAGTCACGATGCTGACCTTACTTACCCGGCGAAGCCGTTCGGGGGTCTGGGGGGTCGGCCCCCCAGGAGCTAACAGAGTTAGGGGAGGTCGAACGGGAGGGGGAGGCCGTCCACGGCGTGCGCGCAGAGGTCCTCTTCGCGCTCGTCGGGGAGCGCGGCGATGATCCTGGCTACCAGGTCGCGCAGGCGCTTGATGTTGGCCGCGAAGACCTCGAACACCTCGGCCTGGGTGACGCCCTCGCCCTCGTCGACCCCAGCATCGGTGTCGGTGACCAGGGCCAGCGGCACGTAGCACAGGGCGAGCTCGCGGGCCAGGACCGCCTCGGGGTGGCCGGTCATCCCGACCAGGGTCCAGCCCTGGGCGGCGAACCACAGCGACTCGGCGCGGGTGGAGAACCTCGGTCCCTCGATGACGACCAGCGTCCCGGACCCGGCGGGGATCCAGCCGGACTCCCGGGCGGTCGCGATCGCGGCCGGGCGCAGGGAGGGGCAGTACGGGTCGGCGAACGGCACGTGGCAGGCGCCCTCGTCGAAGTAGGTCTGCTCGCGCATGCGGGTCCGGTCGACCAGCTGGTCGGGGATGACCAGGGTGCCGGGGCCGTAGGACGGGGTCAGGGAGCCGACCGCGCTGGGGGCCAGGATGCGGCGCACGCCGAGCGAGCGCAGGGCCCACAGGTTGGCCCGGTAGGGGATCTTGTGCGGCGGGAACCGATGGTCACGGCCGTGCCGGGGCAGGAATGCGACCCGCTTGCCGCCCACCTCGCCGACCGCGATCGGGTCGCTGGGCGCGCCGAACGGGGTGTCGGTCTTGACCTCTTCGGCGTTCTCGAGGAACTCGTAGAAGCCGGAGCCGCCGATGACGGC
>Ga0209693_10000563_pt1 | contig 15232 bp, 14 predicted proteins | sample HubBroMetageWRM3_FD_188345 | JGI IMG/M metagenome (GOLD analysis project Ga0209693, IMG submission 188345) | Warmed soil microbial communities from the Hubbard Brook experimental Forest, New Hampshire - Hubbard Brook CCASE Soil Metagenome WRM 3... | ecosystem: Environmental > Terrestrial > Soil...
CCGTGAGTCAGGCCGGCCGCTGACCGCGTGCGGCGATCCGGTCGAGCAGCGAACGCCGCCACTGCTCGGTCTGGCTTACCTGGTTGAACGTGAATACGTGCAGGCCCTCCACCACCGAGGCCGGATCGGCCAGCGTGGCGCCGGTCCGTTCCAGCAGCCGGCTGGGGTTGTATCCGGTCGGCGTCCCCAGGCGCAGCAGCCACTCGGTGTGCCCGGTCAGGAACCTGGCCGACTCGGCGACGCCTGCCTTGGTGGCCATCCGCAGCAGCCGCGCCCGGTCCACCGGCCCGGCGATGCCGATGAACATCGGCATCGTGACGCCCCGCGCCCGCACCCGGCGGATCCAGTGCCGCAGCGTGGCCGGGTCGAAGCAGAGGTTGCTGACCAGGTAGGCAGCGTGCTGCCGCTTGTCCCACATCGCCTGGATCGTGATGTCGTCGTCGATCCTCGGGTGGCTTTCCGGGTAACCGGTGACCCCAACCCGGGCGAACGGGCGGCCCAGCTCCGCCAGCCGGTCGAGCAGGGCCAGCGCACTGTCGAAGCGGCCGGCCGGCGGGTCGGCGTCACCGGCCGGAACGAACACGTCATCCACGCCGCACGCGGTGAGGCGGGCCACGATGTCGGCGAGATGGGCGTCGTCGCGGACCAGGCGGGCTGACACGTGCGGGACCACGCGGTACCCGCGGGCGGTCAGCCGCTCGGTCAGGTCAAGGGTCGGGTCGAGCCCCTTGGCCGGGGACGCGGTCACGGTGACGGTCAGGTCCGTCGGCACCCATTCGAGGACGGTCTCCTCGGTGCTCTTGGCCGGGAACACCTCGTACCTGGGCCGCTGCAGCAGCGGCGCCACCCGCGCCAGGCCACCGCGGATCACGGCGCGCCGTCCGCGGCAACCGGGGGAGCGACGTCGCCGAGCAGCAGCGCCAGCTCGCGCTCCAGGCCGCCGGTGCCTACGTCGACCACGGTCAGCGGCAGCCCGAACATGTCGGCGACCCCGGCGGCCTCCGCGTCGAGCGCGTCGTCGCGTGCCTGCGCCAGCCAGACCAGGCGCCGGTAGTGGCCGAAGTAGTCTGGCCAAAGTTCGGGGTGCGCGTCCAGGCCGAGCTCGGCCAGCACCGAGCGGCGGAAGCTGCGCACCAGGAAGTCGGTGAGCAGGTACGTCCCCGGCTCACGCTCGAACATCTCGCGCAGCCGGCCAGGCCCGGCGAATACGTCGTAGCAGTGCAGCCCGGGGAGGCGGCGCAGGTTCAGCCGCTCGCACAGCCCGTCCAGCGCGCCGTAGCTGCCGCAGTCCGCGTAGCCGAGCGCGACCCGCAGGCCGCGCGCCTGCAGCTCGCGGGCCAGGCGCTCGGCGGCCGGGGCGATCCGCTCCGGGTGGTTGTGCAGCAGCGAGGGAAGAGCGTGCAGTTCGAGCGCCCAGCCCCGACGGGCGGCGATCTCGCGGATGTCGCCGCCCAGGGCGCCGCAGGCGATGACCGCGACCTCAGGCGGGGAACTGGAGCTGGTCGACGAAGGCGTCGTTGAAGTCGGCGCGGTCGGAGAGCTCGACATACCTCACCTCCTCCTGCAGCGCCAGGGCCCCGGCCCGCTCGCGGACCGAGAGCAGCGCCATCTTCGCGCCCTCGCCGGCCACGTTCCCGGCGCTGACCACCCGGGCCGCGGGCATCCGGGGGACCAGGCCGAGCCGGATCGCGTTCGCCGGCGACAGGTAGCTGCCGAACGAGCCGGCCAGCAGCACCTGCTGGATGTCGCCGGGCGCCAGCCCGGCCTCGGCCAGCAGGATGTTCCAGCCGGTCGCGATCGCGGCCTTGGCAAACTGCAGCTCGCGCACGTCCCGCTGGGACAGGTAGATCGACCGCGCGACGTCACCCGGCTCGCCGAGCCAGTGCAGCACGAAGACCCGCTCGGCGCCGAGCGTGGTCAGCCGGCCCGCCAGCCCCGGAGCGATCCCGGCCGCCTGCTCCTCGGGCAGGAACCGCCCGGACCGGTCGAGCAGCCCGACGCCGATCAGGCTGGCCACGGCGTCCACCAGGCCGGAGCCGCACAGCCCAGCGGGCTCGGTGTCGCCGATGACCCCTAGTTCCACCCCATCCGGTGTCATCGAGACCGCCTCGATCGCGCCGTCGGCGGCGCGCATCCCGCACCGGATAGCCGCGCCCTCGAACGCCGGGCCGGCCGGGGCCGCGGTGGCCAGCAGCCAGTCCCGGTTGCCGAGCACGATCTCGCAGTTCGTGCCGATGTCCACGAACAGCCGGGTGCGCGCGTCACGGTCCATGCCCGATGCGAGCAGACCGGCGGTGATGTCCCCGCCGACATAAGCGCCAAAGGCGGGGAACAGGAACGCGCGGGCCCGGGGATGCACTGGCAAACCGAGGTCGGTCGAGGCGAGCACATCGGGGTACTCGCGGGCCGCCATGATGAACGGCGCCACGCCGAGCGGCTCGGGGTCGATGCCGAGCGCGATGTGCGTCATGGTCGCGTTGCCGGCCAGCGCCACCTCGCAGACGTCGGCGGCGTCGACCCCGGCCTGCTCGCAGACGTCCGCGGTCAGCTCGGCCAGCGTCTCGCTGGCCAGGCCCGCCAGGGTCGTGAGCGTTCCGGGCTCCATCATGATCGCGCTGATCCGCGTGATCACGTCCGCGCCGAACGGCTGCTGCTTGTTCAGCATCGACGCGACCGCCAGCGGTGTGCCGGTCGCCAGGTCGAGCAGCGTGGCCACAACCGTGGTGGTGCCGAGGTCGAACGCGACCGCGTACAGCCGCGCGGTGGTGTCGCCGGGCTGGACGTCGATCAGCACGTCGTCCACGATGACCGCGGTCACCTTGCAGTCGGCGGCGCGGAGAACCTGGCCGATCGAGCGCACCACCGCCAGGTCGACCCGCAGCTCGAGGTCGTCAAGCGCGTCGAGGACCCGCTCGGTGTCCGTCCGCTGGTCGGACAGGGACGGCTCGGCCAGTTCCAGGTACCGCTTCTGGGCTGCGGGGCGAAGGATGACCTGCCTGCCGACCCCCACCGTGGCCGCCTTCGGCCTGGTGGCCAGCGGCGGAACCTCGATCTGCAGGTCGGTCGCTGCCAGCGCCCGGCAGGCCAGCCGCCAGCCGTCCCGCAGCTCGTCGGGGGAGAACGCCCGGGCGTCGAGCGGCGAGACGGGCACGCCTCCGCCAACGATCCTGATCTTGCATTTCTTGCAGGTGCCGTGGCCGCCGCAGGTGGAGTCGATCGCGATGCCGTTCCAGCTCGCGGCGTCGAACAGGGTCACGCCGGGCGGGACCCGAACCCGCGTCCCGCTGGGCTGGAACTCCAGGTCGACGCGGGCGGGCAGACCGACCGCCGGGTTGGCGGCCGTGGACGTCACGTGGCCGCCTGCGCCTGCGCCTGGGCCTGGGCTTGCTGAGCCCGGTGCGCGGCGATCCAGTTCGCGCCCCACGCGTCCCTGTTCGTGAGCAGGTCGGCCGCCTTGACCGCGCGGACCAGCTGCGGCGAGCGGGCATCCATGATCGCGCTGGTCAGCCCGCTGATGACGGCCATCGGCAGGAACGCGGAGCCGATCGAGGCGCGGTCCGGCATCCCGAACGAGACGTTGGAGGCGCCGAGCGTCATGTTCAGCCCGAACTCGTCGCGGACCAGCCGGATCGTCTCCAGCGTGCTGAGCACCAGCGAGGTGTCCGCGCCGACCGGCATGGCCAGCGGGTCGATGACAATGTCCTCGAGCGGGATGCCGTACTTGCCGGTGGCCACGTCCACGATCTTGCGCACGAGCTCGAGCCGGCGCCGCGGGTCCTCCGGGATCTCCTCCTCGTCGTTCGGCAGCGCGATCACGGCCGCGCCGTGCTCGCGCACCAGCGGCAGGATCGCGTCGAGCCGCTCGTCTTCCGCGGTCACGGAGTTCACCAGGGCCTTGCCCTGGTAAGCGGTCAGCCCGGCCTCGAGCACCTCGATGATCGAGGAGTCCAGGCAGAGCGGCAGGTCGCACACGCTCTGGATCAGCTTTACTGCCCCGACCATCAGCGCGGTCTCGTCGGCGAGCGGCGCGCCCATGTTGACGTCGAGCATCATCGCGCCGCCCGCGACCTGCTGGGCGACGTCGATCTCGATCCTGGACAGGTCGTTGCTGCGCAGTTGCTCCTGGAAGATCTTGCGCCCGGTGGGGTTGATCCGCTCGCCCACAATGCAGAACGGGTTCTCCCCGCCGATCCTCAGTTCCCGGCTGGCCGAGCGCAGGACCGTCTCCATCCGAGCTCCCTCTAAGCGGGCGCCATCGCACGGCGATGGCGCAGCAGTTCCTTGGCCTTGACCACGGCGGCCGAGGCGTCGGAGGCGTAGCCGTCGGCGCCCACTACGTCCGCATACTCCTGGGTCACCGGCGCGCCGCCGACCATCACGATCACCTGGTCGCGCATGCCGGCCTTCTGCAGCGCGTTGATGTTGGCCTTGAACATCGGCATGGTCGTGGTCAGGAACGCGGAGAAGCCGACGATGTCGGGCTGGTGCTCCCTGATCGCGTCGATGAACTTCTCGGGCGCGACCTGGACGCCCAGGTCGATCACCTCGAAGCCCGCGCCCTCGAACATGATGTTGACGAGGTTCTTGCCGATGTCGTGCACGTCGCCCTTGACCGTGCCCATGACGATCTTGCCGATGGTCTGGGCTCCGGTCTCGGCCAGCAGCGGCCGCAGGATCTCCAGCGCGCCCGCCATCGCCTTGCCCGCGATCAGCATCTCCGGCACGAAGAAGTCGCCGCGCTCGAACCGCGCGCCGACCTCCTCCAGCGACGGGATCAGCGCCTCGTACAGCAGTGCCTCAGGGCCGAGCCCCATGTCGAGGCCCTCGCGGGTCAGGCTGAGCACCTCGGGTCCGTTGCCGACCAAGGTGAAGTCGTAGAGCTGCTTCAGGAGCTCGTCTCGGGTCACGCGGCACCCTCTTCTTTCTGCTGCTGGCGTCGGCCCGGCTGGTAGCCGAGCACGGCGGACAGGGCGTTGGCCTCGGTCATGCACCGCGCGGCGATCTCGGGGATCCTGGCCTTGGTGAGCCGGCTCGCCGGGCCGGACACCGACAGCGCGGCGACTACGGTCGCCCCGTCGCGGTAGACCGGGGCGGCCACGGCGACGAGGCCGGGTTCCAGCTCCTCGTTGGTCACGGCGTAGCCGCGGCGGCGCACCTCGGCGAGGTCGGCCGCCAGCGCATCGCGGCTGGTGATCGTGTGCCCGGTGCGGCGGGCCAGACGGCCGGGCGGCAGGGTCGCTGCGTCGTGGGCCAGCAGCACCTTGCCGAGCGCCGAGCAGTGCAGCGGCACCGACAGGCCGACCCAGTTCGTCCCGCCGATCATGTAGGTGCTGTCCACCTGCGCGATCTGCTCCACCAGCCCGCGGCTGGCCACGCCGAGGTTGATGGTCTCGCCGGTGGCATCGCCGAGCCGGTCGAGGAACGGCTGTGCCACGGGGATCAGCCCGGCCTCGGCGCCGCTGCGCCAGGCGTAGGAGACGAACACCTCACCCGGCCGGAACCCGCCCCGGCTGTCCCGCTGCACCAGCCCATTGCGCTCGAGCGCCATCAGCAGCCGCGACGTCGTGCTCTTGGCCAGGCCGGAGGAGGAGGTCAGCTCCGTGAACGTGACCGGGCCCTGGCAGTGCACGACCTCGATCAGCAGTTGCGCTGCCCGATCGACCGCCTGTGTACCGTTCGGGCTGGTCAAAGGGGTTCCTCCCGGGTCAGTTCCATGTTACGGAACTCTGTTCTACGATGTGATCCTAAGTTGGGCTTTGTACAGGGTCAAGCCGGGAACCAGAGGTGGTCATGTTCCGCAACCGCATGCCGCGCTACGAGATCCTCTCTCCGGATGCCGTGGGCGTCCTTGACGCCGGATGGCGGCGCATCGTCACCGAGATCGGCGTGCAGTTCGCCAAGCCGGAGGCCGTGGAGCTGTTCCGCAAGGCGGGCCAGAAGGTGGACGGCGAGGTGGTCTTCCTCGACCCGGAGTTTGTGCTCGAGCAGGTGGCGAAGGCGCCGCGGGAGTTCGACGTGCAGGCCCGCAACCCGGCGAACAGCGTGCACATCGGCGGGGACGAGATGGTGTTCAGCGCGGTCTACGGGTCGCCGTTCGTCCGCGAGGGCGACGTGCGGCGGGACGCCATGCTGGAGGACTTCCGCCGGCTGTGCATGCTGTCCCAGTCCTTTCCCCAGCTGGACTCCGCCGGCGGCGTGATCTGCGAGCCGAACGACGCGCCGCTCGACTCGCGGCACCTGGACATGATCTACGCGCTGCAGACCATCACCGACAAGATCTACATGGGCAACGTGGTGTCCGGCCCGAACGCCGCCGACACGATCAGGATGAGCGAGATCCTGTTCGGCGGGCGCGAGGCGATCGAGGCCACGCCGGCCACGATCTCGCTGATCAACTGCAACTCCCCGCTGCGCTGGGACGACCGGATGCTGGACGCCCAGTTCGAGTACTGCGCGGCGAACCAGCCCGTGGTGCTCACGCCGTTCCTGCTGATGGGCGCCATGTCGCCGGTGACGATCCCGGCCGCGCTGGTGCAGCAACTCGCCGAGGCGCTGTCCGGGATCGCGCTGGCCCAGCTGATCAGGCCGGGCTGCCCGGTGATCTTCGGCTCGTTCCTCTCCAACATCGACATGCAGTCCGGGTCGCCGTCGTTCGGGACCCCGGAGTCCGGGATCGGACTGCTGTGCACCGGGCAGCTTGCCCGTCACTTCGGGCTGCCGTTCCGGACCGGTGGCGGGCTGAACGCCAGCCAGACCTGCGACGCGCAGGCCGCGTACGAGTCGCTGATGACGCTGCTGCCGACGTTCCTGGCCGGCACCAATTTCGTGATGCACGCGGCGGGCTGGCTCGAGGGCGGCCTGGTCTCCTGTTACGAGAAGTTCATCGTGGACATCGAGCTGCTGCGGATGCTGCGGGTCGAGTTCACCCCGCTGGAGATCGACGAGGCGTCGCTGGCGTTCGGCGCGCACGAGGAGGTCGGGCATGGCGGGCACTTCCTCGGCGCCGCGCACACGATGGAACGGTTCCGGGAATGCTTCTACCGGCCGCTGCTGTCGTCGACGGCGAACTACGAGCGCTGGCTGAAGCAGGGCGGCAAGGACGCCACCGCGCGCGCCTCGGAGATCTGCGCCAAGACGCTGGATGAGTACCAGCAGCCGCCGCTCGACGACGCGATCAGGCAGGAACTCGAGGAGTTCGTGACGCGCCGCCGGGCCGAGCTGGGCGATTAGCCGGGCCGGTTAGCAGCCGCGCGTCCCTGAAATGCTCGGCGCGATGCGGACATGTGGTGGGTATCGAAGGGAGCAACCTTGAGATACCCGCAACCTGGCGGCCCGGATGAGCGGCGGCACCGCTTCGAGCAGATGTACGCCGCGAACTGCGGCCCCATCCTCGGCTACGTGCTGCGCCGCACCGAGAACCCGGACGACGCGGCGGACGTGATCGCCGAGACCTTCCTCACCGCATGGCGGCGCCTCGAGGCTGTGCCGGCTGGCGATGAGGCCCGGCTGTGGCTGTACGGCGTGGCCAGGCGGGTGCTCGCCAACTACCGCCGCGGCGAGCGGCGGCGGGCGGTGCTCGCCGACCGGCTCCGGGCTGAGCTCGCGGCCGGGTACCGGCCGGCGCAGTGCACCGGCGAGCTGGCCGAGTTCGCCGCCGCGTTCCGCAGCCTGGCCGAGGCAGACCGGGAAGTGCTCGCCCTGGTCGGCTGGGAGGGCCTGGACCGGGGCCAGGCCGCCGCCGTCCTCGGCTGCTCGCGGAACGCGGTGCGGATCAGGCTGCACCGTGCCAGGCGCCGGCTCGCCGACGCGCGCGGCCGCCAGCAGGCCAACCCACCGGGCGAACCGGTCAGCGTCACAAAAGGAGAACCGGCGTGAGCCAGATTCGCAGCATCGCACCAGTTTCTGACGCCGACGCCGCCCGGATGGTCAGCGACGCCGCCCTGGCCGACCTGGCGGAGCAGATCACCATGACTCCGGCCGGGCCGACCACAGCGAACCGGCCGCCACGGGTACGCCGGCGGCGGTGGTGGCTGGCCGGGATCCCGGCCGCGGCAGCCGCGTCCGCGCTGATCGCCGCCGTGGTCATCGCGCACACCGGAGGGTCGGCTGCGCCCGGCGGCACCGGGCAACTGCGGCACGACGCGCACGCGCTGGCCTTCACCCGGGCAGGGGGCTACATCGACGTCATCGTGCGCGACCCGCTCGCCGATCAGGCCAGCTACAACGCCGAGTTCAAGGCGCACGGGCTCGACATCACGCTGTCCCTGGTCCCGGTGTCGCCGTCGCTGGTCGGCACCGTGGTCGCGATCAGCACCTCGGGCCCAGACGGAGACTCGATCACGACGATCACCGCGAAGGGCCGGTGCTGGACCGGCGGCGGTGGCAGCGAGTGCCCGGTCGGGCTCAAGGTTCCGGTCGGCTACCGCGGCCAGGCTGCATTGGTGTTCGGCCGCGCGGCCCGGCCCGGGGAACAGTACGAGTCAACGACCAGCGCGAGCGCGCCCGGCGAGGTGATGCACGGCCTGAACTATGTCGGCAAGCGCGTGTCCACGGTGCGGGCGATGCTTTCCGAGAGGCACGTCACGGTGCCGACCTACCGTTACGACGGCCGGGTCCTGACGCCGGGTCAGGTACCGGGGACCTGGTATGTCTACGACGCGATCCCCTGGGCGCCGCAGCAGGTGCTGCTGTTTGTCGGCCCCACCCCGTCGCACGCATACGGCGCCGGGCGCCCGGCGCCGTCGCCCTCGCACTCGCCCTCCGGGTGACGGCGCCCGGGCAGGCGCTGGTGCTGCCGTGGCTAGCAGCCGCGGGTACCGCCGCGTACCAGGTGGGCGACCTCGTCGCCGACCGCGTAGTGGTCGGTGAGGACCTGTGCGCCGCTGGCCGTGAACGCCGGGGGCATCAGCGCCGCCGAGCCCTCCGGCACCACCCAGGTGACCAGCGCCTCGCTGGCCAGGCGGCCGTATTCCTCGGCGGTGATCGCGTCGGCGAGCGGCGGGGCCACGGCGTAGCAGACCATCGCGGGCCGGGTCACGATCGCGCCGCCCATCCGGAGCGCGGCCACGTCGCGGTGGATCGCGGCCCGGGAACTGGCCAGCGCCCGGGAAAAGTCCAGGCCGTCGGCCGGGCGCCGCAGCGCCCAGCGCGACCGCCGGCCGGCCTTCCTTGGCTTGCGCAGCGCCCTGCCGTCCCTGCCGGGCAGGGCCCGCACCTGGTAGGTGATGCCGGGCGTAGCGGCCAGCTTGGCTTCCACCTCGCGCAGCACCTTGCGGCCCCGGCGCCAGCCAGCGCTGCCGTCCGCCCGCTGGTCGTCGGCCAGGAACAGGAACACCAGGCCAGACAAGCTCGGGGCATCGGCCTCGCCGCCGGCCGCCGGGAACGGCGCGCGATCCGGCCCTGTCCCCTCGCCGAGCCACAACGCGATCCTGCGCGTCATGCGGGGCACCACCGCGGTCACGACGTGCCGCCCGGCAGCCCGAACCCGTGGCCGATCTGCGCGTCCGGGTGCCCGGTGCCGTTGGCCGCCGGCAGCCCCTCGCGCGCCTGCCTGCCCCACTCCAGCACCGTCGTGTCGAGGATCTTGGTCATCTCGCCGGCGATGCGGGTGTTCGCGTGCTTGCCAAGGTCCTCCTCTTTCTGCTGCATGTCGGCCTGGACGCCGATTCTGGTGCGCGACTCGGACTCAGCGATCCGCCGGGTCTCGATTCGCCGCATGGCCGCGGCGTCGACGAGCTCGTCCTCCTTGAGCCTGGCCACGACCTCGTAGGCGGACGGCGGGCCGATGTTCAGCAGGAACTTCACGGTGACCGGAAGGATCTCGATGAGGAAGAACAGCGCCAGGACGGCCAGCCTCGCGGCCTGCAGGCTGGGATTGGCCGCGCTGGCCGCGGACAGCGCCTGAAGCTGCGCCAGGATGCCGGTGTTCTTGGCGGCGACGTTGAAGCCGTTCGCCGCCGTGGCCTGCAGGCCCGACTCGAGCTTCTGGTATTCCCGCTGCAGCCCGGGCAGGGCGGCCCGGGCCGAGGCCTTGAGCTGCTGGACGCGGCTGCTCAGGTTGCTGCTGAAGCTGCTCTGCGCGCTCTTCTCAGTCGCCTGGGCGGCGGTGAGCTGGCTCTCGACCGAGTTGTACGTCTTGACGGCCTGCTGATAGTCCTGGTATTTCGCCTGCGCCCGCGGGCCGTCGCCGGCCGTGCCGGATGAGCTCTGGCAATTCTGGCCGTCAAGCTCGCACTGCCAGGCTTCGCGCGCGTTCACTTCCGCCTGATAGTCGCTCGCCGCCTCCTTCTGCAGCGCGGCGACCTGTTTCTGCGCGGATTGCAGCTGCGGGCTGGTGACCGACTGGGGCAGATGGCCGTTCAGTATTCCCTGGTCGGTGTTGATCTGGGACTCGACCTTGTTGGCCTCCTGCTGCTGTCCGCTGTGAGCCTCCAGGGACGATTCCTGGTGCGTTTCCTTCTGCTGCATGACGAACAGCTGCTGGTTGATGTCGCTGGCGAAAATGCGCAAGACCAGCGGCGTGGAGATGACGAGCGCGAGAACCACGGCGAGCGCCAGCCGGGGCAGCGTGATGAACACCAGGCGCTTGCGGTCGCGGGTGGAGCCCATACTCAGCACCAGGAACCGGTCCAGGTTGAGGATGACGAAGCCCCATGCCACACCGAGGATCACCGACGGTGCGAGCGGCGCCTTCACGCCATCGTGCAGCGCGAACGTCATCGAGACCACCGCGATGGCCGCCGTTGTCAGCAGCACGCCCGCCATCTGGACGAACCGCGCCCGTTCCTGTGGCACCTGCTGAAGGATTTCCCGGTCGCCGCCGCCAAGCCAGGCCATGAAGTCGCCCGCGCGCGTGATCACTGCTCGCCCCCCGATTTCCGCGCCCCGCCGGACGCGCCTTTCATCCCCGCAGCCCATCTGCTCGCCGCCGATTGAGCCATTCATTAAGATCAGGCACACATCGCCCGGCCGGGCCCGCCATCGGCGATAAAGAAAGGGCACGGCCGGTAAGGCATGTACCCCGGGTCCCCCGCGGGTACTCGCATAAACGGGCGTCCGTGGTGACTCATGCGCTATTTATTCCGGCATTTGGGTAATTGGCGATTGCGCCACATCGCGCGCAAGCCGGGGTAGTGTTCTGCAAGGGTCAAGACCGCGCAATCGGCGCGCAATAACGGGCCTGGCGCTCGGCTCCGCATGTGTTTGGTGGCACGGCCGATGTTTCATGAGGCATGGCTGGGTAGGCGGAGATCGTTGATGCCGAATTGCTAGGAGAGGCCGCGTTGCCCGGGACCACGCACGACGACGACGCGCTTGCCGGGAAGGCGGGCGCGGCGGACGCCGTGCGGGATGCCTTCGAGCAAATGTCGACCGTGGTGCTCTCGATGACCGGCCCGGAGCACCGGATCACCGCGATGAACGCGGCCTGCCGGGCGATGCTCGGCCGCTCCGGCGTCATCGGCATGCCGCTGCGTGAGGCCGTCCCCGAAATCGCCGGGCAGCAGATCTTCGAGCTGCTCGACCGCGTGTACCGGACCGGAGAGGCCGAGGCGGGCCGGGCCTGGCGGGCACAGGTCGACCTCGGCTGCGAAGGGGTCCAGGAGGTCTACGGCAACTTCACCGCCGCGCCGCTGCGTGCGGCTGACGGAGCGATCACCGGCGTGCTCGTGACCTGGGCAGACGTGACCCTCCAGGTGATCGAGCGGCGAGTGGCGCGGGAACAGGCGGCCCAGGCCGAGCTGCGCTCCGAGGTGGCTCGCGGGTTCGTCGCCGAGCTGCAGGAAGCACTGCTGCCCACCGCGCTGCCGGTGCTGCCGCGGGCCAGGATCGCCGCCCGCTACCTGGTCGCCGGCCAGGACCAGGAGGCGGGCGGTGACTGGTTCGACGCGGTAACGCTGGCGAACGGCTCGGTCGTGCTCATCGTCGGTGACCTCGTTGGGCACGGAGTGACCGCCTCGGCGGCCATGGGCCAGCTGCGTGCCGTGCTGGACGAGCTGCTGACAGCCGAGGCTGACCTCGCCAAGGTGCTGCAGCGCGCCGACGCCTTTGCCGCGCGGACGCCGGAGCTACGCGCGGCCACCCTGGCCCTCGCCGTGCTCGATCCCGTCGGCGGCACGCTGCAATACACGACCTGCGGGCACCCCCCGCCTATGATCGTCGCCGCCGACGGGAGCCGGTCGGTGTTCCTCGACGGCACGGGGACGGGCCCGCTCGGCACCGGCTCAACGCCGATCCTGGCCACCACCACGCTTCGCCCCGGCGAGCTGGTGCTGCTGTACAGCGACGGGCTGATCGAGCGGCCGAACCGGACGATCTCGGAGGGCATGGCAGAGCTCGCCATCGTCGCGGCCGACGCGGTGGCCAACCGGGCGCTGCCGGCCGGCGCCGCTCCCTCGGCGGCCGAGCGGGTGTGCCAGCTGACGGTGGAGCTGCTGACCCGCACCGGCTACGCCGACGATGTGACCACGCTCGCCGCGCAGCGGCTGGCCGAGCCGGTTCCGGTGCTGCACCTGGAGCTGCCGGGTCGGCTGGACAGCGTGACCGCGGCGCGGCGCCGTCTCGGCGAGTGGTTCGACCGGCTCGATCTGGCGCAGGACGACCGGGACGCGCTGCAGCTGGCCGTCGTAGAGGCCGTCACCAACGCGGTCGAGCACGCCTACCCGCCGGACCGGGGCGGGCCCGTGCAGGTCGACGCCGCGCTGTGCGACGACGGGCACCTGGAATGCCGGGTCACCGACCACGGGGAATGGAGGCCGCCGGATCTGGCCCTGGCCTACCGGGGTCACGGCCTGATGGTGGCCGGGCACATGGTCGACGACCTGGTGGTCAGCCATCCACCGGGGCAGAGCGGGGACCCGTCGGGAGCCCTGGGCACGGTTGTAACACTGCGGCGCTGCCTCAGCCGGCCCGCCATCCTGGCCTCGGACGCCAGCGCGCATGCCGCCCGTTACGCGGCCGAGCCGCCGTTCGGCGTCGACATCGGTGGCGATGGCACCGTCCCGCACGCTGGAGTGTGCGGGACGGTCGACATCACCAGCGCGGACCGGCTCGCCCGGCAGCTGCTGTCCGCCTGCCGCGGCGGGACGCTCCCGCTGACAGTCGATCTCAGCGGCGTCACGCATCTGGCCAGCGCGGGTGTTCGCGCCCTCTACCAGGTGCGGGAGCGACTGACCGCGCACAAGCAGAAGCTCACGCTGATCGCGGCGCCGGGCAGCTCGGCTGGGATAGTGCTCCGGCTCGTGCGCCTCCCGTACGTCGGCGGCTAGCCGCTCGTCGGCGTGCCCCGGCCGAGCCACACCTCGACCACTGGCGAGGGCTTGCGGCCGTCGTATTGACTGTGCGGAAGGAGAGCCCTGCGATCGGAGGGGTCAGCGGTGATCTTTGACGAGATCCTGGCCGACATGGAAGCCGAGGGCGACGACCTGGACGCGCTGGTGTCCGGGATCAGTGCGGACCAGTGGCGGCTGCCGACGCCCTCGCCCGGGTGGACCATTGCCCACCAGATCAGCCACCTTACGTCGTCGGCCGCGCTCGCCACGCTGGCGGCCACGGACGCCGAGGCGTTCGCGGCCCGGCGGGCCGAGCTCGGCAGAGATTTCAACGAGACCACCGACGCCGGCGCAGCCGAGTTCGCTGACCTGCCGCCGGAGCAGTTGCTGGCGCACTGGCGGGCCGCCCGCCGCGGCCTGCAGGACGCGCTCGCGGCGGTGCCCGCCGGCCAGCGGGTGCCGTGGATCGTGACGCCGGTCTCGCCGGCGACGATGGCCAGCGTCAGGATCATGGAGCTGTTCGGGCACGGCCAGGACATTGCCGACGCCCTCGGCGTCGAGCGCCAGGCGACCGACCGCATCGAGCACCTGGCCAGGTTCGGCGTGCGCACCAGGGACTACGCGTTCTTGACCAGGGGCCTGCCCGTCCCGGCCGAGGAGTTCGGTGTCAAGCTCATCGCGCCGAGCGGCGCGGAATGGACGTGGGGGCCGGGGGATGCCGCGCAGAGTGTGAGCGGCCCGGCGCTCGACTTCTGCCTGCTGGTGACGCAGCGGCGGCACCGCGCCGACCTCAGCCTGGCCGCCAGCGGGCCCGACGCGGACCGCTGGCTGGACATCGCCCAGGCCTATGCCGGCCCGCCGGGGCCTGGCCGTGCGCCCGGCCAGTTCGCCGGCGCAGGGCAGGCCTGGTAACAGCGACGCCAGCGCCGGCCGACGGGATGCCTGTCAACTTCTAAATGTGCCTATCCGCAAGCCTTGCCCGGAAGTAGTTTGTCGTCCAAAGCGCCGCGTCTGCGGCGCCGCCCGGCGGGCCATGGGGAGGGCAAGTCATGCAAGCCAACATCAAGGGCACCACGATGCCCATATTGGAAGTGGCGCTGAACGACGGCGAAGAAGTCATTTCCACACACGGCGAGCTGGCCTGGATGACGCAGAGCATCCAGCTGTCACAGCGGATGGGCACCGGCGGCCCTGGCGGCGGCGGGCTCATGGCGGGACTGAAGCGGGCCGTCGGCGGTGGCGGGATCTTTGTCACGCACTACGGCGGGCCCGGCGCGATCACGTTCGCCGCCAAGGCTCCCGGGCACATCATGCCGGTGGAAATCGAGTCCGGCCAGTCCTACTTCGTGCACCGGCACGGCTGGCTGTGCGGGACCCCCGGCATCGTCCCGAGCATGGGGTTCCAGCAGAGCTTCCGCGGCGGGATGTTTGGCGGCGACGGGTTTGTGCTGCAGAAGCTGGAGGGCCAGGGCACGGCGTGGATCGAGCTGTCCGGCGAGCTCACCACCTACGACCTGCCGCCGATGCAGGGCCTGCTCGTGCATCCGGGTCACATCGGCATGTTCCAGGGCAGCGTCCGGTTCTCGGTGACCCGGATGCCGGGCATCGCCAACGCGGTCTTCGGTGAGGACGGCTTCCACGTGGTGATGCTCACCGGGCCCGGCCGGGTCTGGCTGCAGTCGATGCCGCTGCCGGTGCTGGCGCAGGCGCTTTCGCGGTACATCCAGCACGACGACCGGACGACGCAGCAGGCGGCCGGCGGCGGCATCGTCGGCGGGATCGTGGGGGACATGCTCCGCGGCAACTAGTGCCGCCCAGGCAACGTTGCCTGGGCGGGTCGCCATGCCGCTGCCAAAGTCGCGGGCGCGAGGGCGGCGCCCGGGCGCCGCCGAAAAATTCTCCGCGAAAAGTTGTTGGCGCCCGGCAGCGCCGGGACTCCTACCACTGTCACGAGCCACCGCCCG
>Ga0209693_10000565_pt1 | contig 15220 bp, 10 predicted proteins | sample HubBroMetageWRM3_FD_188345 | JGI IMG/M metagenome (GOLD analysis project Ga0209693, IMG submission 188345) | Warmed soil microbial communities from the Hubbard Brook experimental Forest, New Hampshire - Hubbard Brook CCASE Soil Metagenome WRM 3... | ecosystem: Environmental > Terrestrial > Soil...
TGAGCAGCCCGGGTCTGCTGATCGCGGCCCGGTTCGTCAAGGGCGCGGCGGCGGCGTTCACCGCTCCGGCCAGCATGTCGCTGCTCACCACCACGTTCCTTGAGGGTCCGATGCGGAACCGTGCGTTCAGCATTTACACCGTCTTCGGCGCGAGCGGTTTCTCGTTGGGGCTGGTGCTGTCCGGCGTCCTCACCGAGATCAGCTGGCGGTGGACCCTGCTGGTATCCGCGCCGGTCGCGCTCGGCGTGCTAGCCGCCGCCATCTGGCTCATCCCGCGCGGCGAGCGAAGCGGGCGAGGCGGGCGCAGGTTCGACATACCCGGCGCGGTCACGATCACGGCCGCGATGCTGCTGCTCGTCTACACGGTGGTATCGGCTCAGCAGGCCGGCTGGGGATCGGCCCGGACCGTCGGGTCGTTCGCCGCAGTGGCGGCGCTGGTCTGGGTGTTCGCCGCCATCGAGCGGCGCAGCCGGGATCCGCTCGTGCCGTTCGCTATCTTCTCCTCGGCCGGGCTGCGCCGGGCCAACATCGGGGCCGTCACGCTGTTCGGCACCTATATCTCGTTCCAGTTCCTGACCACGCAGTATCTGCAGACGCTGGCCGGCTGGTCGGCGATGTCGACCGCGCTCGCGTTCTTGCCGGCCGGCGTGATGGTCGTGGTCCTGTCCACCCGGATGGGATCGTTGCTCGGCCGGTTCGGCCCGACCCCGCTGACCGGGCTCGCCTTCATCTGCCTGGTGCTCGCCTACGGGGTCTTCCTGCGGGCCGGTGTCCACCCGGACTACCCGGCGGTGCTGCTGCCTGCCATGCTGCTGGTCGGGCTGGCGTTCGGGCTCGGTTTCTCCTCGCTCACCGTGGCGGCCACGGCCGGGGTCCCCAACTCCGAGCAGGGCCTGGCGGCCAGCCTGTTCCAGACCTCGTTCCAGGTCGGGGGCGCCGTGGTCCTGGCCATCGTCACCGCGGTGGTCGAGGCCGGCGGAGCCGGCCAGGTCGTTTCTGCGTCGGCGACGCTGGCTGCCTACCGACCGGCGCTGGGCCTGATCACCGGCATCGCGGCGATCGGGATGCTGGTCGCGCTGAGCGGGCTGCGCAGCCGGCCGACCCAGCAGGTGGAGCTGCCCGGCAACCCGCGGATCGGCGAACTGATGGCCGACGGCGTGGAGGTCGGCCTGGCGGCTACCGGTGACCTGGCGCCTACTGGCGACCTGGCGGCAAACGGCCAGAGGGATGGTCTGGTGACCGGCGACCTTGCCGATGACCTGGCCACTGGCGACCTGGCCACTGGCGACGTGGCGGCGGGCGAGCTGGTCGGCTGCCCGGCGCTGCAGCAGGCTGCCGACGTCGCCGACGGCACTACCGCGGCCTAGCGGTAGGCCGAGATGATGATCACCAGGGACGATCCGCGCTTGCCGAGGCGGTCCAGGTCTCCGCTGCCAGCGGTACCCGACCCTCCGGCGGGCGATAGGACCGCCCGGGTCCAGCTGACGTGCCAGCGCGGCAGGTGGCGGCCGAGCCAGCTCGGACCGGCGTTACGGTTCCGCCTGGTCTCCGCCGTGGTCCGCATGAGGTCCTCGTGGCGTTGCTCGACCAGGGTCTTCGCGGTTTCCGGATGCATGATGACGGCTCCTCGTGTGTGTTCTGCCTCTGGCAGTTACGATATATCTTGACTGTAGCTTAATCAAGATATATCTCGAGATTTGAACGCGTGTGGGACTGAACGCTCGGCGCGGGATGCTGCGTTCCGTGGGAGCTGCGGCCCGAGACGGCCTGGGCCTGGGCCTGGGCCTGGGCCTGCTGGGCTTGGGTCTGCGACTCTGAGATGCGGGATCTGTGGAGTTTTACGTTCCGGGCGGCCGCCTGATTAGCGCCCTCGGGACTGGCTCGCCCGCTTATTCGACCTGGCCATTATGCCGAGGGGGTCTGACATTTCGGCGCCGCCCCGGCGACGTCAGTCCGGGGATTCCGGGGCGTCCGCGCCCGCTTCGCTGCCCTCGCCGCCCGCGCCAACTTCCGGCAGCGGGGGCAGGTCCAGTACGGGATAGCTCATCAAGACGAACTCGACCGGTATGGCATCCGCGGGACGAAGCTTGGGGTCCCGGCGATCGCGGAAGCGGTTTTGCGGCCCGAGAAGGTGCTGGAACGCCTGAGAGATCTCGGTGTAGAGCTGATCGGCCTCCTCGGCCGTCACGTACAACCTGGTGGTCGTCGCGCCCAAGGCGTTCTCCAGGCCTTTGGGCCATCTGGTCGCCGACGTGAGACTGTGCCGGGCCCGGCTCATCGATCGGTCCAGCCACACCTGGTCCAGGGCCTCGGCGGCCTGGGAAGCCTGCGGGTCATCTACCCGCGACCGCCAGCTCACCCTGTCGTAGGTCTGACGCCATGGCCGTTCCCGGCCCTTTCCGCCGCCAGCCTCTTCGACGAATCCGTACTTAGCCAGAGTCCGCAGGTGAAAGGCGCAGTTCGCGGGGGATTCCCCCAGCATCTCGCTGGCCTGGGTCGCGGTCAGGGTCCCGGCCTGACCCAGGGCTTCGAGCAGCGCCCACCGCACCGGATGGGCCAGCGCCCGGATCGCCTTGGGATCGGTCAGGTTGAGCCTGCGATCCTGATAAGGGCCGCCGCCCTGCACCGCAGGCGACGTCCCGCCCTGGTCGCCGGAGTCCCCCGGTTCCGGTGTCGCATCGGGCGAGGGAAACGCTTCGGAAGTCATGTTTCGAAAGACTACCCTCGAAAGAGTTGTTTTGACAAATATCTCGAAACACTTCTTCCGAGACTAGCGGAAACGGGCTGGCGACACCGGTTGAGGACGTTAGCCGACCCTGGCCGAGGACGTTAGCCGACCCTGGCGGGGGTGGATGCTAGTCGATGGGCCTTTTACCTGGAAGGGCCATCCTGAATGAATACCCCAACCGCCCGGTCGCCCAGCGCGCCGTGTCGTGATCGAGGCCACTTACCCGCTCTGACATCTCAGCTGACAGCATCGGCCGCTCCCGGTGCTACACGAGAGCGGCCGACCATGCCAACTTGGGCTTCTTAGACGGCGGCCGGCTGGGCCCATTGCCCGACAAAGCGCCGTAGCTGCTGGCGGCCTTGCAGGCCGCATTTGGCGTAGATGTTGCCTAGGTGGTATTCCACCGCCTTGCGGCTGATGAACAGCTCGGCAGCGATCTCGGGGTTGGACAGGCCTTTGCCGACCAGGTGGGCTACTTCGGTCTCCCGGCTGGTCAGCTCCAGGACAGACTGCTTCTTGTTCTTGGCCGGACTGCCTGGCAGGCGGCAGGCCGCCAGCTCCGCTTCGACCCGGGCCGTGAACGGCGCGGCCCGCAGCCTCTGGTACTCCACGCTGGCCCGCTGCAGCCGCTCGATAGCCGGCCGCCGCTGGCCGGTGCGCCGCAGCAGCCGGCCGTGGGCCAGCAGCAGCCGGGCGGTATGAACCGGGCTGCGGATGCCGGAGCTCTCCTCGCCGCGGGTGTAGACCGCCAGGGCCTCCTCAGGCGCGCCGCGCTGCTCGGCCAGCCATCCTTCCAGCCAGGCCAGGGCGGGGATCAGGTAGGCGACCTGGCCGCTGTCGGCTCGCAGCTGGGCTAGGACGGCGGCGGCCTGCTGCAGCTGGCCCGAGCCGACCAGGCCCTCGGCGAGCAGCGGCCGCCACAAGACCGCGGTGAGCCGGCTGCGGCCGTCTAGGACCGCCTGGTCCTGCCAGGGACCCAGCGCGTCGGCCATGCCCAGGTAGTCGCCGACTGCCTGGCAGACCAAGGCCCGGCCCATGCCTGCGTACAGCCGTTCCTGGCTGTAATCCACGCTGGCCGCGGCCTCTTCGGCCAGCCGGACGTGCCGCTCGGCCTCCTCAGCCGCGCCGCGCCCGGCCGGCACGCACGCGGCGGCCAGGTGCAGCAGCGGCAACTCGAACCGGCGGGAATGGATGGCGGCGGCGGAGAACCCATGCTCGGCAGTGAGCAACGCGTCGTCCCACGCGCCGGCCAGGTACTGGGCCAACGCCAGCCAGAAATAGGCCCGCACGCCGAGGGTGAGCGTCGCGCCCCGGCGCGCCAGCCCGAGGCTGCTGGCCAGGTCGCTGATAGCCCGCCCCGGATCGCCGGCCAGCAGCCAGAGCATTCCCCGGTAGGACAGGCCGTCCACGTCGATCCACCGCACTTGCGCCGGATCGGCTTCCAGGTGGGCCAGCTCGGCCAGGCCGGCGCGCGGGCCGGACACTAGGGAGGCGCCCATGGCGATCAGGGTGCGGGTCTGGCTGACGACCGCCGCGTCCAGGAGCCCGCCCTCCAGCGCCTGCCGCCCGAAGGTTAGCGCATTCTCCCCGTCACCCATGAGGGTGTAGGTGCCAGCCAGACGGTTAGCGATCTGGGCGGCCATCGGCTGGCTGTCCGGGTCCTCTTGCGCCTCCGCCAGCGCCTGGCTGAACCGCCGTTCCGCCTCGTGGAGCTGGCCGCAGGAGTACGCCATCGTGCCCAGCACACAGCCGCGCAGCGGAGACGGCGCCGTCCCTTCCACCGCCTCGCGCAGGGCCCATGCAGGGGATTCCTCGGCTAGCGTCAAGTGCAGCGCGGCGGTCAGCAGCCGCCGCTCCCGGCCGGCCCGGGCAGGGGAGATATCTGAGGCCCACTGCAGGTGGGTGGCGGCCAGCGCCGGATGGCCAGCCGCCGCCTCGTCGGCAGCCAGCTGTTCCAGCTGGGTGGCCAGGTCCTCATCCGGCTGGTCCAGGGCGGCCACCCGGTGTTCCCACGACGCTGCCTCGCTGACCACCGGGGCGGCGCGGGCGTGCAGCAGGCGGCGCCTGGCGGCCGGGATGCCGGCGTAGATCGCGTCCCGGACCAGCGGGTGGCGGATCGCCACCGGGCAGGTGGGCTCTTCCGGCCACCACTCCACCAGGCCAGCGGCCACCGCCGGCTCGATCGCCGCGCTGGGCGAGCCGACCTGCGCCGCCTGGCCCAGCAGCGCAAGCGGCATGCGCAGGTTCAGCACCGCGAGCATCCCTAGGACGACCACGGTCTCAGACGGCAGCCCGCGCAGATGATCACCGACGGCGGCGGCCAGCGACCGGGGCAGCGCGGCCTTTCCCCGTGCGCGCGGATCGAAGCCAGAGCCCTCGCTCAGCAGCGTGCGCAGGTACAGCGGATGTCCGCCGGTGCCCTGGTACAGCCGCCGGACCATCTCATCATCCAGCGATCCGGTCCCGAGCGCGGCCGCCAGCGACGCCACCTCGTCCAGACGCAAGCCTTCCAGTGGTATACGCAGCCAGTTCTCGACGCTGGACAGCATCCGCTGGGCCGCCCCGTCCAGGCGGTCCCAGGGCCCGCGGTAGGTCACGATGACCAGCACCGGATCGACCGACAGCCGCCGCAGCATGAACGTCAGCGCCTCCACCGACTTGCGGTCGGCCCACTGCAGATCATCGATAAAGATCGCCCCCGAGCCCGTGGCCAGCCGGTCTCCCACCACCTGGAGGATCCGCGCGCCTACTGCGAATGACGAGATCGCCGACTCGATCCCGCCCGCGGGCACGACCGGCTGTGCGTCCTCTCCGGCCGCCCGCAGCAGCTGGTCGACCAGCCCGAAATCCAGGTCGGCCTCGGCCTGGCCGGCGCGGGCCGACAGCACCCTCCAGCTGAGGGCCTCGGCCTCGGCTAGGCAGCGCCGCGCCAAGGCCGTCTTCCCCACCCCCGGATCACCCTCAACGGCCACCAGCCACGGCTGCCCCGCCTCCACCATGGCGATGACGTCCGTGACCTGGGCAAGTTCCGCCGCCCGGCCTACAAAAACCCCCTGCGGCGGCCGCCGGTCCTGCACCCGCCCACCTCGCTCCCATCCGCGGCGTCAGCCACCCCGGATCCATAGAGCGTAACCGTCGGTCGCACCCGACCCCACCCGCAGGCCGGATGAACACCCTCATCCGACGGCCTCAGAGTGGGTGGCCGGACCGGCGGCAGGCGGGGAACCCGGAGGGGACCGCGGGCGAGGGTTGGCGGGTCGGGCGAACCTTAATACTGTGACGGCACCTGGGAGGTCTGCAGGGGGCCATGCTGTGATAGTGATTGGTCTCGTGGCCGCTGGGCTGAGTCGGATACCCGCGCGCGCAGGAAGGGACCGATATGAACGAGGCCGGAGCGGAAACAGGCGGATCGAACCGCACTCCGCGTAGTGAGATCCGCCCAGCCGTTTCTGCCAGCCGCAAGAAGGAGCCCGTGCTCCTGCTGGACCTCTCGACCAGCATGAACTGGGGCGCCGCCGATGAGTACGGCCCCGAATGGCCCGATTCCGGCAGCCGCCGGGCCATCGTTATCGACGCCCTGTACGGTCTGGTCCGCGTCTTGGAGCGAGAGGACAGCGAGGCAGCTGACGAGCAAGCCGACGGTAGTGACGAACGAGGGGGCCTGATGACCCACGGGTTCGGCAGCGGGTACGTCGAGATCGGCGACCTCAACTGCAGCAACCTGGAACGCAGGCTCAACGAGATCAAGTGGGGCGGCAAGACGTACATCATGCCCGCCTGGAAGGCAGCGCTCACAGACTACGACGAGGAGTTCGGCGACCGGGATCCCGACGAGCAGCCGACCATGCTCACCCTCGTGGTCACCGATGGCGAGGCTGACGACTGGATGGAGTTTGAGGCCGTCCTAGAGAAGGCCTCCGCCAAGCGTGTGTTCGTGGTCGCGATCGTGGGTCACGGCCGCAAGCACGACGCCACCTTGACGGCCTACCAGCAGGCGGCCAGGAAAAACGCTGCCCAGGACAAGTTCGGGAAGGTTCACGTCGAGGTGGTTTCGTTTGACGCTGTGACCGATCCCGACGAGATCGCGCTCGATCTGATAACGCTGGTCAGCTAGGCCTGCGGCACGATCTCGCCGGAGGCGAGGTGGTGCAGAACGTGCACGGGACCCTCGCCGGCGCCCAGCTCGGCCAGGCCGTGGGCCACGGCGTCGCCGGCCACGGCGGCGGCTTGCTGGGCCGCATCGGCCAGGGAGAGCCCGGCGGCCAGGCCGGCCGCCAAGACCGCGGAGTGGGTGCACCCGGCGCCGTGGGTCGCGGCGATCGGGCAGCGGGTGACCGGGATGGCCAGGTGCCGTGAGCCGTCGAAGAGGTGATCGACGGGCTCGGTGCCGTGTCCGCCGGTGACCAGGGCCGCTCGCGCGCCCATCGCGACGAGGGCTTCGGCGAGCTTCGGGCGGTCCTCGGTCGCGATCTCGGTGAGCGCCTGGGCCTCGAGGAGATTAGGGGTCACCACGGTGGCCAGCGGGAAGAGCCGCGTGACCAGGGTTCCGACGGCGTCGGGCATGAGCAGCCTGCTGCCCGAACTGGCCACCATGACTGGATCGACGACCAGCGGCAGGCCCCGCGGCGCCAGCGCGTCGGCTACGGCCTCGATCAGCGGCTTGGAGAACAGCATGCCGGTCTTGGCCGCGTCCGCCCCGATGTCGTCGAGGACGGCGTCGATCTGGGCGCGCACGAAGGCGGGCGGGAGCTCGTGGATGGCGGTCACGCCCATCGTGTTCTGCGCGGTCAGCGCAACGATGGCCGACATGCCGTGCGCGCCGCAGCGAGCGAACGCCTTGAGGTCCGCCTGGATGCCGGCGCCGCCGCCCGAATCCGACGAGGCAATGCTCAGCACCCGCGGTATCGGCGCGGTCATTCCGGCAGCTCCGGGCGTCCGTCGGCCGGGCTGGACGCGCGGGCGTGCCACCGGCGGGGAATGCGCCCGGCGGTGGCTGCGGCGTACCCGGCCGCGACCGCCAGCCGCATCGCCGTGGCCATCCGCTCAGGCTCGGCGGCCCGGGTGATCGCCGACGCGACCAGCACGGCGTCGCAGCCCAGTTCCATCGCGAAGGCCGCGTCGCTGGCCGTCCCGATCCCGGCGTCCAGGATGACCGGGACGCCGGCCTGCTCCACGATCATCGCGATGTTATGCGGATTGCGCACGCCCAGACCGGACCCGATCGGGGCACCGAGCGGCATGATCGCAGCGCATCCGGCCCGTTCGAGCTGGCGGGCCAGGATGGGATCGTCGTTGGTGTACGGGAGTACCACAAAGCCGTCGGCGACGAGCATCCGGGCCGCGTCGAGCAGCTCTACCGCATCGGGCAGCAGGGTGTGATCGTCGGCCACGACCTCCAGCTTGACCCAGTCGGTGCCCAGCGCCTCCCGCCCGAGGCGGGCCGTGAGCATCGCCTCGCTCGCGGTATGGCAGCCAGCGGTATTCGGCAGGATGCTCACCCCGGCGTGGCGCAGCGTACCCAGCAGCGAGCCTGCTCCGTCGCCCGCGGGCGTGACGCGCCGCATGGCCACGGTGGTCAGCGCGGTGCCCGAAGCGTCGAGTACCCGCCGCAGCACGTCGAGGCTCTGCACTCCCCCGGTGCCCAGGATCAGCCGCGAGGCCAGCTCCCGGCCCGCCAGGGTCCACGGGTCGGCCGGGGTCCACGGGGCCGCCTGGCTCAGCACATCGGTGTCTGTCATCTCACCCTCCTTGGACAGCTGTGACCACCTCGACCTGGTCGCCGTCACGCAGCGGCGTGGCGGCCCAGGAACCGCGGGGCACGACATCACCGTTGACGGCGGCCGCGACGCCGCTGACCAGGTCGGTCACCTGGGTGACCGCCTCGGCCAGGGCCGCGCCGTCGGGTAGCTCGCGCGGCTCGCCGTTGAGTTTGACCTGGACGCTCACCGCGACTGATCCGTTCCGGTGAACCGCTGGGGGGTGAACGGCTCCCATTCCGGGACGGGGGCCTGGCCGGCCAGCAGGGCCACGGCCGCGTCCGCGGTCACCGGTGACATCAAGATGCCGTTGCGGTAGTGCCCGCTGGCCAGCAGCAGCCCGTCCGGGCCGCACCAGCCGACGACCGGGCCGTTGTCCGGGGTGCCTGGCCGCAGGCCCGCGCAGGTTTCGGCCACGATCAGCTCGCTGGTCACCGGGAGCACGCTCATCGCGTCGTGCAACAGGTCGTGCACGGCGCCCGCGGTCACGGTCTGGTCCGGCCCGCGCTCTTCCTGGCTGGCGCCCACGATCACCTCGCCGTCGGCCCGCGGCACCAGGTAGACATCCGTGCCGCGGACGATGGCCCGGATCGTGTGGCTGATCACGGGCGGCATTCCGGTCGGGTGGCGCAGCCGCAGCAGCTGGCCCTTGACCGGCCGGACCACGGTCCGCAGGGCGTCCGGCAACCCACCTACCGCGCCGGACCAGCATCCGGCGGCCACCACGACGCGGGCCGCGTCGATGTCGCCGCCATCGGCCAGCCGGACCCCGCGGGCCTGTCCGTTGTGGATCCGCACCTTCAGCACGCGGTCCCGCACGGACCGGACCTTCGCCGAACGCGCTGCCTCGCCCAGGGCCGCCACGTACCGGCGGTTGTCGACCGACCAGTCGCTCGGGAAGAGCACGCCGCCGTGCACATCCGGGGTCAGGAACGGCTCCAGCTGGCGGCAGGCCCGGCTGTCCAGTTCTTCCGCGTCCAGGCCGGCCGACCGGCGAAAGGCGGTCAGCCGGATCAGCGCGGCGTAGTCGCCGGGATCGTAGGCGACGGCGAGCGTCCCCTCGCGGCGCAGGCCTATCTGCTGCCCGGTCGCGGATTCCAGCTCCGCCGCGAAGGACCCGAAGCGCCGGACCGCAAGCAGGTTGAGCCGGAGCAGCGCACCCTCGCCGAACAGGGCTTCCGATACCGGCGCGAGCATGCCCGCGGCCACCAACGACGCGGCGTCGCCGTGCCCGGGATCTACCAGGATGACATCGAGCCCGGCGGCTGCGGCCTGCCATGCGATCGCGGTCCCGATGACGCCGCCGCCCGCGACGACGACATCTGCGATCTCAGCCAAGATCACTCCCTTCGCCGGCATTACCCGGATCAGGTTCGACGGTCGGAGGCGTGCGCCGGGGGGTCGTCCCCCGTGGGTGCACTGCCTCCCTCTCAGCCCGGTGGGCTCCCGTGGTCAACCAACAGCCTATATCCCATGATTGGATGGCGCGATGGCGGACGATGTGCGGTCGCGGCTGGCCGACGCGCGGCTCTACCTATGCACCGACGCCCGGCGGTCACGCGGTGACCTGGTCCCCTTCCTGGACGCGGTACTCGGCGCGGGAGTGGATATCATCCAGCTGCGCGAGAAGGGCCTGGAAGCCCAGGAGGAGCTCGGGCTGCTCGAGGTGTTCGCCGACGCGTGCCGACGGCACGGCCGCCTGCTGGCGGTGAACGACCGGGCCGACGTAGCGCTCGCGGCGGGCGCCGACGTGCTGCACCTGGGCCAGGACGACCTGCCGGTGCCGGTCGCGCGGGCCATTTTGGGACCCGGGCCGGTGATCGGGCTGAGCAGTCACAGCCCGGCCCAGGCAGACACGGCCGCCGCTGAGCCGGGCGTCGACTACTTCTGCGCCGGGCCGGTGTGGACCACTCCGACCAAGCCCGGACGTCCGGCGACCGGCGTGGGCCTGCTGAGCCACGTGGCGCGGTCGGCGCCCGCCCGTCCCTGGTTCGCGATCGGCGGCATCAGCCTGGCCCGGCTCGACGAGGTACTGGCCGCCGGGGCCACCCGGGTGGTCGTCGTCCGGGCTATCACCGAGGCCGGCGACCCGGCCGACGCCACGGCATCGTTCACCCGGCGGCTACGCGCCGTGTGATGGATGGTCGGCGCGTATGCCACGATGAAAATATGCGGATTGCCGGGGTGGAATCGACAGACCTGTTCGTAGGGACCGCGCAGCGCCCGCTGCAGGTCATACGGGTGACGCTGGAGAATGACGGGCCAGGTAGCGCTCCGGGCGGGGCGGCCACGGTTTACGTGCAGGGACCGGGGGTTTCAGACCCGGGTCCGTTCGGAATCACGGGTTTGAACCTGGGCGAACGGAAAGACTTTGAAATCCCGGTCCAGGTCGCGGCGCCCTATCAGCCCGGCAGCACGCGCCGGGTCACGGTGACGGTCGAGACCGGGTCGGGGCGGACCCAGGCTGAGGCAGACATCACCGTGGCCGAGCCCGGCTGGACGATGTGGATGGTTAGCCACTTCCACTACGACCCGGTGTGGTGGAACACGCAGGGGCAGTTCGCCGAGGCCCGGCTCAGCCTGCCCGACGAGGACGGCCACATGCCCGACGTCAGGGCCGCTTTCGAACTGGTCAGCGCGCACCTGGACAAGGCCAGGAAGGATGAAGACTACAAGTTCGTGCTGGCCGAGATCGATTACCTGAAGCCGTACTTCGACGCCTTCCCCCAGGACCGGGACGACCTGCGCGCGCTGCTGGCCGAGGGCCGGGTGGAGATCGTCGGCGGTAACTACAACGAGCCGAGCACCAACCTGATCAGCCCCGAAGCCATTATCCGCAACGCGGTATACGGGATCGGGTTCCAGCGGGACGTGTTTGGCGGGGACCCGCAGTCGGCGTGGATGCTCGACGTGTTCGGGCACGACCCGGGGTATCCGGGCCTGATGGCGGCGGCCGGGCTGACCTCGTCATCGTGGGCGCGCGGGCCGTTCCACCAGTGGGGGCCGGCCGGAGCCGAGGGCGGTGGCAACCGGCGGATGCAGTTCAGCACCGAGTTCGAGTGGATCTCACCCGATGGCCGCGGGCTGCTCACCGCCTACATGGCGCACCACTACGGCGCGGGATGGCGGCTGCACACGCTGCCGGACCTGCAGGCCGCCGAGGCCGAGGCATACGGGCAGTTCCGCGCGCTGGCGCAGGTCGCGGCGACCCGGAACGTCCTGCTGCCGGTCGGCTCGGACCACGTCATCCCGGCCCGGTGGGTGACCGACATCCACCGGGACTGGAACCAGCGGTACGTGTGGCCCCGGTTCGCCACCGCCGTGCCGCGCGAGTTCTTCGCCGCGGTCCGCGCGGAGGCCGGCTCGGGGAGTTCCGCGGGCGCGTGGATCACGCCGCAGACCCGGGACATGAACCCGATCTACACCGGCAAGGACGTCTCCTACATCGACACCAAGCAGGCCCAGCGCGCCATCGAGACCGCGGTCAGCGAGGCCGAACGGCTCGCCACCTTGGCCTGGCTGGCCGGAGCGCCGTTCCCGCACGCGGCACTGGACAAGGCCTGGCGGCTGCTGGCCTACGGGGCCCACCACGACGGCATCACCGGGGTCGAGTCCGATCAGGTGTACCTGGACCTGCTGGGCGGCTGGCGGGAGGCGTGGGAGCTGGGCTCCGGCGCCCGCCGCGACGCGGTGGCCTTCCTGTCCGGATCAGGCCTGTCCGGATCCGGCCTGTCCGGATCAGGGGAGCCGGCCCAGGCGGGGCTGCCAGTTCGGGTGTTCAACGGGCTGGCCCGGCCGCGAACGCAGATGGCCACCGTCACCGTGCCGGTGCCGGAGGACGGCACTCGCTGGGTCGAGCTCCGCGACGACGCCGGGCAGCCGGTACCAGCCCTGGCCGAGGGCGTCCGGCGGCGGGAGGACGGGTCGCTGGCCGAGGTGACGCTCACCTTCCTGGCTCGCGGCGTGCCCGCCCTGGGCTACCGCGCCTACCGGGTGGTTCCCGGCGAAGGGCAAGGGTCCGTTGCGCAGTGGCACGAGGTCGGCGGCGAGCCCGGCGCGATCGAGAACAGTCGGTACCTGGTCACCGCGGATCCGGCACGCGGCGGGACGGTCAGCGTCATCGACAAGCGCACCGGGGCCAGCGTGCTCGCCGGGCCGGGCAACGAACTGGTCATCCAGGACGAGTACGCGCAGCATCCCAAGCACGGAGAGGGCCCGTGGCACCTGTCGCCCAAGGGGCCGGGAACTGGTTCGTCATCGGTCCCGGCCGCGGTCCGGGTCGAGCGGTGCCCGGTCGGCTCCCGGCTGGTTGCCTCGTTCACGCTGGACGGGCTCGAGGTAACCCAGGAGACGGTGCTGTGGGAAAACGCGGAGCGGGTCGAGTTCCGCACCCACGTCGACGGGTACCGCGAGAAGGACCGGCTGCTGCGGGTCCGCTTCCCGGCCGACGTGCCCGGCGGGCTGCCGGTGTACCAGACGGCCACGGCGGTGGTCGGCCGGTCGTTCGGGGCGGTCGACGTCGATTCGGCGGACCACTGGTACACGCTGGACAACCCGGCTCACCAGTGGTTCGGGCTCGGCTCGACGGCGCGGGTCCTGACCGGCGGCTCCGGCGGAACGGTCCAGGCCATCGGGGTGGCCGAGGTGGTCTGCCCCGATAGCCAGGACAGCGGGCTGCGGGAGGTGATCCGCGACCTCATGGTGGCGCTGGCCGCGGCCGGGGTGACCGCGACCTGCAGCCAGGCCGGCGGATCGAGGTACGGCGGGATCGACGCGGACTCAAACCTGCCCGACGTCAGGATCGCGGTCGGCGGCCCGGACGTGAACACGTTTACCGCCGAGGTGCTGGCGGCCGCGGGATCGGGATACGCGCTGGCCGGCGGGCGGGTGTGGGTGCCCGCGGCGCGCAGCCGCGCCAAGACCTTTGCGCCCAGCGCAGACGTGCGCGGGACGTCCGACCTGCCGGTGCTGATCGTGCCGGCCGGCGGCCCGGGCGAGCTGGCCGCGGCGGTCACCGCGCTGGCCGAGGACCTAGCCGACGCCCTGGTCGAGGGGTTCGGGGACACCGCTCCGGCTGCGGGCGAGACGCCCCTGGCGGACCGGTCGGTGGCGCTGCTGAACCGGGGCACGCCGAGCGGCGTGGTAACCCCCGACGGCACCCTGCACATGTCGCTGATGCGCTCGTGCAGCGGGTGGCCGTCCCGGATCTGGATCGACGGGGATCACCGGACCGCGCCGGACGGCAGCAGTTTCGCCTGGCAGCACTGGAGTCACACGTTCGAGTACGCGCTGGCCTCGGGCCCGGGCGACTGGCGCGCGGCGGGCTTCTCCCCCAGCGCCGAGGACTACAACCACGACCTGATCGCGGTGGCGGGCGGCTTTGAGGCAGGGCCCGCGGGCGGGGACGATCTGCTGTCGGTGGAGCCGGCCAGCGTCACGCTCAGCGCGGTGAAGCCCCGCGGCAACCCGCTCGCCTCCGAGCGAAGCCCGGCAGGCGGCGCCGCGGCGCCGGGTGCCGGGGCGGGCGGCGAGGCCGAGGTCACGGTGCGGCTGCGGGAAACCAGCGGGCGGCCTGCGACGGCGCGGGTCCGGCTGGCCCAGCCCGTCTCGGCGGCGTGGCTGACCGACCTGCTCGAGGAGACCGACGGCGCGGCCCTGCCGGTGGTGGACGGCGCGGTTATTGTCGACATGCCGGCTTTCGACACGGTTACGCTGGTGCTGCGGACGGGCTCGCGGGGACCTGGGGACGGCGGCCGGACCACCGTCGAACGGGTCCAGCCGGTCTATGCGCGCTACTGGCTGCACGGGAAGGGCCCGGCGCCGGCCGGGAACCTCCCGGTGGCCGTCCACTTCTCCCCCACCAGGGTCGCCCTGGCCGAGCCGGGCCAGGCCGGCCTGCTCACGCTGACCGTGGGCTGCGGGCCCGAGCCGGCTTCGGGGACCGTCGAGCTCGTCCTGCCCGACGGAATCACCGTCACCACCGAGCCGGACCTGCGCTACGAGCTGGCACCGGGCGGGTACGCGGCCTGGGACCTGACTGTGCGCGCCGCGCCGGGGACCGGTCCCGGACGCTATTTCGCGTCGGCGCGGATCCGCGACGAGCATGGCCACGTCATCGAGGACACGGCCATGGTGGCGGTGGGCGAGCGCCGCTGGCCCGACCCCACGCTGCCGCCCGAGGAGGCCCTGGAGGTGATGCAGGCCGACTTCATCGCGGCCGCGGCCGAGATAGAAATGGCCGTGCTCACGCAGGAGCTGCGGCTGACACCCGGCAGCCGGGACGAGGTGCGGGTCAGCGTGAGTACCCAGCTGGCCTCCGAGGTGCACGGCGAGGCGCAGCTAGTGTCGCCGTTCGGCACCTGGGACTTGGTCTCACCGCCGGCGCAGGGCTTCAGCGTCACCGCGCGAGAGCCCGCGGTGCTGCGCTACCAGGTCATCGTTCCGGCCACGGCGCGGCCCGGGACCCGGTCCTGGGTGCTGGCCAAGTTGATGTACTTCGGCCGGGTCCGGTACAGCCGAGCCATACCGATCAATATCGTCGCGGGCTAGAAACCACTACGCTTCCGGCGAACAATGTACGGTTAGTCTACGAGACTCGGCCCTAATTCACTTCCAGCGCGCGAACTCCAGAGGACCCATGCAGTCCGCCACCGCTCTGCTCGCCGGCAACCTGCCCGCGGAGCCGAACAGCTTCATCGGCCGCGAGCGTGACCTCGCTGAGCTGGCCAAGCTGCTC
>Ga0209693_10000567_pt1 | contig 15207 bp, 10 predicted proteins | sample HubBroMetageWRM3_FD_188345 | JGI IMG/M metagenome (GOLD analysis project Ga0209693, IMG submission 188345) | Warmed soil microbial communities from the Hubbard Brook experimental Forest, New Hampshire - Hubbard Brook CCASE Soil Metagenome WRM 3... | ecosystem: Environmental > Terrestrial > Soil...
CAGGCAGCGCCGGGGGGGCAAGGGGCGGCGCGGGCGGTGAAACCACGGCTCGTTCGGGATATGAATGTTTTAGCGCCGGTGACGAGGCGTGGAACCTGGTCAGCACGACGCTGGCGCGCGCCATCCGGGCCAGTGCCACACCCTCACGCAGCGACCGGCTCTTCCCTGGTGACATCGAGCAGTTCGCGGTGCCCGGCGGGGGGCTCGCCTTCGCGCACGGGGCGGCCGGCGTGCTGTACGCGCTGTCCGAGGCGGCCGGCGTGCGGGTGCCTGAGTACGAGCAGTGGCTCATCGATCGGGCCGCGGACCCGGCCCAGGGCAGCCGGCTTGGCCTTTATGACGGGCTGGCCGGGGTGGCGTACACCCTGTGGCGGCTCGGACACGCCGAGGCCGCGGTGCGGACGGCGAGCGTGTGCCTGGACGAGGAGTGGCAGCGGCTCGGCGTCGACCTCTATGCCGGGCTGGCCGGATTCTCGCTGGTCATGCTCGCCCTCGGCGATTGCGCCGGGGAGCCTTCGCTGCGCGACGCGGGCCTGGAGGCCGCCGAGATCGTCGCCGGGCGGGTCCCGCGGCGCGGCGCCGGCCGGGAGGCGGGCGGTGCGGGCGGGCCGGGGGGAGCGGGGGGAGCGGCCGGGCCAGGGGGAGCGGCCGGCTTGCTGCGCGGCGCCTCCGGCCAGGCCCTGCTGTTCGTCCGGCTGTACGAGCGCACCGGCGATCCGGCCTATCTGGACGCCGCGGATGCCGCCATCGCCGCCGACCTGGATCGCTGCGTGATCGACCGCAAGGGATCGCTGCAGGTGGACGACGGCTGGCGGACGCTGCCCTACCTCGACGCGGGCAGCGCGGGCATCGGCATGGTCATCGATCGCCTCCTCGCGCACCGCCCGGACGCGGCCTGCGCGCAGGCCGCCGAGACGATCAGGGTCGCCGCGCGGTCCACCTACTACGCGCAGGCCGGCCTGTTCAACGGCCGGGCCGGCATGATCCTCTACCTGGCGGGCCGGGACCGGCGGGACGCCGCCCGGCACGTTCCCAGGCTGGCCTGGCACGCCGTCCGGTACGCCGACGGCATCGCCTTCGCCGGCGACGCGCTGCTCCGGCTGTCGATGGACCTGGGCACAGGGACCGCCGGAGTCCTGCTGGCCACGGCCGCCGCGCTGGCCCCGGGGGGCGCCGCGCTGCCGTTTCTCGGGCCGCCGGCGTACCGGCCCGCACAGTCCTCCTCGGAATCCCCGACGGAGCAAATGATGACAAGGAGGTGACAACTGTGGCGCTTCTCGAAATGCAAGGCATGGAGACCTCGCGCAGCGACGGCCGCTGTGGTGGCAGCGACCTGAGCGTGCTGCTCTGCGACAGCAACTGCAGCGTGACGCTTTGCCTTTAACCATCTGCAGACAGTGGCCGGCGGGGCAGGATCCCCGCCGGCCACGTCCGCACGTTCCCGCCATCCGCTATGACCCCATCCGCTATGAGCAGGGCGCCTGCATGACCCGAGCATGGCCAGCCGACCGCCGTCTGCGCGCGGACGCCGACCGGCTGCTGCGACGTGTCGCCCGGCGCGGCGAGGGATGGCTGGTCCTGCTCGGCGCGGCGTCGGCTGCCGGAGCGATCGCCCAGGTGCTGCTGCCCGCTGCCATCGGCCGCACCCTGGACACGATGCTCGCGACGGCCAGGTCCGGGGCGTCCGGCGGCACCGCCAGGTGGCTGGCCGGCTGCGCCGCGCTCGTCGCCGTCATCGTCCTTGCTGCGGCCGCGGTCGAACTGGCCACAGGAACGGCCAACGCGACCGCCACGGCCTGGCTGCGCCTGATCCTGGCGCGCCACGTACTTGGCTGCGGGCCGGCCCTGCTGCGGCGCTTCAGCGCGGGGGACACCGTCGGCCGCATCGTGGGCGGCGCCGCCGAGGCCGGGGCCGCGCCGGCCGGCGCGGTGCTTGCCGTCACCGCGGCCATCACCCCGGCAGGCAGCGTGCTTGCGCTCGGGCTGATCGACCCGTGGCTGGTGGTCGCGTTCGCCGCAGGGTTCGCCGCGCTGGCCGTGGTGCTGCGCACCATGGTCCGCGACACCTCCGCGGCCAGCGCCGCCTACCAGCAGGCCCAGGGCGCGATCGCCGGCGGTTTGCTCGACGCGCTGGCCGGCGCGCGCACCATCGCCGCGGCCGGCACCCGCGACAAGGAGCAGCAGCGGATACTGACCCCGCTGGCCTGGCTGCACCACCACGGCACCGCCTGCTGGCGGATCCAGGGGCGGGCCGCCGCGCGCGCCGCGGTGATCGGTCCGCTGCTCCAGGTCGCCGTGCTGGCCGTGGCGGGCGTCCAGCTCGCCAGGCACCGGATAACGCCGGGTGAACTGGTAGCCGCGAGCCAGTACGCGGTTCTCGCCGTCGGGATCGGCGCCAGCATGGGGCCGCTGAACCGGCTGGCCCGCGCCAGGGGCGGGGCCCGGCGCGCCGCGGAGCTGCTCGCCGAGGCGCAGGCCGGTTACGGCACGGGCATCCTGGGCGACGGCCTGGGACAGCTGCGGTTCCGGCAGGTGACGGTGCGGCAGGGCGGGGAGGCTGTGCTGAGCGGGCTCGAGCTCACCATCCCCGGCGGGGCGGCCGTCGCCGTGGTCGGCCGGTCCGGAGCCGGCAAGTCGACGCTGGCCGGCCTGGCCGGACGGCTGATCGACCCGGACGAGGGAGAGGTTACCCTCGACGGCACGGCGCTTGGCCGGCTCGGCCCCGATGCGCTGCGCGAGGCCGTCGTGTACGCCTTCGAGCGCCCCGCGCTGTTCGGCGACACGCCCTACGAGGCGATCAGCTTCGGCGCCTGGCCGCCGCCGCCCGAGCAGGTTCTGGCCGCCACGGCAGACAGCCAGGCGGCCGCCTTCCTGGCTCGCCGGCCCGGCGGCATCCACACCTCGCTCGTGGAGGTGCCCATGTCCGGCGGCGAGGTGCAGCGGCTCGGGCTGGCCCGCGCGTTCGCCCATGCCAGCCGCGCCCGGCTGCTCATCCTCGACGACGCCACGTCCAGCCTGGACACCGCCACCGAGATGCTGGTCAGCCGGGCGCTCACCGGCCGGATGGGAGACCGCACCCGGCTGATCGTGGCGCACCGGGCCGGCACCGCGGCCCGGGCGGACCTGGTGGCCTGGCTGGACGGCGGCCGGCTGCGGGCGCTTTCCACCCACGCTGACCTGTGGGCCGACCCTGACTACCGTGCGGTATTCGGGACCAGCGCGGACACGTCGTGCTGATCGGCAGCCTGCGTCGCCGCCCCAGGGACGTCGCCTGGCTGGCCGCCTGGTCCGTGGTGCAGGCGCTGCCCGCGGCGGCTTCGGGCTGGGTGCTGGCGGAAGCCGCCGGGATGTTCCTGGCCGGCCGCACGGCCGAGGCGCTCGGCTGGCTCGGGCTGCTGGCGGCCGCGGCGGCCGCGGGCGCCTTCGGTACCAGGCAGGCCTACTTCAGGCTCGCCGCCATCGTCGAACCGCTCCGCGACGAACTGGTCGAACTCATCGTCGCGGGCGCGCTGGCCCGCTCGATGGACACCGCCAGGCCGCCGGATACCGACGCGGTGGCGCGGATGACACATCAGGCCGAGATCGTCAGGGACTCCTACGCCGGCCTGCTGACCGTGGCGTGCACGTTCGTCTTCACCGCGGCCAGCACGCTGGCAGGCCTGGTCACGCTGGTCCCCGCAACGCTGCCCTACGTCGTCCCGCCGCTCGTGGTCTGCGCGCTGATCCTGCGCCTGCTGCTGCGCCCCTTCGCGACGCGCCAGCGCGGGTCCGTGACCGGCGAGGAGACGGTGGCCCGTGCCGCGGCGCAGGCGGTGTCCGGCCTGCGCGACGTCACCGCCTGCGGTGCGCAGGACCAGGTTCTCTCCCGGCTCGCCGCGCAGGTGAGGCGGCAGGCCGACGCGGCGCGGTCGGTGGCGGTGATCGGCTCGGCGCGCATGCTGTGCCTGGCCGCGGGCGGCTGGCTGCCGCTGCTGCTCGTCCTGGTCGCCGCGCCGTCCATGCTGCGCTCGGGCGTCAGTCCCGCGCGCATCATCGGCGTCATCGCCTACATCAGCGGCAGCCTGCGCGGTGCCTTGTACGCGCTGTCTCAGGGTGTCGGCGCGGGCATGGTCCGGTTCACGGTGACGCTGGGGCGCATCGTCGAGGCGAGCACCGTGCCCGCCGATCGGCGGCCGGCCGCTGCGCTCCAGGCGGGTCCCGGCCGCCCGGACCGGCCCACCGGGTCTGCGGGGACCGCGGGGACCGGGGGGACCGGGGGGACCGGGGGGACCGGGGGGACCGCGGGCATCGCCGGAGCCGGGGACCTGCGGCTTCGCGAGGTGGAGTTCGGCTACGACCCGTGCGCTGAGCCGATCATCCGCGGCCTCAGCCTCGACATCGAGCCCGGCGACCACCTCGCGATCGTGGGGCCAAGCGGCATCGGCAAGTCCAGCCTGGCCGGCCTGCTGGCCGGAATGCTGCGGCCCACGGCCGGCGAGATCCTGCTGGACGGGATGCCGGTGACGGCGTACCCGGCGCAATCGCTGCCGCTGCGGCGGGTGCTCATCCCGCAGGAGGCATACGTGTTCACCGGGACGCTCGCGGAGAACATGCTGTACCTGCGGGCATCCGACGGCACGCCGGACGCCGGGCAACTCGCGGCCGCGGCCGAGGCGCTCGGGCTCGGCCCGCTGGCGGACCGGCTGGGCGGATACCAGGCGGTCGTCCGTCCCGCCGCCCTTTCGGCCGGCCAGCGGCAGCTCATCGCGCTCGCCCGGGCGTGGCTGAGCCCGGCGCCCATCGTCATCCTGGACGAAGCCACCTGCCACCTTGACCCCGCGGCGGAGGAGCGCGCCGAGGCCGCGTTCGCCCGCAGGGACGGCACGCTGATCGTGATCGCGCACCGGATCAGCTCGGCACTGCGCGCCCGGCGCGTCCTGGTCCTGGACGGCGCCCGCGCCCAGGTCGGCGATCACGGCACTCTGCTGGCCGACTCGGCGATGTACCGGGACCTGGTCGGCTACTGGGGCGCGACCGCCGGAACCGCGGCGTACGCCGGCCCGGCGGCCTGCACCCGGCCCGGCCTATGATCCGGGCATGAAGACGCAGATCATTAGCGTCCGCACGGGGACGCGCGAGACGGTCATGGACATCACGGGGGAATGCGCGGAGTTCGCCGCCGAGGCGGCGGGCGGCGGGGACGGGCTGCTGCACGTGTTCGTGCCGCACGCGACCGCGGGGATCGCGCTGATCGAACTCGGCGCACGCAGCGATGACGACCTGCTTGCCGTCCTGGCCAGCCTGCTGCCCGCCGAGGATCGCTGGCGGCACGGGCACGGATCGCGCGGGCATGGCCGGTCGCACGTACTGCCCGCCTTCGTGGCGCCGTACGCCAGCGTGCCGGTCATCGGCGGCCGCCTGGCCCTTGGTACCTGGCAATCCATAGCCCTGGTCGACCTCAACGTGGACAACCCGGACCGGCACGTCCGGCTGTCGTTCCTCGGCTGATGCACGTCCTCGTCGAGGGCACCGGCGGGGCCTCAGGCTGGCCGGAGGCCGGCTGCCGGTGCGCCTCGTGCCTCCGCACGGCCGTCGGCGGGCGCACACGAAAACGGTCGACCGTAGTCATTGACGGGGTGGTGGTGCTGGGGGTCGCCGGCGTGCAGGCGCCGGGCGGGTACCGGGTGCGGGAGTTGGCAGATGCGGGGGGCGGGGAGGAGCTTGGCGGGTGGGAGGTGACGGGGCCGGACGGGGGGCGGCTGCTGTATCCGGCGCGGCCTGGGGCGGTGCCGGTTCCGCCGGACGGGGCGGCCGCCTACGACGTCGCGTTCCTCGACATGCTCGGCGACCCTACCCAACTGGGCCGGCTCCGGCGGGAGGGGCTGATCACCGCGGACACGATCACGGCGGTGGCGTTCGCTGACCACCGGGTGCCAGGGGAAGGGGAACTCCGGCGGCGCTGCGGGTTCTGGCGGGTGCTGACGCCAGCCGATGCGGAGTGTTTCACCACTGCCCGTTCGGATCAAATGGGGTTTAAAGAATTTCCGGGAACTGCCCGGGCCGAGTCATGGCGGGTGCTGGTGATGGGCGGGGCGCGTTCGGGGAAATCCGAGGAGGCGGAGCTTCGGCTGGCGGGCGAGCCGGATGTTACCTACGTGGCAACCGGGCCGGATGGGGCCGGGGATCCGGAATGGGCGGCGCGGGTGGCCGCGCACCGGGCACGGCGGCCCGGATGGTGGCGGACGGCCGAGACCACGGACCTGGCCGCGGTGCTCGGGTCGGCGCGCGGGGCGGTGCTGATCGACGGGATCGGCACCTGGCTGGCGGCGGTGATGGACGAGTGCGGCGCGTGGGACGGCCCGGGGGACGCGGGCGGGACAGACGGCACGGGCGGGGCGGGGGGCACGGGCGGGGCGGGGGGTTCGGCGGGTGCGGGCGGGGCGGACGGGGCGGCGAGGCTGGAGGAGAGGGTCTCGGGGGTGGTTTCGGCTTGGCGGCAGACCCGGGCTTATGTGGTGGCGGTCAGCGATGAGGTGGGGCTTGGGGTCGTGCCTGGGACGGCGGCGGGGCGGCGGTTCAGGGACGAGCTGGGGCGGCTGAACCAGGCCCTGGCGGCCGAGTCGGAGGAGGCCGAGATCGTCGTGGCCGGGCGGGTGCTGCCGCTGGGTTCTCCGGGATGAACGCTACGGGATAACGGTCCGGTGACAATCCGGCAAGCGTTTGCGCTTCCGTGCCGATCCGGGGCGTTATGTCACCCCCGTGCGCTGGCCAGCGGTGGCCGCCGGCCGCTACCGTAGGAAGTCCCGCGGCCGGGCACGCCTCGTACCTCGCCACCGACGTCGAACTTCATTCGCGGCTGCCGCCCGGACGCGGGTCGCCGCAGCAGATCCGCCAGGGTCACGGGTCCTTACCGGCTCGGCCAGGGGCGGGGGGTTCGGGGGTCGCTCCCCCGGCCGGCACAGCGATGAGGTGATGACGAAGTATGGCGCGCGTGGTGGTCATTGGCGACCTGATGACGGACGCGGTCGCTCACGCTATGCTCGCGCTCGCCCGGGGCAGCGATACGCCCGCGAGCGTGACCATGCACGGCGGCGGTTCCGGTGCCAACGTTGCCGCCTGGATGGCGGCCGACGGCGGGGACGTGGCCTTCGTCGGGCGACGGGGTGCGGACATCGCCGGCCGCAACCGGGACATGGAGCTGATGGGGTACGGCGTCGACGCCCGGCTGGTGATGGACCCGGAACGGCCCACCGGCACCTGCGTGGTGATGGTCACGCACAAGGGCGAGCGGACGATGCTGTCGGATCCGGGCGCGAACGCCGCGCTGTCCCCCGACGACCTGCCGCACGACCTGTTCCTGCCCGGAGCCCACCTGCACGTGTCCGGGTACACGCTGCTGTCTGAGGGGGCGCGTTCGGCCGGCCTGGCGGCGATCGACTACTCGCGGCGGGCGGGCATGTCCGCGTCGGTGGACGCGGCATCCGCGGCGCCGCTTGAGCGCGCGGGGGCCGAGCCGTTCCTCGAGCTTTCTGCCGGGGCCATCCTGCTGTTCGTCAACGCCGCCCAGGCCAAGGTGCTCACGGGGCGGGATGATCCCGAGGCGGCGGCGCGGGTGCTGACCGCCTGGTACCCGCAGGTCGTGGTCAAGCTCGGCGCGGAGGGCGCGCTGTTCTACGCCAACGGGCGGCCGCCGGTCCGGGTGCCCGGGCCGCCGGTGGACCGGGTGGTGGACGGCACCGGCGCGGGCGACGCGTTCGTGGCCGGCTTCCTGCCCGCCTGGCTGGACAAGAAGCCGCCGCACGAGGCGCTCAGCAGCGGCTGCCGCCTCGCCGCGCACGCCCTCAACCTCATCGGCGCCCGCCCTGTCCTCTGAGCCTTCGGCTGACTTCCTTGCCGAGATGTTCTCGCTGGCCGGGCGGGTGGCCGTGGTGACCGGCGGGAGTTCGGGGATCGGCGAGGCGATGGCGGCGGCGCTGGCCCGGGCCGGGGCGCGGGTGGTGCTCGTCGCCAGGGATCCCGCGCGGCTCGCGGCGGCGGCCGAGGGGCTGCGCGGGTCCGGTTGCGTGGCCGGGTGGGTCAGCGCGGACCTCGGCGACCGCGCCGAGGTGGAGCGGGCGGGTGCCGAGGCGGCGGAGGCGTACGGCTCGCCGGACATCCTGGTCAACTGCGCGGGGATCAACCCGCGGCCGCCGCTGGCGTCGCTTTCCGTGCCGGACTGGGACCAGACCATGGCGGTGAACCTGACCGCGCCGTTCCTGCTCGGCCAGCGGTTCGGGCCCGCGATGGCGGCCAGGGGCTGGGGGCGGATCATCAACGTGACCTCGCAGCAGGCGCAGCGGGCCTTCGCCAACAGCGGCGGGTACGGGGTGTCGAAGGGCGGGCTTGCCTCGCTGACCCGGTCCCAGTCGGAGGCGTGGGCGCCGCACGGCGTGTGCTGCAACTCGGTGTCCCCCGGATTCGTGCCGACACGCCTCAACGCGGCGGTGGCCGCCGATCCGGCGCGGATGGCCGCGATGGCGGCCCGCACGATGGTGGGGCGCAACGGGGAGCCCGCGGACTTCGCCGGGGTGGCCGTCTTCCTCGCCTCGCGGGCCAGCGACTACGTCACCGGGCAGACGCTGTACGTGGACGGCGGCTTCTCCGTGACGTAACGCGGCCTGCCTCAGCTGTCGCCGAGGACGATCCACTGGCGGCCGTCGAGTAGTTCGGCGGCGGCGTCCAGGTGGCCGGCATGGCAGGCGGTCTCCTTGAGCACGTGCAGCATGACGATCCGCAGCTCGGTAAAGCTCTTGCCCCACTCGCCCCAGACCGGATCAAGCTGCCTGGGAGCCGCGTCGATGGGGGTCGCCGCGATGATCGCGTTGGAGTGCCCGATCTCGTCCCGGTACAGGGCGAAGATGTCCGCCGCCGACTCGTCGGGTCCGACCTGCCACTCGGCGTTCTGCTCGGGAGGGAAGAAGTCGAAAGACTCGCCGGCCACCACGCAGCGGAACCAGTAGTGCTCGTCGGCCAGCGCCAGGTGCTTGACCATGCCAAGGCAGCACCACCCCGACGGCAACACGGGGCGCCGCAGCTGCTCCTCGGAAAGACCGTCGAGGATGCCGAGCACGTGCTCGCGTTCGGCGTCCAGGTACTGCTGCAGGATCTCGGTCTCGTGGCCCATCTCTCGATCCTCGCATAGGCGTGTTCCGGGGGCGAATGGCCGATCCGGGCCCGGAGAGGCGGCACAATAAGCGCATGCCAGGCCGACGTACCCCGCAGGGACCCGCTGAGGATTTCGAAGAGAACATCGTTGATATCGACATCGCGGAGGAGATGCGCGGCAGCTACCTCGAGTACGCCTACAGCGTCATCTACTCCCGGGCGCTCCCGGACGCGCGGGACGGCCTGAAGCCGGTGCAGCGCAGGATCCTCTACCAGATGAACGAGATGGGCCTGCGCCCGGACCGCAGCCACGTCAAGTGCGCCCGCGTCGTCGGCGACGTGATGGGCCGCCTGCACCCGCACGGCGACTCGGCCATCTACGACGCCCTCGTCCGGATGGCCCAGCCGTGGGCGATGCGGCTGCCGCTTGTGGACGGGCACGGGAACTTCGGCAGCCTGGGCGGCGACAGCGGCCCGGCCGCGATGCGGTACACCGAGGCACGGCTGACCGCCGCCGCGATGGAGATGGTCGCCTCGATCGACGAGGACACCGTCGAGTTCATCCCGAACTACGACGGCAGCGAGCAGCAGCCCGACGTGCTGCCCGCGGGCCTGCCGAACCTGCTGGTCAACGGCACGTCAGGGATCGCGGTCGGGATGGCCACCAACATGGCCCCGCACAACCTGGGCGAGGTGATCGCGGCGGTGCGGCACCTGCTGCGGCACCCGGACGCGTCGCTGGACACGCTGATGCGCTTCGTGCCGGGTCCCGACCTGCCCACCGGCGGGCGGATCGTGGGGCTCGACGGGATCAGGGAGGCGTACGAGACCGGCCGGGGCATCTTCCGTACCCGGGCCTCCGCCGCCATAGAGCAGATCACCCCGCGGCGGATGGGCATCGTGGTCACCGAGCTTCCCTACACCGTGGGCCCTGAGAAGGTGATGACCCGGATCAAGGAACTCGTCGAGGCCAAGAAGCTCAACGGCATCGCCGACATGAAGGACCTCACCGACCTGCAGCGCGGCCTGCACCTGGTGATCGAGATCCGCAGCGGCTTCAACCCCGACGCGGTGCTTGCCGAGCTGTACCGGCTGACGCCGATGGAGGAGACGTTCGGCATCAACAACGTCGCCCTCGTCGACGGCCAGCCGCGGGTGCTCGGCCTGCGCGAGCTGCTCGAGATCTACGTCGCGCACCGGCTCGAGGTGACCAGGCGGCGGACCGAGTACCGGCGGCGCAAGCGGCTGGACAGGCTGCACCTGATCGACGGGCTGCTCATCGCGCTGCTCAACATCGACGAGGTAATCCAGGTCATCAGGACCTCCGACGACGCGGCGGCGGCGAAGGAGCGGCTGATCGCGATCTTCGAGCTGTCGGAGATCCAGGCCCAGTACATCCTGGACACCCCGCTGCGCAGGCTGACCCGCTTCGACCGGCTGGAGCTCGAGCGGGAGCAGGAGACGCTGCGGGCCGAGGTCGGGGAGCTGACCGCGATCCTGGAGTCCGACGCGAGGCTGCGCGAGGTGGTGGGCGATGAGCTGGCGGAGGTGGCGAAGAGGTTCGGCACCCCGCGGCGCACGGTGCTGCTCGAGGGAGGTGAGTCCGTCGCGGCGGCCGTGCCGCTTGAGGTGGCGGACGAGCCGTGCGTGGTGCTGATGTCCGGGACGGGCCGCCTGGCGCGGGTGGCCTCGTCCGCCTCCGTGCCGGTGGTCCCGCCGGTTGCCGATGTGGCGCGCTCGGCGCACGACGTGATCGTCTCGGTGCTGCCGGCCACGGCCAGGGGCACGATCGGGCTTGTGACGTCCGCGGGGCGGCTGATCAGGCTGAACGTGCTCGAGCTGCCGGCACTGCCGCCGGGTGCGGGGGCGGCAGGGCTGTCCGGGGGGACGCCCGCGACTGAGTTCGCCTCGCTGGAGCGGGGCGAGACGGTGGTGGCGCTGTGCGCCTTCGATGTGGCTGAGGGGGGCAACGGGGGCGGGGGGACCGGGGGGACCGGGGGGACCGTCGGGGGCGGCGGCCTGGCGCTCGGCACGGCGGAGGGCGTGGTCAAGCGGGTGCTGCCGGATTACCCGCAGAACAGGGACGAGTTCGAGCTGATCACGCTGAAGAACGGCGACCGGGTGGTGGGGGCCGCGCAGCTGTCCGGGGAGTCCGACGAGCTCGTGTTCATCACCTCCGACGCGCAGCTGCTGCGGTTCCCGGCGTCCTCGGTCCGGCCGCAGGGGCGGCCTGCGGGCGGGATGGCGGGCATCAGGCTGTCGGCGGGGGCGTCCGTGGTGTGGTTCGGCGCGGTGTCGGAGGCCGCGGCCTCTGGAGAGCCCGTGGGGCCGCCAGGGACCTACTCCCCCGCGGTGGTGGTGACTGTCGCGGGCCGGGCCGGTGCGCTGCCTGGCACGGCGGCGGGCAGCGTGAAGGTCACCCCCATGCACGAGTACCCGGGCAAGGGGCGTGCCACCGGCGGGGTTCGGTGCCAGCGGTTCCTGAAGGGCGAGGACGCGCTGGTGATGGCGTGGGCCGGGCCGGCGCCCGCGGTGGGCGCGACCGAATCCGGCCGGCCGGTCGAGCTGCCGGACCCGGTGGGCAGGCGCGACGGGTCGGGAGAGAGCCTAGGGGCGCAGCTCGCCACCGTCGGCGGCGCGGTGCGGGTGGCGTGAGCGGCGCGGGCCGGGTCGGCGGCGCGGGCCGGGGCGGCTCAGGTGTCGATGCGGGACGGGTCGAGCTCACCGGCGCCGCTGACGATGAAGTCGCGGCGCGGGGCCACCTCGGTGCCCATCAGCAGGCTGAACACGTCGCCCGCGACGGCGGCGTCCTCGATCCTGATGCGGCGCAGGGTGCGGTGCCTGGGGTCCATGGTGGTTTCCTTGAGCTGCGAGGCGTCCATCTCGCCCAGGCCCTTGTACCGCTGCACGGGCTCCTCCCAGCGCTGGCCGCGCCGCTCGAGCTCGAGCAGGGTGCGGTGCAGCTCCGACTCTGAGTAGCAGTACTGGTACTTCGGCTGGCCCTTGCGCACGTTCTTCAGCGTCACCCGGTGCAGCGGCGGGACCGCGGCGAACACCCGGTCCGCCTCGAGCATCGGCCGCAGGTACCTGTGGAACAGGGTGAGCAGCAGGGTCCGGATGTGGGCGCCGTCGACGTCCGCGTCCGCCATGAAGATGACCCGCTGGTACCTGGCCGAATCCAGGTCGAAGGAGCTGCCCGAGCCCGCGCCGATCACCTGGATGATCGAGGCGCACTCGGCGTTCTTGAGCATGTCGGCGAGCGACGCCTTCTGCACGTTGAGGATCTTGCCCCGGATCGGCAGCAGCGCCTGGAACTCCGAGTCCCTGGCCAGCTTCGCGGTGCCGAGCGCCGAGTCGCCCTCGACGATGAACAACTCGCTGCGGTCATCGGTGGACCGGCAGTCGACCAGCTTGGTCGGCAGCGACGAGCTGGCAAGCGCCGACTTGCGCCGCTGGTTGTCGCGGTGCTCGCGGGCGGCGATGCGCGCCTTCGCGGCCGAGGCGACCTTCTCGAGCACGTTGCGTGCCTGCTGTTTGGCGCCGCGCGGCGGTGCTTCGAAGTAGGCCTTGAGCTGCGCGCCGACAACCTGCGCCACGATCCTTGACGCGGCCGGGGTGCCGAGCACCTCCTTGGTCTGGCCCTCGAACTGCGGCTCGGGCAGCCGGACCGAGACGATCGCGACCAGGCCCTCGAGCGCGTCCTCCTTGATGATCTTGTCGCTGTCGTTCTTGACCAGCCTGACCGCCTTGAGCTGCTCGTTCAGCGTGTTCACCAGGGCCCGCTCGAAGCCGGTGACGTGGGTGCCGCCGTGCGGGGTGGCGATGACGTTCACGAACGAGCGGACTACGGTCTCGTAGCCGGTCCCCCACTGGACCGCCACGTCGACCTCAAGCTCACGCTCGACCTCGGTGGGGGTCATGTGGCCACGGTCGTCGAGCACCGGGATCGTCTCGGTGAAGTGCCCCGAGCCGGTCAGCCGGATCGGGTCGGTGACCGGCTCGCCCGAGACAAGGTGCTCGCAGAACTCGCTGATGCCGCCGTCGAAGCGGAACGCCGCCCGCTTGGGCGGCTCGCCGTCCTGCTGCGACTCCTCGCGGATGGCGATGGTCAGGCCAGGCACCAGGTAGGCGGTCTGGCTGGCCCGTTCGGTCAGCGCCTCGAAGCCGAACTTGGCGTCCTTGGTGAACACCTGCCGGTCCGGCCAGAACCTGATCCTGGTCCCGGTCGACTTCCTGGTGGGGCGGCTGAGCTGGCGCAGCCCGGCCTTCTTGGTGAAGTCCGCGTCCGGGCCCGGCCCGGCGAACTCGCCGGTGACGCCGCGGCGGAAGCTGGCCGCCCAGGTACGCCCGTCCCGGTCCACCTCGACGTCCAGCCGCGCGGCCAGCGCGTTGACCACCGAGGCGCCGACGCCGTGCAGGCCGCCGGAGGCGGTGTAGGAGCCGCCGCCGAACTTGCCGCCTGCGTGCAGCCTCGTCATGACCAGTTCGACGCCGGTGAGCTTGGTCTTGCGCTCGACGTCGACGGGAATGCCGCGGCCGTTGTCCCTGACCTCGGCGGAGCCGTCCGCGTGCAGGGTCACCTCGATCCCGTTGCAGTGCCCGGCAAGCGCCTCGTCCACGGCGTTGTCGACGATCTCCGCCAGGCAGTGCTGCAGGCCGCGGCTGTCGGTGGAGCCGATGTACATGCCGGGGCGCTTGCGCACGGCGTCAAGGCCCTCGAGCACGGAGAGGTGCCGGGCGGTGTAGGCGTCGGCCGGGGCGGGGCTCGCCGGTGTCCGGGAAGTGGTGAGAACGGACACGGCCAGCGGGTCTCCTTCTGTGCGGGTCTTGCGGCCGGCCCCGCGCGGGGGCCTCATCGAAGACTAACTTCCCTTGCCTACTGCCGTGGAACGCCACGCTGGACCCGCCGCGAATCCCGGATCTACCTGAGGCAATGCATCATCGGCCGGCAATCTGGGTAGACAACTCTTTAGAGACGTAAGCGACAGAAGTGAACGAACTGCGTTCAGGAGTGGTTTTCGCTTGTGGCGTACAGCACGTGGCGTGGGGAACGCCGGCGCGGGGGTATGTGTTGTGCTGAGCAGTAGGAGTGGTAACCGAGCCAAACGGATGTAGAGGCCGGAGGCATGACGCGAGGTAGGCGACGTTGACTGGAGCAATAGCCCCCACCAAGCCGCTGAACGCGCTGGACGTCTGCGATCGTTGCGGCGCCCAGGCATACGTCCGCGTGCTGCTGGCTAACGCGGGAGAACTGCTTTTCTGTGCCCACCACGCCCGCGAGCACGCGACGGCGCTGGCCAAGGTGGCCGTTGACATACAGGACGAGAGCAAGCGGCTTTCGGAGACGCAGCCGCAGCCGCAGGAGTAGCACGGGGTCGTCTGAGGCCCGGCGCCTGGACGGGCCGGGCCCCGAGCAGGTCGGCAGAGACGCCGACGCCAGTCCCGAAACTGGCGTCGGCCTTTTTTATGCCCTCAGGCCGGGTGGACCTGGCGGGCCCCGGCTGGCCTGGCGGCCGTCGGCTTCCCGTGGCGGATCGGGGCTCCGAGGTTGATCCGGTGCATCGTGTGGGCATTCCGAAGTAACCCGGGTCTGCGGCGCGCCGCGATCGCGGAGCACACATCATGGCAAAATGCCCGATACATACCCATTTGTAACCGTTCAGTGCTTCCCGGTGCCACCGCCCCCAGGCCCCGGCTGGGCCCCTCCCGGCCAGTACGATGTGGCAACGACCCGCATAGGACCGTGTCGTTGTCACAACGTGCTGGTTAGGACCTGTCGGTTACGTGATCACAGGGGCAGATGGGGCCGGTGGGAGCGGCCTGATGGCCGCGGCCGCGGACGATGGCCGGACCGGGACACGGACGGGCGCTTAACCACATTCAGGCGCGCGGCACAGCGCTCAGTCCAGGTAGTCGCGGAGGACCTGGGAGCGGGAGGGGTGGCGGAGCTTGGACATGGTCTTGGACTCGATCTGGCGGATGCGCTCCCGGGTCACCCCGTAGACCTTGCCGATCTCGTCCAGGGTCTTGGGCTGGCCGTCGGTCAGGCCGAACCGCATCGAGACCACGCCGGCCTCGCGCTCG
>Ga0209693_10000570_pt1 | contig 15189 bp, 12 predicted proteins | sample HubBroMetageWRM3_FD_188345 | JGI IMG/M metagenome (GOLD analysis project Ga0209693, IMG submission 188345) | Warmed soil microbial communities from the Hubbard Brook experimental Forest, New Hampshire - Hubbard Brook CCASE Soil Metagenome WRM 3... | ecosystem: Environmental > Terrestrial > Soil...
TACGCCGGGCACCGGCTGACGTTCCAGCTGTTCGCGCAGTCGCCGCCGTTCTCGCACCTGCTGGCCGTCTACAACAACTACGACTTCAGCGGCCCGCTCGACGTGGTGGCCCGGTACTCCGACGTGGCGAACGAGGTGCGGAAATGAGGGAAGCGGGCGAAGTGAAGGGGGCAGGGGCGGTGGGTGGGGGGCCTATTACCGTCGGCGGGCACCTGCGGATCCGGCCGTTCAACACCGCCGAGACCTATCCGGAGCAGCATCTCGACAACGACCTGTGCCAGGCGGTCGTCGCAGGCAGCACCGTCTACCTGCGCGGCCAGGTGCCGCAGGACCTGGAGACCGGCGAGAACGTGCACGTGGGAGACGCCGCCGCCCAGACGGAGCAGGTGATGACGAACGTCGAGACGCTGCTCGCGGAGGCGGGCGCGTCCGTCGAGCACGTGGTGAGCTGCACGGTCTACCTGACCGACATCCGCCACCGCGAGGCGGTGTACCGGGTGCTCGGGCGGCGGCTGAAGGGCGTCTACCCGGTGTTCACCGGCCTGGTCGTGGCCGCGCTCGCGCGGCCCGAATGGCTGGTCGAGGTCACGGTCGTGGCGGTCAAGCCATGACGTTCTCGCTGGTGGGCCGCTGCGAGCGCACAGGCGCGGTCGGCGCCGTCATCGCGTCAGCGAGCATGGCGGTCGCGGCTCGGTGCGCCGCGGTCCGGGCTGGCGTCGGGGCCGTGTGCAGCCAGAGCACCACCGATCCCCGGCTGCGCGGAGAATTGCTGGACGCGATCGCCGGCGGCGTGCCCGCGGGCGACGCGCTCGCCGCGCTGGCCGAGCACACCGCGGACGTCGCGTTCCGGCAGCTCGTGATTGTCGATGCGGCTGGCGGCGCGGCGGGCTACTCCGGTGACCGGGCGCTGGGCGTGGCAACGGACGCCCACGCGTCCGGTGCGGCGGCCGCCGGGAATCTGCTGGCCGACACCGGCGTGCCCGCGGCGATGCTCGCGGCCTTCACCGGCCGGGCCGGCGACGATCTCGGCGACCGGCTCATCGCCGCGCTCCAGGCCGGCCTGGCCGCGGGCGGCGAGGTCTCCCCCGTGTGCTCGGCCGGGATGCTCGTCGCCGAGTCGCAGCCATGGCCGGTCACCGACCTGCGCGTCGACTGGCACGACGATCCGGTCGGGCAGCTCGCCGGGCTCTGGCAGCTCTGGCAGCCGCAGGCAGCGTCCTACGTCGGCCGCGCGTTGCGGCCCTCCGAGATGGTGCAGTTATGCACGGCGAGCGCGCGGCAATGGCCGGCCAGAGGCTCGGTGCCCGGTGAGCGAGGACGTGCGGGTCGGCATCGCCCAGTGGACGCCCGGTCTCGACCGGGGCGTCAACCTGGACACGGCCGAGTCGGCGGTGCGGGAGCTGGCCCGGCGCGGCTGCCAATTGGTGCTGCTGCCCGAACTATGGCTGTGCGGCTACCGCCCCGCCTCGCTCGCTGCTGACGCGCGGGCCGCGGCCGAGCCGGTCGACGGCCCGGTCCAGCGGCGCCTGGCGGCGCTTGCGGCGGCCACCGGCATGGTCCTGTGCGCCGGCACGTTCCCCGAGCTGGACCATGGAGAGCTGTTCAACACCGCGGTCGTCTACGGGCCATCGGGCGGCCTGCTGCTCCGCCACCGCAAGGTGCACCTGTACGGGACCGAGCCCGACGTCTTCCGGCCCGGGGACTCGGTCACCGTCGGCGACATCGCCGGGATCGGCCGAGTCGGCCTGTGCGTCTGCTTCGACGGCGACTTCCCCGAAACCGCACGCGCGCTGCGCGCGGCAGGCGCCGACCTCGTGCTGCACCCGTCGGCGTACGAGGCCGCCGCAGAACGCTGGTGGGACGTCATCTACCCGGCTCAGGCGCTGTGCAACGGCCAGTGGTGGATCTCCGCCAACCAGCATGGCGGCGCGCCCGCCGACCGCATGCTCGGCGGCAGCCGCGTCATCTCCCCCGACGGCAGGACCGTCGCCGCCGCGCCGCGGCACCGCGATGCCGTCACGGCACCCGAACTGCTCGTCGCCGATCTCGCCGTCGACGACGAGCTATCCGCCGCGGCCGCCGTCGGCGCCATGCTCTGGCCGGCCGCGGCCGGAGCACCAGCCCTTTCCGCACCGCTACCGCCCCGAAGGACGGAGGAAGTCTCGTGAGCCAGTCCACCGAGCCTGCCGCGCTTGAGCGCCGCACCATCGACATCATCCCGCTCGAGGAACGGCACGGAAAACCACGCGACCTGTTCACGATCTGGTTCAGCTCCAACATCATGCCGCTGACGTTCGTGACCGGCGCCCTCGCTCCGGCGGTCTTCGGCCTGAACTTCTGGTGGAGCCTGATCGCCATCGTGCTCGGCAACGTCGTCGGCGCGCTGTTCATGGCGCTGCACTCGGCTCAGGGACCGCGGCTCGGCGTGCCGCAGATGATCCAGAGCCGGGCGCAGTTCGGCTACTTCGGCGCGCTGCTCGTCGTCCTGGTCGCGGTCGTCATGTACGTCGGTTTCTTCGCGTCCAACCTGGTGCTCGGCGGCCAGTCCATCAACCAGCTGGCCAGCGGCGTGAGCATCGACTGGGGCATCATCATCTGCGCCGTGGTCAGCCTCGTGATCACGATCTTCGGCTACGACATGATCCACGCCGTGAACAGGTGGGCGATCGTCCTGTTCGGCGGCGTGATGATCCTCAGCCTGATCTTCATCGCGGGGGTGCACGGCCTGCCGGCGGACTTCCTGTCGACTGGCCACTTCAGCGGCGGCGGCTTCCTGTCGTCGGTGTCCCTCGGCGTGCTCTGGCAGATCGCGTACGCGCCGTACGTCTCGGACTACTCGCGTTACATGCCGCCCAACAACCAGGCAGGCTCCACGTTCTGGATGTCGTACTGGGGAACCGTCCTCGGCAGCGTTCTGCCCATGCTGCTCGGTGTCGTGGTGGGCGTGGCATCAACCAACCCCAACCAGATCGCCGAGCTGCGCATCCTCAGCGGAGGCGTCGGCTGGATCGTCATGATCGTCTTCGCGCTCGGGATCATGGACACCAACTCGATCAACCTGTACGGCGGCGTGCTCTGCTCGATCACGACCGGGCAGACCTTCGCCGGGCGCTGGATCCCCGGCGCCCGGGTGCGCGCGATACTCTCCGTCGCGATCGTGGCCCTGTCCCTCGTGCTGGCGATCGGCCTGCAGGCGAACTTCCTGACCAACTACACGAACTTCATCCTGCTGCTGCTGTACGTCCTCATCCCGTGGACCGCGATCAACCTGGTCGACTACTACCTGATCCGCCGCGGCAACTACGACGTCGAGGCGTTCTTCGACCCGACCGGCGGCCCGTACGGGCGCATCGGCTGGATCGGGGTCATCGCCTACATCATCGGCATCCTTGTCGAGGTTCCGTTCATGTCGACCACCCTGTGGACCGGCCCGGCTGCCAGCGCGATGAACGGGACGGACCTGTCGTGGATCGTCGGGCTGGTCATCACCGTGCCGCTGTACTACCTGCTCGCCACCCGCTTCATCACGCGGCGGGCGGCCGCAACCCCGGCACCCGCGCGCACCACCTGACCGGCGCGGGGCGACCCCACCTCACTGCAGGCGGCTCATGGCAGCGTCGCGCCACGGCGCTACGCCGCAGCGCTCCGCTATGGCGAGCGCATGGCGGTAGTGGGCCCGCGCGTCGTCCACGCGCAGGTAGCAGGCGAGGTCGCCGAGGATCTGGGCGGTGGGCCACAGCGTCATCGACCCGGTCTGGATTCCCGCTGGCCGCGCGGCATACGGCAGCAGTTCCTGGTAGCAGGACCCAGCGCGCTCGGTGTCGTCGACCGCGATGGCCAGCATGGCGCAGACTGCGGTCAGCAGCAGCCAGAACATGTCTCGGCGCACGGTCGGCATCCGGGCCATCACGGCGCGAGCCTCGGGCACCCGCCCGGCCGCGGTGAGCGCGAGCGCGTACGGCGCAGCGAGCAAGGGAGTCCGGAGCGGGATCTGGTGCAGCGGCTCGAGCTCATCGACCATCGCCCCAGCCCCGCCCTGCGTCGTCCGCAGGCAGAACCGTCCCAGCATGCTGACGAAGGCCCCGTGCTGCCATTGGCCGAGCCTGTCCATCTGGGCGGCAGTCCGCCGGTAGGCCTCCTCGGCCGCGGGCACATCGGCGCTGAGCGCCGTTCGCAGCGCCCGGTAGAAGCTGACGGGGACGGCGGCGATCATGAGGTCGTGGCGCTCGCCGATGCGTGCCGCCTGGTCGGCGTGCCGGTCCGCGGCCCGGAAGTCGGCAGCCTCGCTGTTGGCCCCCATGAGGACGATGTGGCCAAGCGCCTCGGTCGTCACCGACTTGCCCGGCAGGTCGAGCAGCTCGGCGCCAAGGCTCAGCCGCTCGGCTAGGCCGTCGCAGCGGAAGGTGTGCCACACGCGGCCGTTGACCGCGATCGCCAAGGCGTCCGCGTTACCGAGCCGCCGGGCCATCTCCACCGCCTGGGCCGAGGACTGGTAACCGCGATCGGAATCCGCGCCTTCCAGCTCGAAGGCCAGGGCCGTCAGCAGACGGCAGTGCAGTAGCTCCTCGCCGGCAGGCAACGTTGCCAGTGCATGCTCGACCGCGCCCACCAGTTCCTCGTCGGTGCGTCCGTACTCGTTTGCAGACCACGCCCTGGGCACGTCGAACGCGGTGATCAGCCGGGCGAGCAGGATCGGATCGCCGAGCGGCAGCGCGGCGCGGACGGCGTCCTGCCGGAGACTGCGTGCGCGGGCAACCTGCTCAGTCGGCGCCAGCGCACCGACCAGCCGCAGCATGAGCTCGAGCCTGTCCCGCACCGGCGTGCCGTCGGCCTGGTCGAGGGCGGCGATCGCCTGCTCCCACAACCGGGCCGCCTCGTCGTAGGCAAAAAGCTGCTCGGCCTGCGCTGCGGCGAGGCTGCAATAGCGGGCCGCCTTGCCCGGATCGGTGCCCGCCTCGCCGAAGTGGTGGGCAAGCGCAGCCGCGTCGCCGGGGCTGTGCCGCTCGATCGCCTCCGCAGCGCGGGCGTGCAGCCGCGAACGGCGCAGCCGGGACAGGCCCTCGTAGAGGGTGTCGCGGATGAGAGCGTGGGTGAACCGGATCCGGCCGGCCGCGGGCTCGGTGACGAGCCCGGTGAGCAGCCCTGCGTCAACCGCATCCAGCAGCACCTGGTCCTCGACGCCCGCCACCTCGCCGAGTATCTCGACGTCGGCCTCGGTCCCGAGTACCGACGCCTGCCGCAATACGGTCTCAGCGGTGGCGGGCAGCCGGGCGATCCGTCGCTGCAGCACCTCGCGAACCCCGGCCGGTACCTCGGAGGCTGCCGCGGGCATGCCCTCGGAGTCGAGCAGCCGCGCCGTCTCCTTGATGAAGAACGGATTCCCGCCGGTCCGCTCGGCGATGACGCGCTCGGTTGCCGCGTCGACGACGTGCCTGCAGGTCGCGCGCACCAGGTCACCGGTTGCGGCGACGTCGAGCCCGCCCAGCGTCACCCAGGCCGGCCCGCGGACGGCAAGCGCCGCAAGGCAGTCGGACAAGTGGCCAGGAGCCTCGGCGGCGCGGTAGGTAGCGAGCACGAGGATCCTTGCGCCGGCGGTGTCGGCGCAGATATCCGTGAGGATCGCGAGAGTCTCCGCGTCCGCACGGTGCAGATCCTCGAGCACGATCAGCAGCGGCGCTGCCCTGCTCACGCTCTCGACGTACTCGCTGACGGCGCGGTGCAGCCGGAACCGGGCGGCAGCCGCGTCACCTGCCTGGACCGGGGCGTCGGTGAGCAGCGAGGCCAGCGCCTGCGGTTCCGCGGGCACAACGGTGCGGGCAAGGCGGCGCAGCGCCTCAGCCCACGCCCATCCGGCCGGAGCTCCCTCATGCTCGGGACAGCGCCCCGCCGTTACTGTCCAGCCCTCGGCCGCGAGCTGGCCGCTGACGACGCCCGCCAGGGCCGTCTTGCCGGCTCCCGCATCGCCGGCCACCAGCACGATCTGCATCCGGCCCTGGGCCGCATCGCGCGCAGCGCCGGCCACCCGTCCGAGTTCGGCGTCCCTGCCGAAGTAGGCGTCCGCGAGGGCCGGCGGGTCATGGCCTGCGGGACCGCGGACGGCGGCGATCGGCGCCCGCCGCACAATGGCCACTGGAGCCGACAGGTGCGGAGCCTGGGCCAGGATGCTGGCCTCCAGCTCGCGCAGGCCAGGTCCGGGATCCACGCCGAGCTCCGCTGCCAGCCGTGCCCGCGCCCGCCGCAGCGCGGCGAGCGCGTCGCCCTGCCGCCCGGACTGGTAGAGCGCCAGCGCGAGCAGGCGCCAGGCTTCCTCCCGCAGTGGCTGCTCGGCCGTCAGCCGGTCGAGGTCGGCGACGCTCTGCGCGGCCAGGCCGAGCCGCAGCGCGCACGCAGCGAGCTGCTCGGTGGCCAGCAGTCGCAGCTCGTCCAGCCGGGACGCCTCGAGATCGGCCCAGGCCAGTCCCCCGAATTCCTGGAACGCGGCGCCGCACCACCCGGCCAGCGCCGCGGACAGCCGGTCATGCGCCGCGGCGGGGTCGTCGAGCCCCGCGGCTCTGTGTACCTCGTCCTCGAACTCCCATGCGTCGACTGCCGCGCGGTCGAGCCGAATCGCATAGCCCGGCGGGGAGGTAACCAGGACACCGGCCGGAGCCCACGCCCGCCGGCCTGGCTCGAGCGCACGCCGCAGGTGCGAGACGTACGACTGCACCGCGGCCAGCGCTCTCGGCGGCGCCTCGTCGGAGTACAGGTCTTCGATGAGCCGGTCCGCGGAGACCACCCGGCCTTGCGCTGCGATCAGCCGTGCCAGCACGCAGCGCTGGCGTAGCCCGCCGATGTCCGCGGGTGCGCCGTCGACCGCCACTTCCACCGGTCCGAGGACACGAACCGCGATCACGGGCACCTCGCTGAGGGAAGAGATCACCCCAACCTTGCAGCGGCCTGAAGCTGCCCGCAAGTCGGCCGCAAGTTAGCCGCTAGCGTGTCAGCCCACGCTGAGGACATGCCCGCTGCATCGCGAATCGCCTTCCGGCCGAGATCGGCTCACGAACCCGAGCCGGATCTCACCGGGCTGGTCGTGACGCACCGGGCGATCCGCCACGACCTGGACCGGCTGGTCGTCCGCCTCGGCGAAGGCGGCGAGCGCGGCATCCCGGGATCGGGAGCGATCTGGCGTTACACCGCCGCTCTTCTCGCCCAGGTCCGGGCCCATAACGAGGACGAGGTCGACATCCTGTGGCCGGTAGCCGCCGCCGCCGCAGGTCAGGCGGTCGACATAGCCCCGCTGACCGACGATCGTCACGCGGTCGCGGCCGCGCTCACTCAAGCCGGCCAGGCTCTCGCCGCGCTGCGTGCCGGTTCAGGCCCGCCCGCCCATCTGCAGGCATCGGTGCGCCTGCTGCGCGACTTGCTCGAAGACCACATCGCCGACGAGGAACGGCAGCTATTCCCCGCCATCCGGCGCTACCTGCGCGCCGACGCCTACCGGTGGTGTGCGAAGCAGATGCAGCGCAGTGGTCCCCTGCCGGTCCGCCGGTTCGCCGCACCATGGCTGGCCCGCCACGCGCGCCAGGACGAGCTGCGCCCGCTGCGAGCAACCCGCCGCTGGCCGGACCGGATCCTGCTGGCCTGTTCCGGCCCTGGGTTCGCCCGGCTGGAACGGCACGCATTCACCGTCAGCCCGCAAGCACATAGATCCCCCTGCGGCCCGTTCCCGGGTCCAACCAGAAAAGAGGAGAAGAAATGATCGAGCAGCACACACAAACTGGTCAGCGGCCTGACACCATGCGGACGGACGCCCCGCGTGCGGTCCGCAACGCGGCATGGGTCATGTATGCGGGGGCGGTTGCTTCCGTGATCCGCACCGTCGTCACCTTCGTGACGGCGGGCGCCACCAAGACGGCCATCGAGCATAGGTACCCGCGTCTGTCGGCAGGCGCGATCAACACAATCACGCATATCACGGTGATTGGCGAAGGCGTCGCGGGGCTGATTGGCGCGGTTCTCTTCGTCTGGATCGCGCGTGCGTGCCTGGAGGGCAAGAACTGGGCACGGATCACGGCCACCGTGTTTTGCGGTCTCGGCCTCGTGGGCGCGTTCTACGCCCTCGGCGCGGGCAGGAGCGCGGGGAACCTGATCATGGGCTTTGTCGTCGCCGGAATCGGGCTGGTCTCGATCTGCATTCTGTGGCAGCGCAGCTCGAACGCCTACTTCCGGCTGTTCAGGCGCCCGAGAGTCTGACGCCTCAGCGCCGGCCGACGGGGCTCCATGGCGGCAAGATCCGCCCGCCCGCCGGTCGGCGCTCCACGCGGCTCATCCGTCACGCAAACATATGCAGACATGCTGCGCAGACCCTGGTAGCGTGCGCGACCGGAGGCAGGACAAAAAGAACGCGCAGGAGGTCACTGATGCTCTCATTAGGCCGTCGATCTGCCGCATTCGCCGGCGGGGCCACGTGCATGGCCGCGCTGGCAGCCCTGGTGATTGCCACCACGCCCAATTCGTCCGCACAAGCGCCCGGCGCGGCTACCACCCGGGCGGCCGCCCAAGGAGTACAGGGGCTGGTCGCGCGTCCGCCGCTGGGACGCCCGAAACCGTCAGGGCAGGCGGCGAACTTCCACCCAGCCGACGCGACGTCATCGTCTTCGCCCTGGACGGCGCTGACGAACGCGCCGCCGTTCGGAACCCCCGGCACGATGCTGCTGGAGAGCGACGGGACCGTGCTCGTTCACAATGAGCCGGACAACAACACCACCGGTGGCACCAACGAGTGGTGGAAGCTCACGCCCGCCGCGGATGGCAGCTACGTCGACGGCACGTGGAGCCAGATCGCGTCGATGCCGTCGGACTACGCACCCCTGTACTTCGGGTCGGCGATCCTGCCCGACGGCCGCATGATCGTCGAAGGCGGGGAGTACAACGGTGACAACGCGGTGTGGTCGGACCAGGGCGAGATCTACAACCCGGTGACCAACACCTGGAGGTCGGTCGCACCGCCGAAGGGCTGGACGAGCATCGGGGACGCGGCGAGCGAGGTTCTCGACAACGGCACGTTCATGCTCCAGCACCCGTGCAACAGCTGCGTCAGCAATGGATCATTCACCGTCGACGACGCGCTGCTCAACGCGAAGACGCTGACGTGGAAGGTGATCCCGGCGACGGGCAAGGTTGATCCCAACGACGAAGAGGGCTGGACGCTCGAGCCGAACGGCAAGCTCCTGACCATCGACGTCTGGGCGCCGGGTAACACCGAATTGTTCAGCCCGAACACCGACACCTGGTCGTTCGCGGGAGACACCGCCGCCGGCGGCAGCCCCATCAACCCGTGGCCGGTCGTCGAGATCGGGCCGCAGGCCGGGCTGCCGGGCGGCAACGTGTTTACTGTTGGCGCCGGGTCGAGCACGCAGGAGCCGCCCACGCCGTGCACCGACGACACGGCAACGGACACCGCGCTCTACAACTACAGCTCGGGCACCTGGACCGCGGGGCCAACGATCCCGGCCATCGGCGGGCAGGAGATGGACGCCACCGACGGGCCGGCATCGACCCTGCCGGACGGAAACGTGCTGTTCGACGCCAGCGCCTGCGTGTACAACACGCCGACGCACTTCTTCCTCTACAACGCCAGCGCGAACTCGATCAGCCAGATCCCGGACGTGCCCAACGCGCCGAACGACACCTCGTTCGCCACGCGGTTCCTGGCGCTGCCGAACGGGCAGGTCCTGTTCGACGACGGCAGCAACCAGATGCTGGTCTACACGGCCGGCGGCACGCCGAACTCGTCGTGGAGGCCTTCGATCTCGTCGGTGAGCTCCACCAACCTGGCCCCAGGAAAGACCTACGCCCTGTCCGGCAAGCAGCTCGCCGGGCTGGACCAGGGAGCCACTTACGGTGATGACGTCCAGGACAACACCAACTTCCCCCTGGTACGCATCACCAACTCCGCGACCGGCGCGGTGACCTACGCCCGGACCAGCAACTGGTCCTCGGTATCGATCGCACCCGGCGCCAGATCCTCGACCCAGTTCACGCTCCCGCCAGGCACGCCAGCCGGCCAGAGCACGCTGGTCGTGGTCGCCAACGGAATCGCCTCACCGCCAACGACGGTGACCGTCAAGTAACGAGCAGCGGTCGTTCTCAGCGAACGACGCGGCTTCCAGGCCCGTCCCGAGCATTCGGGGCGGGCCTGGAAACCTAGCGGCAACGGCGGGACTCAGCTGGCGGCTCTGCCGTGCGGAGGTCGTCGGAGTGCCCAGCCTCCAGTCGTGGCCACTGCGGGATGGGGCGTCCGCCCGGCCACTCTGACACTGGTGGCCAGGCCGGTGCGCCGGCGCTGGTCCGCGTGTTGGTGCTCTGTTGCGGCCAGCCGGGAGGCGAGTCCTCCCACCGCTCCTGGCGTCCGTACACGGTCAGGTCCATGAGCGCGTAGCTGTTGTCCATCTCCTCGACGCCGCGCAGGGTGGTCCAGTAGGTCTCGAAGACGCGGTCGCCGTCGCGCAGGTAACAAACCAGGTGCATCATGCCGGCCCGCTTCGGCTGGGCCAGCAGGGTGGCGAGGGAGTCCTGGGCCGAGTACCAGGGCATGTCCCAGCCCATGAAGTCGTGATAGCGGATGCTTTCGTCATACGGTCCCTGGCAGAAGACCGCGTAGGTGATGTCGCGGGAATGCAGGTAGGACAGTTCGGCGACCTGCGTGGCGCACCACGTGCAGCCTTCGCACTGCTCGGCAGCGGGGTGGCCGGGATGCCACATGAAGTAGTAGGCGATGAGCTGCTGGCGCCCTTCGAACGCGTCGAGCACGGTGAGCGGCCCGTGCGGCCCGGTCAGCTCGAGGCTGGCGTCTACCTCGGCCATCGGCAGGCGGCGCCGGGCCGCGGCGATTGCGTCGCCTTCGCGGGTGTGCGCCTTCTCCCGGATCCGCAGCCGGTCGAGTTCGGCCTGAAAGGTGGCCCGGTCGACGGCAGCGGGCTGGCTGGGTGCACCCGTGGCACCGGGCGCCGGCCCACCGAGGTGTGCTGATTCACCGGTCATGACGATGTCCTTCCTTGTTCTCTGCATGCGCGGCTTCGGCGAGCCGCTTGATGGCGGCCAGGCGCCGCTCCCATTGGGCGGCGAGCTGCGCCATGGCCCGGCTGGCCTGGTCGAGGCGGTCGGCCTGGACCTGGTAGAGAACTTCCCGGCCCAGTTTGCGCCGGCTGACCAGCCCGGCCTCTTCGAGCACGACCAGGTGCTTGGCGACGGCCTGGCGGGTGAACGGCACCCGCCCGGCCAGCCAGCTCGCGCTGACCTCACCATTGGTCACCACCAGGTCGAGGACCCGGCGGCGAGAGGGGTCGGAGATCGCCGACCACAGCTCGTCATCGGCCTGTGCCGTCACCGCGATCAGCGCTCCGCGAGCACGCCGGCGAGGCGGTCCAGGTACTCGCCCCAGCCACCCCGGTGCTCGTCGGCATAGCGCTGTTTCTCCGCGTCGGGCCAGTCGCGCAGCTCGTGGCCGCACTCGACCACCCGAAGACGGGTCCGCTCATCACCCTCGGGCGTCAGCGTGAACTCGACCAGCATCGAGTTGCCGGTCACCGGCTCCTCACCAGGGGGATAGTTCCACCGGAACGAGAAGCGAGTTGGCGGATCAACGACCTCCACGACGACTGGGCCACCCTGGTCCCCGAACTGCATGTAGCCATGAGCGCCGGGTTTCACGACGAGTTCCACCCGGTCGGCGAACCACTGGGCCATCTGATCGGGCTCGGTGATGGTGCGCCATACCACCTCCGCCGGCGCCTCGATCAGAACGTCCCGCTCAATCACTAGGCCTGGCATCAGTGCCCACTCCTTACCTGCCGCTCCCCTGCATCTGCAACCGACGGTAGCACTTCAGGAGACAGATCTGCAACCGCCGGTTGCACATTTCATTCCACGCTCGCTCCATCGAACTGCGACCATCAGTTACACGTGCCGGAAAGACGCGCTACCTTCGGTTGCCCATCGGAGGAAGGCCCAGTCAGCCGACTACGCGACGGCCACCATCCGTGGCGTTCTTACAGATCTTCGGCGGGCAGCCCGTGAGCCTGCCGTCTTAGATTTCGGTGGTGGCCTCGGCCTTACCGTCCTTGACAGCGGCCTGGAACGCCGCGTAGTCGAGTTCGTTCTGGTCGGCGTAGGTTTCGGCGAAGTCGGCGATGGCCTGGTCGAACCTGTCCGACCCGCCGAGGTATGCGGCCAGGGCGGCACGGTCGCCGGAGCGGGCGTGCGCCCGGGCCAGGGTCCACCCGCACAGCCGGGCGTAGGCCGTCATGCCCGCCGGGAGCATCGCCTCAATCGGCACGGAGAACTTCCAGTCCCGCAGCTGGCGGACATAGAAATCGCGGTCCACTCCTTCGGCGGGGTTGGCGATGCGGGTCCAGCCGAGGAAGATGTCGCTCTGGGCCTGCTGCAGGCGCTGCCCGGCGACGACCCGCTGGCCCTGGTTGTCGTACTGGCTGCGCCCGGCGTACTCAGCCAGGACCGAGGGCTGGGCCTCCTTGGCCTGCAGGAAGAGTGGTTCGACCCCGTCGGCGGCGTCCATCAGCAGGACCCAGGCGCGGGTGCCGACGCTGCCGACCCCGACGACCTTGCGGGCCACCTGCACCAGGGTGAACTCCTGGAGCAGGTGCCGCCGATCGGACTGCAGGCTACGCCGGTACTTGCCCAGCACGGCACGGATCTGCTCGTAAATCGCGTCGGCCTGCATATTACTGAAGACGTCTTCGATAGGGACGATCGTCGGCGGGTCGCTGATGATCCGCCGACGCCCGTCGACCACGGTGGTGAGCTTGGCTAGCGCCTGGGTGCTGTCCCGGGTGTGGGCCTTGGCCAGCAGCTTCTCGAACTCCTTGAGCTTTTTCGCCTTGACCTGGGACCGGAACTCGCCCAGGGCCGGCTCGATGTCCAGATGCGCATACCAGACGTCCAGGAAAGGCTGCTCCGCGAACTGGCGCATCGCGATGCGGTAGCCCTTGGCCGCCGCTAGCACGATCTTGCGTCGAGCCTTGCCGGGGAACCCGCTGTCCCGCCCGGCCACGGCCAGGCTCGCGGCCAGCCGCTTGACGTCCCACTCGAACGGACCGGGCAGGGTCTCGTCGAAGTCGTTGACGTCGAAGACCAGCCGCCGCTCCGGGGAGGCGAACGCGCCGAAATTCGACAGGTGGGCGTCCCCGCACAGCTGCACCCGCAGCCCCGAGGCGGGAGTTGCGGCCAGGTCCGCCGCCATCGGCAGCGCCGCGCCCCGGTAGAAGGTGAACGGGGACACCAGCATCCGCCCGTGCCGGACCGGCACCAGTTCCGGCACCCGCGACTGCGCCTGGCCCAGCAGCAGCCCGACCGGGTCGCGTGACCGGCCCGGGCTGAACTCGGCATGGGAGTCCAGTGGGGCCACTGCCCTGGCGTCCTTCCCCCGTGCCGCCCGGTCCGCCCGGGTCAGATGCTCCACCGCCGCGGACCGCGCTGGGCCCTGGCCAGATGCCCGGGCACTAGGCCTTCTGGCTGCAGCACCATCAGCCGTCACTGTCACGGCCACGTCCCTCCGGGTCAGGCGGCGTGCTGCCGCTGGCCGGTATTCACCACGTATGGCTTCCCGATGCTGGTTTCAGGCAAGCACGACCGCTCAGAGACACGCATCCCCCCGCAGGGGTGAGAAACGGCATCTTCCGCCGTCATCCGAAACGAGGCGACAGGATGGATGACTTCCTGCGCCTTCCCGAAGTCGCCCGGAGGAGCGTGTCCTTCTGACCGGTCATCACCGTACGTACGTCACCCTGCCTGGGTGATGTCGTCTCGGGCTGGGGGGCCGCAGCCTGGATGGTATGCGAGCCGTCGGAGGGCGGGCCCCGACTGTTATACCGCGGTCGGCCCTGACGCCGTCGTGTTCGGCCGCAGGTGTGGTCGGCGCGTTCGGATATGCCTGTGCGGGGCCGCCGTGAGCGAAATCCCGTCGAGGTCGGGCGCGGCTGCCCGAGCGATGATTCTGCCGCTGGCATTAGCGCAGTTCATCGCCAGCTACGCGGCCACGAACATGAACGTGGCGATTACCCCGATCGCCAAGGATCTGGGCACGACGGTGGCCGGGGTGCAGACGGCGATCACGCTGTTCACGCTGACGATGGCGGCGCTGATGATCCCGGGCAGCAAGCTGACCGATATCTGGGGCCGCAAACGCTGCTTCGTGATCGGCCTGGCTGTCTACGCGGTGGGCGGCATACTGGCGGCGCTGTCACAGGGACTCCCGCAGCTGATCATCGGTTACTCGCTGCTGGAGGGCGTGGGCTCGGCGCTGATGATTCCGCCCATCTACATCCTGGTCACGGTGACCTTCCCCGACGTCAAGTCACGGGCCCGGTACTTCGGCGTTGTCAGCGGCGCCGGCGGACTGGGCGCCGCCGCCGGGCCGCTGATCGGCGGGCTGGTGACCAGCGCGATCAGCTGGCGTGCCTCATTCGGCCTGCAGGTCCTGGTCGTGGCGTGGATCATCTGGCTGGCCCGCAAGATCACCGACCCGGCCCGGTCCGGTCCCAAGCCGAGGTTCGACCTGACCGGGGCGGTCCTGTCCGCGGCAGGTCTGTTCTTCGTGGTGCTCGGGCTGCTGCAGTCGCGGACCTACGGTTTCGGCAAGTCCCGGCAGGACTTCATCATCGGCGGCACCGTAGTGATCCCGAAGGGCTCGATTTCCCCGGTGTGGCTGTTCGTGGCCATCGGCGCACTGTTCCTGCTGTGGTTCTTCCTGCACGTCCGGTCCAGCGAGAAAAAAGGCAAGGATGTGCTGCTGCCTCTGCGGCTATTCCGCAACAAGGTCGCCAACCTGGGACTGGGCACCCAGACCATCCAGTGGCTCATCCTGCAGGGATCCTTCTTCACCGTCTCGGTGTACCTCCAGGAAGTCAACCACTACAGCCCGATCCAGACCGGCCTGATGCTCACCCCGGCCACGATCGGAATCCTGGCCGCCTCGGCCGCCGCGGGCCGGTTCGCCCGGCGGCACCCCCAGCGGTGGCTGATCATCGCCGGGTTCCTGACCACCGCGGTCGGCATGATCTTGCTGCTGGTCCTGGTCCGGGCGCACGCGGGCATCTGGCGGTGGATCCCCGGGCTGCTGCTGTTCGGCGCCGGGGTCGGGACCATGCTGACCTCCTCGGTCAACGTGGTCCAGTCCAGCTTCCCCGA
>Ga0209693_10000571_pt1 | contig 15166 bp, 14 predicted proteins | sample HubBroMetageWRM3_FD_188345 | JGI IMG/M metagenome (GOLD analysis project Ga0209693, IMG submission 188345) | Warmed soil microbial communities from the Hubbard Brook experimental Forest, New Hampshire - Hubbard Brook CCASE Soil Metagenome WRM 3... | ecosystem: Environmental > Terrestrial > Soil...
GGAAAGGCACACGTCATCGCCGGGAGTGGCGCGCCGCCGCAGGAAGTCGTCGACGCCGTGTCGATCGAGCCGCATGGCTGGCGGATCCTGCGGCCGAGCTAAGTCAGCCGCGCCACCGTCAGCGGATCTTCTTCGCCGTCGTAATACCGCTCGAGCAACTGGACGAAATCCCGGTTGTCCTGGGTCGCGCGGGCAAACAACGTCATCGACGAGCGAACTTTCAGGTCGTCGGGAGATCCGAAGATCTCCCCGATCGAGCGGCCTTGCACGGCGTTGACCAACTGTGCGCATTCATGCAACCGCGCTCCGAGCAGCTGGTGCCGAAGATACGCGCGGGCCTCGTCGAGCGAGGAGATCGCGTACCTGGCCGCCGTCGGACTGCTGCCCAGCCCGTCGACCTGCGGGAAGATGAACCAGATCCAATGGCTGCGCTTGCGGCCGGCGCGCAACTCGTCGAGGACGGTGTGGTAGACCCGAGCCTGCGCATCGACAAAACGCTGCAGATCAAAGGGATCGCTTGCGGATTGCATATGTCCTACCGTGGCACAGTCCCGACGTGTTGAGGAGGGATATCGATGGCGGCCAAACGGCGGATGCCGAAAGTCAATGACCTTGCACCGCTGATCCGATTCCGCAAGCCCCGGTTCGACCGTGTCCAAAGCCGGCTCGATGACGCGCAGACCATTCATGATCTGCGGCGCATCGCCAAGCGGCGGACACCGAAGGCGGCCTTCGATTACACCGACGGCGCGGCCGAGGAAGAGATCTCCCTGGGGCGTGCGCGACAAGCCTTTCGCGACATCGAGTTTCACCCCACGATCCTGCGTGACGTCAGCAATGTCGAGACCGGATGGGAGGTTCTTGGCCAACCGGTGGCGCTGCCGTTCGCGATCGCGCCGACGGGCTTTACCCGGTTGATGCAGACCGAGGGTGAGATCGCCGGTGCCCGGGTGGCCGCGGCGGCTGGTATCCCGTTCTCGCTGTCCACTCTGGGCACCGCGTCCATCGAAGAAGTGGCGGCGTCTGCTCCGCAGGGCCGCAGGTGGTTTCAGTTGTACATGTGGCGTGATCGGGACCGGTCGATGGCATTGGTGCGACGGGCCGCCGACGCCGGGTTCGACACCCTGCTGGCCACCGTCGACGTCCCGGTTGCCGGTGCGCGGCTGCGCGACGTCCGCAACGGGATGTCGATTCCGCCGGCGCTGACGCTGCGTACGGTGCTCAACGCCGTGCCGCGCCCGCGCTGGTGGTTCGACCTGTTGACCACCGAGCCGCTGGCCTTCGCGTCGCTGGATCGGTGGTCGGGCACCGTCGGCGAATACCTCGACACGATGTTCGACCCCAGCCTCACGTTCGACGATCTGGCCTGGATCAAAGCCCAATGGCCGGGCAAGCTCGTCGTCAAAGGCATCCAGACCCTCGACGACGCGCGGGCCGTCGTCGATCGCGGCGTCGACGGCCTCGTATTGTCCAATCACGGTGGCCGTCAACTTGATCGGGCTCCGGTGCCATTTCAGCTGCTGCCCACTGTCGCGCGTGAACTCGGCAAGGACACCGAGATCCTGCTGGACACCGGCATCATGTCGGGCGCCGACATCGTCGCCGCGATCGCCCTAGGAACGCGCTGCACGCTGATCGGCCGGGCCTATCTGTATGGGCTGATGGCCGGCGGCGAGGCGGGGGTTCATCGCGCCGTCGAGATCCTGTCCGGCCAATTGACTCGCACCATGCGGCTGCTCGGGGTCACCTGCCTCGAGGAACTCTCGCCCAAGCACGTCACGCAGCTACGGCGGCTGGTGCCGATCCCGCCGTCCTGTTGACAATCGACGGTTACTGCTCGTCGAGGTTGAGCAGGGAAATCACGCCCTTCAAGTGGTCGCAGAGGAAGTTTCTGCACATCGCGGGACGAATGTCGTAGACCGTGCACGCACCTGTCGTTTTGTCATAGAAGCGGCACGGAATCCACTCCACGTCCGGCAGGACGCGCATTGCCGGGTAGTTAGCAGGTTCTTGCCACGACGGGCGATCGGGGAAGAGGGCCCGTCCCTCCTCGAAGTCGATGAACGCTTCTTCGCGTGAGACCTCGCGACCGAGTCGGCGGCCAAGGTCAATCAGGAAGGTATCCGCGTCGCGCACGGGCCCCGGGATGAAGTCGCGATCATCAAGCGTGCAGCATCCGCCGGCGTTTCCGCGGAAGCCCATGCAATTTTGGCTGCAGGTGTATCCGATGACCTGCAGCCGCAGCGCCTCTCGGGCGATCGCCATGGTTCGACCATAGCGCCGCCGAGTCCGATGCGACGGAATGGCGATCGGCGGAGCTTCTACCTCGGCGCTACTTGTCAGTGGACCGTGGCATACTCGAATATATGTTCGAATCAAAGTCGGATCCGCTGTCGCCGCCGGAGGTGATCGCGCGGTTCGATGAGATGTTTGAGCGGCACTACCCGTCAAAGACGCCGGAGTCGTTGGCCCTGGTGGATCGGGTTCGCGGGTGGGTGAGGGTGGAGAACCGGGCTGCCGCCGCGTCGTTGGTGGCGATGGGTGAGTTGTTTGGCTATCGGCTCTCGCGCTGCTCGGACACCGAAGATTGGGCGGTCGACACCGAGGAGGCGGTGATCGCCGAGGTGGCCGCGGCGCTGCGGATGAGCCACGCGGCGGCCGGCAGCCGGTTGCGCTATGCGCGGGCCATGCGCGAACGGCTGCCGCAGGTGGGTGAGGTGTTCGCCGCCGGGGATATTGACTATCGGACGTTTGCGACGATTGTGTATCGCACGGATCTGATCACCGATCCCGGCGTGCTGGCCGCCGTGGACGCACAGCTGGCCCTCAAGCTGCCACGGTGGCCGTCGATGACCCAGGGCCGGCTGGGCGCACAGATCGACAAAATCGTGAGCAGAGCCGATGCCGATGCGGTGCGGCGGCGCAAGGAGCGCCAGGCCAACCGCCAGATCTGGTTCGCCGATCTTGAGGGCGGTCTTTGCGAAATCCAGGGCAGCCTGTTGCGCCCCGATGCGCACGCGCTGGACAAGAGATTGACCGCGCTGTCCGCCACGGTGTGTCAGCATGATCCGCGCACGAGTGAGCAGCGCCGCGCTGATGCGCTGGGCGCGTTGGCCGCCGGTGCTGATCGGCTGGCCTGCTGCTGTGGGCGGCCCGACTGCGGCGCCGGAAAACGCCCGGCAGCAACAACGGTGGTGATCCACGTGATCGCCGAGCAAGCCACGATCACCGGCAGCGACTTGGCACCGGCATCCGAAGTCGGCGCCGATGGGCTGATCGCACCCGAACTTCTTGAGGAGCTGGCCGCGTCGGCCAAACTGGTGCCGCTGGTGCACCCCGCCGATGCCGCGCCGGAGCCTGGCTATGTCGCGTCAGCGGCCCTGGCGGCCTTCGTGCGCTGCCGAGACTTGACCTGCCGGTGGCCCGGCTGCGACCGACCAGCCCACGACTGCGATTTGGACCATACGATCCCCTACGCCAACGGCGGGCCGACACACGCGTCGAATTTGAAGTGCTACTGCCGCACCCATCATTTGGTCAAAACCTTCTGGGGCTGGCGCGACAAGCAATTGCCCGACGGGACAGTGATTCTCACGTCGCCGTCAGGGCAGACCTATGTGACCACCCCCGGCAGCGCGCTACTGTTCCCGAATCTGTGCGTTGCAACCGGTGGTATGCCCGCACCCGAGGCCGATTCACCACCCGACTCCTGCGGTCAGCGCAACGCAATGATGCCCAAACGCCGCCGCACCCGCGCCCAAAACCGCGCCCACCACATCGCCACCCAACGCCGACAAAACCACGACGCCCGCACGGCGCGACGGACCGACTACATGAGTTATCTCGGCCCGGCACCACCCGAGACAAACCACGATCCACCACCGTTTTGATATGGCGGGTTGGTTTGTCAAGGGCAGGGTGAAGCGGCGGCCGTAACCGTCGCCACCGCCGCCGCTTCATTGGCCAGATCGACTGTGGTGCCCGCCGTCGCGCGCGACGTCGGCAATCACACCGAGATCCTGCTGGACACCGGCATCATGTCCGGGGCCGATATCGTCGCCGCAGCCGCCCTGGGCGCGCGCTGCACGCTTATCGGGCGGACCCAACCTGCATGGGCTGATGGCCGGCGGCCAAGCGGGCGTACATCGCGCCATCGAGATCCTGTCCGGCCAATTGACCCGCACCATGCGGCTGCTCGGTGTCACCTGCCTTAAGGAACTCTCACCCAAGCATGTGACCCAATTACGACGGCTCGTGCCGCTGAAGCCGCCGGGGGCGTGTCCGTAGCGCTTGTTGGACGGCCGAAATATCTGTCATACTCCCCGGCATGTCTCCCGAGCGCGTGCGACCTGAAACCGTCGCGCGAATCGGCTCACGCCTCATCTACCGCGTGGAATTCGCCCGGTTAATACAGAAACTCGTCTGGAAGCGCTGGTATCCCTCCTTAACCCGTCGGCTCTCCGCGGACGATGTCTTGTTTTTCAACTTGGGCTATGAGGAGGATCCGCCAATGGGTCTGCCGCTGGTGGCGTCCGACGAGCCCAACCGGTTCTACATCCAGCTCTACCACCGCACGGCGACGCAGGCTGATATCAACGGCGCACAGGTGCTTGAGGTCAGTTGCGGCCACGGGGGCGGAGCTTCGTACCTCGTGCGCACCTTGCGCCCGGCCTCGTATACGGGGCTGGACCTCAACCCCGCCGGCATTGCGTTTTGCCGAGAAAGGCACAATCTGCCCGGCCTGGATTTCGTGCAGGGCGACGCCGAGAACCTGCCCTTCGTCGACCAGTCCTTCGACGCGGTGATCAATATCGAAGCCTCGCATTGCTACCCTCGGTTTCCCCGTTTCCTCGCCGAAGTGGCGCGCGTGCTGCGCCCGGGAGGGCATTTCCTGTACGCGGATCTACGCCCGCGCCACCTTATTGCCGAGTGGGAGTCGGCGATTGCCGAGGCGCCGATGGGGCAACGTTGTGGGAGGGTTATCGATGCGGAGGTTCTGCGCGGGATAGAGAAAAATACGCATCATTGGTCACTGAACGCGGTCGATCGGTATCCGTCGGCGTTCCTGCGCCGCTTCGGCCGCGCGTTCGCAGTTGGGCAGGGCACCCCGGTCTATCGCGACCTGCAACGCGGAGAACTGTCGTTCCGGATGTACTGCTGCGCCAAGGATTGAACCGGCGTCCGGCTCGCAGTGCTCACCCTGCCGAGTGCTGGCCAGCTCCCCCAACCCACACGGTTTACATCTCAAAACCGCGGCCCTCTGCCAGCCTCTCGCGCAGACTCTTCGGCCGTATATCGGTCCGGTTCTGTTCGATGTAGTCCAGACACGCAGCGCGGTCCGCTTCGCCGTAAACCACCCGCCAGCCGGCTCGACCGTCGGCGAAGGTCGGCCACAGGCTGTGTTGCTCCTCGTCGTTGACCAAGACGAAAAAACTGCCATCGTCGTCGTCGAACGGATTGATGCTCATCGGTTCTCCAGACCGTCTAGTCAAGGCGAGGGAACCATACTGGAGGCCAACAGGGTCGGCCCGGGGTTTCGACAAAGTTCGAGGAGGTTCCTGATGTGACCTATCAGGACTCCTGACATAGCTCAGTAATTGATGCGCGGCGCAGGGTCACCGCGGTGGTGACTTTCGGTACGGTGACCTGCAGAAAGATTCGATCACAGAGGAGAACCAGGCAAATGTCGTTGCCCGCTCTTGAGGCCATACCGGGCAGCGCGCTGCTGTTTCCCAGCCTGTGCGCACCAACAAGCGAATTATCCCCGCGCAAAACGACACATGCCGACTCGGGCTGCACTGACCGCACCGCGATGATGCCCAGACGCCACCGCACCCGCGCCCAAAACCCGCGCAGCACGCATCGCGATTGAACGCCGCCAAAATCACGAAGCACGCACGACCCGAGCCGCGCAGCGCATCGGCTACACCGACGTTGCTGCCCCACCCGGGACCGACCACGACCCACCACCGTTCTGAGTCGGCTGGTGCCGAGACTTCCACTGATCGGCGCACTGTGGCGAGGGGTGCCGGACACGGAACCGTTGTCTCGGTTCTTTTACGCGTAAGCCGTTACGCGCGATTCGGGCTCGACGGGGCTGATGTCGCGGGCGGTGTCCTGGGCGAGCCCGGCCAGCTGACGCCATGACCGGATCGCATGGCCGGTGAGCTCGATCATCCGGCTGACCGTCGTGGTGTCCCCGGAGGCGAGACCGTGCGCGTTTTGCGCGTGAACGACTACCTTGTCCAGCGACATCAGCAGGTCGTTGTCCACGAATGCGGTCGAATCGGACGCGGCCTGCGCCGCACGCATCCCGGTGCCGCTGAGGATCGAGGCCACCTCGCGGGCCGCGCGGCCGGCGGCGTCCCACTCGGCGACGGCGGGCATGTCACCCGAAGCGGCGGCGCGGTGCAGCTCGGCAATGTCGAGGATCGCTTTGTGGGCGGTGATTTTGGCGTACTTGAGCACCCCCCAGGTCGGACTGGTCAGCAATTCGGCGATCCAGGCGTGGACGACGGTCTCAGGAACATCGGCGGTTCCGACCGTCTGCCAGGCGAGGTCGAGGGCCAGCACGCTGTCATCGGGTAACAGGTAGCCAGCGGGTCCCGCCAGCAGATCGTTGGATGTCTGGACGAGCAGGCTCAGCGGCCGCGCCGAGCGGGTCGGAAAGTCGGTGACCTGCTCATCGCCGGTGATGTAAGAAATGACGTTCATCGCGCACCCTTTGCCGGAGCCCGGCTGGTGCGATCCTCTGGCCAACCTCAGCGGGTGGGTTATCCGGTAGAGGTCCATTTTGGTTGGCTCCTTTCGCCGTTCACTGCCGAATAGATCGGCTGGTTACTCGCTTGGACGCCGGACATGTCCTTCTCGTTCGAACTGCTAAGACTCTTGTAACCTGTTTAGCTAGTTACAGCTTGCGCTCGGCGATGAAACCTGTCAAGGTGGTTACTTGTGACATTCGTCTATGTGGGCGGCCGCCGATGCCTGAACTTCGTGGGCACCATGAAGCACCGCGATTCGGCCCGCGAAGAACTGCTGACTCGGCCTGAACTGTTGTCGGAATTTGCAGTTCAGGGAGGGCTGCTCGACGGCGCCATCGGCGTCACCGATGACGATCTGGCGGCCGCGATCGAGCTGCGGGAAGCCATCTACCGGACCGTGATCGCCCGGCTAGAGCACCGCCGGCCCCAGGTCGCCGACGTCGACCTGCTCAATGAGCTTGCAGCTCAACCTCAGCTCACGCCGCGATTGCAGCGGACCGGCGCGACCCGCCGCGAGGGCACCGCGCCGCAACTGCTGGCGACACTGGCCGCGGATCTGCTCGATCTGCTCGCCGGAACCGACATCGAGAACGTCAAGCGCTGTGCCCATCCGGACTGCACGCGCCTGTACCTCGATGCGTCGCGGGCGAAGAACCGGCATTGGTGCGGGATGGGCACCTGCGGCAACCGCGCGAAAGTTCAGGCCTTCCGGGCCCGCCAGCGCGCCTCGTCTTCTACCGCGTAGTCCTCGGGAACAAATCACGTCCGACGAAGGTTGAGCGCGACAGGCTTAACTTTGGAGGATTCGATGGCTGAAGCCAAATCAGTGCCGGTGTTATTTGTCAGTGACCCGATCGTGTTGCCCGGAATGGTCGTGCCGATCGCCTTGGACGACGCTGCTCGAACGGCTGTCGACGCTGCCCGCGCGAGTGAATCGGGCCAGCTGCTGATCGCCCCGCGGCTCGACGACCGCTACCCGTCCTACGGCGTGCTGGCGACGATTCTGCAGGTCGGCCGGATCGCCGGTGGCGGTACCGCCGCGGTTGTGCGTGGCGAACGACGTGCCCACATCGGCGTCGGAGCCAGCGGGCCCGGCGCGGCGTTGTGGGTTGAGGTGACCGAGATCACCGACCCCGAGGCCAGCGATGAGACGCGCGCGCTGGCCGCCGAATACAAGAAGCTGCTGCTGGCGATGCTGCAACGCCGCGAGGCCTGGGAGCTGGTCGACGTCGTCAACCGGCTGATCGACCCGTCGGCGCTGGCCGACATGGCTGGTTATGCGTCGTATCTGACCGCTGTGCAGAAGCGCCAGCTGCTGGAAACCGAAGATGTGGGCCGTCGCCTCCGTCTGTTGATCGACTGGACCGGCGAGCAGTTGGCCGAGGTCGAGGTCAACGACAAGATCGCCGAGGACGTCCGCGAGGGCATGGAGAAGCAGCAGAAGGAGTTTCTGCTGCGCCAGCAATTAGCCGCGATCCGCAAGGAGCTCGGCGAGGGCGAGCCGGACGGTTCTGACGACTATCGGTCCCGAATCGAGGCAGCCGACCTGCCTGAGAAGGTTCGCGAGGCCGCGCTGCGTGAGGTCGGCAAGCTGGAACGCTCCAGCGAGCAAAGCCCCGAGGGCGGCTGGATCCGCACCTGGCTGGACACCGTGCTCGACTTGCCGTGGAACACCACGACCGAGGACTCGACCGATTTGGCCGCGGCGCGGGAGATCCTGGACGCCGATCACCACGGTCTGGACGACGTCAAGGACCGCATCGTTGAATATTTGGCGGTGCGGGCTCGCCGCGCGCAGCGTGGATTGCAGGTCGTCGGCGGCCGCGGATCCGGCGCCGTGATGGTGCTGGCCGGTCCGCCCGGGGTCGGCAAGACGTCGCTGGGTGAGAGCGTCGCTCGCGCGCTGGGCCGCAAGTTCGTTCGCGTCGCGTTGGGCGGCGTGCGCGACGAGGCCGAGATCCGCGGGCACCGCCGCACCTACGTCGGCGCGCTGCCCGGCCGGATTGTGCGGGCCATCGGCGAAGCCGGCTCGATGAACCCCGTCGTGTTGCTCGACGAGATCGACAAGGTCGGCTCGGACTACCGCGGCGACCCCAGTGCTGCGCTGCTCGAGGTGCTTGACCCCGCGCAGAACCACACCTTCCGCGACCACTACCTGGACCTGGATCTGGACCTGTCCGATGTGATGTTCCTGGCCACGGCCAATGTCATCGAGAACATCCCGTCGGCGCTGCTGGACCGGATGGAGTTGGTGCAGATCGACGGCTACACCGAAGACGACAAGGTGGCCATCGCGCGCGGCTTCCTGTTGCCGCGCCAACGCGACCGTGCCGGGCTGACTGACGACGAAGTTGTCGTGACCGATGCGGCGCTGCGCAAGATCGCCGCGGACTACACCCGTGAGCCGGGTATGCGGCAGTTCGAGCGGCTGCTGGCCAAGGCGCTGCGCAAGGTCACCACGAAGATCGCCGCGGAGCCGGTCACCATCGACGAGCCGGATCTGGTCAGCTACCTGGGCCGGCCGCGATTCACCCCCGAATCGGCCGAACGCACGGCGGTGCCGGGCGTGGCGACCGGGCTGGCCGTTACCGGGCTGGGCGGCGATGTGCTCTACATCGAAGCCGGCGCCAACGACGGTGAGCCGGGCCTGCAGCTGACCGGTCAACTCGGTGACGTGATGAAGGAGTCCGCGCAGATCGCGCTGTCCTACGTCCGTTCGCACGCCGCAGAATTGGGTGTCGATCCGTCGACCCTCGACCGGCGGATCCACGTGCACGTGCCAGCCGGCGCCGTCCCGAAGGACGGTCCGTCCGCTGGTGTCACGATGGTGACGGCGCTGGTGTCGATGGCTACCGGGCGGCAGGTGCGCGCCGACGTCGGGATGACCGGCGAGGTGACGTTGAACGGCCGTGTGCTCCCGATCGGCGGCGTGAAGCAGAAACTGCTGGCCGCGCAGCGGGCAGGGTTGTCGACGGTGTTCATCCCGCAGCGCAACGAACCGGATCTGGACGATGTGCCCGCCGAAGTGCTCGAGGCGTTGGACGTCAAGCCGATGACCGACGTCGCCGAAATCGTCGCCCAGGCACTGGAACCGGCTGCGCAGGCGGTGACCGCTGCGGCGTGATGTCGGACAGGTTGGATAGCGTGTGGCTATGACCGACTCGCAACGGCTTAAACGACGTATCGTCCACACCGCCCAACGGCTTGTGGTCAATCCAGTGGGTCGGCGATTGCCGTTTCCCATGCTGGAGACCATCGGCCGAAAGTCGGGGCAGCCGCGGCGCACCGCGATCGGGGGCCGAGTGATCGGCAATCAGTTCTGGATGGTCTCCGAGCACGGGGAGCATTCGCACTATGTGCTCAACATCAAGGCCAACCCCGCGGTGCGGTTGCGCATCCACGGCCGATGGCGCAACGGAACCGCCCACCTGCTGCCCGACGATGACGCCAAAGAGCGGCTGCGAAGCCTGCCCGGCTTCAACAGCACACTCGTGCGCCTGGCGGGCAGTGACTTGCTGACCATTCGGGTGGATCTGGACTGAGGCCGCAGGTCGGTGCTTGGCGCTACCGTTGCGCCGTGGCCTACGACACCGAGTTGGTTGAGCGAATCCGCGAGCTGTTGGCGCCCGAGCGTGGCGTCGACGAGAAACGGATGTTCGGCGGCCTTGCCTTCCTGATCAACGGGCATATGGCGGTCGCCGCCAGCCGTGAGGGCGGGTTACTGGTGCGGGTGCCGCCGCAGGAAACCGACAAGCTGCTCGATCGTGCGCACGTCAGCCCCATGGTGATGGCCGGCCGCGAGGCCCGGGGCTGGTTGCGAATCGACCCCGACGGATTGAAAACCAAACGCCAGCTTGCACGCTGGGTGGACCGCGGGGTGAACCACGTGCACAGCCTGCCGCCGAAGTGAATAGTGCGGTTGGTGACCTGCCAGGGCGGGTACGCGAAGCGTTATGGACGAGCCTAAGCAGGTGGTGCAACGACTGCTGAAAGTCGCGGGCGCCACCTGCGGCTAGAAGGGAACAGCGATCATGGCCAACTCGAGGACATTCGTCATCATCGGTGGCGGACTTGGCGGAGCTAAGGCCGCGGAAGCCCTGCGCGAGAAAGACTTCGATGGACAGATCATCGTGTGCGCCGAGGAAGATCACCTGCCCTACGAACGGCCCCCGCTGTCGAAGGAGTTTCTGGCGGGTAAGAAGTCGCTGGACGATTTCACCGTGCACGACTCAGCTTGGTACCGCGAGAACGAGATCGACCTCCGCCTGAATGCTCGGGTGTTGTCGGTGGACCGGGCGGCACACACCGTCGAGCTTCCGGACAACACCAGGGTTGAGTATGACAAGCTGCTACTGGCCACCGGATCGCGCTCACGGCGGCTGCCCATTCCGGGGTCCGATGCCGCCGGAGTTCATTATCTGCGGACATTCGAGGACGCATCGGCACTGAATTCAGCTCTGGCCGAAGGGTCTTCGCTTGCTGTGGTCGGCGCGGGCTGGATCGGCCTGGAAGTCGCCGCCAGCGCGCGTCAGCGCGACGTCAACGTCACCGTGGTCGAAACCGCCAAGCTGCCGCTGGTGGGCGCGGTCGGCGAAGAGGTTGGCGCCGTATTCGCCGCGCTGCACCGCGACCACGGCGTCGACCTGCGGTTGGACTCCGAGGTTAAGGAGATCACCACCGCCGACGGCAAGGCCACCGGCCTGCGGCTCGGCGACGGATCGAGCGTTGCCGCCGACGCCGTGCTGGTGGCCGTCGGCGCGCAGCCCAACATCGAACTCGCCGACCAGGCCGGTCTGTCGACGGGTGACGGCGGGGTGCTGGTCGATGCGGCGCTGCGCACTAGTGACCACGACATCTACGCGGTGGGCGATATCGCCGCCGCCGAGCATCCACTGTTCGGCAGCCGGATCCGCACCGAACACTGGGCCAACGCGCTCAAGCAGCCCGCGGTGGCGGCGGCCGGCATGCTTGGTGAAAAAGCCGAATACACTGAGCTGCCTTACTTCTTCACCGACCAGTACGACCTCGGGATGGAGTATGCCGGGTATGCGCCGACATATAACCGGGTGGTGTTCCGCGGCGACGTCGACGGTCGCGAATTCGTCGCCTTCTGGCTCGATGCCGACAACCGGGTACTGGCAGGAATGAACGTCAATATCTGGGATGTGCTGGACGACGTCAAGAGCCTGATCCGGTCGAAGAGCGCCGTGGACCCCGAGAAGCTGGCCGACCCGCAGGCGCCGCTCGGTGGGCTGGTCAGCTGAGCGTGATGACGTCGGGTAGGCGCAGGCCCTGCAACCGTTCCCGCTCGGCGCGCCGGCGTTTGATTCGCAGCCGGGCGTCGGCGGGCAGGGTGACCACCTCGTCGCAGGTGAGGTAGAACACCTCACCCGGGAGGTCGACGAGGTCCCCCACGACCAATCGAGACCCCAACTCGCGCAAAGTCACTCGCAGCTCATGGGTGAACCGCATGGTCGCGTCGTAGGCCGATTCTCGAGAAGCCCGGGCGTTGGCCGCCATCCGCTCGGCCAGCTTCGCCTCCGATCCTTCGGGCGGCGCCGCCCGGGGTATGCCGGTCGCGCTTCGCCCGGCCGCGACGAGCAGCATCGCGGGATCGTCACCGAACACCAAATTGGCCAATTCGATTTCTTCCGGACCACGGTGCCCGAGCCGGGCGACGGCGGACGCGAAGGCAGCAGCCATCGTGCGGGACAGGGCGCTGATACCGTCCAGGTCACCGTCCAGAGCGAGCGCGCACAATTGCCGGTCGTTTCGGATCAGCGCCGCCAGTGAAGAAGTCTTAGCCGCAACGGCGTCGCTTTCCAGCAACGCGGCGACTCCCGAGATGCCGACGTGTCGCCCGGCGCGCTCCGCCGTCACTGCGGTGACGCCGGAGTCGATCAGCCACCGCCCGGTCAGACCCCAGCCCTGGTGGATCCGGTCCCGCAACAACCGAACCCGCACTTGCAGCTCGGCATTCGACAGCGAATTCAGTTGCGCCACATCGAGGTGCTCGGCCGTCGCGGCCTCGAGGTAAGCCCGGGTGTCGGCCTTCAGGTGCCGCAACAACACCAACGCCCGCTTGACGACAACAGCTTTGGCCGCCGATCCGAGCAGCCCTCCAGTCAGCGGCGGGCGCCCCAGCGGCAACAACCCACCGACGTCTGAGTCGCCCAATGACTGTTGCACGACCTCGTCCACGTCCCAGCCGGGCAACTGGCCTGCGGCGATGACGCTGGCCGAAACGCCAACGTAGGGGCGGTGGCCGAAAACCGCGATCGCGCGGCTCCCCCATTCGTCGGCAACCACGTCGCCGCAAGCCATCACTTGGCTCATCACCCGGTTGGCGGCACGCATACCGGCGATTTGCACGTCAAGCGTCATCGGGGTCAACGGCCCGAGCAGCGTCTCGGCCAGGGCGGTCGCGCTAAATACCGGGAAGCGGGGATCGATTCGGTCGTCGAATTCGCCCTCCAGCCCTTCCGGCGACGCGGACAGCAACCGGGTGCCGTCGGACGGCTCGGTCCGCGGCGTCACCTCCAGCGGGATCGGCAAATGACCTGCCAGATCCACGGCGCCCCTGACGTCGAGTTTGCGGCCGGCCAACCCGCGCGCGGTGTCGGCGACCGCGTCGATTGCGCGCCAGCCGAACTCGAATTGCCATGTCTCTACAGACGCATCCAGCTCGGGAATCAGCTGGGGCCAGGTTGGCAGGCGGGAGAGCCGCGGTAGATGCTCGACGGATCGCAGCAACCGGCGCGCGGTGACCAACTCGGTGGTGTCCGGAGTCGCGAGGTCAACCAGCCCGGTGCGGTTGGTCGCCACCGCGAGCATCAGGAAGCGGAGCAGGTCATCGAAATGCAGTAATCGCAGTGGCCTGGCCGAATCCCGGTCGCGCAGCAGGCTGCCCACCGTGCGGCAGATCATCCAATCGAGCTGGCGGCCCAGCGGCGGGGCTATTCGGACGATCAGACTCGGTGCCCAGCCGGTCGACACCAGCGCCTCGGTCTGCTGGTACAACTTCGGCTGGCCGGCAGACTGAGACACGTAGATCAGCCGGGCACCAGCACGGGCCGCCGCGTGCGTGACGCGCACCAGCCCACCGAGCCCGGCGCTGCCGGGCGCGGTCGCCTCGATCGGGGCCAGGTGAATCACCACGTCGGCGCCGTTGGCCAGCTGCTGCAGAATCGGGCCGCTGAGCGGCCCGCAAACAAAGTCGACATCGGCATCCAGGTTTTCGTGCGGGCGACCTGCGATGCCGCTGACCGCGTATCCGGCTGCGAGCAAATGACGGGCCACGGCACGCCCGACCACTCCGGTGGCACCGGTTAGCAGGACCCGCACGCCCGACCACCTCCGACGGTGCCTAGCTGTCAAAAATGACAATAGGCGTGTGAACCGGTTCCCAGGAAGTTTTCAGCTAACTCGTGATGGTTACTTCAGGGTGGCGGTACCGTCCGGGTGGATCGCAACTTTGGCACCGGCGATGTCGTCATGCACCGTCGCCGCGGCCGCCACGGGATCGGACATCAAGGCCAGGGTGCGGCGGTCGTCGGGGGTGCGAACCGCAAGGAACGCCTTCTCCGGCCGGCCGTCACGGTCAAACGGCGTCGTCCAGGATTCGACGGTACCGACACCTTCCCATTCCACCGCCGGAGTCCGGATAGGCTCTCGGTCGACTTCGGATTGCGTGTCTTCCCAACGGAACTCGGCCAGCAGTGGTTCGGTGCCGTAGACGCCGAAGCTGTGCTTGGTCAGGTAACCGCCATTGGCGGTGATCAAGCCGCGCCGCCCCGGGTTGGCGGTGAGCAGTTCGGCCATCGTCGCGATCGAGTGTGACACGTAGTTGTTCCACGGACCGCCGGCGAATGTCAGCCCTCCGGTCACGGTCAGCGGCCGATCCGGATCGTCTACCGGCAGCCCGAGTTCGGCCGCCGCGACCTGCACAGCGGACGGAAAACAGGAGTAAAGGTCGACGTAGTCCACGTCGTCGATGCCCAGACCGGCCAGTGACAGCGCGCGCGCACCGGCGATCCGGATGGCCGGCGACCGGTAGAGTTCGGCGCGCTCACTGATGGCGTAGGTGTCGTGGGCATCGGTGCCCGCATACGGGTAGACCCAGCGTTCGGTTGGGATCTGCAGGCGGGTCGCGGTCTCGACCGATGTCAGGATCAGGGCGGCGGACTGGTCGACCATGTTGTTGGAGTTCATCAACTTGGTGTACGGCCAGCTGATCATTCGGTTCGCCGGGCCTTCTTCGCAAATCTCTTCGGCCGTAGACGGTTTACGGATCCAGGCATGCGGGTTGTGCACGGCCACGGCATTGAATCGCGCCCATAGTTCGCTGACGCGCTTGCGGTGATCCTCGATCGACTCGCCGGTGCTGATCCGCAGCGCCTGCTCGA
>Ga0209693_10000572_pt1 | contig 15162 bp, 5 predicted proteins | sample HubBroMetageWRM3_FD_188345 | JGI IMG/M metagenome (GOLD analysis project Ga0209693, IMG submission 188345) | Warmed soil microbial communities from the Hubbard Brook experimental Forest, New Hampshire - Hubbard Brook CCASE Soil Metagenome WRM 3... | ecosystem: Environmental > Terrestrial > Soil...
ATCCGCACATCGCCAAACCCTGCCTGCGACAACAGATCCGCCACCGCCTGCGCGCTGCGGCGTACCTCGTCGCGCCGGTGCGGGTCGGCCCACACCGATTCGATCCGCACCAAGTCCTCGAGATCACGGCGCACCGACGGCAACACGTCGCGGACGCGCTCAACCAGATCACTCATGACACGAGGATAGTCGGCGCGAGCAGACGCAGAATCGCATCAAAATCCGGATTTTGATGCGATTCTGCGTCTGCTCGCGGTCAGGACGTTTCGAGGATGGCCACCGCGGCCGCGGTGTCCCCCTCGTGAGTCAGCGACACGTGGATCGTCACGTCGGCGAGATGCTTGGCAACCTCCCCGGTCAGCCGGACCCGCGGCCGTCCCCACATGTCGGTGACGACCTCGATATCGCGGTAGATGGCCTCCGGCAACACCGGCCGCTGGGCGAACCGCGACCCCGACCATGCCTTGATCACCGCCTCCTTCGCAGCCCAGCGCGCCGCCAGGTGACGTGCCGCCGACGAGCTCTTGTCGGAGGCGTCGCGGCGCTCACCTGGGGTGAACGTCTCGGAGAACACCGTTCCCGGCTGGTCGACCTGCTCAGCGAAATCAGGAATGGAGACGAGGTCGATCCCCACTCCGACAATGCTCATGGCTGGTCACGCTAACGGATGACCGAAGTCATCCGACGTACGCCTGGTCGTCACCCAGCCGAGCGGCAGGATTCAGCAGCATCGCCGCCTCCTGGCGCTTCTCCGGCGAGCCGTGGTCGAAGCGACGGTCCGGCGGCCGCTCGTACATCGGCGCTCCGCCGGCGATGGCCGAGGCCAGTCGGCGTTGACCGGCCAGCAGGCGCGCGTCCGCACGGCGCTGGTAGTCGGCGCGCTGGCTCGGGTCCAGCGCGGCGATGAACGCCTGCGGGTGCGCCAGCGCGACCAGGCCGGACACGTGCCCGAACCCGAGACTGGTCAGCACCCCGGCCTTGAGCGGGAACTGCCCGCCAAGCCGCAGCGTGTCGCGCACCCACACGAAGTGTGCCGAGCCGGACAGTTCGTCGTCGACGCAATCCAGGCTGCGGTTCGGCGGGATCACCCCGTCGCGCAGCATCTGGCACAAGCCCATCATCTGGAAGACCGCCGCGCCGCCCTTGGCGTGGCCGGTGAGGCTCTTCTGGGACACGATGAACAGCGGAGCGCCCTCGGAGCGGCCCAGTGAGTCGGCGAGCCGCTCGTGCATTTCGGTCTCGTTGGTGTCGTTGGCCAGCGTTGAGGTGTCGTGCTTGGAGATCACCGCGATGTCGTCCGCGGTAAGACCGAGCTTGGCCAGCGCCTGCGCCAGCGGCGAGTCTTTACCGCCGCGGCCCGCGCCCAGCGCGCCAAGGCCCGGGGCCGGGATCGAGGTGTGCACGCCGTCGGCGAACGATTGCGCGAAGGCCACCACCGCGAGCACCGGCAGGCCCATCTTGAGCGCCAGGTCGCCGCGCGCCAGCAAGATGGTGCCGCCACCCTGAGCTTCGACGAAACCCAGCCGGCGCCGGTCGTTGGCCCGGGAGAACTTCGAGTCGTGGATACCCCGGCCGCGCATCATCGCGGTGTCGGCGGTGGCCGCCATGTCACCGAAGCCGATGATGCCCTCCAGGGTCAGGTCGTCGATGCCACCGGCCACCACCAGCTCGGCCTTGCCGAGCCGGATCTTGTCGAGGCCCTCCTCGACCGAAACCGCGGCCGTCGCACATGCGGCGACCGGGTGGATCATCGCGCCATAACTGCCGATGTAGGACTGAACCACGTGCGCTGCAACGATGTTCGGCAGCACTTCCTGGAAGATGTCGTTCGGCTTGCTACGGCCCAGCAGGTTGCCGTGGTACATCGTCTGCATCGACGTGCCACCACCCATGCCGGTGCCCATGGTGTTGGCCACCAAACTCGGGTGCACATACCGCATCACTTCGGCCGGGCTGAAGCCGGCGGTCAGGAAGGCGTCGACAGTCGCAATGATATTCCACACTGCCAGCCGGTCAATGGAACTCACCATGTCGGGACTGATGCCCCACACCGTGGGGTCGAATCCGGTCGGGATCTGGCCACCAACGACGCGCGACAGCTTGATCTTTCGCGGCACCCGGATCTCGGTACCGGCCTTGCGGATGACCTGCCAGTCGCCGGAATCGGGCACCGGCCGGGCGACCGTGTGCTCGGGGTCGAACTCGACGAAGGCGCGGGCATCGGCCTCCGAGGACACCACGAAAGCGAAGTCCTTATCCAGGAACACCGACACCAGCAACGGCGAAGCGTGGTCAGGGTCGATAGCGCCGTCGTCGACGAACTCACGAATGCCCACGCGCTCGACCACGGTGTCGTGGTAACGCTCGACGAGTTCGGCCTCGTCGACCAGATCTCCGGATTCGGTGTCATACCAACCGGGTTGAGGATCGTCTTCCCAGCGGATCAGCCCGGTGGTCCAGGCCAGCTCCAGGACTCCGGCCGCCGACAGCTCGTTGTCGACCTCCATCTCGAACCGGGTGCGTGACGAGCCGCATGGGCCGATTTCGGCGCCGCCGACGATCACCACCAGATCGGCCGGGTCGACGTCGAGGTCATCCCAATGCGGAGGTGGTGCCGGGGTGAATCCGCGGGGCGGGGATGGGAGCGCGGCTACGACGTTTGGGGTGGCCCCGGGTCTGGCGTCGTCGTCCGCTGCGGCCTCGGTGGACATCTCCTCGCGCGCTTTGGCGGCCAGTTCGGCCATGTCCAGGTCGGCATCGCCCAGCCCACCGGTGAAGTCGGCCTCGATGGGCGCGCCGGCCGCGGCCACCTTGGACTCCACATCACACAGGTCCAGCAGCATTGCCGCCATCTCGTCGGTGGAGTAGGTGGTGACACCGGCTTCCTCGACGGCGTCGACGATGGCGTCGTTGTGGCCCATCAGCCCGGTGCCGCGGGTCCAGCCGATCAGTGCGTGGGCCAGGCTGACTCGGGCCGCCCACGAAGGCTCGGCGTGCCAGCGACTCACCAAGGCGTCCAGCGCCGACTTGGCTTCGCCGTAAGCGCCATCACCGCCGAACATTCCGCGGTTGGGCGAACCGGGCAGCACCACGTGCAGCCGCGATGCGATGTCGCGCTCGGAGCCGATCTTCGACAGACCGCCAACCAACCGCTGCACTGCCCACAGCAAAACCTTCATCTCCATCTCGGAGCGCGAACCAGCCTCCGACAAGTCGCCGGCGACGCGCGGCGCCGCGAAAGGGAACAGCAGTGTCGGGGTCTGCGCGTCCTTGATGTGAATAGACTGTGGCCCAAGGCTTTCGACCTGCTCGTTGCCGACCCATTCGACCAGTGCGTCGATATCCGAGTAGGACGCCATGTTGGCCGGAACCACCCACAGCGCCGCACCGTAGCGAGCATGGTCGCGGTACAGCGTCCGGTAGAACGCCAGCCGTTGTTCGTCGAGCCTGGAGGTCGTCGCGATGACGGTTGCTCCGCCGTCGAGCAGTCGCGCTGCCACCGACGCGGCGATAGAACCCTTCGAAGCGCCCGTCACCACGGCGATTTCGTCGCAGTGGGGACCTGGATCGGGGTTCTCGGCGCCGGCAGCGATCCGGCCGTAGAGCGAGGCGTGGATCTGACGGCCCGCGGCCAGCGACTTGCCCTGCCACCAGGTGGCCTGAGTCGCCACGACGTGGCCGGCCCCCTCGAACCGTTCGGACAAAGGCACCCAATCGGCGTCGATGTCGCCCTCGTCGGTCAGCCACAGCTTGACCAAATCCTCACGGGCGCTGGCCCAGCGGTCGTCAAAGACGACGGCCTTCTTGGTGTCGAACACCGGCGCCACCAAACGTGGCCAGTCAGCGCCCAGTTCGGCGGTGACCAAGTCGACGAGCTCGGCATCGGTGGCCGCCGGCGACGCGCTGATCGGGTCGTCCAGGCCCAGCTGGCCCAGCACCAGACGGGCCGCCGAGGCCAGCACACCGTCGCGACCAGTTATCTGATCGGTGAACTCGCTCAGCGCGGCCGCGTCGATGGTCGCGCCGCCGCCACCGCCCGCGGATGGCAAGGCCACCGCGATTCCGCGGCGCGCGGCGACCGCACCGACCGCGGCGTCGATGACCTTGTCGACAGCACCGGCATCAGCCAACGCGCCCTCGTGCAGGTGGCCCATGCCGCCCCCACGAACGCTGGTGCCCTCGCGGGTTCCCAGTGCGACTTCGACCGTGACGTGTTTGGCCCAGCCCTCGCCGAGCTCCCATGTCTTCTTCACCCGCTCGGCGATGGCACCTGGCCGCTTGCCCGAGGGACCTAGAACCGTCCGCAGCTGATCGTTGATCGCGTCGGTAAGCACTGGGCCGTAAGGCTTGTAGGTGCGCGCCAGCTTGGTCACCTGGGACCGCAGCCCCGCCAGGTCGGCCTCGGCGGCACCGTCGATGGCACCGAGGTTCAACTCGGAGCCCAAGTCCACCAGCAGCTGGTTGCGCCGCGACGACGCGCCGTCGGTGATGGACTCGATGGAGTCCAGTTCCTCGATCTGGTCGATGCGCATCTTGGCCGAAAGGGCGATCAGCGCCAAAGTTGCGTCGGCGGCGTCGAACACGATGTCGTCCGCCGGAGCACCCGACGAAGCGACGCGGCCGGCCGCAGCGACGGCGGGGGCGACCACTCCGGTTTCGGGCGCTGACGCGCCTGCATCCGCCGCGGACGCGGCGGAATCATCCGGTAGTTCTTCGACCTCCGGCTCGGGGTCGGTGTCGGTGGCGAACAGCACCGCCGCGTCACGCTCGGCATTGAGCACTTCCACTGTGCTGTGCGCATATTCGGGCAGCTTGAGGGTGTTGGTGGCCAGTCCGGCGACGGTCGGTGCCGACTTCACGCCGATCTCGACGAACCGCTCCAAGCCCAGGCCACCGGCGGCCTCCTCGATGAACAGCAGATCCTGAGTCTCGATCCAGCGCACCGGGCTGGCGAACTGCCAAGCCAACAGCTCGATTACGACCGTGCGCGCCATCTCGGCCGGCCGCTCGCGACGCCAGGTGTCGTAGTCGGCGAGGATTTCGTCGAGCGGCTCGGCGGGCACCAGATCCCGGATCTCCTGGATGAAGTCGCGATCCAGCGTGAACGGCCGCGGTACCAGATTGGGGATGTAGCGCCCGATGATCACGTCGGGATCTTTGTCGCGCGGCATGACACGGTCCAGCGAGCGGCGGAATTCCGCGACTCCGACCCGCAATACCCGCGAGTGGAACGGCACGTCGATGCCGGGCACCAGGATGAACGAGCGCCGGCCACCGGCTAGCTCGCGGCGCCGCTCCACCTCTTCCTCCAGGGCTTCCAGACCGCGAACGGTGCCGGCGATCGCGTATTGCGAGCCGCGCAGGTTGAAGTTCACGATCTCCAAGAATTCCCCGGTGCGCTCGGCGATCTCGGCGACGAATGCTGTCACCTCGTCGTCGGGCAGGTCGATCTGCGAGGGCCGGATTGCCGCCAACCGGTAGTTGGAGCGACCCAACTCGTCGCGCGGCACGATGTCGTGCATCTTCGAACCGCGGTGAAACACCATCTCCAGCATGGCTTCCAGCTCGTAGATGCCCGTCACGCAGGCCAGCGCGGTGTACTCGCCGACCGAGTGGCCGCACGCGATGGCACCTTCGACGAAGGCGCCTTGCTCGCGCATCTCGGCGACCTGCGCGGCGGCCACCGTCGCCATTGCGACCTGGGTGAACTGCGTCAGGTAGAGCACGCCGTCGGGGTGGTGGTAGTGCACACCGCTGGCGATGATGCTGGTCGGGTTTTCGCGCACCACGTGCAGCACCGAGAAGCCCAGCGTGTCGCGGGTGAACCTGTCGGCGCTGTCCCACACCTTGCGGGCCGCCTTGGACCGGGCCCGCACCTCCATCCCCATGCCCTTGTGCTGGATGCCCTGGCCCGGGAATGCGTAGACGGTCTTGGGCGCGGCCAGTCGCGCGGTCGCCGACATCACCAGATCCGAAGCCGACCTGGTCCCCCGGGCCGCTTCGCTGCCGCCCCCAGGGACGACGCGCGCGCTGATCTCCAAAACCTCAGCGCCCTGGTCGATTCCGACGCGGTCGACACGGAAGTCGACTTCGTCACCCGGACGCACCATGCCCAGGAACCGCGCAGTCCAGCCGACCAGCCGAGCGGGTGGGCGGGCTTGCCCGTCCGTGGCGGTCGCCGCGTGCTGGGCTGCCGCCGACAACCACATGCCGTGCACGATGGGCGATTCCAGACCGGCCAGCAACGCGGCAGCCCGGTCGGTGTGGATGGGGTTGTGATCACCGGACACCATCGCGAACGGGCGCATGTCGACCGGTGCGGTCAGGGTGACGTCGCGGCGGCGGCGGCGCGGGGTGTCGGTCGCGTTCTCAGATACCGCGCCACCGGCCCGGACCGGGTCGGTGAGCTCGGCGGCACCGGTGCGCCCGAGGATCGCGAAACGCTCGTCGAGGGTGGCGATCACCGCGCCGTCGGCGCCGGCTGAGTCTTTGACGGTCACCGACACCGGGACGACACGGCCCATGTCCGTGTCGACGGCCGACGAAGCCGTTGCGGTGACTGTCAATTGGGCCGGGACGGCGGGCAGCTTGCCGACGACATGGGCGGCGTGGTCCAGGTGCACCAGGCTCAGCAGGCCCTCCACCACCGGGACACCGGCGTCGGTGACCGCCGACCCGATCGTCGCGAAAACCGCGGGCCAGCAAAGACCGACCAGTGCGTCGGGCACCGTGGTGAGGCTGGGCGCCAGCGGCTCGCCGAAGGTGGCCGTGACCCCGGTGTGGTCGGCGACCAGCTCGGGGTCCCAGTCCACCGTCACGGTGGCTGTCCCGTCGGTGACCCGGGGTAGGAACTCCGGCCCGTCGACACCGGCGGCGATCGCCAGGACCGCGCGCATGGCGGTGGTGGCATCTTCAGTGGAGACCACCGGGGCACCGCCGTCAACGGTGTTGGCGGGCAAAGTGAATGGGATGTCGACCCAGATACCCGACACCGGCACACTGAGAACGACCTGGTCGTCCCCGTTCACCTCTAACCGGGCTCCGGTGGACGAGTTTGTGGCGCGCAGGCTTTCCGGCCCATCGTGCACCACCCAGTCGCCCGGATCGGCGATTCGATGAACCGGGTTGATGGCGGTGCGGCCCGCCCACAGCACATCGGGGGCGTCGAGCACGACGGCCAGTGGCCCGGTCACGTCGGCGCGGCCCAGCCTGCGCGACGTGACGGCCTTCGGCTCCGCTGCGGTTGAATCAGAGCCGGCAAGCACCTCGTCGGTGGCGGCCTGCTCGAAGCGGTCCAGCAGTTCACCGACGGGTTCGTCAATCCGGGTGATGCCGGCGACAGCCGCGGTGCCGGGGATGATGCACACCTGGTCTGCCTCGTAGCGGGCGTCGTGCGCCTGCCACAGCGAATCACTGCGCCACCAGCGCCGGACATCCTTGTCGATGACCGGTACGAAGTTGACCGGCTTGCCCAGCGTCTTGCACAGTGTGACGAAGAACGGCACGTCGGCGGGATGCAGTGGCACGGTTTCGGCGTCGGGATAGTGCGCGAGCAGGGCGGCGATGCCCTCGCCGGGATTCTCCAGCAGCCGCGCACCATGCTCATCAGAACTGTCGAACAGCGTCTCGATCGGCCCGTGGTCTTGCGGGTGCAACCGCGCCTCGGCCCGCTGCAGCATCCGCTCGAACCGGTCGCGCCAGGTGTCGGCCAGCCAGGGGCTGCCCGGTGCAGCCGTGTCGGCCGTCGAATCGCCCGCGCCGATGGTCAGCTCGACGTAGCGCTGCAACCATTGCAGGTAGGTCATCTCGCCGACATCGCCGAAGTATGGCTTGGCGGTGTCGGCCATCGCCGCGATGATCTCGTCGCGGCGCTCGGCGACCGCCTCGGCGTCGCCGGCAACCTCGTCGAGCAGCCGGCCGCAACGCGAGGCGGCGTTGTCGATCTCGTGGATGTCGGCGCCGAGCTGACTACGGCTGGAAGCCATCCCGCCCTGGGCTTTTCCGGCACTGATCCACTGGTCGGTACCTTGCGTCTCGACCAACATCCGCTTGACCGACGGCGACGTGGTGGACTCCTTGGTCGCCATCGCCGCGGTGCCGACCAGGATGCCGTCGATCGGCATCGACGGGAAGCCATATGACTCGGACCACCGCCCGGACAAGTATTCGGCCGCCTGCTCGGGGGTGCCGATGCCGCCACCGACGCAGACGGTGATGTTCGAGCGCGACCGCAACTCGGAGTAGGTCGCCAACAACAGGTCGTCTAGGTCCTCCCAGGAATGGTGACCACCGGCACGACCGCCCTCGACATGCACGATCACCGGTTTGGTGGGCACCTCGGTCGCGATCCGGATGACCGAGCGGATCTGCTCAATCGTGCCGGGCTTGAACACGACGTGGCTGATGCCGATGTCGTTGAGCTCGTCGATCAACGCGACGGCATCCTCGAGATCCGGGATGCCGGCACTGATCACCAGACCGTCGATCGCCGCGCCGGACTGGCGGGCCTTCTGCACCAGCCGCTTACCGCCCACCTGGAGCTTCCACAGGTACGGATCGAGGAACAGCGCGTTGAACTCATAGGTGCGGCCAGGCTCGAGGAGTCCAGATAGCTCCTTGATCCGGTCGGCGAAGACTTCTTCGGTTACCTGGCCGCCGCCGGCCAGCTCGGCCCAGTGCCCGGCGTTGGCCGCAGCAGCGACGATCTTGGCGTCGACGGTGGTCGGGGTCATGCCCGCGAGCAGGATCGGCGACCGTCCGGTCAGGCGGGTGAACTTGGTAGAGAGCTTGACCCTGCCGTCGGGCAGGCGAACCACGGTCGGGGCGTAGCTCGACCAGGCCCGGGCCACCTCGGGCGTGGCGCCGACCGTAAAGAGGTTCCGCTGGCCGCCGCGGGTTGCCGCGGGCACGATGCCGACACCCAGGCCGCGGATCACCGGCGCGGTCAGGCGGGTCAGGATGTCGCCGGGACCCAGGTCGAGAATCCAGCGCGCACCGGCCTTGTGAACCCGGGTGATCTCGTCCACCCAGTCGACGCGGTTCACCAGAATGGACTCGGTCAGCTCGCGGGCCAACGCCACATCGAGGCCGACCTTCTCCGCCCAGCCCCCGACGATGTCGATACCGTCGGCCAACCGCGGCGTGTGGAAGCCCACCTCCACCTGCACCGGGTCGAAGACCGGCGCGAAGACGTCGCCGCCCCGGATCTTGTTCTTGCGGTCGGCTTCCTCCTTCTCGGAGATCTGCTGACAATAAAGCTCGAATCGCGAGAGTTGCTCCGGCGTGCCGGTGATGACGACCGCACGCCGGCCGTTGCGGATGGACAGCACCGGGGGCAGCACGGTCCGGACATCTTGCGCGAACTCGTCAAGCAACCGGCCAATGCGCTCGGGGTCGGCGTTGGTGACCGACACCATCGGCGGCCGGTCACCGAGGACTGAGATTCCACGCCGGCGGGCCACCAGCGTTCCTGCCGCACCGATCAGCTGGGCCATGGCCAGCAGCTCGACGTCGCGAGCACCCGCGGCCTTCAGCGCCTCGACGGCGAGCACACCTTGCGAATGGCCCGCGACGGCCACCGGCGGTGTCGCGATGAGGTCCATGCCCTGCCGGGCCAGCGCACGAACCGCTGCGATCTGGGTAAGCAGCACGCCGGGCACCGACACCGCCGCCGACGTCAGATGTTTGTCCGACGGGACCGGATCTTCGGCCGCCAGCGCGCGTACCCACTGCAGCGGCTCGAACCCAATCGGACGCACCACGACCAGCTCTTTTGCCACCGGCTCAAGCAGCAGTTCCACCTCGCCGACCAGCGTTGCCAAGTCGGTCTCGATCCCGGCCGACGACACCAGTTCTTCCAAGGACTCCAGCCAGGCGCTGCCCTGGCCGCCGAACGCGACAGCGTACGGCTCGCCGGCCGTCAGACGGTCGACCAGAGCATGGGTGTCCCCCGCAACCGGGAGGTGCCCCCTGTGCGGGCGGTTCCCGGCGCGGTCGGTGGACACCCGGTCGTGCTCGTGGATCGTCACGTTTCGTATCTCCCCTGTGTGCGTCTTTACGTATCGCTTCGTCTGGTCAGCACTGCTGTGCGGGACTTGCTCGATTCCGCATCGAATCGCAGCCGGAAATCGGCTGACCGCTGTGTTGTCGGCGGGTCGCCCCAGTTGGGTGGAACGGAGCGGCGGACTGCATCGGCTGTAATAAGGGTGTCATAAGGATCGGCGCCCCTTTTGCGTGCCGATTGGTTACTGGTGAGTTCTACGCACGGGTAACCAGTGTCGTGGGTAACACCCGCTTTAACCGCGGCTGCGGAGCCCGGAACAAACGTCCTGCGTGCAGGTGGTTACGCTCGAGTAGCTATAACTGCGCTGATCAAGGCACGATTGTTATCGAATCGTTATGTTAAAAATCCGCGCTGCGATCGGCCTCCGATCAAGGATCAGGCGTCGCGTCACGCGCTCGACCGCATCGGCGCCGCCGAACCAACGGCGAACAAGTGTTTGCTGAATCGCGGCGTAGCGGAACGCGGCAAGATCCGCAGGCGGACCGGCGGCCCCCTGGAAAGCGCGAGAAATGCCCCGGGAGAGCTAGACCCACTGCCCGAATTGCGGCTTGAGGATTTCGTTGATGTCCACCCCGACCCCCCCAACGCTGCGTTTATCGATCTCGACCTGGTGCAAACTCGCGGCGGGATGGGCGAATCCCTTGGGCGAACCCCAGTTGTGCTGCCAGAAGTAAGAGCCCAGGCCGTCGTGCACCGCCCAGTCGATCGTCTTCGAATTCGCGTAAACGCCCGTGCGCTGGTGTCCGACCACCGACTCCCAGGACCGTAGGTAGGGAACTATCTGGTTTTTGTACTGGTCATAGGACGGGTCGTCATCGATCGACGCGTAAATGGGGGCGCTGGCCGGACCGCCGGCGGCGGTATGCAACTGCATTCCGCGTTGGGCATGCTGCAGGCCGGCGCTGGCACCGCCCAGCCAGTCAGCGGTACTGCCCTTGCCATATTGATAGCAAGAAACGATTTTGAGGCCGCTGCTGTTCAGGTCGCGCGCCTCGCCGACCTGGATCGGTTTGCCCAGCATCCAAGCGCCGCCGGGCCGCCGATCGGACACGTACCGGATCGCCCCGACGGCGCCGGCGGCCCTGATCTGGCCGGCGGGGATGACTCCGGCGGCGTAATCCAACAAGGTGCCCAGTGACGCCCTTGCCGGCGCGGCGCGCAGCGACGCCGCCGCGACACCGAGGCCTAGCAGGCCAGGCGTCGCGGCGGCGAATTTGAGCACGTCTCGCCGCGACACCGACACAAACCACAGGGTACGACAGAAACACCATTTGGCACACGGACCTCAATAGTCACATGTGTATCACATTGCCGCATCGCCTGCCTTCGCCTGGGCCCTGGCCATAGAAGCGCTGGCCGGGGCACCATCAGCTGTCGGCTGACTCATTCGTGGACAGCACCGCGATGAGGTCTTCGAGAACCGTTGCGAGCGTGCCGGTTTGGCCGGCAGGCACCTTGCTCAACAGCTCAACCGCCGCGCTGCGACGGCCAGCGGCCACCAACGGCACCACTTGATCCACCATGGTCTGCAGTTTTGAGTCGGGTGGTTCGACGTTCGCGACGGTAGTGGCCAGCACCTCGATCAGCTCCCAATCCCGGTACAGGGCCAGCGAGCGCTCGTTGAACGCGAAGCCGGTCACGGGCTTGCCCCACAGCGTTCCGTGGTAGCGGTACGGACCTTCCATGTATTCGATCGGCAGGGCGTGCGCCGGGGCCGCCACCAGCGGCTCTCCGATCAGGTCCAGTTGCAATGTGGCGCAGGTGATCCGATGGCGGTCAGGCATGTACCGGGCGGGAGCGGGCGGACGCACCAGAGGCCTTACCGAATTCGGCCATCGGACGTAGCTACTGATCGTGACCTCGACGTCTTCGGCGCACTCCGGCGGCTGGGCCGGTTCCGGATAGCTCGCTGTCACGCCGGTAAACGGCTGCAGCGCATTACCGTTGGCGCGGTCGAACTGCCGCCAGATACTCAGGTCGACGCCGTTGTCGAAGTTGATCGTGCGCCATTCGTGCGACCTGGCCCGCGGGTCTCCCCCGGTTCCCCCGCCGCCGGCATATTTCGGGAACCACTGCCGGTCGATATGCCCGGCGATGCCGCTGACCTCCTCGACCAGATCGCCCCAGCGCAGGGTTCCCGTCATCGCCATCCCGGTCTGGAAGTAGGAGTACGTGTCGTTTTGGCCGAAACAGGCGATCTTGCCGTTGTATGTCGACGCACCCACCGGAGTCGGTGCGCGCGTCGGTGTCACGGCCAGGTCCACCCGCATGGACCGGCCGGATTGGTCCTCGCCCACCAGGCTGACCCGGTAGGTGTAGGGCAGTAGTTGTCCGTCGCCGTCGCGGCCGGTGGTCCACGACGCGGTGCCCGCGCTGCCCCGGTAGCTGATGGCGAGATGGCCTTCGGTCATGGTCAGCTTGCGCTGCGCTCCCGGTTGCATATTGGCCGGCGGCATGTCGTAGTCCGTATAGGTGCCGTAGTCGCCGGTGTCGAGATCGAACAGTGCCATCGTGTAGAAATCCGCGATCACTGTTCCACCCGGCTGGTTTTTGTTGAAGATGGTCAGAAAGGCAAACGACCTACCGGTCCGGGCGGCGTCCAGCTGACCTGCGATGAACCAGGTGTCCGATTCCTGGTCGGGGTGTTGGCCTTCGGCGGCGGGAAAATCCAGCTCGCTGTCACCGGGCACCAACTGAAACGGGTAAGTGCGCCAATCGTTGTCCATGTCAAGCCTCGCCTCGCCGTGGCACTAGGTCGCCTCGGGAATGGTGATCGCGTCGTATTTGTCGTCCCCGAGAAATTCGCGGACCTTCTCGATGTGTTCGTCAGCGCCGAGTTCGAGCGTTTCAGCGGCAAGACCGTAGTCGACGATCGCCAGCGCCGCCTGGGCGACGTGTTTGGAGAATGCGCGTTTGGTGGTCTGCAGTGCGCGCGCCGGCTGTTCGGCGAGCCGCGACGCCAGCTGCATAGCCTGGTCCATCAAGGTCTCCGCGCTCGTCACGCGGTTGGCCAAACCCAGATCGAGCGCCTCGGCGGCGGGAATTCGGGCACCGAGGTAGATGTACTCCTTGGCGCGGATGAGGCTCATCATGTAGGGCCACAACAACGCTCCGCCGTCGCCGGCGGTCAGGCCGATCGACACGTGCGGGTCGCAAAGATAGCTGCGTTCCGACATCAGGACCAGGTCGCAACACAGGGCCAGCGACGCGCCGAGCCCGACGGCCGGGCCGTTGACCGCGGCGACCACCGGAAGCCGGAAGTTGATCATGGCATGCAGAATCGCGCCGGCCTGTTGTGAGATCGCGTACCGCAGGCCCAGCGACTGATGCTGCGCTTTGAGGAACGCGAAGTCGCCACCGCCGCTGAACGTCGTACCCGCGCCGGTGAGTATCACGCAGCGTGCCCCGGTATCGCGGTCTAGGTCATGCCAGACGTCGAGCAGTTGACGATGCAAGGCCTCGTCGACGACGTTGTGCGCCTGCGGGCGATTGATGGTCACTATCCGAACGGCGCCGGCCGCCGCTACCACAAGTTCGTCGCTCACGGTGTAGGCTTCCTATATCGCTTTTTTCGCTATGTTAGCATCAATAGCGAACTTACCGTTGCAATTTCACTCGCGCCATGAGGTAGTGCCCCGATGACAGAAAACGCCGGCCACCATTCCTATAACGAACTGTTCATCGGAGGGCATTGGCGCAAACCCGCCAACCCCCAGCAAATGGTGGTCATCTCACCACATTCCGAAGAGCCCGTCGGCGACGTCCAGGTGGCCGGCCCTGAGGATGTCGACGCCGCGGTCGCGGCCGCACGACACGCTTTTGACCACGGCCCGTGGCCACGGCTGGCCCATGCCGAGCGGATGGCCAAGGTCGAAGAGCTCGCCGCGATCTACTCGGGCCACCTCGACGAGATGGCCGACCTGATCACCGCCGAGATGGGGTCGCCGCGCAGTTTCAGCAGGCTCGGCCAAGCGGCGGCCGCGGCGACCATAATCCACCTCACGCTGGCAGCCGCCCGCGAGTTCCCCTGGTCCGAACGCCGCCAGGGCGTGCTTGGCGAAGTACACCTCAACAGAGCCCCGGTCGGGGTGGTCGGGGCGATAGTGCCGTGGAACGTGCCGCAATTCCTGATCATGCCCAAGCTGATCCCGGCGTTGATCGCGGGCTGCACGGTGATTGTCAAACCGGCACCCGAAACACCCTTGGACGCTTTGTGGTTGGCCGAAATGATCGAGCAGGTCGGCCTACCCGAAGGGGTGGTGTCCGTGCTCCCCGGGGGCACCGACGTCGGCGAGGCGCTGGTGCGCCATCCCGGTGTGGACAAGATCGCGTTCACCGGATCGAGCGCCACCGGACGCCGGATCGCCGCTTTGTGCGGAGAGCAGCTGAAACGGGTCAGCCTGGAACTAGGTGGCAAGTCGGCAGCGATCATTCTCGACGACGCCGACATCGACAAGACGGTGGCCGGGCTGAAGACGGCCGCCCTGATGAACAACGGGCAGGCCTGCGTTGCCCAGACCCGGATCTTGGTGAGCGAACGGCGGCACGACGAAGTCGTCGACGCCCTGGCCGAGATGATGTCAGCCCTGCACGTCGGAGATCCCGCCGACGAGGCAACCGACATCGGGCCTCTTTTCGCCCGACGCCATCAACAAACGGTTCAGAACTACATCCGGACCGGCCGCAGCGATGGCGCCCGAGTCGTGCTCGGAGGCGAGGACAGTCCGGCCGGGCGCGGCTGGTACGTGCGGCCGACGCTGTTCGCCGACGCCACCAACGACATGCGTATCGCCCGGGAGGAGATTTTCGGCCCGGTCTTGACGGTGCTGCGCTACCGGGACGAAGGCGACGCACTCCGGATCGCCAACGAGAGCAACTATGGTCTGGGCGGTTCGGTGTGGACCGCTGACATCGCTCACGGCATGGAGATCGCGGCCGGCGTGCGCACCGGCACTTACGGCGTCAACATGTACACGCTCGACATCGGCACCCCCTTCGGCGGTTTCAAACAATCGGGCATCGGGCGCGAGTTCGGGCCGGAGGGCCTGCACGAATATGTCGAGCTCCAGACGGTGGTATGCAGGGGAAAGATGCCACCT
>Ga0209693_10000573_pt1 | contig 15133 bp, 15 predicted proteins | sample HubBroMetageWRM3_FD_188345 | JGI IMG/M metagenome (GOLD analysis project Ga0209693, IMG submission 188345) | Warmed soil microbial communities from the Hubbard Brook experimental Forest, New Hampshire - Hubbard Brook CCASE Soil Metagenome WRM 3... | ecosystem: Environmental > Terrestrial > Soil...
GCCTCGCGGGCGGAGGTGCGAAACGTGATGGCTACATCAGCGCCGGCCTGCGCGAGAGCGAGGGCGGAGGCGCGTCCGAGGCGGAGGGCGGCACCGGTGATGAGGCAGGTCTTGCCGCGCAGAGGCTTGTCGAGATCGTTTTTGTTGCGATCGGTGTGCATGGCGGAATTCTACCTCTTTTCATTTTTATACAATTTCGCAGTGGAATCGGGCCCTTGAGAAGGCTACAATCCAGCCGTGCCAGAGTCACGCCAAGTCGTGATTTACTCGCGGAAAGGTTGTCATCTTTGCGAACTGGTGAAGGAGAGCCTGACGAAACTTTCCCGCCGCGGCGGCTTCACCTGGCAGGAAGTGGATGTGGATAGCGACACCGAACTGCGGCGGCAGTTCAATGATGAAGTCCCTGTCGTGTTCATCGATGGACGCAAGGCCTTCAAGTACCGGATGGACGAGCGGGAATTTCTGCGGAAGCTGGCCAGCTAGGACGTTCGTTAACCTTCCTTTTTGAGCTGTCTATTCCGCGACACACACGTGTTCTTGCTGACACGGTTATCCGGATCAATTGGACCTAACTTCAGTGGTCTCAGCGCATCCGTGGCGGCATCCTCCTTGCAACCGAACCAGTGCGATCTTTCGCTCGAGGAGGAAATCTTTTGCTGAAACAAATTCTGGCACTGGCGTTCATTTTTGTGTGCACTTCCATCGCGTGGTTGATTCTGGGCGCGACTATTTCTTCCCGTACCTACGGCAGCAACGAGCAATTGCAGGGCCGCGTGGCCTCGACCTGGGGCACATCGCAGCAGCAGTCGCCGCCGACCGCGACCTACACCACTACGGATGTGGTGAACACAGCGACGGTCGAAAACGGCAAGGTCGTGGTTCACCGCGATAATGTGCAGCGGCAGATTTTGCTTCCAGTGGAGGCGAGCCGGATTCATGTGAACCTTCATCTCACTCCGCGTCAGAAGGGATTGCTTTGGTACAGCACTTATGCGGTTGATTTTGCTGGAGACTATAACTTCCGCAACAACACCTCTGAAGCGCAGACTATTGATTTCCGGCTGAAATTCCCGGCGCAGAAAGCGATTTACGACGGCCTGCAGATGAAAATAAACCAGCAGGCGATTGCGCCGACTACCGACGACCAAGGCACGGTGGGGCGGGCAACGGTTGGTCCGGGAGAGACCGCGAGTTTGCACGTTGCGTATCGCTCACAGGGGCTGGATTCCTGGCGCTATCAGCTAGGCGAGGGTATCGCACAGGCTCGCGATTTCGTGCTGACAATGCAGACTGATTTTCGCGATATCGACTTTGCCGACGACACGCTCTCGCCTACGTCGAAAGAGCTTATCCCGGGTGGCTGGCAACTGACGTGGCAATATTCGAATCTGGTCTCGGGGTTCCAGATCGGCATGACCATGCCACAGAAGCTACAGCCGGGGCCGCTGGCGGGGGAAATCAGCTATGCGGCGCCGGTGTCGCTGTTTTTCTTTTTCTTCCTGATGTTCATCATTACTACGCTGCGGAATATCGACCTGCACCCTATGAATTACTTCTTCCTGGCAACCGCTTTTTTCGCTTTCCATCTGTTGCTGGCTTATCTGGTGGATCACATTTCGATCCATGCGGCGATGGTTCTCGCGTCCTTAGTTTCGGTCGCCTTGGTGATCAGTTATCTGCGACTGGTGGTGGGATTGAGGTTCGCTGCGCTCGAGGCTGGCACGGCGCAATTGATCTACCTGGTGCTGTTCTCGTATGCGTTCTTCTGGAACGGGTTCACTGGCCTGTCTATTACGGTCATCGCCGTCATCACTTTGTTTGTGGTGATGCAGGCGACCGGGAGGATTCGGTGGTCCGAACGATTTGCGGCGCGGGCCCGTGCGCCACTGCCGAGCGCTGGGTGACTTGGGTGCGGGGCGGCTGTTGTAACCGCCCCGGCTCGGCATCTATTCGCTTTCCGCTACAATCATCCCGGCCATGTTGCGTACCAAGCTCTATGCCGATCCCCACAATGTGTTTATGCATGATGCAGTGCTGGCATCGTGCCGAAAGCATTCGGAGAAGATCGCGCTGGTGGACACTTCCTGCGGACGGCGGCTCAGCTTTGCGGAGTATGGAGAGACCGTGGAAGCGCTGGCGCACGGGCTGGTCGCGGCTGGTCTGAAGCCGGGGGAAGTGGTTGCTATCTTCCTGTGCAATTCGTGGGAATTCTGTTCGGTTTACCATGCGACGACTTTGGCTGGGGGGATTCCGACGCTGCTGAATCCTTCGTATCGCGAGCGGGAAGTGCGGCATCAGCTGGGGAATTCGGGGGCTGCTTTCCTGATTACGGATGGACCAAATATAGCTGGCATCAATCTTGCTGGGCTGCCGAATTTGCGGCGGGTGTTTTGCACGCGGGAGCAGGGAAGCGGAGCCGACTTGTTCTCTGATCTGCTAAAGCCGGTGAGGGCTATGCTTCCTGAGCCCGATCAAAGGTCAGAAAAATCCCTGGGTGCGTTGCCTTATTCGAGCGGCACGACCGGATTGCCCAAGGGTGTGATGCTTTCGCATTACAACCTGGTCTCGAACGTCTATCAGTTTCTGGGGCCGCGCGGGAGTCCGCTGAGCTCGAACGACAATATTCTTTGCTTTCTTCCGCTTTATCACATCTACGGGTTGAATGTGATGCTCAACCCTTCGCTGATTCTGGGGGCGACGCTGGTGCTGATGCCGCGCTTCGGAGTTCCGCAACTCACTCAGTTGCTGACGGACGAGGCGATCACGATGGTGCCGCTGGTGCCGCCGGCGATGAATGCTCTGTGCCTGGCCGCGGAGGCTGGACAGTTTCCGAAGAATCACAAACTGACCTGGGTGAAATCTGGAGCGGCGCCGCTGGCTCCGGAACTGCCGCGAAGATTTACGGCGCTCACGGGCATTCTGGTCTGTCAGGGATATGGCATGACGGAGGCGTCGCCAGTGACGCATTCCAGTTTTCTGGAGCCCGAACTGTACCGGCCGGACTCGGTCGGGCATCCGCTGGCGCTGACCGAGTGCCGAGTGATTGAGACGGAGAATCTGGCGGTATCGCCGGAGAGTGCCGAGGAAGTTCCTACGGGTGAGCCAGGGGAGTTGGTGATGCGCGGACCGCAAATCATGCTGGGCTACTGGAAAGAGCCGGAGGCGACTGCTGCAGTGTTGCGCGATGGATGGTATTGGTCAGGGGACGTGGTCACGCGCGATGCCGAGGGTTTTTACCGGGTGGTCGACCGGCGCAAGGAGATGATCAAGTACAAAGGGTTTCCTGTGGCTCCGGCGGAGGTGGAAGCGGTGCTCCTGGAGCATCCGGCGGTGCGGGAGTGCGGGGTGGTGGGCCGGCTGGATGCCGAGGCGGGCGAGATTCCGGTGGCGTTCGTTGCCTTGCGAGACGGGTTTACGGACTGCCAGAAGATGGAAGATGAGTTGTGCGCATTCGTCGCCGACCGGCTGACAAATTACAAACAACCGCGGGAAGTGCATTTTGTGGAAGCCGTCCCTAAGACGGCCTCGGGTAAGATTCTGCGGCGCGAGCTGCGGCAGCTGATCCGCTGAGTCGAAGAAGTGACACGGAATTAACAACTCTCTGACAATCCCCTGACAATCTTCTCTCCGATCCACCCCACACTGTTTGCCCTGCAGCCCGGCGGTTGCGCAATGCCGGTCTGCTTCGTTTGAAGCTCATCCGAGCTCATCAAAGAGAGGATCTTTATGAAACTATTTGACAGCGTCAAAACTTGCGTCGTTGCAGTATCGCTTGTCGCTGCATGCGGCCACTCAGCCAACGCCCAGCAGAAGAATTCCAGCGCCTCCGGCAGCATCAGCGTGGTCGCGTCGACGGTTCCGGCAAACGGGGACGTGAATCCCTATGGCCTCGTAGTTGTGCCGCGCAGCACAGGTTCTCTCGTGGAGGGAAACCTTCTAGTCAGCAATTTCAACAATAGCGCGAACCTTCAGGGGACGGGCACCACCATTGTGCAGATTGCCCCGGACGGTACGGTCAGCTTATTCGCCCAGATCGATGCCCACAAATTGCCTGGACCCTGCCCGGGCGGCGTTGGCTTGACCACGGCCTTGTCGGTGTTGCGCAGCGGATGGGTGATCGTGGGCAGTTTGCCGACTAGCGACGGAACCTCGGCGACGGCAAGAGCGGGGTGCCTGCTGGTGCTCGACAGCGCCGGCAAAGCTGTGGAGACTTTCTATGGATCGCTGATTAATGGTCCTTGGGATATGACCGCGTTTGACGCCGGAAGCAGCGCGGATTTGTTCGTCACCAACGTGCTGAACGGAACTGTCTCCGCCGGCGGAAAAGTTGTGCACGAGGGAACGGTGACGCGGCTTACGCTTACCGGGCTTAACGGGAAGATACCCGAGTTACAATCGATCACCGTCATCGGCTCGGGATTCTCTGAGCGCACAGATCCGGCGGCACTGGTGATTGGGCCGACCGGCGTGGGACTCAGTCCTTACGCTGACCTGCTTTATGTCGCCGACAGTCTCAACAATCGCGTCGTGGCCATTCCGGATCCGGTATTTCGCGATACGTCGGCGGGGACCGGAGCTATCGTCACTCAGGGCGGCAGCCTCAACGATCCTCTCGGTCTGGCGGTTTCGCAGGATGGGAGCATCCTTACTGTCAACGGGAACAACGGCTTCCTGGTTGTGACCACGCCCAATGGCGATCAAGTTTACAAAAAGCTGTTGGACAGCACCGGTACCCCGCCGGGTAACGGCGCTCTGTTTGGATTGGTGCCGGTTCCGGGCCACGGCCTCTACTATGTGGACGATGCCAGCAACGCTTTGAATCTATTCCAGTAAGAATATGTCGCTTCCCCAACACCTTCCGCATGATCTGCGGAAGGTTTTTTCTTGTTGGGGCGAGATTCGAGAAAACGATTCCGGCTATCGAGTTTGGCGATCTGGATTGCCATTGCCGTGCGGTTAGACTTGCTGTAGTATCTCTGCCCCATGGTCCGAATCGTTCTGCTGTTCCTGCGCCGCTTGTGGCTGCCACTGGTAGTGTTCGCCGGCTTCAGCCTGATGTGCGTTCTGGTGTACCGGCGCCTGGAGGGATTGAACTGGCAGGATGCGCTGTTCTGGATGATCCAGCCGCACGCCATCGATGCCAAGCGAGTGCACAATGCGACCAAGCTGTTTTCGATCTTTGTGTATGCGGGCGTGTTTGGGTTTCAGATTTGGGTGGCGGAGCGGGTTGCGGTTACGATCTTTAACCGCCAGGGGATGGAGGCTTGGAGAACCATGGTCAACGACGTGAGCATCGACAGACTACGCGATCACTTCATCATCTGCGGCTACGGGCAGGTGGGCCGTACGGTGGTCGACCAGCTTAACCGGTTGAAGATTCCTTTTGTGCTGATTGAAACCAATGAAGGGCTGTGCCGCGAACTGCTGAAGGACAAGGTGCTCACCATTCAAGGTGACGCCAAACGGCACGATGTGCTGCAGTCCGCCGGGGTCGAGCACGCGCGTGGCGTGTGTATTGTGATCGACAATGACGCGGACAATCTTTACATCACGGTGACGGCGAAGGCTCTGAACCCCAAGGCGCGCATCATTACCCGGGCCGGGCAGTCGCGCTACGCGCAGGCTATGCGTAATTCGGGGGCGGACGAGGTAATCATCCCGGAATACGAAGGCGGATTGATGACCGGACGAATGATTGCCAAGTTTTATCCGGGCGCGCATCCGAATCTGGTGTGAGGGACGCTACTTTCCGGCGCCGCTTTCGTCCGCGATTTTCTTTGTAGACAGGAAGCTCCAGATGGTTTCGTTGGCGTTGAGGGCGTTGCTGGTTTTGCCGACTTCTTTTTCGCTCGTGTATTGCTCGCCGCCAGGCCATGTATTGCCGCCATCCTTGACGGCATACAGTACTACTTGAGCGTTGTCATGGCAGCCACTGAAAGTGAAGGTTTTGCTTTCCTTTTCACCCTTCTGCAATGGCTGGATCTTCTCTTGCGCAGGTTTTTCGTCGCAGCGGTCGAACTTGGCCCAGGTCTTAGCGCTGTCTTCGGCGGAGAGTACATGGAACTGGCCCGGCTTGTAGGTACCGCCGCCATACGGAACGAGGGGGTCGTCGGTGCCGTCTAAAAACAGCGCGGACACGGGTCGCGCCGGCAGGCAGATCATCGTCTTCGGCAGGGCCGCTGCTACTGGGGCGACTGCGGCGACGCGATCGGCCATTTCGCAGCCCATGCGCAGCGCCATGAATCCGCCGTCTCCCAGGCCAGTCGCATAAATGCGGTGGGTGTCTACTGAGTATTTGAGGGCGAGGTGATCGAGCATCTGGTTGAGAAAAGCAATGTCGTCCGCAGGCTCAGGCCTGTTCCTGCTGTCATTCCTGCTGTCATCGGGATTCTGTCCTCCGCTCTGGCCGCCTCCGCCCCCGCTGGGGTAGCCGCCGCCACCACCCGGATAGCCCCCACCACCGGGATAGCCTCCGCCGCCCATCCCTCCATGGCGGCCATAGCCACGGCGGGGCGCCATTGCCGGCTGCTCCTGGTGCACTCCAATATTCCACCTACCGCGCGTGGCGTTGGGGTAGACCGTAATGATGCCTTCCTTATCGGCGACGAGCTGATCAAAGTGCGTGAGCCGCTGCATGTCGTCAGGTTCCTGGTTTTGACCGGGCAGGAGAATCACTACTGGATAGTGCTGCTTCGAGTCGTAGCCCTTGGGTAAATGCACTACGAAATTGCGGGAAAGGCTGTCGACCTCGATCTTTTCCTGGACATCCTGTGCCCGCGAATGGAGCGTGAAGAGCAGGGCCGAGAGACAGAGGGTGACGCATATCCGGCGCAGCAAGAACCACCGGTGCAATTTGGTTCTCTTTCTTTCAGGCGTCATCTCAATCGTAACCCCTTCCAAGACTCATGTTCTAAGCTGCATGGGCCGGTCTGCCAATCGCTAAGAACCAGTAGTTTAAGCTCAGGTTGCTAAGCGGCGGCGAGAGAATTGCAAAGTTTTGTAAGCGGATGAACTCGAAGGGGGAACTTTTTCCTCGAGCCCGCGTAACTAGGGATGACGAGGCGCCGCGCTGAAGCCGACGCTCGCTGGATGCTCAGGAGGTTTTATGGACGGCAACATTGTGGGACTGACTGCGGTGGTGATGATCTTTGGGATCCCGATGGCGGCGATGTATACGTTTTTCCGGGTGCGCAAGCTCCGTAGCGAAGAGCGGTTGGCGGCGATTGCACGCGGCATGGAAGTACCGATGCAGGCGGAACTATCGGAAGCGGCACGTTCGCGGCGGTCGGGGATTCTGCTGGTGGCCGGGGCGATCGGCTATATCGTGACCTTCGTTCTTATCGGACGCGTCGAGCCTGATGCGATGGTCGCGGCCACATTTGGCGTGATTCCGCTGGCGGTAGGAATTGGCTTCTTTGTCGATCACGCGCTGATTCGCCGGGATGCGAAAGCGCACTGAATCGTCCTGGGGTGGGCAAGCAGCTTTAATGGCCGGTAAGAAATTTGTGTTGAGCGTCGGTCAGCGGGACGACGCTGAGCCGTCCTTGCCGCACGAGCGGGGAATCCGCAAAGAGCTTGTTCGCCTTCACCTCGGCTAGCGTGACCGGCCTGGTGGGCTTGCCCACTTTAATCTTCACCAGAGGGTTCCTCGCATCGCTGGCGTCGACCGAGACGACGGTCGCGGTGCCCACTGCGCTCTTCTCATCCCCGGTGTGATAAATGACTAGCTGGTCGCCCGGCTTCATGGCGCGCAGGTTCTTGACGGCAACGGGATTGGTGACTCCGTCCCAGATGGTCGTGTTGTCGCGCTGGAGGTCGGCGAAGGAATAAACCGTGGGTTCGGTCTTAAGAAGATAGTTCATGGCCAAGATTTTACTCGGGCTCGGCTATTCCTGCTCATCGTCTCCGATAGGCTGCCCGGGCGGGGCGGCGACATCGGTTGCCGGCACAAACTTCGCCGGATCTTTTTCGAAAGCATCGATGCGGGCGATGGCTGCGGTCCGCACCGCTTTTTCTTCGGGAGATTCTGGCGCCTTAGTCACTTTAGCGGACATCCACGACCGAAGAGACAATGCCTGGGCGCGGGCCTGAGCACGTGCTTGCAGGGAAGCGCCAGGGTTCGCTGCCAGCGCAAGTAGATGTTCCACCACTGAAGCTTCGGTGATGCGCTGCGTCTCAGCCCCCAGACCGGTAGCGGGCAGCGCTTTCCACGTGGCCTGGAATACCGCCTCGATGACTTGATTGAGACTGGGATTCGCCGCGTTGCGGGCGTGATACTCGACCAGCCGCGAGGCACGCTGAGGATCGAAGAGCAGCGTGAGGGTGAGATCGGCGGCCGATTCTGCTGCGCCGACCGGATCAAAGGTGAGGCCGGTGTGTCCTTCGAACGATTCGCGGGTTCTGGGATAGCCGAAAGCGCGCGGAGGGAGAATCCGCAACAGCGATTCGGGGAGGGTCAGAGTTTCCGGGGCGAGCGTCTTGAGTACAGCGTCGAGCGCCTTTTGCTGGTTTGCCGGGTCTACGATTTTGCTTACCAGCTCGCCGTCGCCCCGGACCGCGTAACGATAGTCGAGGCCACCGATTTCTTTGGCTGCAGCCTCGGTCTGATAGCGATGCAGCAAATAAAGGGGAACCAGAGTGTCTTCGAGTTCAGACATCGGTGTATGCGGCTGGATGGCGTCTTCGCCGAAGCGCGCGAGAGCTGCGGCTCGAACCTTGAGAATGCGATTGAGTTCCGCTGCCGGGTCCGGGCCGCTGTCCCAGAGGTGGGCATGAGGATGGGCGCTGCCGAGAGGGCGCGCATCCTGGTCCGTGATGAAATAAAGACCGCTGGCCTGGGCTGTGTTCAGGATGTTGTCGAGGGCCGAGCGCTCATCAGTTCCCGCAGCAAACTGCGAATAGCCATATTGGATTGAGACCTTATCCCAGGCGCCGATCCCTGTAGCGTAGGCGTGGGACAGGTCAGGTTTGCCGTTGGCATCGAGCGTGATCCAGGGGTGAGGATAGTCCATGACCGAGGTGCCCGGAGCGATCGAGCTTGCGGCGAAGTTGTGGGCCAACCCTAAGGTGTGTCCGACTTCATGGGCGGAGAGTTGACGAAGCCGGGCCAACACCATCTCGCGCATCTCGGGTGAGACAGGCTCGCCTTTTTTGTAGGGTGCGAGCAGCGCCTCAGCAATCATGTAGTCCTGGCGGCCGCGCAGAGAGCCGAGAGTCACCCGGCCTTGAATAATTTCGCCGGTGCGAGGATCGGAGACCGTGGTTCCCATCGACCATCCGCGGGTAGAGCGATGCACCCATTGAATTACGTTGTAGCGCACGTCCATGGGATCGGCGCCCGCCGGCAGCACTTCGACGCGAAATGCATTCTTGAAACCAGCCGCTTCGAAAGCCTGGTTCCACCAGCTTGCGCCTTCGACCAGGGCGCTACGAATCGGTTCTGGGGCCCCCGGGTCGACGTAATAGACGATGGGCTTCACCGGTTCGCTCACGGCCGCGCTTGGGTCCTTCTTGATCAGGCGATGCCGCTCGATAAGACGCACATCGAGGGGTGAGCCAAGCGGCGCAGAGTAGTCGCGATAGCCGGTGTCGAAGAAGGCTGAGCGCGGATCGAAAGCGCGCGGCTGGTAGCCGTCATCCGGCAGTTGAATGAAAGAGTAGTGTTCGCGCAACGTGACCGCGTGGGCATCGGGAGTCACGGTGGCTACCAGCGAGTGTTCGACCGGGTGCTCGGTGGTGAAAGTGAGAATCGATTCGAATTCAGTGTTGAGTGGAAAGTTCTTTGTGTTTTCCAGCGCGAACGCGTTGCGCTCTTTGTCCAGCTTATAGGCTCCCTGCTTGGTGTCCACAAGCTGTTCTCCGGCGCCAAAAGAATCTGACAGAAGAAAATCGGTCGCGTCGACGAGCACTGCACCGTCCTCTTCCGCTTCAACCTTGAAACCGGCCAGAACTGACTCGGCAAAAGACTGCTTGACGGCCAGTTTTTCCATGGGATCCGCGGAGGACGAGCGGTATTGCAGATTGGGCGCGACCAGCAAAACGCGGGGACCGACCCGGGTGAAGTGTACAATCCGTTCCTCGCCCAACCTGCCGCGGTCCAGCCCGATGTCATTCGATCCCAACCCATAAGGCAGAGAAACCACCAGCAAGAAATCCTGATCGAACTTGTTAATCTGCAGGAAAAGTTTTCCGGTCTTTCCGTCCCATGCGGTCGGGAACAGGCCGTCCGCTGCCTTCATGCCAGCGATGCGATCATGGATGGTTGGAGTGGATTCCGCATTCGCGGAGGAAGAAAGAGAGGCCGAAAGAACTAAACAGACCGTCACGAAGAACAACGTGCGACGGATTGGCATGGTCACCTCCAGGCAAGGTTGGAGTACGACACTAACATCTACTTCAACGGCGCTGCCAGAAAATTTGTTCGATCCGCGCGGACGCCGCCATCAAACAGAACCGTAACCTAGCTACTGAGGTTTGGCGTTGGGATCGGGGGGCGTCTTGTCGTCCTTTTTCTCGTCCGGATGATCCTGATAAATGGAGTACTGGCCTTGTGGGCGTTTCAACTTGATGGTGAAGTCTATCTTGGGTTTATCAATGTCGTAGTCTTCGCCAAAAGTCTGGAATCCGGAAGCCAGCACCTGCACGCGCAGCGTGCCATACGGAACCCCCTCAAAACTGGTCTTGCCATCGGCGTCGGTTTTGAGTTCGAGTCCGCCTCGGCTTTGTTTGCCATGGGTGTTGACAGGGTGCATGATGACGGCTGCGCTGCGAATCGGCTTGCCGTTGTCGTCTTTAATAACGAGAAAGTTCAGGATCGCGGTTGGTTCTTCGGCCTCGTCCTTCTGTGCGACAGCTGTACCGATAAATGCGGAAGCCGATAGCAGGCCGGCTAGCGTCCAGATTGTTATCTTTGTTCTCATCCTGACCGATTTCATATGTCGACATTCTAGCGAGTGTGGCTGGTGCGGGAAAGCATGAAGTGTGGCGCGCGTAGATTTAAGGTTCTCCATCGGACCGGTTTTCGCGCTCGACTCTCCTGCTCTCGGTGGGAAGTTGCATCAAGTCGCTGGCGACCCGGGCGGTGTTGTGGCGGGCGACGCCAGCCTCTTCCAGGTAGTCTCCCAGAACAGGGATGACGCCGAGAGCCTCGATGGCGTCGAGATCGGCAACGATCTGGCATGCACCCTCGAGCGCATATTTGGCTCCGAGTTCTTTGGAAACAGGCGTTCGATTGATCAGCGCGTAGTCGAAGATCTGCTGGCGGGCGTGGCCATTGAGAGCTCGGATGTGGTCGGCCGCGGTAAGACCCAGGCTCTCGTTGGCCTGAGTCATCAGATTGCAGATGTAAACCTTGGTGGCGGGCGAGGTGACGATGGCCTCGGCGATGCCGTGCACCAGCAGGTTCGGAATGAGGCTGGTGAAAAGAGAGCCGGGGCCAATGCTGATGATATCGGCACGGGCGATGGCGTCGAGCGTCTGCGGCATAGGATCGACGTTGGGCGGAACCAGGAAGAGTTCCCGAATGCGTCCTTTGCTGGCGGTGATCTTGGTTTCTCCACGGACGCGGGAGCCGTCTTCCATCAGCGCTTCGAGTTCGATGTTGGAAGTGGTGGCGGGATAAATGTGGCCACGCGTGACCAGAATCTCTGAAGACAAGCGGACTGCTTCGGAGAAGTCGTGCGTGATTGACGTGAGCGCGGCCAGAAAAAGATTGCCAAAGCTGTGACCTTCGAGACCGGAACCTTTGTCGAAGCGGTGGCGGAAGAGCTGGGAGAGCAGGGCTTCGTCTTCGCTGAGGGCGACGATACAGTTGCGGATGTCGCCGGGAGGAAGCATGTTGAGTTCTTTGCGCAGGCGACCGCTGGAGCCGCCGTCGTCGCTGACAGTGACTACGGCACAAAGGTCGCGAACTACGGGCATACCGGGCGGGGCCGCCGCCAACTCTGCCGGGGTAAGAGCGAAACGTTTCAGTCCTTTGAGCAGAGTGGAGAGACCGGTGCCGCCGCCGATGGCAACCACGCGGAGACCACGCTCGCGCGCGGCCTTCTCCAGGGTCAACAGATCAGCGATTCTGGTCTCCATCTGAGGATCGGGTGCGCCTATCTAATCTGCTTCGATCCAATCTGCGTCGATCAGTTTGCACCGATCAGAACGATTCGTCTTCCCGGAAAGAGCTTTCCGGCGAAGAAAGGTCGGCAGCAGGATCCGGGTACAACAGCTCGGTAAAGCGGGGGTCTTCGGCCAGGTTGTGGAAATCGGAGTCGTTGCGCGCCTGGTAGCGCAGCCCAGAATTCAGGCGCAGAGCCTCGTCCAGATGCTTGAGTGCGTCCTCTACGTGGCCCGTCAGACAATCGAGCGCAGCTAAACCGTAGATGACAAAATCGGTTTTGGGCGCCTGCTTTAAGAGCTTCTCGATGTGCTCGCGGGCGGTGATGTAGTCTCCGACGTTCATGAGAGAAACAGTGTAGTCGTAGTGCTCCTCCACGCTCTTGAACTGCTGGGAGGTCGACCGCTCGAGGTGCTGGTTGCAGATGCTGAGATGGATCGCAGCTCTGTCGGTCAGCTCCTTGCTGGGCCCGGCGAGCACTTTCTGGAACAATGGCTTCGCCTTCTCGAACTTGTGTTCCTGCAAAGCCCGCAGCCCGGCCTCGTAATTCTGTAGAGCCTGGGTGACGCGCGGGTCGTCCGCAATGGATGACTTCTTGGGGTTAGCCTTTTGAGCCATATGGAGAATTTTTCCTGTGCTCGTCGTAATAGGGACTCCTTAGCTCCTGAAACTTCGAAGAGCCGACACACAAGTATCACTCAAAGGGCGGGTATTGGGCAATTCGACGACATGCAGTTCTTAGTACCCAGTCGCGACTACCCAGCAAAATGGGTGACCGTGAGCGCCCGCCGATGTAGCTCGCGAACCTCCTCGGGCTCACATCGCGCTTCAGGAATTGCAGTAGCGCGGCCGCAGAATCACTCCATCAACATTCCAAAACGGGAAGCCATCGCGAGAATAGGCCCATGTATGCCACGCAATATGGGACGCGATACTACGGAAGGCCGCCCTAATTAATAGCCGCAGCCGATTGCAGGTCGATCGACTTCCACTCGCCCTGGATGATTCCGGCACGAATCTGTGCGGCGGTCTTGCCTTTCTTGTGCTGCTGATAAGAGTAGTAAAGCTCTTTCAGGCAGGTCGAGCAGCGGGCTCCGTGCGTGTTCTCGAAACAGCTATGCAGGCTGTTGTGGCCCATTCGGTCGCAATAGCAATAGCAGGGCTGCTGGTGGAGCACGGCCGGAATCTTTGCCGCCAACTCATAGGCATGCGTCTGGTAGGGATACTGCGCGTCCGCTCCCCAGAGATCGGCCTTGGTGAGGACGGCCGGGAGTACGGTGCCCTTTGGCGGAGGTCCGGCGTTATAGGCTGGGATGCCGCCTTCGTCTTGCTGAGCAGGCCATTGCGCTGACACGGTGAGGGTGACCGTTAATAGAAAAATCAGGGTCAGGGCGCGGTGAGCGTATTTGTTTTGGAATAGCCTGCTTGGCGTCATGCACGTCTCCTGAATGAGTTATTTTAACCTGCTTTCGACCTGATTAGTGAGGGGCTGGTTTGTACAACTCGCCGCCGGGCGGAGCCAATCTGTATACAATGGGAGTTTCCAATGCCCGACAGGCCAAACACCGGAACAGGAAACCTGCAGGCGCCGTCGCTTCCCCGGTCGGGGCCATCCGAGCCGAACTCTGGAGTGCGTCTGCGGCCGGCTTTCGGGGTCTGGCTGCGCGACCTGTTGCTCTCGCTGGCGATTTCGGCTTTCATCATCGTGTTCATCTACCAACCCGTGAAGGTCGAAGGCACCAGCATGATGCCGTCGCTCGAAGACCAGGAGCGAATCTTCGTTAATAAGTTTGTCTACCGGTTGGAGCCGATTTCGCGGGGGGATATTGTGGTGTTTCGTTATCCGCGCGACCCTTCCAAGAGCTATATCAAGCGCGTGATCGGAGCGGCCGGGGACCGCATCCGCATCGACGGTGGGCAGGTGTATGTGAACGGTGAGGCGCTGGATGAGGATTACGTTCCGCCCGCCTATGCCGACTCGCGGTCGTATCCTGAGACGGTTGTGCCGCCCGATAGCTATTTCGTACTGGGGGATCACCGGTCGATGTCGAACGACAGCCGGGATTTCGGTCCGGTGAACCAGAGCTATATTTACGGCAAGGCCGTGTTTGGATATTGGCCGATGGATAAGCTGGGTAGAGTCCGGTGAGAATCTACTAGCCTAACTTCGCGGTGCTTCTGTCCGTTTCCCGTATTTCGCGCTCCGGCTACGCTCTACCCTTCTCTGATTTCGCCCGGGAACGCCTATGAAGCCTCTCGCTTACACTTCGCCTTACTGCTGGGTGTTCTGGGCGATCTTCCTTTATTGCTATGGCCCAGAATACGCCTTGGTCAGGCATTCTCGTCCGGCGCAAGGCGAGCTGACAGATCGCGGTTCGATGGGTTTAATCATGCTCGCCGGATGGATCGGATCGATCGGAGCTTTTGCCGTGGCTTCGAACGCTAGGTTTGCGATTACACAAAATCGAAAGACATGGTTTGCGATTGGTCTCGCCATACTATGGCTTGGCCGACTCTTGAGAAAACACTGCTGGAAGATGCTTGGCCCGCACTTCACGGGGGACGTGAAGGTCTCCGCGGATCAACCGGTGATCGATAAGGGAGCTTATCGTTGGGTCCGCCATCCCTCCTATACCGGCGGCATGCTCATGTATTTCGGAACTGGTCTCGCCTTGACGAACTGGCTGAGTGCCGTAATCATGACGATTTCTGGAGCCGCCGGCTACATCTATCGCGTGTATGTCGAGGAGAAGGCTTTGCAAGCGAATCTCGGAGGGCGGTATCAGGAGTATATGCGGCGAACCAAGCGGTTCGTGCCATTCGTGTTTTGATGAATTTTCCTTTTTTCCACACAAGAATTCTTGCGTTAGGATCTTTCCTCGCTTGGTGTTGAAGCGTTTCCCTGATAAAATCTCTAAAATCCACACCCCGGAGCGAGAATGCAAGCTATCCTTGCGCTGGAAGACGGGCGAGTCTTCCGAGGCAAAGGCTACGGCGCCAAAGGCGAATGCTACGGCGAAGTCGTTT
>Ga0209693_10000574_pt1 | contig 15119 bp, 13 predicted proteins | sample HubBroMetageWRM3_FD_188345 | JGI IMG/M metagenome (GOLD analysis project Ga0209693, IMG submission 188345) | Warmed soil microbial communities from the Hubbard Brook experimental Forest, New Hampshire - Hubbard Brook CCASE Soil Metagenome WRM 3... | ecosystem: Environmental > Terrestrial > Soil...
GCTCGATGACGATGACCGGCACGATCACCGCCCAGATGGTGATCAGGAACAGGCCCGGCACGATGATGAGGAACAGCCCGATCGCGATCCCGATGCCGGCCAGCAGCGACGCAAGGAACACCGGCCAGATGAACGGCACGGCCGCGGATACGGTCTCGCGGATGTTCATGTCGGCCCGGCCGTCCCTGACGTCCTGCACGGCCTTGACCAGCGCGGCCTGCAGCAGGAAGGTCGAGACCAGGTCCAGTAGCAGGGCGAAGATGGCGCCGACGTAGCCACCGGCGAGGGCGAGGACCGCGACGATGATCGCGGTCACAAGGTAGATGACGAAGGCGATCGCGAGGAGGTGCTTGGCGTACGCCTTATACATCCGCCATGCTTCGTCGAGAACACCCGTAAGTGGGTTCATGGCCGTGATGGTACAGCCCGCTGCCACAGGCCGAGTAGCTGCGCGGGGCTTAGGTTTCACCCTCCGGCTGAGGGACGATGGCACCACTGCCCGGCCCGGTAAAAAAAAGAGATTATTCAGAACGAGCCGTGGTGCATGTCACCGACGGCGGACCATCCGATGCCACCAGTGAGGACGGTCCGTGACGTGCGTCTGGGCCGGCGCCGGCGGCGGGACAGGGTGGGCGTCTCGCCAGCGGCTGACCATTAGGTCCTCGTCAACGAGCGGCAGGAATATCGGCGGGCCGAGCGGGACACGGCGCCACTCGGTGATCCGCTGATTGAGCTCGGCGACGACGTCGCGTACCTCTTGCTCACTGCGCAGGCCCGGCGCCGTCTCGGTCAGCCGCTCGACCTCCTTGCGCAGCCTCAGCGGGGTGGGCAGGAGCTCTTCCCCGGACACGCCCTCCCGGCGCAGGTACTCCCGCAGCCAGGCCTGGGCGCCGTCCTCGCCTTCGCCGCGGCGGGGAATCGGCTTGCCCGCGCCCGGCAGGTTGTCGAAGGCACCCCGCTCCGCCGCTTCACCGATTCGCTGGTCGACCCACGAGGTAAAGCTGGTTCCCGGCGGCTTGCGCTCTGTCGCTTCGTGCTCTGTCATGCGTTAGATCCTCGTGATCATGCTACCTTCCGCCCCGGCGCACGATCGTTCCGGACTTGATGACGAGCTGCAGGTGAGTTCCGGGATCGGCGAGTACGGCCAGGTCATCCAGGGGGTTGGCGGCCAGTACCAGCAGGTCGGCGAGGGCGCCTTCGCGGATCGTGCCCAGCTGCCCGGCGCGGCCGAGAAGCTCGGCCGCCGTGCTGGTGGCCGAACGGATCACGTCGGCAGGCGGCAGCACCTCACCGCGCAGCCGGAACTCCAGCGACTGCATGTGGTGGTTGCCGCCCATGAGGTCGGTGCCGAAGACGATCTTCGCGCCCGCCTGGCCGGCCAGCTCGAGGCTGCGCATCCCGCGTTCCAGCATGTCGACGAAGGTGACGTTCGGCGCGGGCGCGTCGGCGCGGCTGGCCTCGCCGCGGACCATGGCGTCGTAGACGACCAGCGTGGGCACCAGGAAGGCATCCCTGCGCAGGAGTTCGGCCGCGCCGTCGGAGTCCAGGAAGTTGCCGTGCTCGATCGAGCGCACGCCCGCGGCCAGGCCCCGCCGGATGGATTCTGCGGTGTAGGCGTGAGCCATGACGTACGTGCCGGCCGCGGTGGCCTCGGCGACCCCGGCGGCGATCTCCTCGGCCGAGTACTGCGCCGCCGTGACGCGATCGTGGGGCGAGTCAATGCCGCCGCTGATCATCATCTTGACCTGGCTGGCGCCGCGCCGCAGTTCCTCCCGGACGGCGCGCCGCACCTCGGCCACCCCGTCGGCGATGGCCCCCATCATGGGGTGATCGTGGCGCGCGCAGGACGGGCAGCCGCCGCCGCTCATCCGCAGGTCCCCGTGGCCGCCGGTCTGGGAGATCGGCCGGCCGGCCGGGAACAGGCGCGGCCCCTCGAGGTATCCCTCGTCGATGGCACGGGCCAGGCCCGCGTCGGCGCCGGCGGCATCCCGCACGGAGGTGAAGCCGCGGTCGAGCATGCCGCGGAGAATCTCCTGCGCGCGGGCCGCGACGTAGTAGGGCGAGACGCCGTACGGCGCGTACCGGTCGGGCGAGTAGTCGACGACGTGTACGTGGGCATCGATGAGGCCCGGCATGACCACCTGGCCGCGCAGGTCGAGCGACTCCTCGCCCGCCGCCTCGTCCAGCCCCGGGCCGATCTCGGCGATGCGGTCACCCGTCAGGCGTATGTCCAGGTCCGGGCGGAGCTCGCCGCCCTCGGGGTCAAGGACGGTCGCGTTCGTCAGCAGCACCGCAGGCTCCCGGGTCCAGTCAGACCCCGAAGTCCTTGATGACTCCCTTGGTCACGATCGCGTCGCCGTCCAGGTCGATGGTCGGGCAGAGGATCATCGCGTCCCAGTGCACCGGCGAGGCGACGACCTCTTTTTCCGTGGTCAGCAGCTGGGACAGCATCGCGTCGTCGCCGAAGCCGAAGGTCACGGTGCCGCGCAGCCGCTCGAACTCCAGGTGCTGGCTGAGCTTGGCCTGCGGGTTGGTGCCGATGTTCGCGTGCACGGGGCCGTGGAAGCCCGACATGTCGCCGTCCTTGCTGAGCGAGTTCAGCCAGCGGAGCAGGTGGGGCGCGTGCCATTCGTCGCCCTCCACGGCGTCGATCTGGCTGTCCGTGACGTGGATCCGCACCGGCGTGCGCGGGAACTCGATGTCGTCGGGCTCCCAGAGCAGGAACCCGTCGACGACAATCCAGCCGTTGCACCGCCGGGGCGGCACCAGGACCCCCGGCTGGGCGCCAGGGACCAGCGCCCAGGTCGTCTTCCACTCCTTGCGGTCCGGGTCCCAGAGGAAGCCGTCTCCCGGCTCGCCGGCCAGGCCGTCCAGGTCGATGGTCAGGTCGGTTCCGTTGTCGGAGGTCATGTGACAGACCCGCGCGGCGGTGAACGCGGCCGCGATCTGGTCCGCCTCCCTGCGAATCTGGTGGATATCCACCCGGCCGACCGTTCGCAGCAGGACCTCGCCCAGGTTCTCGTGCCCGGTGCCGTCGCCGGGCGAGATGATCCTGGCCCCCCGCTTGACGGCGTCGACCATGAACTGCGCGTACCCGACGGACATGTCCACGATCAGGTCTGCCTCGGTCGTTGCGGCGGCGATGGTCGGCGAGTAAACAAGGGACGGCTGGAACGACGCGGAAGGGGGTGTCGGGATGAGCAGCGCCTGCGCCGTGGCACCGAGCGCCCGGGCCTGGCCGACGAACAGCTCGACATCGTCGGGAGCCGTGCGGGAGTCGGCGATCACCAGCACGTCGGTACCCGGCTGCAGGTTGGCCATCTCGGTGTAGATGGTGTGCACGATGGAGACGAGTTCACTGCGCATTCCTGGCTCCTGTCGGACTGCTGAGCATGTCGAGGCCCTGGAGGTGAGAGCGTACCCGGCCGACACTCACCACCCTGCGCTAGAGACCTGGTGATCTGTCTGGCTCTGCGGTCCTAACACAAATACATTTGGCCCATGAGGAGTGAGGGCGGCCGCGGGTCGGCCGCGCACCGCCTGGAACTCGTCGCTGATCCGGCCCAGGGACTCCAGGCCGCGCTCGCCGACGGTGCCCGCGCGCAGTGGGTGGACGGCGATCTGCTGGCCAGCCGGCAGAACTTCGAGCGGGCCTACCAGCTGGCCGAGCGGGCCGCTGACGTGCGGGCGATGGCCCTGGCCGCCCTGGGCCTTGCCGGGCTGTGGGTCTCCGAGCGCCGCACCCTCACCGGCGCGGTGCAGCAGGAGGCGCGGCTCGAGCACGTGCTCTCGCTGCTCGATCCGCATTCCTCGCTCGCGTTGCGTATCCGCACCCGGCTGGCGGGAGAGGCAGACTACCTCCATGGCGGGCACGAGGCGATCCTTGCCGCGCTGCAGGAGGCCCGGGCCGCGGCGGATCCCGAGGTGCTGGCCGAGGCCCTGAGCATGGCGCATCACTGCCTGCTCGGCCCGGACCACGTCAGGCGCCGCAGGGAGCTGGCCGTTGAGCTGATCAAGACGAGCTTCCGCACCGAGCGCCGCAGCGACCTGCTGATGGGCCTGCTGTGGCAGACGGTCGACTCCTATTCCGAGGGCAACCCGCATGCCGGCCGGCACCTGGGCGAGCTGCGGGACCAGCTTGAGCAGCAGAACCACCTCGCCGTCGCGTTCGTGGTCAGCGCCATCGACGTGATGCTCGCGATCCGCGCGGGTCGGCTCGCCGAGGCGGAATCCCTGGCCCACGGCTGCGCCGCGAGCGGCGCGTTGGCTGGCGACATCGATCATGGCTGGTGGTCGGGCGCCCAGCTGGTGACCATCCGCTGGTATCAGGGACGCCTGGGGGAACTGCTGCCCGCCCTGCACGAGCAGGTGCACTCCCCCGACCTCAGCGCGGTCGACAACTCCGCGGTGGCCGCGCTCGCCGTCGCCGCGGCCCTGAGCGGGGACCTGCGGACGGCCGCCAGCTCGCTGGAGGCCCTGTGCGGCGACGACCTCGCGGGCCTGCCGCGGTCCAGCAGCTGGCTGGTGACCATGGACGGCGTGGTGGAGGCCGCCTACCTGCTCGGCCACGCCGACGTGGCCGAGCAGGCCTATCAGCTGCTCAGCCCGTACGCCAGCCTGCCGATGGTCGGCGGCCTCGGCATCACCTGCTTCGGGTCGGCTCACCATGCACTCGGGGTCGCCTCGCTGACATCGGGACACCTGGACAGGGCAGTCGATCATCTGCGCGCGGCCGTCCAGCACAACCTCGCCCTGGCGCACTGGCCCGCGGTGGTGGCCTCGAGGCAGCGGCTTGCCCAGGCGTACCGGCTCCGCGGCCAGCCTGCAGACACGGATGCGGCGCTGAGTGAACTGGACACGGCGGCAACCGAGGCGGCGGCCCTGGGCATCCCCGTCCCGGACGGCCACCCTGACCCGGTTCCGGGCAGCCGTCCCGACCCCGTCCCGGGCAGCCGCCGCGACCCTATCTCGGGGAGCCGCCGCGACCCCGTCCCGGGCAGCCGCCGCGACCCCGTCCCGGGGAGCCGCCGCGACGAGCCGCAGGGACCGTTCGTGGAGTGCCGACGGGTCGGCCGGAAGTGGCGGCTGACCTGGCAGGACAGGAGCGCCCTCGTGGAGGACAGCATCGGGATGGCCCACCTGGCGGTGCTTGTCGCCAATCCGCGCCAGGAGATCCCGGCCGCCGACCTGGCGGCCGGGCTGGCCGCGCTCAGTGCCGCAGGGGAGGGCGGCTCGGCCCATCCGGTGCTGGACCAGGCGGCGATCGCCGAGTACCGGGACCGGCTGAGGCGGCTGGACGCCGAGCTCGACCGGCTGGAGCCTGGCGATCCGCAGCGAGGCTCCGTCGTCCAGGCCGAACGAGACTGGCTCGTCGCCCAGCTCGCCAGCGCGTCCGGGTTCGGCGGACGCGTCCGGTCCTTCCCCGATCAGGGGGAACGCGCACGCGTCGCGGTGGGCAAGGCCATCCGCCGGGCCCTCGCCCGGATTACCGAGGCGGATGCCACCCTCGGCGATCACCTGCGACAGACCGTGCACACCGGCGTGCGCTGCTCTTACTGGCCCGGCTGACCTTGCCCGATCACCGGGGCCGCGAACCAGGGCACTGGCCAGGGCCTTCCCCTGGTGCGGCGACCGCTTCCTGATGCGATCGTGGAAGCCGGCGAGGAAATAAGAACAAGGAGCAGCACATGACCCAGACTTCGACCTATCAGCAGATGGGAACGGCGGATCGCGGCCAGGCGCACGCGTTGTTCTCGCAGACGATGGGGTACATCGCCCTCACCGCCGCGCTGTTCGCGCTCGGCGCCTGGGCGGGCCACAACCTCACCGGCGGCGTGGGCATTGTCGCGTTCATCGCCGCCTTCGCGTGCCTGATCGGCATGCGGTTCGCGGCGCGCAAGTCGGTCCAGCTGACGGTAGGGCTGCTCGCCGCGTTCGGGTTGCTGATCGGGCTGGCCGTGGCGCCGACGGTCGCCTACTACGGCAGCATGGACCCGCGCGCGCTCTGGGAGGCTGGCGGGTCGACCGCGCTGTTCATCGCCGGTTTCGGCGCCGCGGGCTACGCCACCCGGCGGGACCTGACGGCGCTCGCCCGGGTGGCCTTCTGGGCGCTGCTGGCCCTGATCGTGCTCGGCATCGTGCTGATCTTCGTGCACATCCCGGGCGCCGACCTCGCCTACTCCGTGCTCGGCCTGGTGATCTTCGCGGGGTTCACCATGTTCGACTTCCAGCGGCTGCGCACCAACACCGACGTCACCGCCGCGCCGCTGCTTGCCGCGTCGATCTTCCTCGACATACTGAACGTCTTCCTGTTCTTCCTGGAGATCTTCTCCGGCGGGGAGCGGTAGATGCGCACAAGAAACCATGGCCTCACGCCGCTCGCTGCCGTGGCCGGCGGTCTCCTGGCAGGGGCCGTCGGCACCGTCTGCCTGGACACGGTCCAGTACCTGAAGTACCGTCGCGCTGGCGGCACGGAAAGCCCGCTGGCCTGGGAGTTCGCGCCTGTCGAGAGCTGGGACAAGGCCCCCGATCCCGGGCAGGTAGCCAGGCGCGTTATCGAGGGCTTCACCCAGCGGAAACTCTCCGACCGCTGGGCCTTCCCCGTCAGCACCGTCATGCACTGGGCTTACGGATCGAGCGCGGCGGCGGCCTACGGCATCCTGGCCGGATCACTGCGCCGGCCGCACGCCGCCTATGGCCTGCCATTCGGCGCCGTGGTCTGGGCCACCGGCTACGTCGTTCTCCCGGCAGCCGGGCTGTACAAGCCGATCTGGGAGTACGACGCGAAGACCCTGGCCTGGGACCTGACCGGCCACCTCGCCTACGGAGCCGGCACCGGAGCCGCATTCTGGCTGCTCGCCAAGGCCCTGTAGCCCGCGGCGCAGGCCGGCCGTAACACCCAGGGGCGGGCGGCCAGGACCGCTAGGTGGAGCGAGACGAGCGTCTCTTCAAGCTCGGGAAGCGCATCGGTCCGGCCTGCGCGGACCACGGACCGCACCAGTTCATCGGTGCCTCCGGCGAGAGCCAGATACGCCTCGGGAGGAACGGGCGGCCATTCCGGGTGATGCTCTCGCGCCCGCCGGTGCCATTTCTGGTTCAGGTCGGCGAACAGGCCGGCCGCGGCATCGAGCCGGCCCACCGCGCGCGGGCTCGCCGTCGGCATGTGGATATAAAAGACGCTCGCGAACGCCGGCTCGCCGGCCAGGAACGCCAGGTACGCCCGGCACGCGACCCGGAGTACCTCCTCGTCGCAAGACCCGGCAGGCAGAGCGCGTGTCGCGGACACCACCTGGGAGATCATGAGTTCCCTGCCTTCGGCGGTCGCGGCAAGGAAGCAGTCCTCCTTGTCCGCGAAGTGGGCATAGAAGGCAGCCCGGGACACTCTGGCCCGCCGCACGATGTCGGCGACGGTCACGGCCAGATAGCCGGATTCCGATACCGCGGCGATCACCGAACGCAGCAGCCGTTCACGTTGCGAGGCGCGCACCGCCGACAGCGGCAGGCGGCTCCTGCCGCGGGGAAGACCTGGCATTCCCTCGTGCGTCCTGGCCAGGGTGCCCCCTTGCCCGGTGTCGGTCACGGGCATAGGGTAGCTGACGTAGCCCTAAAGTACCGATCCGTACTTTTGATAACGGTCCAGTTCGTCCGCGTAAGCGTAGGGAGACTTGGATGTCCATGATCTGGGCCGGATGGCGGGCACGCACGCGGATCGCGGTAGCCGGGGTAACCCTGGGTGCCCTCGTCGCGGCCGCACCCGCGGTGAGCGCGAGCACCCTCGGCGGGCAGGCGGCCAGCGGGCCGCTGGCGGCCACCGCCAACGGGGCAGTCCGCGGCCTGGCCAGCGGGGCGGTGGATGAATTCCTCGGCATCCCGTACGCCGCACCGCCGGTCGGCGCGCTGCGGTGGCAGCCGCCGCAACCCGCCGCCAGCTGGTCTGGCGTGCGCGCCGCGACGCAGTTCGCGCCCCACTGCCCGCAGCTTGCGGGGCCCTTCGGCCAGGCCAGCACCTCGGAGGACTGCCTTTTCCTCAACGTCTTCACGCCCAGTCACCGGCAGGCCGGCTCACTGGACCCCGTCATGGTCTGGATCCACGGCGGCGCGCTGGTGAGCGGCGAGAGCAATGACTACGACCCCACGCAGCTTGTGGAACACGGCGTGACCGTGGTCACCATCAACTACCGGCTCGGCGCGCTCGGCTTCCTGGCGCACCCGGCGCTGGCCGACGCGAAAGGCCAGTCGGGTGATTACGGCCTGATGGACCAGCAGGCCGCGCTGCGCTGGGTGCAGCGCAACATCGTGAGCTTTGGCGGGGACCCGCGCAACGTCACCATCTTCGGCGAGTCAGCGGGCGGCCTGTCCGTGCTATCGCAGGTGGCATCGCCGCAGGCCAAGGGACTGTTCGAGAAGGCGATCGCGGAGAGCGGTTCCTACAACCTCACGCAGGCGTCGCTCTCGAGCGCCGAGACAGCCGGCGAGGCATTCGCCACCCAGGCGGGATGCGCCAGCCAGACCGCGGCCTGCCTGCGGAGCCTGCCCGTCTCGACCATCCTGGCCGACCAGGACGCGTCCGGCTACACGCCGAACATCAACACCGAGGTGCTGCCGCAGGCGCTCGGGACCGCGTTCGCCACCGGCGACTTCAACCACGTCCCGATCATCAACGGCACGAACCACGATGAGTGGCGGCTGTTCGTGGCGCTGAGCGCCCTGGCGGGCAGCCCGGTCACGGCAGCGAACTACCAGAGCATGATCTCCTCCACGCTCGGGGTTCCCGCGGCGGTGGCGGCGGTCATCGCCGCGCAGTACCCGCTGACCGCGTACCCCAGCCCGTCCGTCGCCCTCGGCGCGGTCGGCACCGACGCCATCTTCGCGTGCCCCGCGCTGACCATCGACGAGTCCGTCTCGAAGTTCGTGCCGACGTTCGCCTACGAGTTCAACGACGAGAACGCGCCGGAGAACTTCCTGCCACCGGTCGGCTTCCCCTACGGCGCGGCCCACGCCACCGAGATCCAGTACCTGATGGCACTGCCGACGGCCGCCTTCCCCGGGACGCTCACGGCACAGCAGCAGCAGCTGGCAGCGACCATGAAGGGGTACTGGACCAGCTTTGCCAAGAGCGGGTTCCCCTCCTCGGCCGGCACCCCGTTCTGGCCGCTGTTCAACACCCTCACCCAGAAGATGCAGTCACTGGTACCGCCCGCACCGCAGACCGAGACCGACTTCGCGACCGCGCACAACTGCGCGTTCTGGACCGCGCTGGAAGCGGCCTAACCGCACGGGCAGGCCGGATGGCGACGATCAGCTCGACAGCTGGCGGCTGAAGAAGTCGAAGATCTTGGCCCAGCCGTCCATGGCCTGCTCGGGCCGGTACATCGGGGCGTGGTAGTAGAAGAAGCCGTGGCCCGCCCCGTCGTACCGGTGGAACTCATGCTCCTTGCCGTGCCGCTTCAGCTCCTCCTCGTGCCGGTCCACCTGAGCGGGCGAGGGATGGCTGTCGTCGTTGCCGAACACGCCGAGCAGCGGCGCGGACAGGTCGGCGGTGTAGTCGATCGGCGCGACCGGACGGGCCGGCGTCAGTTCCTCCTGGGCCGCGATCACTCCCCCGCCCCACAGGTCGGCGACCGCGTCGAAACCGGTCAGCCGGGAGGCGGCAAGCAGCGCATGACGCCCGCCCGAGCAGCTGCCGATGATGCCGACCCTGCCGTTGCTTGTGGGCAGCGCCTTCAGCCAGGCCAGCGCGGCCGCGCAGTCGGCCACCACGCTGTTGTCATGGACGCCGCCCTGCGTCCGGACCCGGGCCGCCACGTCGTCGGGCGTGCCGTGGCCGAAGCGGCAGTACAGGTCGGGGCAGATCACGGTATACCCGTGCCGGGCGAGCCGGTCGGAGAACTCGCGGTAGAACTCGTCCCAGCCCGGCAGGTGATGCACCGCCACGATCCCCGGCCGCGGCTCGTCACCCGCTGGCCGGGCGACGTAGGCGTGGATCTCGTCTCCGCCTCCGCCGGGATAGGTGATCACCTCCGCCGTAAGGCCGTCGCGGTCGTCGGTCCTGAACGAGTTCCACATGACTGGACCCATCGATCCCCTCCGTCTGTTCGCAATCTCCCCACGGTATTGCACCACGCCGGGCTCCGTTACGGGCATGGTTAGCAGATGGACAAGCGCCTTCGCTACATGACCGATCTCATCGAACCGTTGCGGGTAGCCCCGGGGAGCGGAGTCAAGTTGAGCCGGGACCACGATCCGGCTTACACCGGCCAGGTGACCCGTCCGCGGGCGGCAGGCCTGCTCGCCGACGGTGTAGAACTCCTGTGCCAATACCAGGACCGGCTCGCCGCCCAGGACACCTTCGGCGTGCTCCTCGTGCTGCAGGGAATCGACGCGGCCGGCAAGGACGGCACGATCAAGCACGTGATGAGCGGCGTCAACCCGCAGGCGGTGGAGGTCCATGCCTTCAAGCAGCCCTCGGCCGAAGAGCTGAGCCACGACTTCCTCTGGCGACACCAGTGCGCCCTCCCCAGCCGGGGCAGGATCGGCATCTTCAACCGGTCCCACTATGAGGAGGTGCTCGTCGTCCGCGTGCACAGGGAACTGCTGGCCGCCGAGCGGATGCCCCCGGCCGCGGCGGAGCACGGCATCTGGGCGCGCCGCTATCGTGAGATCAACGACTGGGAGCGGTACCTGGTCGACAACGGCATCCGTGTCGTCAAGGTCATGCTGAACGTGTCGAAGCGCGAGCAGGCCAAGCGGTTCCTCAAGCGGATCGACCACCCGGAGAAGAACTGGAAGTTCTCGCCGAGCGATGTCAGCGAGCGGCACTACTGGGACGACTACCAGCTGGCCTTCGAGGACATGCTGAGCCAGACGAGCACGGAGTGGGCGCCGTGGTACGTCGTACCGGCCGATCACAAGTGGTTCAGCCGCCTGGCCACCGCCGCGGTGCTCGTCACCGCGCTGAGCGCGATCAACCCGAGGTACCCGGCCCCGGACCCCGCGCATGCAGATCAGATGGCGCAGGCCAAGGAGGAACTCTCCGCCGAGCTAAGAGCCTGACAGCAAGAAAGCGGAGGGCCCGGCAATCCGCCTGGCCCTCCGCTTCCTTCTTGCCTCGATAGCTAACGGCAGGTATAGCCGATATGGTCACTTACTGCCGAAACTATCGAATTCTCCGTTTCGCACGCCGCCGAGAAACGCGTGCCATTCATCCGGAGTGAATTGGAGAACCAGTCCTTCGGAGTCCCTGCTGTTGCGAACGCCGACCCCGCCATTGGACAGGCTCGCCACCTCGACGCAGTTGCCGTTGGCGAAACTCAGAGAACTCTTAACCCAGTAAGGACCTGGACCCGGCCTTTCGGGTGGGTTTCCGAGCATAGGTCTTCCCTACCTCACTCATTGTCGTAAGTTGGCCGAAAATGCACAACTACGGCATGTAGTTTGAAGCCTACCTACCGTAGTTTCTAAGCCTTAACGCTAGCAGATACCGCGGCCGCTCAGGGTCCCTCTTCACTTAATTGACACTAAGACCCAGTGAATGACAGTTGCACCTACAGTGTCCCGTACATCCCAAATGCGTGGTGATGTGGCTACGCCAGGCGATCCGTGGCGCCGACGCTCGCCCGGAGCGGAAGATGTCCGGTCCCCCGGACGCCACGAGTCAAGAAATAGCCAGGTCAGGACGATATGGGTGTCAGCTACGTATCAGCGCTGCGCTGCGCACCTGACCAATGCGACTCCGCCGTCTTGAGCACGAGTTCCTTGGATGCCTCCGGATCGAGAGACGCTCCCGTGAGCATCTGAAATGCGATCCGGTGCAAATAGGTTTCCCTCTCCCCTTCCAGGGTGAAACCACTCCTCAGCTGTTCCGTACTCACCACATCTTGCAGCATCGCATCGCTATCCGGGCCGAAGCCGAAGATAACAAAGGATTCGCCGAAAACGGTATGCTGCGCGTCAAGAGGGAGAATCTGCAGAGTCAGATTCTCCCGGTCGGCTAGCTGCGCGAGATGCATGAGCTGCTCATACATCACCGACTCATCGCCGATACGGCGCTTCAGCACCGATTCGTCGAGCACGACCAATAGCTGCAGGCCGTCCCGGTCAAGCACCTGCTGGCGCTGCATGCGGACCCTGACCAATCGGCCGATCATTCCAGGCGGGACGGGCTCGATCCGGCTATAGCTGCTGATTATGTACCTGGCATAAGCCTCGGTCTGCAGCAGGCCGGGTACCACGTCGACGTGCCAGACCGCCATGGCCGTCGCCTCGTGCTCAAGGCCGATGAATTGCTGATAGTCCTCCGACAGGCTGTCCCCGAATTCTTCCCACCAGCCCTTCTGGGCGGCATCCTCGGCGAGCGCCAGAAGGAGCTCGCGGCGGGGCCCGGTGATCTGGTAGTAGTCGAGCAGCCGCTCGACCTCCCGCGGCCGCAGGCCGGTCCTGGCCCGTTCGTAGCGGCTGATCTTGGAGGGCGACCAGCGCAGCGCGGCCGCGACCGTGTCGCCGCTCTTGCCCTTGCTCTCCCTGATCCCGCGCAGCTCGGCGGCCAGCCGACGGCGCCGCACCGTTGGGGACGATGGCGCGATCATCGGGGCGTCCCTCCTCCTCGGCGGCGCGGGCGGACTAGTGCGAGGGCCACGCAGATTTCACTGAAACAATTTGTGAAACCTTTAGTACACCGTACACTCGTTTGCCGCAAACCAAGGAGACCTCTGTCTCCACCAGCCCAGACGAACCCTACTATCCGGGCTCCCGATACACCACGGTGGCATAAGGTCCGCCGACCCCTGCCGGGACACTATCGACGCCCGGCGGATGCCGGCCTATGGCTGCCGATGCTCACGGTGCTCGCGGCAATGGTCACGCGACCGACTCGCCGAACCGGGATCGCCCACGCGCCGTACCCGCTGAGCCTGATGGTGTCTATGGTGGAGATCGCTTATTCCTGCAACTTGCTGCGACTGTTGTGCGTTATATGACGAAAGTGGCCATAGTAAGAAAAGCGTCTGGAGTTGCTGGCTGTCACGAAGCCCACGATCGTTCCCTGCGGTGCGTCAGGCTTCGCCTTACAAACGCTCCGCGGTCGACGGTAATCACGGGATCGGCCTGCCGCGATCCAAGAGAATCGGCAGCAGGCCGTCAGCCGTGCACCGGATAAATTCACGTTTGGTAGTAGGTGCTTGGGTGCGCGCTAGAGGTGGCTGCCGCTGGCACCTGAGCGACCGTTGCGGTCAGTGCCGAGCCGGCAACAATTGACCCAGCCGTGCTGAGCGCTAGGATGGCGGGAATGATGATGGTTCGCCGAATGCTCATGATGCCTCCATGGCATTTACTAAGGTCAGGAGCTTGTGGCCCTGCTCTCCTGCCGACCTGCCCGGCGCCTGTAGGTCGGGTGGAGAAGTCTCCTGCTTTCGGCTAATCCATACCCACAGTAAACCAGCGACTACACATATTTTTGCAGACCAAAAATGGCGTCTGATATTTCCTGATCGCTTTCTTTGAAATATCCGATCCGGGACGCGGGTAAAGTATTATTAATTCCTGCATTGCAAGATGCAACGCAAGTTTCTAGGCACGCGGCGGCGGCCTATACCGTCGGCGCAGAAAGATGTGTTAGAGCCGAATTAATGTCCGAAAAAGCCAGGTTGTTACCGAGATGCTCTGGTAGTAACGTTTGGTCCATGCCTCCGGTGCCTCCGGCCGGCGCGCTCGTCGGCCGTGACAGCGAGATGGCACTGTTGAGAAGGCTGATAAAGGAGGTGGCCCGGGGACACGGCGGCGCAGTGGTGCTCATCGAGGGCGAGCCGGGCATCGGCAAGTCCTCGCTGGTGCGGGCCGCGGTAGCGGAGGCGCCCGAGGCCGGCTGCGAGGTGTTCTGGGGGGCCGGCGACGAACTGGGCCAGGCGCTGCCGCTGCTGCCGTTCCTTGAGGCGCTGCGGGTGCGCGAGCCCGCGACGAATCCCCGCCGGACCACGATCGTCGGGCTCCTGCGCGGCGAGGTCACCGCCGACCGCGGCACGGACGTGCCGGCGGTGCTGGCCGAGCAGTTGCTTGCGCTGGTCGCCGAGCAGTGCGCGGTGCGGCCGACCATCCTGGTCATCGACGACCTGCAGTGGGCCGACCAGGCCAGCGTCACCCTGTGGGGGCGGCTGGCCAGATCGTCGCGGCAGATGCCGCTGCTGCTTGTCGGGATGATGCGCCCGGTGCCGCAGCGGGATGACCTGCTGGCGCTGCGGCGAGTGGCGGGTGACGCCGCCCGGCTTCAGCTCACCGCGCTCACCGGGCAGGCCGTGGCCGACCTCGTCGCGGCCCTGGCCGGCGGCCGGCCGGATGACAACCTGCTGCAGCTCGCCGGCGGGGCGGCGGGCAACCCGCTCTATGTCACCGAGCTCGTCGCCGCGCTGGCCCGCAGCTCCAGCCTGACCATCACCGATGCCGGGGCCGCCGAGCTGGCCAGCGATTCCGCGCCGGGCTCGCTGTCTGCGGCGATAGCGGACCGCCTTGGCTTCGTGGCCGGGCCCGTGCACGAGGTGCTGCGGGCGGCGGCGCTGCTCGGCGTGGACTTCGCTGTGCCGGATCTTGCCACCGTGCTCGGACGGGGCGTGCCGGACCTGCTCCCTGCCGTTGACGAGGCATGCGCCGCTGGCGTGCTCGCCGAGTCCGGTCACGGCCTGGGGTTCCGGCACCCGCTGATCCGGGCGGCGCTCTACGACGAGATGCCGGCGCCGGTGCGCGCGGCCTGGCACCGCGACGCCGGGCGTGCCCTCGCGGCGGCCGGCGCGCCTGCCGATCGGGTGGCCAGGCAGCTGCTGTGGGCCGTCGGCGGCTCGGGCCAGGGCGAGGCGATCAACGGGGTCAAGGCGACCGAGCCGATGGACGAGTGGATGCTTGACTGGCTGGCCCGCATCGCGGACACGCTGGTCGGCCAGGCGCCTGGGGTCGCGGCCGAACTCCTCACCCGGGCTGTGGCAAGCTCCCCGCCAGGCTCGGCCCAGCGCGACTGGCTGACCTGCCGGCTCGCTGACGCCCTGTACCGTACCGGTGATATCCCATCTGCCGAACAGGTTGTCACCTACGCGCTTGAGCATGTCACCGAGCCAGATCTAGTCGTGGACCTGCACTCC
>Ga0209693_10000575_pt1 | contig 15109 bp, 9 predicted proteins | sample HubBroMetageWRM3_FD_188345 | JGI IMG/M metagenome (GOLD analysis project Ga0209693, IMG submission 188345) | Warmed soil microbial communities from the Hubbard Brook experimental Forest, New Hampshire - Hubbard Brook CCASE Soil Metagenome WRM 3... | ecosystem: Environmental > Terrestrial > Soil...
GCTGTAGAACTGATTAGCATTCTGGAAGGGCTGCAGCAGATCGGTGAAATGGCCGCGAGTTCCAAAGGGCTTGTCGAAGACGACGAAGCTGAAGATGTGCATCACTTCGTCGAAAAGCAGCTGGTAGCGAAGATCGGTGAAGTCGGATACAAGCTGCATAGCGGTCGCAGCCGCAACGAGCAGATTGCGACGGACCTGCGTCTTTATGTGCGAGCAGCGATTGATGAGTTGCGGAAGGAACTGGCGGAGGTCTGCACGGCTTTTACCGATCGCGCCGAACAACCTGGTAGCGCTGCGATGCCTGCTTACACCCATTTGCAGCACGCGGAGCCGGTGTTGGCAGAGCATTGGCTGCTGGCTTACGTCGAAATGTTTTTGCGGGACGCTGACAGACTTGCGGATTGCCGCAGGCGGCTGAACGTGTGTCCGCTGGGATCGGGCGCTGTGGCGGGCGCGACTCTGCCGCTCGATCGGGGCTTGATGGCGGAGCAACTTGATTTCGCCGGCCCAACGGCGAACAGCATCGACGCCACGAGCGACCGCGATTTCGTTCTGGAGTTTGTCAACGTGATGTCGCTTCTGGGGTTGCACTTGAGCCGATGGGCTGAGGAAATGATTATTTTCTCCTCGCAGGAATTCGGCTTCGTGCGGCTGCCGGAGGCTTATTCCACGGGCAGCAGCGCAATGCCTCAGAAGAAGAATCCCGACCTTTTGGAGCTGGTGCGGGGCAAGACCGGGCGCGTCATCGGGAGCGCGATGGCGCTGATGGTGACCTTGAAGGGCTTGCCTCTGGCTTACAACAAAGACTTGCAGGAGACGCAGGAGCCGCTGTTCGATGCTGCCGATACGGCGCTGGGGCTATTGCCGCTCGTTGCCGGGTGGATGAAAGCGGTGGAGTTCGACTACGAGCGCATGAACGAAGAGGCGGAATCGGGATTCATGAATGCGTGGGCGGCAGCCACTTACCTGGTCAAGCGCGGCGTTCCATCGCGGCTGGCGCACGAACAGATTGGCAAGGCTGTGAAGCTGTGCGTGGAGAGGCATTGCGAGTTGCAGGATTTGACGCTGGATGAGTTGCGGGCGCTGAATCCGATATTTGATGAGAGTTTTCGGGATTGCCTGAAGCCGGCTTCCGTGTTGGCGATCCATGATGTTGCCGGCGGGACGGCACCAGCGCGGGTGCGGCAGGGGATTGCAGCGGCGAGAAAGAAAATTGAGGCGTTGCGCGAGGAGGTCAATCTTCATGCGCACGCGTAAAGCTATTTTGCCGGATGCGAAACAGATTCACGAGCTGATCTCGGCCTATGCCGGTGACGGCACTTTGCTCCCGCGTACTTTGGCGGAAATCTGCGAGAACGTAAGAGACTTTGTGGTTCTGGAAAACGAAGGCCGCATCATTGGATGCGGTGCGCTGCATCTTTATGGCACGCATCTGGCCGAGATTCGTTCGATCACGGTAGGACCCCGCGCGCAAGGGCAAGGCGGAGGCAGCCGGCTGATGAAGGCTCTGATGGCCGAAGCCAAGCGGCATCAAGTGGATTGCATTTGCCTTTTCACTCGAGCTCCGGAGTTCTTTGCGCGGCAGGGGTTTGCCATGGCGCGACGAGAACATCTTCCCGACAAGATTTACAAGGACTGCCACGTCTGCCCCAGGTTTTACAAATGCGATGAAGTTGCCATGGTGCGCGGGAAGCTACCTACATTTGCAATCCTGCCTGAACCGGCAAACTGGCTAGTAAGGATCCAACCGCAGCAATAACCGGAGAGCGGCTCGCGATGCTATGATCGGTTGGCGACAGGGCTGAAATTCCTGATTGCGGGCGGACACCAAGCTATGGCGATCGTTGCTCCCGGCAGTTCCACTACTGCGTCGGCTTCCGAAGGGTCGACGTCCTACACGGGTCCCCTGGCGGTAGTGACCACTTTGTTTTTCATGTGGGGCTTCCTGACCTGCCTCAACGACATTCTTGTCCCTCACCTGAAACCGATTTTTGACCTGGACTATGCACAGGTCATGCTGATTCAGTTTGCCTTCTTTGGAGCATATTTTCTTTTCTCCATACCTTCAGCCAAGATCATCGATTGGATTGGTTATCAGCGGTCGATGGTGCTGGGTCTGCTGACCATGGGTGTGGGAGCGTTTCTTTTTGTGCCGGCGGCCAGCGTGCCATCGTACCCGCTGTTCCTGGTTGCGTTGATCGTTCTGGCTGCGGGCATTACGTGCCTGCAGGTGGCGGCTAATCCATACGTAACAGTGCTGGGTAAAGCGGCGACCGCATCGAGCCGGCTGAATCTGACACAGGCTTTCAACTCGCTGGGAACTTTTCTTGCTCCTTTCTTCGGCGGTCTGCTGATTCTTACGGCAGCGCCCAAGACCATGGAAGAAATACGGGCGATGGCGCCCGATGCCCTGCAGGCCTATCGCTTGCATGAAGCAGCCACGGTGAAGACGCCCTATGTTGGATTGGGCCTCGCGTTGGTGCTGCTGGCAATCGCGATCGGAAGCTTCAAGCTGCCGAAAATCCCGCAGGCTCAGCACAAGGTCGGGGAAAAGGTGAACGACTCCATCTGGAAGCATCGCAATCTGATCTTCGGCGCGATCGGCATTTTCGTATACGTCGGGGCGGAGGTTTCTATTGGGAGCTTTCTGGTGAACTATTTCAGCCAGCCGGAGATCGGGGGGCTGACCGAAAAGGTCGCGGCCAGTTTCGTTGCCTTTTACTGGGGCGGAGCCATGGTGGGGCGTTTCATCGGATCCGGGCTATTGCAAAAGATGAGCACGGGGCGACTGCTTGGCATTTGCGCAGTGTGTGCCGCCGCCCTCGTGACAACTTCCATGCTCAGCACGGGGCACTTCGCCATGTGGAGCATCATTCTGGTTGGGTTTTTTAATTCGATCATGTTCCCGAGCATTTTCACTCTGGGGGTAGCGGAACTTGGTCCGCTAACCGGGGACGGTTCCGGAATCATGATTATGGCGATCGTCGGCGGAGCCCTGATCCCGCTTGCGCAGGGCGCGATTGCAGACCGGGTCGGGATTCACCACGCCTTTTTTCTTCCGGTGATCTGCTACTTGTACATCCTCTTCTTTGCGGTGAGCGGTTCGAAGCCGAACAGCGAACGCCTGGCTCGGACGTAGGGAGCTGGAACTTCGGTGGGGTGAGGTCTGGCTTACGCTCTGCGCCGGTTAAGCTGGAGATCCTTCGCTGCGCCTGAAAAACGGCTGCGCTCAGGATGACAATCCGTCGTAAATCTTCAGGCGGGCGCGAGGCTGGATTTTTTTCTTGTGCCTTCGAAATGCGCTTCGATTTCCTCCAGAGTTTTCCCTTTGGTTTCTGGCAGGAAGACTGCAGCCGTGATGAGGTAGATCACGGTGCAGGCTGCGAAACCCCAAAACATGGTGGAGTAGCCATATTTGCCGACGGTAGGCAGGAATGCGGCGGCGATGCCGGTGGAAACCGCCTGATTGAGCAGCAGGGCAATGCTCATGCCGTTGGAGCGAATGCGGGTCGGCATCAGTTCGGAAAGCGCAAGCCACACGCACACTCCCGGGCCGATGGCATAGAAGGCCATGAAAATGAAAAGAGTGATGGCTACCTTCCATCCGCTGCTCTGGCTGGGCAAGGGAGTGATCAATGCGTTATCGATTCTCAGGGGAGCAAGGCGCGCGGCGTCGAGATCGCCGAAGGGATTCGAAAAGAACGCCTTTACTTTATTGTCGGGAACGCAGCTTTCGCGCGTGATTTCGATCGGGGTTGCAGCGGTATCGTCTGAGCGCGCGGCCTTGGTGGCGGCGCGGAAGTCTCCATAGGAATAGATGACGACCAGGGATGTCGGTCCGTTAGCGATCTGTTTGCCAGCGTCTCCGCTTGCGCCTAGCAGAGTCCCGGCCAGCTTCTGATCATAGGTGAGCGTAATCTGCTGGTCCGATGCCACCAGGGACTGAACCGAGCTGCTGGAATCCACGCGCAGGTGTTCCGTCCGGCGGAAGAGCAGGCCGGTGCAGACAAGGGAAACAATAATTCCGGTTGTTCCCACGGAGAGGAGGAATTTGCGTCCCTTGCGGTCGACCAGAATGACGCCGCCAATGGTCGCCAGGAAGTTCACGATGGTGAAAAGAACGTAGCCCCAATGAGCTTGAACATCAGAGAGGCCGCTTTGCAAAAGAATGTTGGTGTTATAGCCGATGATGGAGTTGATGCCAGTCGCCTGGTTGCAGGCGAGAATCACACACGCCAGGACAAAGGGGATCACGTATTTGCGGTGTAAGAGCGATTCTCTGATCTTCGTCCCAGTCGAGGTCTGGGTTTTCTCAGCGAAGACCGTTTGTTCCATTTCCGCGAGTTCAAGGGTGGCCTGGTCGTTGGTGCGCGAACGGAGCAGCGCGGCGTGGGCGGCATCGCGTTTTCCGTGGCGAAACAGCCAGCGCGGGGATTCCGACACCATGAGGCTGCCGATCACGAACAGGATGCCGGGGGGGAGCGAAACCCAGAAGATGCTCCGCCAAGCTGTGTCTTTGAAGGCGATGAGCCTGGCGGCATTGCCGAGTTTTGCCACTTCGTCGACACGAAAGCTGAAATACATTCCAACAAAGGCGGCCGCCATGATGCCGAACGTCAGCAGCCATTGAAAGATACCGGTTCCCTTGCCGCGAGCTGATGCTGCCAGACACTCCGCCAGATACAGCGGGACTACTACTCCGATCAGACCGGCGCTGATGCCTTGCAGGAGGCGGCCAAGAATCAGTGGTTCATAACCATGGGAAAGGGCAATCACCGGAATGCTGACGACGAACAGCACGCCGCTAAGCGTCATCAAGAGTCTGCGCCCCATCCAGTCCGCCAGCACGCCGGCAAATAGAGTCGAGATGACGCTTCCGAGAAGCACGGCTGCGACGACGATCGAGAGCTGGCCCGCATTCAAACCGGAAGTTGCCTCCAGGTAGGGCAGGGCGCCGGCAATGATGCCGACATCCACGCCATAGAGCAGGCCGCCCAGTCCTGCTACCAGCAGGAGGAAGCGGTTGTAACCAGCTTTTTCGTCTTGTGGCACGGAGCGCGGTCCTTTCGCCGATTGCGAGAAGCCGGAAATTTATTCCACGTGAGAATACTACGCAAATCGACTGGGACTGAATCTTTCTCAGTCTCGGAGTAAGAGTCCGGTTTCTGTGGGAATGTTGTTAAGGACCACGAAGGGGTGCGGAGAGAGGAACGAGGGGATCCCACCCGCAACGGGTGGGATACTCGGGAGCAGGAAGATGGCGGATGTCCAGGGTTGTCGCAGCCAGCGCTGAAAAGCTAGGCGACGACCTGAACGGAGATCAACTCGGGGTTGCAGCGGGAATTCTGGATCGACTTGACGGCATCTTCCGCCGTGAATCTTCCCATAGCGAGTGCGAGCTTGCGGTCGGTTGTGGTCTGGATGGGAGTGCGGTCAATGCGCTGCACGTATTCAGGGGCGCGAGTACCGCTGCGGTTCACTTTCACAAGAAACTTGGTGTTCTTCAAAGTGTTCATAGTGTTTCCCTCCAGGCTCGTGCAGATAAACACAGATGCAAAACAGGGCGTCGACACGACAGTCCCTTATTACTCAGCTTATTACCCGGTCGTGTCATGAATCCGATTACTCTTCCAAGGGCGCGAATCAAAGGAAACTTCAGATTGGGCTGGCCTATTGCCGAAAACGTGAAAGAGTAAGAGGAGATATTTCCCTCAGCTATAATACTAGGCCTGTCCGATGCCGTTGTCAACTTAATCACGGTGCTCGGTAGTGACAGTTTGGCTAACGCGTTGGGCCGGATGAGCGGGAGATCCTTCGCTACGCCTGAAGAACGGCTCTGCTCAGGATGACATTGCGCGTGAAGAACGGCTCCGCTCAGGATGACATTGCGCGTGAAAAGCGGCGCCGCTCAGGATGACAGTCGTCTTGTAATGTCGAGTGTCCCAGCGGCGGAGGTCAGGGCTGCAAAATCTGGCCTGCCTGGGGATGAACATGCTGATCTTTGAGTTGGCTTGCGTCCCAGCCGCCGCCTAGAGCTTTTACTAGATAGACGGAGCTGACCATCTGCTGACCGAGCAACTGGGTTTGCAGGCGCTCGCTGGCCAGCAACGTGGTCTGTGCATTGATCACATCGAGGTAGCTGGTGACCCCGCCGATGTAACGGTTATTGGCAATCTCGAGTTCGCGGCGAGCGTCATTCACCGCGGCGCTCTGCGTGGCCAGGGCTTGCGAAAGGGTGCTCAGATTGCTGATCCCGTCCTCGACCTCCTGGAACGCCGTCAGCACAGCCTGACGGTAGTTGGCCACAGACTGGTCGTAAGCGGCGCGAGCCGCGGCAAGGTTGGCGCGGTTTCGACCGCCCTGGAAGATGGGTTGCAGGGCATCCGCGCCGAGCGACCAGAAAAGACTAGGTGCGTTAAGGAGTGAGCCGAGATCGCGGCTTTGCCATCCGCCCGCGCCGCTTAGAGTGATGTGCGGATAAAAAGCAGACTGGGCGATTCCGACTTGCGCATTTTCGTAGGCCATCACGCGCTCTGCGGTGGAGATATCAGGCCGGCGCTCCAACTCATCGGAGGGCACTCCGAGCGGGACTGGCGGCGGTGTGGCGCGCAATGGCGCGACGGGCACGCCAAGGCTGGAGGCTGGCTGGCCCACCAGCACGGCGATGGCGTGTTCGTACTGAGCGCGTGATTCCTGCACCAGAGCGAGCTGTGAAACTGTGGAATCAAGCAGCGCGGCCTGCTGCGCCACTTCGAGTCCGCTGGCGATGCCGCCGTCGTGGCGGTGATTCACCAGATCCAGGCCTTTTTGCTGATAGCCCACAGACTCCTGTACGACTCCAAATTCGGCGTCCAGTTCGCGGAGCGTGAAGTAGTCGGCGGCGAGTTCAGCGGTCAGCACCAATTGCACATTCTGCAGATCAGCGGCGGTTGATTGCAGAGAAGCGTTGGCCGCTTCCACGTTATGCCGCACTCGTCCGAAAAGATCGGCTTCGTAGCTGAGAGAAAAAGGAATGGTGAAGACGTTCTGGGTATAAGAACTATTCTGCGAATAAATCGTGATGGGCTGCGACAAACCCGGGACGCTGACGATGGTCGGACCTGCGCCATTTAAGGGGCGATTTGCGCCTGCGCGCTCCCGCACCGCGCTAGGATCGGCCGAAAGCTGCGGGAACATGTCCGCGGTCGCTACGCGCGCTAGTGAACGAGCCTGGTCTAAACGATCGCGCGCGGCCACTAGTGACTGGTTGGCCTGGAGCAATTGTTGTTCGTAGGCGTTGAGCGCCGGATCGTTAAAGACTTGCCACCAGGCGCCTTTAGGAATCGCATCCTTGGGCGCGGCCTCCTGCCAGGGTGGTTGCGTCTTCCAGGCATCTGGCGCTGGGGCCGGAGCCGCGGGCCGGCTATAACGTGGGCCGACGGTGCATCCGGCTGCGAGACCGAGCAGCGCAAGAGCTACCGAGATTGCGACTCGCTTCACGATCCGCTGCCTTTCTGCTGGGCAGGCGGTGGGGACTGAGTGGGTGGCTTCTGCGCAACGACTACTTTTTGCCCCTCCTCGAGCGAATCTGCAGGGTTAATCACGACCTGATCAGCCGGGGAAACCCCTCCGAGGACCTCCAAGGTGGTGCCGTAGTCGCGTCCAATATTTATGGGGCGCAACTGCACCTTGCCATCGGGGCCGACGACGGCTACGCGCGGGCCTTCGGCGCGAAACAGCATTGCGTTCACCGGAACCGTGACCTTGTTCACGCCATTACCTACGGCGAAGTGGACCTCCCCGAAGGAGCCGGGCAAGAGACGGCCGTCCTTGTTGGGCACGTCGACCTCAGTCAGCAAAGTGCGTGTCGCCGTATCAATGGATTCTGCCGTACGCACAACCTTGCCGGAAAACTTCTGTCCGGGAAATTCCTGCAAAGTGACGGTGGTCGTGGCGCCAACCTTTATAAATGGCGCGTAAGCCTGGGGTACGCTGGTGTAGACCCGCAATGGATCGACACGAGCAAGATCAAATAATTCACGGCCGGCAGCGCCGGTGCCAACGCCGGCGCCGGCGTTGATGAGCGCTCCGGGATCGACGTTGCGTTTGGTAAGCACACCACTGAAAGGCGCGTAGACGTCCTTGAATCCCTCCAGCTGTTCGAGGCGGCGGACATTAGCATCGGCGGCGGCGAGGTTGGCCTGACTCTGTTTGTATCCGCTATCGTATTGATCCGCTTCCTGGGCGGAGACGGAGTCGGTCTTGCGTAGATTCTGCCAGCGGTCAGCGCTGATTTTCGCCAGATCCATCTGCGCCAGGATTTGCAGACGCGCGGCGCGGGTCTGGTTCAGCTCCTGATCAACCTCGGGAGTATCGATCTTAGCCAGCAGTTCGCCTTTTTCCACGCGGCTGCCAATGTCCTTGTACCAGCGCACCAGATAGCCGTTGGTGCGCGCGTAAATGGGGGATTCCACGTAAGCCAGCAGAGAGCCCGGCAGAACCAGATCCTCGTCTGGCTTTTCTGACTGGGGGTGAACCACGGCGACGGTTGGCACCGTCTGGCGCTCCGTCTCCTTGGCCAAGGCACGCTCGTGAGTGACATGGTCCCAGAGTGTGAGTGCACCGGCGATCAGAAGTATGAGCAACAAGACGCCCACAATCGTCAGGGCTTTGCTTGGAGGAGCGGGAGGAAGATCGGGAGGTTTCTGGATGGTCGGAGGTTGATGCCGGGAGTGCTCCTCCATTGCCCTGATCTCTTCGTCACGCTCAGCCTGCCCAATCAACGCAGGATGCTTTTCGTTTTGGGGCGGCTGGGCGGCATTACTCTGCCCGAGCCGCCTGGCATCCTCCGGGTTTGGTTTAGATTCGTTGTCTGCACTCATGGTCGACTCCGACTCCTGCGGAAACATCTTATATTTATCTATTTATCGTAATCACGCTTGTTGCTCGCGCGCCGCACGCTTGGCTTCCCGGCGACTGTGGAAGATGGCAAATACGCTAGGCACAAAGAATAAGGTAGCGACCGTAGCAAACAGCAGTCCGCCGATAACGGCGCGGCCGAGCGGCGCGTTCTGCTCGCCGCCCTCACCAAAGCCCAGCGCCATGGGCACCATTCCGATAATCATTGCCAGTGCGGTCATGATCACAGGGCGCATGCGGGTGTACCCTGCCGCAACGGCAGCCTTCATAGCGGGGATACCTTCGTCCAGTTGTTCGCGGGCGAAACTGACCATCAAAATCGAATTGGCGGTGGCCACGCCCATGCACATGACGGCGCCGGTGAGGGAGGGCACGCTCAGCGTGGTGCGGGTCAGCAACAGGAACCAGCAAATCCCCGCCAGCGCTCCCGGCAATGCCGCGATGATGATGAAGGGATCAAGCCACGACTGAAAGTTGATGACAATCAGCAAGTAGACGAGCAGGATAGCGCCGACCAATCCGATGCCCAGCCCGATGAACGAGGAGCGCATGGTGGAGACCTGCCCACGCACCACGATGTGAGTGCCGCGCGGCAGTTTGTTGTCGAACGTCTTAAGTACCTTCATGGTGTCGGCTGCGACCGCGCCCAAGTCGCGATCCTGGGTGCTGGCGTAAACGTCAATCACGGGTGCCACGTTGTAATGATTCACTGTCGCGGCCCGGGCCACTGGATACACCTGAACCAGGTTGCTGAGGAGCTGCGGGCCCTGCTGCGACGTTACTGGGATGGTCATCAGGTCCTGCATGCTGGTCATGCGATATTGCGGGGCCTGCACTGCCATCTGGTAAGTGACTTCGTTGCGTGGGTTGAGCCAGAAATTGGGCGATGTCTGGAAGCTGCCGCTCAGCGAGACCAGTACGCTCTGGGCCACATCGCGCGCCTGCAGGCCAACCTGGGTGGTGCGGGTGCGGTCAATGTCCATGTGTATGGTCGGAAGCGAGAGCAGTTGTTGCACGTGGACGTCGGCGGTGCCGGGAATGTGCCGCATCTTGTTCGCGATCTGCTGCGCAATGACATAACTGGTTCCCATGTCAGTGCCAACCACCTGCACGTCGATGGGCGCGGGCAATCCGAAGTTCAGAATCTGGGTAACGATGTCGGCGGGTTGGAAGAAGAACTCGACGCCGGGAAAGCGCTGCGGCAAGATCTCGCGCAGATGCCGTATCAGCGCCGCGGTCGGCGTGTGATGCTCGGGGTCGAGCGCGATCAGGATCTCCACGTCGCTGGTGCCGATGGTTCCGTTAGAGGCGTAGGACAGGTTGATGCCGGAGTTGGGCAGCCCGATGTTGTCGAGAACCGTCTGTAGCTGACCCTGAGGAATCTCCTGCCGGAGAAGGGCTTCGATTTCATCGCAGAGGCGAGCCGTTTCTTCCACGCGCAAGCCGGGGCGCGCCCGGACATGCAGGCGAAGCAGGCCAGCATCCACTTGCGGAAAGAAATCCTCTCCCAGGAACGTAAACAAACCGAGGGAGAGCACGCAAAACACGAGGAAGCAAGCCACGAATGCGGCACGATGCTCGAGAGTGGTTTCCAGTAACTGCTCGTAGCCCCGGCGGAAATCTTCAAACTTGCGCTCGAAGCCGCGCTGGAAGCGGCCCAGGTAGGACTTGGGAGCTTCGGCGCGATGCTCATGGCCGCGCATGATGTACATCACCAGCGTGGGAATCAGGGTTCGGGAGAGCAGGTAACTGGCCAGCATGGCGAAGCTGACGGCCTCCGCCAGAGGCACGAACAGGAATTTCGCAACGCCGGTTAAGAAGAACATGGGCACGAACACAATGCAGATGCTGAGGGTGGAGACGAAGGCAGGCACGGCGATCTGTTGCGCGCCATCAAGGATGGCCTGCCTCATCTCTTTGCCCATGGCGAGGTTGCGCTCAATGTTCTCGATTTCCACGGTTGCGTCGTCGACCAGAATGCCTACGGCGAGCGCCAGACCTCCCAGGGTCATGATGTTGATGGTTTGCCCAAGCGCGCCCAGCGCAATGATCGACACAAAGATAGAGAGCGGAATGGAAATCAAAATGACGATCGTCGGCCGCCAATCTCCGAGGAAGATGAGGATCATGGTTGCGGTGAGGGCGGCCGCGATGAGTCCCTCGCGCACTACGCCGTTGATCGATGCCCGCACAAACAGAGATTGGTCAAACAACGAGGAGATCTTCAGCTCCGGCGGCAGTGACTGTGCCGCTTGCAATACGATATTCTTTACCCCCGCGACGATATCCAGCGTGGAAGCATTCCCGTTCTTGTAAATCGACATCAGAGCGCCGCGGTTTCCATCCTGGCGCACGATGTTGGTTTGCGGGGAGAAGCCGTCGCGTATGTGAGCGACGTCGCGCATGTAGAGCGTGGAGCCGTTGGAGGTCTTGACCGGAAGGTCGTTCAATTCCGCGATGGTCTGCGGCGTCCCGTTCATCTCCACGTTGTATTCCACCGGACCGAGCTTGATGGTGCCGGTGGGCAGAATGACGTTCTGCGCATTGACGGCGTTCACGATGTCATTCGGCGAAAGCCCGTATGCCTGAAGCTTCGGCAAGTCCAGGTCCACCTGCACTTGACGAATCTTGCCGCCGTAAGGGTAAGGCGTCGCCGCCCCAGGCACTGTGGCCAAATAGTTACGCAGGAAGTTCTGGCCTAAATCGAAAAGATCTTGCTCGGGCAGGGTCTTGCTGCTGAGGCCCAGCTGAATGATGGGTGTGGTGGAGGCGCTGTAGGAGATGATCAGCGGTGGCGTGGTGCCCGGGGGTAAGCCGCGGACCGTAGTCTGCGCGATCGCCGTGATTTGTGCGATGGCTCCCTGGAGGTTTGTGCCCGGGCGGAAAAACACCTTGATGACGCCCAGCCCGTTTACCGACTGCGACTCCATGTGCTCGATGTCGTTGACCGTGGTGGTGATGCCGCGCTCGGAGTTGGCCACGATCCGGTCGGCCATGTCTTGCGGCGCCATGCCGGTGTAGTACCAAACTATCGAGACCACTGGAATATCGATGCTAGGAAAAATGTCGACGGGGGTGCGGAAAAGCGTAACGAAAAATAAAATAATGATGACGATCGCCATCACAACGAAGGTGTAGGGACGCCTTAGTGCTAACGCAACAATCCACATTGGTTCGGCACCACTCCAGAGTTCGAAGGAAAAAGTAAAGAGGCTACACTGCCAGACGCCGCGGGGAATCTAAAGTTTTAGATTCGATACTAAGCGTATTGGATTCTAAAGCCCACTATCGATTATATGGTAGGGTAGCACCATGCGCCAGAACTCTCGGGCTCATGGCAAACGCGGTGCAGGCCGCCGCAAGCGCTCTCCGGGGCGCCCGCGTAGTGAGCAAGCCCGACTGGCTATTCTGCGCAGCACTTTGAAGCTCCTGGGGAAAAACGGCTTTTCCGAGCTTACCATCGAAGCCGTGGCAGCTCACGCCGGCGTTGGCAAGACAACGGTTTACCGCTGGTGGTCCAACAAGGCCGCGCTTATCGCGGATGCATTTGCCAGCAGCACAACCCGGAAACTCCATTTTCCCGATACCGGCTCGGTCCGCACCGACATGAGCCAGCAGATGCGTCAGCTAATCAAGATTTTCCGCGGCCGGCGTGGGCGCATTGTTTCTGCGATTCTCGGCGGGGGCCAAAGCGATCGGGATCTCATCACCGCGTTCCGTGATCGCTTTCTCTGGCCGCGTCGGCAGGAGGCCTATGCGACGCTCCGGCGCGGGATCCTGCGCCGCGAACTGCGCAAAGATGTTGATATGGACCTGCTTCTTGATTCCCTTTATGGTCCTATTTACATGCGATTTCTAATCAGGCACCGCAAGTTAACTCCGGATTTTGTCGACGGTCTCTGCGAGCTCGTATTGGGTGGGGCCCGTCCCCGGCAAAAACCCAAAACCCGCCGATCGAATTAGTTCTTTTGGGGACGGCCAAGTGGCGCAGTTTAAGTTCACCGCGTGATGCTAGTATCCAAAAGATTTGGTTTTTTTTGATAGTCAATCTCGCCATCTACTAATAATGTTTGCGCGAAAACTCAGAAATCGGAGTCACGCTAGTTGCTGTCCCTCGGGGGCATCGCACTAGGCCGGAGACCAGTAAGCCATAAGGTCTTTTGGCTCCTCTTCAGCATGGCCTTTCGAGACCTTACGCGATTCATACACGACAGGGCACACTAGCGTGTCAAGTTGGGAGCCTACGAAACAGAGCTTATTCAAACACTTATGCGCCCCCTCGCCGTCCGTTGGAATACGCTTGTCGTTGTACTGGCCCTAGCAACGATGCTGGGATGCCAGGGACTGAGCACGGGCAAACCGAACTCGCAGACTACACAGAACCCGCTGCCAGGCGCGCTGAGTGCCGCGCCCGCGAGCGTCAGCTTTGGCAGCGTGCCGAGCGCGACCAGGGACACCCAGGCCGACACGCTGAGCAACACGGGCGGAACCGATCTCACCATCACGCAGGTAACTGTTACCGGCTCGGGTTTCAGCATCACCGGATTAACCACACCTTTGACGCTGACGCCGGGGCAAAGCACGTCCTTCAACGTAATTTTTGAGCCGCAGTCTTCCGGCAGTTCCAGCGGAAATATCGCGATTACCTCGAACGCTTCCGATGCGAGCCTGAATGTAGCAGTCAGCGGATCCGAAGCTACGCAGAGTCAAGGCACGTTGAGTGTGAGCCCGGTCAGTGTGGGGAGTGTCACGGTCGGGACCAGCGGAACTCAAACTGGGACGCTAACTGCTAGCGGTGCGAGCGTGTCGGTTTCCTCAGTCAGTTTGGGCGGTACCAATCCTTCCGAGTTTTCTATCAGCGGTCTCTCCTTCCCGGTGACGGTCACTACGAGCCAACCCCTTACTTTCACAGTGACGTTCACGCCTGGGGCTAGTGGGAGTGCTTCAGCCTCGGCCTCATTTGAGAGCAATGCTTCCAACTCGCCAAGCGCCGCAACTGTTTCCGGCACCGGGACGGCGGCGCCCGTCTATAGCGTTGGTTTGTCCTGGACGGCCAGCTCCACCTCTGGCGTTACGGGCTACGACGTCTATCGCGCTGTCTACACAAGCTCGTGCGGGTCCTATTCCAGCATTGGATCCACCTCGAGTTCCATTACGGTGTTTACGGACAGCGTAGTGGCCGACGGCACCACTTACTGCTATGCCACCAAAGCGGTAGATGCGGCCGGCGAGAGCGGATATTCCAACGTCATCCAGGTGAAGATTCCCGCGCCGTAGCCTCTGCCCCGAGCCTGACATCAGCGCCAGGATTATCGAAATGGGACTTTCGAGGCCCTTTTTGCAACTCTCAGCAGATAGTAGCAAGATCGTGCAATGTAGCAAATCCTAGACATTAACTGCAAGTTCTTGCACATCTGCCAACCAGCGGGAGCAATGACGGCTGACATTCCCTCCCTGGGGCTCCGCTCGCCCACAATTGTTACATTCTTGCACTAAGTGCTTGTTAATTCAGTATGTTAGGGCGCGATTACTGAGTTCAAAGCTACCGTCCAGAGCCACTTGGGCAAGTTGGAGAGGTTCACTTCGGGAAAACGAATTACCCGAATTCCCAACTTGAATGCTGAAGGGTTTCCGCGGAGGAAGGCCCGGGCCTTTAGTTTACCCCTTGCAATAATCTGCAATCCCATGTAGGATCATTGTCATCAGGGCAGCCGACTTGTGAAGTTGGTAGCTGTTTCCCCCCAGCCCGAGCGTTCCACGAAGAAGCAGGTTTTAAGTAGCGCAAGAGAATGCAAGGACCCTTGACAGGGCTAAATTAAATGCTACAATCACTATAGGAATAGTGGTGATTGGTAGGCCGCATTCTTTTTGGTATTAGAGATGCTCCATAAGACTTTAGGTGAGTGCTGATCCGAGGAAGAAATCGCATTGAGCAACGGACAATTCTTTACGATTCTTTGAGGAAAGCGCGCATCTGAAATTAAGCAGGAAAACAGCAATCCCCCCGGTTTCCTGCCCAAGGTGTTATTCCCCTGAGGGATCTCATCGTTGAGATCCCGACAACGACAATCTTGTACTTCAAGTTTGGGGTCACTCAGAGACAGTGACTTAGAGGGCGAAGCTATGGCCGTGAGCACCTTATCGTTTGAGTTTCCGCAGCCGTCTCCGCTGGCTGAAGCGGAAGTTGAAAACTGGTACGGGCTGCAGACTC